>JAEEGG010008745.1_pt1 | contig 22869 bp, 19 predicted proteins | sample 9134161 | NCBI WGS metagenome assembly JAEEGG01 (sample SAMN16246543, study PRJNA631951) | gut metagenome | biome: gut microbiome; feature: rumen; material: CR-attached | host: Bos | place: Iran: Karaj | collected 2018-10
CAAGCAGCTCGATAACATAGTCAAGCAGATAGAGGAGTGCCGTGAGTACCACGACCGCCTCCATGTCGTTGCAGACGAACAGATTGGATTCGACCTCGATGACGGCGTGGTGGTCAACTACGCCAAGTTCGGAGAAGTATTGGCAAAAATAAAGTAAAGAATAAAACGTTTTTATATATATGACAGAAGACAAAATATATCAATATTTCGAGCGAGACCCTGAGTTAAGGGTGCTCTTTATCTTCAACAACGAGTTCCTGGCCGCCGAACTGGAAAACGTAGAATGGCGCACTGGCTATCGATATGTCGATTGCAAGGGCGACTGGTTCACGTTGAAATATCGTCTCGATAATGAATGGCAGTACGATAAGGTTATCCTGATGCTCCATCAGCCATCACCTTTACAGGTCAAGTCCTTGCAAAAGACTTTCCCGTTGATGGACTTGCTGGTTGCAAACATGGAATATCATAGTCAGGACTATGCTGCATTCATCCAGCAGTACGGACTACCAGACACCGACAAGAAGTTGGTGCGTTTCGTCGAGCGAAACATCATGCAGTTGCAGTCTGATAAGATGCAGAAACTGTTTGCACCTTATTATCAGGATAAGAGCATCACAACTGACAAGTTCGTGCGTGGCTTTATCAGCAGCTTCATGGGGCAGCAGCGTGTGCTGGACTGGGATGCCATTATAGTAAGACTTCTCCTTCTGGGACGTGATAGCGAAAAGCAGAAACAAACAGACTTCTACGTAAAGCTGAGAGGCAGCAAAGAAGTTAGTGAAGCCCTGAAGCAAAAGCTGACAGACATCTTTGGTGTGGCTTATGATGAAAACTCAGAATCCAAGGTCGGTAACATCGTAAAGGTGTTGAAGTATAATGCCATAGTCCAGAATCTGGCTCCAGTAAGTGCGGACAATTATAAGCAGAGTCGCATCAATGACAGTATCGCTTTGCAACAGTTGAACCGTATCTTGGAACTGGCACTCAGCCAAGAGAAATCAGCCAAGGCATTGATGGAACTCTTTGATGAGCAAGGTGCAGACATTCATGATGAGGAACTTATACGCTGGTACGGAACTGAAGCCAACTTCTACTTCGTACCAGAACGTCTCTGTCTGCCAATAATTAAGACATTACTGGAAAACAAGATAGAAACAGAGCCTGAGATTGTGGTTAACAGAGTGGAAGACCTCTTGATAAAACACAATGACCATGGCGTAATGGCACAGGTAATGGACTATAGCCTGTTGGTTGCCCGTTTGTACCAGAAAGCTTTGTCACTGGGTTCTCTGACTCTTAACACTCCTGACGAATATGTAATGCGCTATCAGGAAGACTACTATGTGATAGACCAACTTTATCGTCAGGCAGAGGAACTGTTCTTTAAGATTGACCCGTCATGTGATTTGTTCTCAACAATACAGCAGACAAAGGGCAAACTTGACCAGAATTATAGTAAACTCTGTAACCGCATGAATCTGGAGTGGACTCGTTGTATCAAGGATGCTGGAGGCATGAAGGAAGTTCACCTGTTACGCCAATCGGACTTCTATGAAGAGCGCATCAAGCCTATTCAAAAGAAAGTGGTGGTCATCGTTAGCGACGCTCTGAGATATGAGGTGGCCCAGGAACTTATCGGAGAATTGGCTAAGTCACGCCATATTGCCAATTTGAAACCTGCTTTGGCCATGCTGCCATCCGAAACGAAATACTGTAAACCTTCTTTGCTCCCCCACCATGAGTTAAAGCTCTATGGTCAGGGAGACAAGCAGGACATGGCTGTAGATAACCATATACTCGACACCACAGAGAAGCGTTCTGAACATCTGCAGAGATTCAGGGATGGAGCCATCTGTGTTCCATTTGAAACTGTGGCCGAGTACAACCAGGACAAGAATCGTGAGATATTCAAGCATTCGTTGGTCTATATCTTCCACGACATCATAGACAAGACAGGACATGATGGCAATGCGAAGCAAGTTGTTCAAAGCTGCCATGAAGCCATTACAGAACTGGCCACTATGATTCCGAAGATTCATGCTTCATATAATGTCACTGAGGTATATGTAACAAGCGACCATGGTTTCCTGTTTAATGATATCGTGTTTGCCGAGAAAGACAAACACAAAATTTCAGAGGAAACGATGGAGCGCAGTTCACGTTACTACCTTACCACTTCCGATAAGGAAGTTAATGGTATCGTCAAATTCCCATTGGATGAGGTTTCAGCAATGGTGAATGGTGCTGACGTGTTCGTGGCCGTACCACAAGGAACGAACAGACTGGCAGCTCCTTCTGGTGGTTATATGTTCACTCATGGTGGCGCATCCATGCAGGAACTCATCATTCCTGTGATTACCAGCCGTCAGGAGCGTACAGACAGCAAACAGCCTGTAAATGTGATGGTTCTTGACAGGAAACTCTCTATGCAAGCATCCCGTTTGAGATTCAAACTTTTGCAGACTGAGGCAGTCTCAATGGATATGAAGGAGAGACTTATCAAGGTTGCTCTCTATTACAACGATGAAGCGGTCACTCCAGTCAAGGACATCCTTTTGGATAAGACAGATCCTTCTTTGGATAACCGCAAGATACAGGTTGACCTGACACTCAACAAGAATGTGGATGCCAAGGTTCTCCAGCTGAAGATATTTGATGCTACGGATGAATTGAATCCGCTCATCAAGGAAAACGTGACAAATAACACTTTAATTGAAAACGATTTTGACTTCTAACAATATGGAATTGCAGCAGAAAGTAATGAACGCCTTTATCGGCAAGGTAGTAAGAAAAGATCTGGCATTCCTCGTCAAGGGAGGATTGCCCGTGCCGACCTACGTATTGGAGTATTTGCTGGGACAGTACTGTGCCAGCGATGACGAAGAAGTGATTAACGAGGGACTTGAAAAAGTCAAGCAGGTAATTAAGAACAACTATGTTCACCGTGCAGAATCGGAGTCTGTGAAAGGCATTATCCGAGAACACGGAAAGCACCGTATTATCGACAAGGTGACTGTCATCCTCAATGAGAAGAATGACGAATATAATGCCACCTTCGCTAATCTTGGCTTGTCAGGAGTACCCATTGGAACCGAGTATGTCCGTAAGAATCCCAAGTTATTGTCGGGCAATGGCGTATGGTGTATTGTCACTATCGGCTATGTGTCCGGCGAGGATGTGAAGGTTCGTTGGGAGATACAGAATCTGAAGCCGATTCAGATTTCCAATATTGACCTTGAAGAGTTCATCGAGCAACGCCAGAATTTCACGACTGAGGAATGGATTGACTTCATGATGCACACCGTCGGTCTCAATCCTGAATCTATGAATCGTCGTGAGAAGTTCATTACCTTGGCTCGTCTGCTGCCACATGTAGAGAACAACTTCAACTTCATGGAACTTGGTCCGAAAGGAACTGGTAAGAGCCATGTGTTCCAGGAACTCTCCCCATACGGTGTGTTGGTCAGCGGTGGCGATGTCACCTCTGCCCGACTGTTCGTAAGAATGTCAGGCAAACGCGAGGAACTTGGTTTGGTTGGCTATTGGGATGTAGTTGCATGGGATGAATTTGAGCAACAGAAAGGCCGTGCCGTTGATGCTGTGCTGATTGACACCATGCAGAACTACCTTGCAAATAAGTCATTCAACCGTGGTAAAGGTACCCATGAAGCCAGTGCCTCCATGTCGTTTGTCGGCAACACCAAGCATACCGTTCCCTATATGCTGAAGAACTCTCATCTGTTTGAAAGCATACCAACCTCGTTTATCAAAGGTGCGTTCCTTGACCGCATCCACCTGTACAATCCAGGATGGGAAATCAAGATGCTGAAGAAGGATAGTTTCTCAAAAGGATATGGACTGATTACTGACTACATTGCAGCCGTACTCCATGAACTGCGCAATGATGACCGAACAGCTGTATTGAAGGAATATGCCAAGTTTGACGGTTCACTGTCAGAACGTGACCACTTAGCTATCCGTAAGACCTTCTCCGGCATGATGAAGTTGATATATCCCGATGGCAAGATGACAGACGAGGAAGCATACGAGCTGATTGATTTTGCCGCCGAAAGTCGTAAGCGTGTGAAAGACCAGCTCTATGTCATCGATGAGACTTTCAAGGCAGAACCTGCCGTCTTCAAGTATATCAACCTGAAGAACGGCATGGAAATCAATGTCGAGACGTTGGAAAAGGTCAGCAATGCCCTCATTATTCCTGTTAATGCGGCTCCATCAAGTACAGAACTGACTGATGGTGATGCACAGTCACAGAACACCTCCTTGTCTAATGCAGGTGGCAGTCCTGAAACAGAAGGTGCTACGCCCAAACGTCCTCGTATTACCATGCTTCAGGAAAAGAGTCTTTCATTCCGTATGGGTCAAACAGGTGTAAGCTATACGAAACTCTTTGCCCCCTATATGGAGAATGCCAACGAGATAACGGTGGAAGATCCGTATATCCGTGCGCCGTGGCAGATAAAGAACTTCATGGAATTTGTGACGATGCTCATTGAGACACGTCCTGTTGATGACTTGAAGCTGCACCTGTTTACCAATGAGGAAGAAGAAAAGATTCCAGATTTGATAGACAAACTGGATGAAATCAAGGATGACCTTACTGGTTACGGTATTGAGTTTGACTACAAGTTCCGTGACTTCCATGACCGTTGCATCAAGACTGATACAGGCTGGACAATAACCCTTGGTAGAGGTCTGGATATGTTCGAGAAGTACAGTCCATTCTCCATCGAAGCTTTACGACAGGACAAGCGTAAGTGTAAGGAGTTCATGGTAACGTATATGAAGACTAAAAACGCATAGCCTATGGCAAAGTTAAGCAAGAAAGCATTTGCCATCATGGCAATGTGCGAAGAAACCAAGAAACCCTTTGGCATAACAGTTGACCCAAGGGAAGGATGCTATGCTTTTACATGGGCATTCAAAATCAATCCCGAACAGGCTAAACGTGAGGGATATGATAAGACCAATGTTCATGGAGCCGTTATGTATGATGCCAATTTCAATGGCTGCCCACATTGCGGTGCCAAGCAATTCTACATCTGCAACCGTTGTAAAAAGGTGGTTTGTTATCACGGACAAGAGTGTGTGACATGCCCAAATTGCGGTAATTCATGCCCACTTAGACCAGCCGAGTCTGTTGACTTGTCGGGCGGTGGCTTCTAATGTAATTGTTAAAACTGTCAGAATATGAAGGAATTAAAACCAAATGAGCAAGTCAGTCTGACTAATGGCTCAAAGGCAAAAGTCATCAAGGAACTGGGTAGAGGTGGCCAAGGCATCGTCTATCTGGTCGAGCTTGCCGGGCAGAAGATGGCACTGAAATGGTACATCAACCCACCTGACAAGAAGTTCTACAAGAACTTGGAGGAGAACGTGGCGAAAGGAGCACCTTCAGATGCTTTCCTTTGGCCAGAGTATCTAACTACTATCAAGCCCAAAAGCAGTTATGGCTACATCATGAAGCTCCGTCCGCAAGGCTATTATGAGTTCGGACAATACCTGCTGGCAAGAGCACAGTTCAAGAGTATTGAAGCTATGATCAATGCAGCCATGAAGATTTGTGAGGGCTTTAAGCTGTTGCATCTTAACGGGTACAGTTATCAGGACTTGAACGACGGAAACTTCTTCATCCATCCTGAGACTGGTGACGTGCTTATTTGCGACAACGACAACGTATTCCCTCAAAAGGAAATGTCAGGCATCATGGGAAAGGCACGTTACATGGCACCAGAAATCGTTGGTGGCAGTGCTCCAGACAAATTCAGTGATCGATTCTCATTGTCTGTCATTCTGTTCCTCCTTTTCTATGGCAATCATCCATTGGAAGGAGCAAGGGTACTTGCCTGTCCATGCATGACAGAAAGCTATGAGAAGAAATTCTATGGCAGTGAGGCTATCTTCATCTATGATGAGAACAATAACGTCAACCGTCCTGTCAGAGGCGTACACAACAATGTTCTTCGTCGTTGGCCAGCATTCCCTGCAATCCTCAGAGATACCTTCAAGAAGGAATTTAGCGAGGAGTGCCTGAAGAATCCAGAGAAGCGCAAGATTGAGGCAGAATGGCAGAAGGTCATCCAGCAGCTTCGTGATTCACTGGTAATATGTCCTGTTTGTAAGCGTGAAACCTTTGTTGAAGACTCTGCTTCGCCAAAATGTATGGACTGCGGTAAGAACTTCAACTTATCTGGTATCTTACGCATAGGCTCACGAGACATCCTACTCACACCGAACACTAAAATCTATGTCGATTTGGACAACAAACCTGACATCCAAGTGGTCAGTGTGCCTGGTGATACCAAATATCCAGTCCAGTTGCAAAACATCACATCAACCAAATGGACTGTTGAAACACCGAGTGGTAAGCTGAAAGCTATAGAACCGAATATGACCATGCCTATTAAGGCTGGTTTGAAGGTCAGCATTTCTGGCGCAAGCAAGGGAGAATTAGTATAAATCATTCAATAACTTAAATTTTTATCATTATGGGACTCTTAGACAATGAAAGTATTCCAAGAAGAAAAATGACGTTGTTCTTTGTTATTGACACGTCTGGAAGTATGATTGGTTCAAAGATTGGTAGCGTTAACGATGCCATCGAGAACGTGTTGCCTATGATTGGCGAAATCTCTGACGAAAATCCTGATGCAGAAATCAATGTAGCTGCATTGGAGTTCTCTACTGGTACTCGCTGGCTTTATGATGAGCCAAAGGATGCCAAGGAATTTATCTGGCAGCAGGTAGAGGCAGACGGATTGACCTCTTTGGGCGAAGCTTGTGAAGAGTTGAATAAGAAACTCTCCAGAAGTGGTTTCATGTCTTCACCCAGCGGATGCTTTGCTCCAGCCATCATTCTGCTCTCTGACGGTGGGCCAACAGATAACTTTGAAGGTGGTCTGAAAGTGCTTCAGGGCAACAGTTGGTTCAAGAACGCCATCAAGATTGCCATTGCCATTGGTGATGATGCAGACAAGGATGTACTGAAGCAGTTCACTGGTTCATTGGAGGCTGTTATTACCGTTCACAATATCGAGGCTCTGAAGAAGATGATTCGCATCATCGCTATCACGTCTTCGCAGATTGGTAGTAAGAGCACGTCTGCTACTGATGCTACCAAGCAAGAACAGGTAATCGAGGAAGTCAACAAAGCAGCAGCAGACGTACAGGGTGCTGAGACAGCAGCAGCTCCTGCACCAGCTTCAGGCGATTCATACGACGAGTGGGACTAACTACTTAACCCGAATGCAATATGAAAAGTATATTTCATTTTTGCCCGGGTGAAAGCCATAAGTCCACTAACAAGCCTTGTCAGGATTGCGCCTATGCGGAAGACTCCGAACAGCTTTCTATGGCCATCGTCAGTGATGGACATGGAGGCGAAAGGTATTTCCGTAGCCAGATAGGTTCCAAGATAGCCGTTGACGTTACCAAAGAGGCCATCAAGTTCTTTGTGGAGAACATGGAACAGGCTTCTTTCACGCCAAAGAGTGCAAGGTCGGTATTTGAAGATGCTGACTTTACAGAATATAGTTCGGCTATTGCTACAGAGCAACAGGAACATACCAATGCGCATAAGGCTCTGACTTGGTTGTTCTCGCATATCATCACACAATGGAACTTGGCTATTGCAAAACATGCTCGTGAAAACGATCTCAATGATTGGGAAATAGAGCACGTCGAGCAAAAGTACAAAGACGAGTTCCTGGCTATGCGAGAGACAGAGGATGCCTCGTTCGAGAAGACCTATGGCTGTACGCTCATGGCGTATGCACAGACACCAGGCTACTGGTTCGCTTTCCACCTTGGAGATGGGAAATGCGTATCTATGCGCATTGCAGACGGCCAGTTAGTCTGTGAACAGCCTATTCCATGGGACGAAAAGTGTTTCCTAAACAAGACTACTTCACTGTGCGATTCGAATGCACTTGAAGAGTTCAGGTATTGTTATCAGGGAAAAGGTGAGTTCCCAAGGGCTGTTTTTCTTGGTTCCGACGGTATTGATGATTCTTACGGTGACGGTGAGATACTTAACAACTTCTACATCGAGCTATTTAAGATAATCATCCGTAAAGGTAAAGATATGGCTTGGAAGGAGTTGAATAAATCTCTTCCAAAAATCAGCCAACGAGGAAGCAAGGATGATATGTCTGTTGCTTGTGTTTATGACGATTCTGCCCTTAATGCGATGTATCAGTTCCTGACATCATACCAGCAGAAGGTAATGGAACAGGATATGGCTGCATTGACAGACAAAAAGCAGAAGCTCGAACAGAAGATAGCAGATTTTGGCGATCCCGAAAAGCTGAATAAGTCACAGCTAATCAATCTGGAGTATGCGAAGAAAGATTTGGTAAAGGCCGATGAGCAGACTTTAAGATTGAAGCGGCGTATGATTTCACTAAAGGGTGAGATAACGAAATTTAGAAACCAAATGCAGATAGAACTTACTGCCGATAATGAAACGCAGGAAGAACTCTCTCTGCCCACTGAAAAAGAATAAAAGATATGGGTACTTGTAAGTATTGCGGAAAAGATGCCGGATGGTTCTCAAAGGTACATAAGGAATGTGAGGACAAGCATCAGCAGGGACTGAATGATTTCAGTGCCGTCCTGAGTAATTATTTTACTCTCAGAGTGTCATCATCGGAAGTCCAAAAGGAAAAGCGTCGTCTGGCAACAGACGCATTCCTTTCTGAAGAAGATGTATGTGAGCTTTCTGATCAGGCTATTCGTCAATATACTGCAAGTATTCATCGTCCTTTCTCGCCAAAGTCCATGCACTTGATGGATGATTTTTTGAATGTGGTGGGCGTTTCGTATAGTAAAATCAATGCCAAAGGTGCCGTTGACGAGTTCACCAAGAAACTCCTTCGGGGCTTTATGGTAGAATACTTCACTGACCAGCTTGATTTACAGACTGCCCATTCACGTTGCGAAAAAGTGCTGACGAAGTTCCCTATGGTTCCAAGCAACATAGAGGAAGCCTACTTGCATGTATTGAACAAAGCAGCAACGAACTTCCTGAAGAATGGCATGTTGACTGATGATGAGCAACAGAAGATAGATGATTATGTAAGTTATCTCTCCTTGCCTGTGAATAATCTGCCAGCAACCTATCAGAATAGCGAAATAAGTAAGTTAGGTCAGGTCTCTATCATCAAGAGCATCCAACGTGGCGTAGTTCCACGTACCAATTTGTCAGCACCAATTATTCTTGGTAAGAATGAGTCGATACTATGGACTTATAATGGAGTAAGCCTCTATCAGGAAAAGGTGACAAAGGAATGGGTTGGTCGCACACAAGGTGTGTCATTCCGTGTGATAAAAGGTGTTTATTATCGTGTTGGTGGTATGAAAGGACATCCCGTGGAGCACAGTTCTATGGAATTTCAAGGAAATGGTTCACTCTATGTAACCAACAAGAACCTTATCTTCTACTCTCAGATGAAGAGCGTCAAAGTTCCATTCAATAAGATTGTGGGCATTACGCCTTACTCCGATGGTATTGAAGTGCATAAGGATGGTGCCAATCAAAAGCGAATGACCATGCAGGGATTTGACCCTTGGTTTATAATGAATCTGTTGTCGCAAATCGCAAACTTATAAATATGATTATTCACATAATAATAAGAAGTGTTATTAAAAAGTATGGCAAAGACATAATAGGTGGACGCCAACTTTTAAATATACTGAGTGACTTAACCGCATTTAGGTATGAGGTTCCTGCATTACGTAACACATTAGGCATTATCTTGGACACATATGGATTAAAAATACTTAATGCTCAAGCCTTGGATAAACCTGGTGCAGTAACATTAAATCAGTATAAGCATGATTTCTGTGAAAGCTATGGAATGAGAGAAGATATAGCTGAATATGTGTTTGATTCGTTAGGATATGGCATTGGCTGGATTCAATATATCAGTTCAAATGTTATAAATAAGTCTGTCTTAGATGACAAAGAAAGTAAATATAGATGCTTTGCTTTGATGTATTATTATATGGGGTTTAATACCTATGATATACAAGGTTCAATCTATGACAAATATACAAGTTTTTATGAAGATACAGGATTATATAACTATATCGACTATGCCGATGGAAGACCAATAGACACATTTAAACATCCTACAAATGAAAGCGAGAAAAATAAAGATATCATTCATGATTTGAAAGATATTGAAGCTATAGATAGAAGTAAATCAACTGGTATTGGATGTTTTACGGGGTATAATGACATTGTGGCATTTGATATAGATTATATTTTCTGCACCAAACAAGACTCCGACTCACAATACGAATTAAACGATTGTATAAAAAAATACTTAACTGCTCTGGGGCTACCTGACGATTATCAATGGGTTGTCAGGAGTATTAGTGGCAGGGGAATACATATAATCGTGAAAGTAAAGGATGTACTTCAATTAGGGTTAAAGTCCACGGCATTAAAACCGACAAAAAACACTCCCGAAGATTTCGGTAGAATTGAAGTAATATGGAATAAGAATATTGCATTACCTCCAACGACAGGTAGAAGTAATGGACAGCAATATCTCCTGTATCAGAACCCAGCCAATATTCCAACTTGTGAGCCATCCTATATTACGATGGATCAACTAAACAATTTTCTTGATTATTATTGTGGTATAACTAATTGGACATCCTTTTCAACAGGCAGTTCTTATCCTGATCTCTTTTATAGAGGTAAGCAAAGTTCGCATCACGATAGTATGGGAGGTTATTGTTTTGACCATGATGATGCAAAATGGGTGCCTTTTTGTGAATCTGAAATAGGACAAATTGCTTATGCCGCTCATCTTGCAAGCAAAAAAGAATTTGATAAAGCATACACAATTTTTACTAAATACAATTCTGAGTTTGCTTGTTTTAATGCAGCGTCTTTGATTGCGTATGGGGCTGTACATCAAAGTAAAAGCATTGCAATGCGTTTATATGAAAGAATAGGCCATAGCCAAGATGACGGTGGATGGTATAGCTATTGTTTGAAGAAACTTAAAGAACAGATTGAAAAAATGTAATATTATATATGGAGTTATACAAGGCCATACATACAATCCTGAATCAATACGGCAGGGATTTGATAGCAGAGGAAAGACTTATCAATTTCCTCTCAGATTTCCATGCCTTTGATGTAAGGGCAACAAGGCGTGTCATGCAGACCTTCCTTCAAATGGGTTATGGTCAGCAGGTACTTGAACTTGATGTGCAAGATTCTTCTGATAAATTATTAAAGATAAGCAATATATCATTCCAACTATTACAGGAAGGATTTCAGAAGAAACACGTTGCCTATGTAATGGATTGTATATGCTATGGCTTGGGCTGGCAAGGAGAGCTGCCAGAGGAACTGAACGATAGTGAAGAGGAAGAAGAAACCATTGACAAACGCTATGTGACTGTCGGTAACGTATCTTTTACAATGGTAAGTGTTACTGGAGGAACTTTCGACTTGGGAGCCACACCCGAACAGGGATTATATGCTGCTTTCGATGAGAAACCGTCTATTCAGGTATCTGTCAGCAGTTTCTATATAGCAGAAACACCCGTAATACAAGCCCTTTGGACTGCGGTCATGGGCGATAACCCAAGCCATTTCAAAGGCGATAATCTACCAGTAGAAAGAGTGTCTTGGGAAGACTGTCAAGAGTTTATCAAGAGACTGAACATTCAGACCGGCATGAAATTCAGGCTGCCGACCGAGGCAGAATGGGAGTATGCAGCTCGTGGCGGTCAATACTCAAAGCACAAGAAATATGCTGGTGCTAATGATGATGCCAAGTCTGACTATATTTGGTTAAAAGAGAACAGCCAATCTCAAAGCCATGAGGTGAAGACCAAATTAGCCAATGAGCTTGGTCTGTTTGACATGAGCGGAAACATATCCGAATGGTGCAGCGACTGGTATTTCAACTCATACGCCAACAATGGTGAAAGGGTTAATCCCAAAGGCCCTGCATCAGGCGTGGCTAAAGTGTACCGTGGCGGTAGTTGGGATGATAAGCCCATGAATTGCCGTGTTAGCAAGCGGTTTAGCATGAATCCGATATTTAAGAACAAGCTGGTCGGTCTGCGACTGGCTGCAACTAACATATAGAGGTATGAAGACATACGATAAGGAACAGTTGAAGGCAATCAATGCCAATGGTGGCTACTACCTTGTACTTGCCCCTCCAGGATGCGGAAAGACCGACATCCTTTCTGAGCGTATCGTAAGAGCAAAGCAGCAAGGCGTAGGCTTTGAGGATATGTTATGTCTGACATTTACGAACCGTGCATCAAGGGGAATGCGCGACAGGGTAAGACAGAAAGTAGGTGAGGAAGCATGTAATATCTTCGTTGGTAACGTTCATAGATATTGCTCAAACTTCCTTTATAATAACGCATTGGTTCCAGAGAACTCATCCATTATCGATGAAGATGACTTGGCCGATATACTGCTGAGTTTCGATCCAACCCTATTCCTTAACAAGAAAGGCAATCCAGACAAGATGAAGGTCTCTCTTGTTGACAACATCGACGCATACATCACCCAACGGAAACTAAACCATCCGACTTCTGCCATCTTTCTGCCAGAACAGTTTGACCGTTATTATCAGGTCGCTAAGAATGCGAACTTTGACCCAAACAGGATTGATAGTCTGAACCAGATGGTAAAGTATGCTCTGCTTTATCATCAGTATAAGACAGAACGTAATATCATCAGCTTCTCCGACATCCTGATACTGGCTTATGAGGGATTACGCAAAGACACAGAGCATGAATACAAGAGATACCGCTGGATTCAAGTGGATGAGGTGCAGGACTTGAATGCCCTGCAGACAGCCATCATTGATGAACTCCTTGACAAGTCACAGGAGTTTACTGTCATGTATCTTGGTGATGAGCAACAGGCTATCTTCTCTTTCCTTGGTGCAAAGCTCGGTCAACTGCAACTCCTGAAACAAAGGTGCGCTGGCCATATCATGACACTTGGAACGAACTACCGTTCACCCAAATATCTGCTCGACATATTCAATACCTATGCAGAGGAGGAACTTGATGTAGATCCGTCGTTATTGCCACAATCTACTCGTGACATCGAGCACGAAAAGCTTGACCTCATTCTCACGGGCAATCCTTCAATAGAAGATGAGGACGAACGCATCACCAGAATGATAGAATACTATCTTCGCTATGATGACGAAAGAGTGGCCATCCTTGTTCCTACTAACGATGCAGCAGATAGAATCAGTGAGAAACTGAATAGTGAGGGTATCACTCACTTTAAGATTTCCGGCACAGATATGTTCAAAACGAAATCTTATAAGACCCTCTCTTCATTCTTCTGTGTCAATGCCAACGACTTCAACAATCTGGCATGGGCAAGACTCCTTCATGGTATTGGAGCCATAAGGACTGGTGCAAGTGCCAGAGGTTTCCTTGCCAAGCTGAAGAACCTGATGATGACTCCTTCTGACCTGTTTACGGATAAATCGTATGTAGCTCGTTTCAATGAAGAGTACGAGACCAAGGAGTTCGTTTTCTTTGATACGGAAACAACAGGACTCAACGTATTGGAAGATGACATTGTGCAGATAGCAGCTTTCAAGGTGAACAAAGGACAACAAGTTCCTGGCTCAGACTTTGTTATTTTCCTGCATACAGATAAGGAGATACCTGCAAAGCTCGGTGACATCGACAATCCTCTTCTGGAAGCGTATGCCAATAATCCGCATTATAGCAGAGCGGATGGCTTGCAGATGTTCATTGATTATATCGGTGATTGCCCCATTCTCGGACACAATGTAAACTACGACTACAGGATTCTTCAGAAAAATGTAGAGAGAGAATTGAACGAGCAGGTCACTTACGACATATACGATTCCCTGCATCTTATCAAATGTGTGGAACCGAACCTACGCATGTATAAACTGGTATTCTTGCTGAAGGAACTGAAACTCGAAGGAAAGAACTCGCATCTTGCAGACGAGGATATAGCAGCAACGAAAGCCTTAGTGGATTATTGTTATCAGAAATCCCAAGCCATCATTCCACAGCAACAGGCATTCGTTGCACAAATCAAGGTAAAGAATGTCATTGCTAAGATGATGCCATTGCTGCCTCTGATCGAGAACCTTCAAGACCATTTATATCAGCCAGTCCAGACAATAGGCAGAACCATTGCTGACGAATTGATGACCATCTATGATGAAATGGTGTCTATGCAGTTGATTCAAGGGTTGGGTAATAAGTTCAATGTCTTTCTCCAGTTTGTCCAGTCGGAATGGGTGGACTACGAGCATGAACAGACCATCTTTGATGAAATCTGCAACCATATCAATGATATGACAGCCAGCATCAGCGAAGGTGACTTGGTAAATTCAGAAGACCTTATCCATGACCGTATCTTCATTATGACGGTCTATAAAGGCAAAGGACTTGAATTTGACAATGTGGTCATCTTAGAAGCCAATGATGGTACATATCCATACTTCATGGTCAATAAGATTCTGGCTGCACCATATCGCTATGAGCCAGAGGAAGTTGCTCAGGCAGAAATAGACAGGAAGGAAGATGCCCGTAAATTCTATGTGGCTCTATCACGAGCAAAGAAACGCTTATGTATCAGTTACACAGACCGTAATGCGTGGGGCTATCAGACCCAAATGACCCCCTTCATGGATTGCATTGAGAGATACTTCGTTACAGGTCGTGCCAATGCGACTCCAAAGAAGCCCATTGTTTCGGAACCGGAAAAGAAGGAGATTGTACGCAGAAACATCAATGGCTCAGACATTACGTTTGCACAGGATAAGCTTATCTCTTTTGAGGAAGATAGTCACACATACAATGTGATAGGTGGTGGAGAAATGAGACCAGTAAGTTCTGTGATAGCCATGTTCTTTGAGCCTTTCAATGCAGAGGTTGTTAGTATCAGAAAGTGTCGGGGCGACTTAGTAGCAGCAGCCAAACTCAGAGAAGAATGGGATGCCAGAGGCTCTTTTGCAAGTCAGGCAGGAACATTCCTACACAAACAGATTGAGAACTTTTTGAATGAGAAGATAGAGCCACAGACCTTCAAGTGCGATGTGGAATACAACGGAAAGTTCCTTCATCTGAACAAGCGTGTCGATATTTCAAAAGAATGGTCATTCTTCAAGGCATTTGACGAAGCCACTACCTATCAGCCATTCAGAACGGAATGGTGCATCTATGACAAAGAGGCTCGTATGGCAGGAACTGTCGATTTGATTTGCGCCCGTCCTGATGGCACATACGAACTATACGACTGGAAGCGTAGCAACAAGGTTGATCCAAACGAGACCAATCAATGGTCTAAAGGCATCAATGGCTTGGAGCATCTTCCTGATACATCATTTTATCATTATTGTCTTCAGCAGAATCTATATCGGTATATGCTGGAGAAGAACTACGGCATCAAGATTAGCAGATTGAATCTGGTAGTCTTGCATCCAGATTTCTCGAATTACAACATTGTATCTGTTCCCTTTATGGACAGGGAGGTTGGCATCATTATCAACTATATAAAGACTCATTGAAAACGGCATGGAAATGAAGATGAGCAAACAGGAAATATTGGAAATGTACCGAAACTTTTCAGCCAAATTCAGCAATAAGCTCTTATATAAGCTTGTTGATTCCAAAGGGAATGACAATATTGCCATATCTCCTTCAAGGCTTCAGAATGTGTTGGTCTTGGTTGCCAATTGGGCATCACCCCAGATAAGAAAAACGATTCTTGAAGGAATCGGCAGTGAAGTAATGGAAATGGATGAAGCAAATGTCCTTTGTAACAAGGAACATCTGCATCTCACTTCTTGGAGAAAGGGTGATGGCGACTACATTCCAACTATTGAGACAAACACTTTTCTGTGGATGAAGAAAGGCTTAGAACTAAAGGAAGATGGATTGAGCAGTGTTTCTTCGGATTTCGATGTGGCATTGAGGGAGGTTGACTTTTCCCAGCCTGAGACAAGAGACATCATCAACCAAGCCGTAAATGAAGCCAGTCATGGCTTAATCAAAGAGATAAACTCTGATATACAGCCACTCACACAGATGCTTCTTACTGACATCCTGTATTTCAAGGCTAAATGGGATGAGAGGTTCTATGAAGAGGACACGGCAGAACGTATCTTCTATGGAACGAAGGGAAAAGAAAAGGTTCCCATGATGAGGAAAACTGATGCCCTTATGTACAGTGAAACCCAGACTTGTCAGGTGGTACAACTGCGTTATATGTGTATGTCCGAACAAGACAAATGCTTCACTATGCGTATTTATCTGCCAAAAGAAAAGTGCTCTATACCAGAAGTTCTGCAAGAGTTATGGAACAGTGAGTTCTATTTCGACATGACGGAAGAAGAGGTGAAACTAACATTGCCTAAGTTCACCATCAAGTCGAATGTCGATATGAAGCAAGTCCTTCGACAGATTGGATTAGAGTGTATCTTCGAAACAGCAGATATTGTCCCAGGACTCGTCAATGATGTTCGTATCGATAACATTTCCCAACAGGTAAAGATTAAGGTGGATGAGAATGAGACGGAAGCTGCGGCATTAACGGAAATGTGTGTCGCCATGGGGCCACCTCCAACAGAAATCAAAGAGCCTGTTGTCGTGAACGTGAATCGTCCTTTCATGTTCGAGATAGCAGAAGAATATAGCAATACCATCCTTTTCACAGGAATTATAAATAACATTGGAAATGAGGCAGTTTAAGGTAATCAATCAATTGAGACTTATTGATGGTGTTCTCATGTGCAAGAAGCCATCTGGTCGTTCCCTTCAAAAGGCTCACTTCAAGCAAGGTGATTTGGATGGAGCGTGTGGCGCATATTCTGTGGCTATGGTTCTGAACATTCTTGGGGCGTTTGAAGCAGAAGACATTTGTTCTGACAATCAGATTGACAAGAGGACTTCTGAATGGAAACTAATCAAAGCCCTTAATGAAGAAGGATTATATCGTGACGGATTAACCTCTGATAGGATTCAAGAAATTCTATTGGAGAATTATCGAAGCCGTGTTACAGTACAATGTGCGAGTAAGGCGAGCAAACATGATATAGCGGAAATAACCAAGAACTGGATTGACAATGACAGTCCTGTCATATTACGTCTGGGGTTTGACAAGAATAATGGACATTGGGTGGTTGCTGTTGGCTATATCGAAGATGAACATGGTGTTCTGACCGATATTCTAACATTAGATCCAGGCAGTAAGTCACCATCGTATGCTTTATGGAATGGAATACTCAATCTACACAAAGAACCTCGGAAGAAGTTTGGTTATAGATATGTTTCAGAAGAAAAATACATGGTAGATTTTGATGAAGCAATAATAATCAGAAAGAAGTGATTTGAAATTGAAACCAAGAATAGGGATATGTTAGGCGCAATTATAGGTGACATAGTTGGTAGCCGTTGGGAGTTCAATTCCACTAACGACTACAATTTTGAGCTGTTCTCAGACAAAAACGGTTTTACGGATGATACCATCTGTACTGTAGCCGTGGCCGATGCCTTACTACATGGTTCTGATGACTATGGCAAGTTCATCCACGAATGGTGCCGTCGTTACCCACATCCGATGGGAGGCTACGGTGGTCGCTTTGCCAAATGGGTTATGAGTGACAATCCCCAGCCATACGGAAGTTATGGTAATGGCTCTGCTATGAGAGTAAGTCCGATTGGATGGTGGTTCGGTCATCCACACGATTTATATGCAGAAGCAGAGAAAACGGCAGCATGTACCCATAACCATGAAGAAGGAATACTTGGAGCACAAGCAGTAGCCTTTGCCATCTATGATGCCAGAGAACTGAGGGAAGATTTGCATGGTGAACCCATGACAGAAGAGTACCTTCAAAAATACGGTCTGGATCATGGAATAGGCTTATATGAACAATTCCCATCAAACTTCAAGATAGACCTCGAACAATACAGGAACAAGTTCGATGAGACCTGTCAGGGAACAGTGCCAGTAGCACTCTGGATTGCACTGCATAGCAAGAGTTTCGAGGATGCGATTCGTCAAGCAGTAAGCCTTGGAGCTGATGCCGATACTTTGGGTGCCATTGTCGGTAGCATAGCAGAACCTTTATGGGGTATTCCTGAATGGATGAAGCAGAAAGCTCTCTCATATCTGCCCGATGACATGAAGGCTGTCGTAATGGAGTTTCACACACGTATGAAAAGACTTCGCAAACTGTCAAAGAAGTGCCAGTTCTATGCCATTGGAGAGTTCACCTCCGTTGCAGACAACGACATGATAGCCTATGACATCGAGCGTGAATGGATGCACGACCTGGCACGAAGCTATACGAATGCAGATAAAGTCAAGGAGGAAATGGTAAAACGCTTTCCTCTGGAGGACTGGCAAGTTCTCGCCGACAACTACGACCTTCCCGTTTCACTTATTGGTTACATAGCAAGACATATTCTTACACCAAAGCATAAGTCTTTGAATGTGATAACGAAGTTCCTTGAAACGCACTACGCAATGCGAAAGGCACAGGCAGCCAAGAAAAAAGAAGAGAAGGAACAAAAGCAGCAATTCATGGCCATCATGCACTGGAAGCTGGGGCTTGGTAACTTCAACAAAGTGTTATCTGGTGAAAGTCCTCTTCCCGACAAGTCAAAGACAGCGACTTCAAGCGACTGGAACATAGAACCGATGCCATCTGATTCCAATGAAATGTCTGAAATGGCCTTCGATTTTAGGATTCCAGCTGAAGCAATGGATATTATACGCAAAGGTCATATTCCTGAAGCACAAGAAGACCACTGGTTCATGTACTGTGGTGAAGAATATATCCGCTACTATCGTAGTTGGACGGGAATGTGCGCTTTCGAGGCCCATTACAAGAAAGACGGCACTGACTACCTTGTCGATCACCTGAAGATGAACCATGCCCTTGCAGAGTTTGGTGTCAATGGTGACGAAGCAGGTGCAGCCCTTTTCTGTTATCTCGTGGTTGCCGAATCTGGCGGCAATGCAGAAGAAGCGTGGCAGCATTACCTCATAGCTTGGGATAAACTGGTACAGAAGTATTCAAAGAAAGATTAGATATGACAAGGCAGCACATTGTATTTTTGACTGGAGCAGGTGTCAGCGTTGAAAGCGGATTGAGCACCTTCCGTGGTAAGGATGGTATGTGGACGAATGGGGAATGGGCTTATCTGGCCAGCACTGATGCGCTCTACAATGATACCCAAAGGTGCCTTGACTTCTACAACTTCAGGCGTAAGCAGTTAGCCGAGGTGGAGCCGAATGATGCTCACCGCATGATTGCAGAGTTGGAGAAAGAGCATGAAGTGACTGTAATCACCCAGAACGTCGATAACCTACATGAACGTGCCGGTTCTTCCCAAGTCATTCATCTACATGGTGAACTCAGCAAGGTCTGCTCGATGGATAACCGTACAACGTGTGTAAAGGAATATCCATTGACCACACCCATTATGGTAGGTGACAAAGCTGATGATGGCTCACAGCTCCGGCCATATATTGTGATGTTCGGGGAATATGTTGACAGTATGAATGTGGCTATCAAATATGTAAGTTATGCTGACATCTTTGTGGTTATCGGCACTTCGCTTCAAGTCTATCCAGCAGCAGGTTTTATCAACTATGCTCACCATGAAGTTCCCAAGTTTGTCATAGACCCAGGAGAAATGGATCAATGCACACAACTTGGCTTCACCCATTTCAAAACCACTGCCACAGAAGGAATGAAGATGCTTCTGGAGGCATTCAAGGAATTGTAACCCAATCGGACATTACGACAAAAATATATCATCAATGACTTATACCTACAAATATCCAAGACCAGCAGTGACTGCCGACTGTATTGTCATCACCAAGGAAGCAGATGCCAAGGTGTTGTTGATTCAGCGTGGCGATGACCCATACAAAGGTTGCTGGGCTTTCCCCGGAGGCTTCATGAATATGGATGAGACTACAGAACAATGTGCCATCCGTGAACTTGAAGAAGAAACAGGAATGAAGGTGACAGGACTACACCAGATTGGAGCCTATTCAAAGGTTGACCGTGACCCACGAGGTCGTACAGTCACTGTTGCCTATCTCGTAGTCATTGATAAGCCTTTGCCTGTTATTGGTCAGGATGATGCAGCACAGGCAGAATGGTGGCCACTGTCCTCCCTCCCCAAGTTGGCTTTCGACCATGATGAAATTATGGCAGATGCCATAGCCTTATATAATAAACTGCAATAACTGGTACAGAATATGGATAGAGAAGACATTGAAGAATTAGCCAGGGATTTGATTCCGATGGCAGAAGAAAAGAACGCAAGCCAAGCGATAATGACCACTGACTATGATGAGACGTGGGAGTTTTTCATGGGCTTCAGAAAAAAGAAACATTATAGTACGTAATCCTCAATCCCGAGGTCGTAATAAGTTTTGGCCGACTATTTGAGAAACAACGAGTCGTGAGACTCCATTATTATTAGGCGCGGACATCGGTGACTTATTCAAGTGGACATCTTTGAATTTCCGAGGTTTCAGATGCCGAATAATAGCAAATGCTGTTTGGGAGCGATTCACCGTGAGGTCAGTTGCTCCTTTTTTCTGTCTATTCATGAAAAAAAACTATGAAAAACAACACTTTTATTTATCTATGCAGATAGACTGCACAGTTCTCTGTTACCTTTGCCACATCAAACAAAAACAAGTGGTTATGGGATTCTTTGATTATTTATTACTCGGAGCATTACTGAACAGCCTCAGAAACAACAGTAACAACAGCCATTCTAACAACTCGAATGGAGATTATGGTCGTGGTTATGATGACGGCTATAGGGACGGCTGCATGGATCACGATGACTATCAGTGCCATGATGACTTTGATTGTGGTGACGGCTGTGATTGCGGCTGTGACGGTTTTGATTTTTAATAGAGACAATAAAAATAAAGTCAAACGCTAAAACTATTGAACTATGAGAAAGATTCTGTTAGCATTATGCGTGGTTGCTTTCTTGGCATCCTGTAGTAAGAATACTCCTTGGGAGTACAAAGTAGTGAAAGTCGCAGGTAAGCCTGCAGAGACTCTGGCAGACTACGGCGCACTGGTATATGGCGACCAGACATCCATGCTCAATAAGATGGGCAAGGAAGGATGGGAACTTGTCAGCACCTACACAGAGACTGCTACGGCATTCCCGAACTTCGGTAACTCCGACTATGTAACTGGCATCCGTGACAATACCAGAACGAGCGTGGTGAACTTCGTCTTCAAAAGACCGAGTGACGGTAAGGAGGAAAGTAACAACAAGCCAGACAAGAAAAAATGAGGTACTCATCGGTATTCATAATTTCCCTGCTGATTCTGTCGTCTTGTTCACATAAGAACGAGGCGATAGAGCTGTCACGGGATTTTTTCACTTCATTGTCCGATACTACCTATGGAAAACCAAGTGACTTCTATCCTCAATATGACTCATTAGGTATCGAAGCCAAGTCCGACATCGTTGACATCGAAGAATCCGACGTTACCGAGAAGAATGACACCATTACCGTCCGTTGCTATAACAACTACACCAATAGCGAGGGAACCTTCAAGCAGGACAGCGTAACTTTGTTCATCACACGGAATGAAGACAAGCAGTTCTACATCTATGATTCCAAGGGACTCATTGAAATGGATAAGGAACTGGAGTGGTTTGGCACTGTTACAGGAGCATTCTCCAAGAAACGTCCCAATGACCAGGCACTGGCAAAGCGCATCGAGAAGGTCAGGGATATGATGTTTGCCAAGTATTTTGAAGTCCGTGCCGACCTTGCTACCAAGGTGAAAATCGCCAACTGGTCTTGGGAAACGAGTTACAGCGGTGATGCTCATGGTGAAGGAAGAGTGGTCAACAACTTGGACTATTCCATTTCGGGCGTGAAGTATCGTGTCACCTACTATGACCGCAGTGGTCAGTTCATGGCAGATGACGATGGAAGTATCAGCAAGACGTTATTACCAGGAGAGAAATACAATTTCACCTTCTGGAGTTCAAATGCCAAATATCCGCACACGGCAAGTCTCAGACTTGATTTCTCGGACAACATGATATTAAAGATTATCAAGGGACAGACCTATACAGGTAAGGAGTTCCAAGAGTATATGAAAAGCCAGAAGTAGAAGTCAGAAAGCCAAGTTATTCAGGGAAGAGTTCTTCACTGAACGGATATAGTCAATCAGGATGGTCGGGTCAAAAGCCTTGCCATCCTTTTTTGTTGTCAGATGTAGATGTTCTCCAGTGGAAGCCCCTGTGCTACCAGTTAATCCCAATGGCTCTCCAGCTTGGAGGTAGTCATTGGTCTTTACGTATTGTTCTGACAGATGGCAGTAACTGACGGTGTAGTTTGCCGTCTTAACGGTCACATATTTGCCTGAGCGATTGTCATAGCCGACTTTTAGCACAGTGCCTGGCAGCATCGAAAGCACATCTTCATGTCTGGCATGTAGGTCAATACCATTGTGCATCATCTGTTTGTGGTAGATGGGATGTCTACGCATTCCGAAGCCTGAGTTGATGCGGATATTCTTCAGGGGTAGGGAAACGAGCGACATCATGTTGCTATCCCCAGTTGTAGAATTAGATGCTTCACGGCTCTCGTTTGTTTCTCGGCTTGTCAGCTCTGGGTTGTTTAATACTACAGTGTCCGTCAGAGTCTCGTTTGACTTTGGCGGATTGATTGTTTTTATACGTTTACTGTTGGTCATGCCAATTGTGTTGAACTGGGCATGTGCCGGCATGGTCTGGAGCAATGCACAGACTGTTGAAAGAAAGAGTATGCTTGTTTTCATG
>JAEEGG010008749.1_pt1 | contig 22860 bp, 20 predicted proteins | sample 9134161 | NCBI WGS metagenome assembly JAEEGG01 (sample SAMN16246543, study PRJNA631951) | gut metagenome | biome: gut microbiome; feature: rumen; material: CR-attached | host: Bos | place: Iran: Karaj | collected 2018-10
CGAGCTTCTGGGCCACCATCGTTGAGAGCAACTTCTCGGTCTCGATGAGCGACACCTGTACGTTGCCGTGAGGATCGCGGTCGAGAGCCAGCTGACGGGCTACACCAACGGGCAGACTGTTGAACACTTTCAGGTTCTCCTCGGTGAGATGACTCTTGGCGAAGTCCACCTGCTCGTCGCGGCTGATCTCCTTAGCCTCGGGCATAGCTAGTACATCGTTCAGCTGAGCGATAAGTTTCTTGATGGCGGGGATGAACTCGATGACACCCTCGGGGATGATCACGGTACCGAAGTTGTTACCATCGGCAGCACGGACACAGACAGCCTGGGCGATGTAGTCAACGATATCGTCGAGACTCTGACCCTTGGCCTCTACCTCCTCAGAGACAAGACAGATATTCGGTTGAGTCTGCAGGGCGCACTCGAGGGCAATATGAGAAGCCGAACGGCCCATCACCTTGATGAAGTGCCAATATTTACGGGCAGAGTTACAGTCGCGCTCAATGTTACCGATGAGCTCAGAATAGGTCTTACAAGCGGTATCGAAACCGAAAGAGGTCTCAATCTGAGAGTTCTTCAGGTCACCATCGATGGTCTTCGGGCAACCGATCACCTGCACACCATAGTTCTTGGCGGCATAGTATTCAGCCAGCACGCAGGCGTTGGTGTTCGAGTCGTCACCACCAATGATCACGATGGCCTTGATGTCGAGCTCGCGGATGATTTCCAGACCCTTCTCAAACTGATCCACCTTCTCCAGCTTCGTACGACCGGAACCGATCATGTCGAAACCACCGGTATTGCGGTAGTTGTCGATGATCTCCTCTGTCAGTTCCATATAATTATGGTCTACCAGACCGCCAGGACCGAGGATGAAACCGTAGAGACGGTTCTCAGGGTTGAGTTTCTTAATTTGGTCGAAGAGACCTGTAATCACGTTGTGGCCGCCAGGAGCCTGACCGCCGGAAAGGATAATACCCACGTTCATCTTGGTGTGGTTAGCCTCAGTAGCAGGCTCAAACTCCACGATGGGCATTCCGTAAGTGTTGGGGAACAACTTCTTGATCTCTTCCTGGTCGCCTACACTCTGGGTGGGCTGACCCTCCTTGATTTTCACAGCACCCTGAAGAGCCTTAGGCAGCTTAGGCTGGTAAGCGGCTCTTGCCAACTGCAATGCACTTTTTTCCATAATCTGTTAAATTGTTATTTGAATGAATAATCCATTTTCGACGTGCAAAATTAGTTGATTTTTGTTAGAAATACAAAAGATAACAGCCTAAATTCATCATTTTAATATTTTTTTTGGCAGAAAGACTTTGTATCTCGAAAAATTTGCTTATCTTTGTTCAGTCAATTTAGCAAATAACATCAAAATAGGAGGAAAAAGACATGGCAAACAAAAGAATTCTGAAGAAAAAGATCAACCTGATTTGTGAGGCACTTTTTGCTGACTGCGTGGCCGTATCGCTCTACGGTCCTGAGGCCAATAAAGGAAACGCAGAAGCACATTTGTACACCATCGTGCAAATGCATGATCACTACATCAAAAGAGTATCCCATCCAGAACCTGGCATCACCGCCAAGGCTTATTTCAAGGACTTGCGCGATAAATTCAATGCACAGGTCAGCGATATACTGGATCAGATAAACATTTAGAACGTAATGTGGAAAAGAATTTGTAACTGGCTGCTATACAAATGGATGGGTTGGACTGTTGAAGTAACGGAAGACCATCCCGACAAGTATATCATCTGCCTGGCCCCCCACACGAGCAACTGGGATTTCATTCTCGGATTGCTCTATAGCAGGTCTATAGGCATGAAGAGCAATTTCCTGATGAAGAAAGAGTGGTTCTTCTGGCCTCTTGGTCCAATCTTCCGTAGTCTGGGCGGTATCCCCGTGTACCGACAGAAGAAGACGAGCATGACAGACGCGATGGCCGAGACGGCCAAGGCCGCCAAGATTTTCCACCTCTGCATCACACCCGAGGGGACACGCTCCAAGACCGCCGACTGGAAAAAGGGCTTCTACTTTATCGCCCAGAAAGCCGGCCTGCCCATCCTGCTCTACGGTTTGGACTATGAGCAGAAGCGCATTGTATGCACCAAGACCATCATCCCTTCAGGCGACCTTGACAGAGACATGAGGGACATCAAACTCTATTACAAACACTTCAAGGGGAAAAAGCCCGAGAATTTCACCATCGGAGAACTTGTATGAAACGACTTTGTCATCTAATCCTTTCAGCCTTACTGATACTACCTGTCCACGCCCAGCAGCAGGACATGAAGAAACAACTGGACAACTATTTCAAGAGCTACCGTCCGTTCGGACAACTCATCAGAACAGCCTCCCGTCTGCAGAGTGTCAAAGTCAACGACACCCTGCGGACGATTGAGATATGCGCCGACTCACACTTCGGCGAACAGGTCTTCACGCCACAGTCGGCAGAGACCATCTATGAGAATGTGCAAAAGCTGATTCCCTCCGCCTACAGGAAATACGAGCTGACCATCAAGACTGGCGGCTGGGATATCCGTCAGCTCGTGCCCAACCGTCTCAAGAAAGAACTCGACCCCAGTCGTCTTTGGGGCGATATCGACTACCAAGGTCGTCCGTGGGTGAGCAACGCCTCTATGCCCTATAAAGTGACCCGCGGCTTGCAGAATCGTCATCTCTCCGTCTGGGCCAGTCATGGGCGCTACTACAGCTTGAAGGAACACATGTGGAGATGGCAGCGCCCTGCCCTCTTCGGCACTCGCGAAGATTTGTTCACGCAGACCATTGTCACCCCCTACCTCATCCCCATGCTTGAGAAGGCTGGCGCCATCGTCTTCACACCCCGTGAACGCGACTGGCAAGACCACGAGGCCGTCATCGACAACGACACGAAGAAGGCTGCCGACGGCTCACGCTACAGAGAGAACAAGGGTCTCTACGACTGGCATCCGACCACACAGCCCGGCTTTGCTTTCCATGAAGGAGGCTATGAGGAGCATGAGAATCCCTTTGAAGCCGGAACGGCCCGTCAGACGAATACCGTCAGCAACCCCAGCACGAAGAGCACCATCACCTGGTATCCCACGGTTCCCGAGACCGGCAACTATGCCGTCTACGTGAGCTACCAGACTGTCGATGGCAGCATCGACGATGCCCACTATACCGTCTGGCACAAAGGCATCCCCACGGAGTTCCGCGTGAACCAACAGATGGGCGGCTCCACATGGGTTTATCTTGGCACCTTCGATTTCGAGGAGGGCAACAACGAGCGCAACTGCATTGTCCTCGACAACCTCAGCAGCCACGAAGGCATCGTCACCGCCGATGGTGTGCGCATCGGCGGCGGTATGGGCAACACCGCCCGGGAAGGAGAAATCAGTCTCCTGCCGCGTTGCTTCGAGGGTTCGCGCTACTATGCTCAATGGGCAGGCATGCCCTACTCCGTCTATAGCACCAAAGACGGACAGGACGACTATGGCGACGACATCAACGCCCGTTCTTGCATGACCAATTACCTGGCAGGCGGCTCCTGTTACCTCCCCGATTCTGCGGGCAGAAAAGTTCCCATCGAACTCTCGCTAGCCGTTCACAGCGATGCCGGCTATACCGCCGACGGCAAGACCCACACGGGAACCCTCGCCGTCTGCACTACCTATCTGCAGGACAGCATCCTCGGCACAGGGCGCTCACGACTGGCTTCACGCGACCTCGCCGACGAGCTGCTAACCATCATCCCCAACGACATCCAGAACATCTACCACGAGTGGCAGCGACGCGAGCTCTTCGACCGCAACTACTCTGAGAGCCGCACGCCTGCGGTGCCAAGTGCCATCATCGAGACCATGTCGCACCAGAACTTTGCCGATATGCGCTTCGGACAGGATCCCAATTTCCGCTTCGACCTGGCACGCAGCATCTACAAGACTCTGCTGCGCTATGTCTGCCGCATGCACCAGGTGCCTTATGTCGTCACGCCCCTCACCCCCAACCATGTCTATGTCGTGCTGACGGCCAAGGGCGAGGCCGAGATCCACTGGACCCCCGTCGATGACCCCTTGGAACCATCGGCCAAGCCAACGGGATTCATCGTCTATACAGCCACCGGCAGAGGCGGTTTCGACAATGGCCAATATGTCAGGGGAAAGGGCCACACCAGCCTAAAGATCGCCATCGCCCCGGGCAAGCTCTATTCCTTCCGTGTAGCTGCGGTGAACGAGGGTGGCGAGAGTTTCCCCAGCGAGGTGGTGTCTGCCTGTTACATGCCTGAGGCAGAGAAGACCATCCTCATCGTGAACGGTTTCCATCGCCTCTCATCGCCTACCGTCGTCGACGATGCCGAAGAGCAGGGCTTCGACCTGGAAGATGATATCGGCGTCACCTATGGCCGGACAGCCGGATGGCTAGGATATCAGAACTGCTTCACGAAGTCCACTATGGGCAAGGAGAGCACAACGGGACTAGGATATACCGACGAGACGCTAGCCGGACAGTTCATTGCCGGCAACGACTTCAACTACATCCGAACCCATGCCGATGCCATCGCCAGCGTCAACAAATACAATATTGTCAGCTGCTCCTCTGAGGCCCTCGAGACCAACGAGGTCATCCCCCTGAAGTATGACATGATCGACCTCATCCTGGGCTTGGAGAAGAACGACGGCCACTCGTTGCGCCCTTATCAGGCCCTGTCGCCGGCGCTGCGCCAGCACCTGCAGCTCTTCACCTCGCGCGGCGGTGCCCTACTCGTCAGCGGTTCCTATATCGGGGCCGACATGCCGCTACCCGCCGACCGCCAGTATCTGGAGGAAGTGCTCAAGTGCCGCTATTCGGGTACTGACAACGACCTGATGCGCAGCGAAACGATCACAGGCCTCGGCACCACCTTCACCTTCCACCGTCAGCTGAATGCCCTGCACTATTCCGCCACCCATCCCGATGTGCTGCAACCCGTCGCGCCTGCCTTCTGTGCCATGCGCTATGGTGACCAGCAGAGTGCCTGCGTCGCCTACAACGGTGCCGACTACAAGGCGATGACACTCGGATTCCCCTTCGAGTGCATCAAGCAGGAATATGTGCGCTTCGCCCTCATGAGAGGTATCCTGAATTTCTTATTAAATTAATTATAAACCCATCAAATTCTTTTTGACATGAAAATCCAAACTAATTCCTCCGGTACAAGGAGCATCGAGATCCAAGAGAGTCATCTCCTGACCATTGAGAAGTATCAGTTATTACGTGACCTCATCGATTCGACCGGTTATGTTGACGAACAAGTGTTAGACAAGCTGAAGCTGAACATCCGCGCCCTGCTCGAGACCCAGGAAGGGCTTGACAAGGAGCTGCTCAACCTCTGCCTCGATGTCATCTACCATCCTAACATGAAGGCCTTTGGCCTGCAGCAGCTGGTACTTTTGTACATCAACTGGAAGAACCAGGCTAACAACAACCTGGGCATGACCGCGCGCGCCTTCCAGGGAACGCCGTTTAATTAGAAGTGAGAAGTAAGAGGTAAGAGGTGAGAGAATATAGGCTGACGGACTTTCTGCCGACGACGAAGAAGGAGTTGGAGCTCAGGGGATGGGATGAGGTTGATGTCATCCTCTTCTCAGGCGATGCCTATGTCGATCATCCCTCCTTTGGGGCGGCTGTCATCGGGCGAGTCCTCGAGGCCGCAGGCTACCGCGTGGCGATAGTACCGCAACCCGACTGGCACGGCGACTACCGCGACTTCAAGAAGCTGGGGCGCCCACGACTCTTCTTCGGCATCTCGCCGGGGTGCATGGACTCGATGGTGAACAAATACACCGCAGCCCGTCGGTTGCGCTCTGAAGATGCCTACTCGCCCGACGGTCGCCACGACATGCGACCCGAGTATCCCACCATCGTCTATACCAAGATTCTCAAACAACTCTTCCCCGATGTGCCGGTCATCCTCGGCGGCATCGAGGCCTCCCTGCGGCGCGTCACCCATTATGACTACTGGCAAGACCAGCTCCGTCCCTGTATCCTCTGCGACTCAGGTGCCGACATAATCACCTATGGCATGGGCGAAAAGCCCATCCTCGAGCTCGCCCGACGGCTCAGCGAAGGAGAACCGTTGAACACCATCCGCGACATTCCCCAGACCGTCTACCTCGCCCGCAAGGAGGATATCCCCGGCGGCATCACACCCGACGATATCGTGCTGCACAGCCATGAGGAATGCCTGCGTAACAAGCGCGCTCAGGCCGAGAACTTCCGCCACGTCGAGGAACAGTCGAACATGATGCACGCCCAGCGGCTCATACAAGAGGTGGGCAACACTTGTGTGGTCGTCAATCCGCCCTATCCCCCGATGACCACCGCAGAGCTCGATGCCTCCTTCGACCTGCCCTACACCCGGATGCCCCATCCGAAGTACAAGGGCAAGCGCATCCCCGCCTACGACATGATCAAGCACTCGGTGAACATCCACCGCGGCTGTTTCGGCGGCTGTGCCTTCTGCACCATCTCGGCCCATCAGGGCAAGTTCATCGCCTGCCGCTCGAAAGAGAGCATCCTTCGCGAGGTGAAGCAGGTGATTGAGATGCCCGACTTCAAGGGCTACCTCTCCGACCTCGGCGGCCCCTCGGCGAACATGTTCGGCATGCATGGCCGCAACCTCAATGCCTGTGAGAAGTGCAAGCGCCCCAGCTGCATCCATCCCCAGATATGTCCCAACCTCGACACCAACCACCAGAAGCTCCTCGACATCTATCACGCCGTCGATGCCCTCCCCGGCATCAAGCGCAGTTTCATCGGCAGCGGTGTGCGCTACGACCTCCTGTTATATAAAAGTAAGGATGAAGAGGCCAACCGCGTTGCCCGCCAATATACACGCGAGCTGATCACCCGCCACGTGAGCGGCCGACTGAAGGTGGCGCCCGAGCACACCAGCGACCGCGTGCTCCAGCTGATGCGCAAGCCCTCGTTCCAGCAGTTTTACGACTTCAAGCGCGAGTTCGACCGCATCAACCGCGAGGAGAACCTGCGCCAGCAGATAATCCCCTACTTCATCTCCTCCCACCCCGGCTGTCGCGAGGAGGATATGGCCGAGCTTGCCGTCATCACCAAGGGCCTCGACTTCCATCTGGAGCAGGTGCAGGACTTCACCCCCACGCCGATGACCATCGCCACCGAGACCTGGTACACGGGCTACGACCCTTACACGCTGGAGCCCGTCTTCAGCGCCAAGTCGCCACGCGAAAAGCTCGCCCAGCGCCAGTACTTCTTCTGGTACAAGCCCGAGGAACGCCGCAACATCGAGCAGAGCCTGCGCCGCATCGGGCGCGCCGACCTCATTGCGCGGCTCTATGCCGGCACCGCCCCCAAGTCCTTTAATCCCAATTTCACGCATGACAATCATCGAGCAAAGCCTCACGCCGAAGAATCCCCGAAAGAAAAGCGAGGACGGAATCGTCGTCACAAATGACTTCATCGCCGTCATCGACGGCAGCACGTCGAAAGCCACGCGCCAGTGGAGTTCACGCATGAGCAACGGCCGCTATGCGATGACCCTTGTCAGCCGTTTCATCAGCCGGATGTCGCCCGACACCACCTGCCACCAGTTCTGCGCGGGGGTCACCCGGGCGTTCCGCGATGTCTACCTCCCCTTCTGGCGACTCACGGGCCGTCAGACGACTGCCGAGCTGCTCGCTGCCCATCCCGAGGAGCGCCTTTGCGCCTCTGCCGTCGTCTACTCCTGCCGGCGGCGCGAGATATGGCTCGTAGGCGACTGCCAGTGTCTCGTGGGCGGCGAACTCTGCGAGAACCCCAAGCCCTACGAACAGCTTTTGGCGGAGCACCGTGCGGAGAAAGTGCGCCAACTCCTGTCGCAGGGGCTCACCCCCGAGGCCATCCTCGCCGACGATCAGGCCCGTGCCGCCATCATCCCCGAGATGCTCCGCGAGATGCAGCAGCAGAACAAGACCTATGCCGTCATCGACGGTTTCCCCATCCCCGAGGCGCGCGTTCCCATCATCACCCTCGACTTCCGTCCCTGGGAGATTGTCCTTGCCTCCGACGGCTATCCTTTCCTCTGTCCCACCCTTGCGGAGTCAGAGGCCCGTCTCGCCGAACAACGCCGCAACGACCCGCTTAATATTGGCGACTTCAAGGCCACAAAAGGCTTCACGCCAGGCAATAACAGCTTCGATGACCGCACATATATAAGATTTACGGTCTAAAATTTGTGTGTTTCCGAAAAAATGCCTACCTTTGCACCCGCAAACTAAAATCAGGTCGGTCTGGTAGCTCAGTTGGATAGAGCAACTGCCTTCTAAGCAGTAGGTCTCGGGTTCGAGCCCCGACCGGATCACCAAGTAAAAAGAGAGGCGGCCTTTCGGTCGCCCCTCTTCGTGTTTCCGGCCTCCCCTGTGTGAGGCCTCCGCTCTAACCATTGCCCTGCTGATCGGCAGCTGGTGCCAGCACATAGCTCAGCGGCGTCTTTTTCTGGAAGCGCTTCTGCTTGCCTCCTACGGTGCGCACCTCGCTCTCCACGAGATAGCCCCACTCGAAGACGCACTCCTTCTTCAGGGCCCTTGAGGTGAGCTCCTCACCCTTGCTGTTCTCGCCGAGGAAGTTGATCTTGATGCCGTTGATCATCGCGTCGGCACCACCGGCCACGGCGTCGGCCAGATTGGCCTTGCCCAGTTTCTGACCGTCCACGCTCGGGCTGAACGTGCCGAAGCCGTCGAGCTTCACGGGCTGTCCCTCACGCAACAGGTGAACCATGCACTTCACCATCTCTCCCAGCACCAGGTTGCACATCTCCTCGGAGGAGATCTTGCCGTGCTCCGTCATGTGCTTTGCGAGACCCTTCAGGTTCAGGGGCTCCTTGGAGTCGACCTCGGCGAAGTACTTACCGTAGGCCGTCGAGTCATCGTTCTTGTTCTGTCGAAGATTGATGACCATTGCAATTTCTGATCTTGCCATACTTTAAATGTTTTTCATGGTATCAGACTTTCTGCGGCGAGCTACTCCGGGTCACCGCCTCCCGCTTGTTATAATCTAGGTTTTATCAACCTTTCTTACACGATGCAAAGGTACAACTTTTTTCTGAAACTACCAAATATTTTAGCAACTTTTTTCGTGTTATTTATAGTACCCGATTCGGATCTGTCTGCGGGGCGGTCGGAAGGGGTTCCACGAGACGTGGAGCCAGCCCGGGCCCGTCAGCAGCTGGTCGGTATATTCCCACGACTTGAGGAAGTCAACGAGGCTTTGGAACTGTTGTGGGTTGAGCGGCCGGATGTCGGCAGCCTGGCCGACGAGGTGCTGGGAGTTGCGCACACCCCCTACCCTGCGATTGACGGCTTCGCAACGGAAGCCCGAATTAATGATGATCGGGCCTACAACTTGACGGGCAGGCTCTAACAACATGATGCAGCCATAGGTCATGTTTGCCACATCCTGTAATGTAGGTTTATTGTCGGGGTATTTTCCAACGTTCAGAAACTCGCTCAGCTTAAAATGAGACGAGAGCCAGGTTTCATTTAGATTCTCTTTCATGGTATTGTTTCTTAATGATTTTGATATACTGGTCGAGGCCGAAGATCGAGCCAGCCAACAGGAACGACTGCGCCACGTAATAGAGCAACCCTGCCGCCACATCGTCGATCTCGATGACCTGATAAGTCACCAGCGCGATACTGCTCACGATGAGCAGCACCGCACAGGCGTACTGAGAGATTTTGAAGCCTTTGTTTTCCATGGCGTCGTAAGTCTACATCAGCTCGGAACCGCCAGCCGCTCCCAGAATAGCAGCGATGAAATAACTGATCACCTGAAGGATCTTTCTAACTGTCTTGTTCATAATCTTACATGTTTTAAATGGTGAATTACTAGGGTTATTTTAATCATTATTACAACTGCAAAGATACAAAAAAATCCCGAAATATGCAAGTTTTTTGGCTGCAAATATCGGGCGAAAAATAAAAAAGAAACGGAAGCCGCTGACTTCCGTTTCTCTATTCTCATCTTTGGGGAACAGATCAATGAGTCCTGACCTCACCCCAGGATCTGTCCCATGACTATGGTGGAACGTTGTGTTGCGTTTTTAGGGTCTTAATTCCCATTGTTTGCCATCACATATTGAAAACAGGTTGCCGATATATCCGTTATCACCACTTTTCAGCCTTTCACTAACCATTTCTTGGCCGCTGATGGTCACAGTGCCGCAACGAACCCCACCGATAAAATAAATAGCTCTACTACTTTTTTTTACCTTGACATAGGTGATGCCATCGGTGATGGTGATGGTGCCGCAGTTACCAATTAAGTTGCCAATACCAGGAGCATTATCGCCACCAACGGCGCCAGCGCCATCATAGTCTGCTGCTCCGTAGCTGCCTATTGTTCCGCCGCAGATAAGGATGTTGCCGCAAGAGCCGTTGTCGCCACCGCCGATGCCGGCAGCGCCAGTGCCTCCTTTGGCCTCAGGAATGATTCCGCTGCTGATGGTGATGTTGCCGCAGTTGATATTCTTACCGCCGCCGATGCCGGCGCCACCGGAGCTATTTTCGCCATTCGCCCATAGCTTGCCCGTGCCGCTGATGGTGAGTGTCTTGCCTTGAGGCACATAGACGGCGGGCCAATCACTAAATTGTCCAGCTTTAGCACGGTTGTAAACCTCATTTCCCGACCCGCTAGCTTTGTCCTCCAGGATAATATTGGCATTGCCCAGGCAGTGGATGGCCGCATGGTCGCAAGCATAATAAGGAGGACTGGAAACGTAGTCAGGCTCAATGATATCCGCGCCTGCTAGCGTCACCGTCGCACCGTCGGCAATGGTGATGTAACCACCGTCGCCGCTGAACTTGCCAATGAGTATCTGCCCGTTCTGGGCAGCGTAGTATTTCACGCCGCTCCCGTCGGTTTGTGTTACGGTGCTGAGGTTGACGTTTTGGGGATAGACCTCGATGGTTGAGGTGTAATACTTGCCATTCTGGAATCCGCCCTCGGGTGAGTCCTTCGTGGCTATGTAAGTCTTTTCGTCGGTGCCCGTCACGGTAAAGGCGATATTGTCTCTCTTGCCTTCGGCGAGGGCATCAAACCGCAGGGCGGCATACACCACGTCCGCACCATTGGCCTCGCGTGCGGCATCATCGAGGGTGATGGTTATAGGTGTATGATCGTTGTATTCTGAGTATGGAATGTATCGATTCACAAGATGATTGCCTGCCGAAGAAATACTGACGCTCTTCACGCCAACGCCCGTAGGCAGTCCCGTGAAGGTGAACTTATACATCGACTGGGTATTCTTAAAATGAGCATCCGTCGTGGTGAGGGTGTAACCATTTTCATCGCCGCTGATGGCAGTAATCTTCACATCATCGGCTATAGCGAAGTCGTAATTGTCCAATCCGGCGAAGGTGCCTGTCTGATTGGTGTAAAATGTGATCCCCCATTTACTGTTATAGACGAAGCGCAGGTATTGGTCGACGGGTAACTCCTGTGGAATAAAAATAGGGTCAACTGATTCCGGATCTGGATTGGCCTGTTGTTCGTAGAAGGTCAACGTGCCTATAAGGTTTGCTGTCTTGCCGTCTGCATCGGCATGCAGGCAGACTGGGTTGTTTTGGTCATCAGTAGCCTGCGTAGTGCCCCAGTAAACAGCGATGTGGTCCGTGGTTCTGAACGTGCTGACGAGCCATCCTGCCTTGTCGCCCGTACCCAGTTCTACGGCTCTTGTTGCTGCACCATCGCCTATCGTGGCGGGGATGCTGACTTGATAGACCGGGGCCTGCGGGGCTGCGGGCTGCTGATTCTGTACGATGTTATCCTCGTTTGTGCAGGCCGTCATGCCAGCCATCATCATCATATATAGGAATAACTTTTTCATTGTCTTCATTGTTTTAAGGAAGTAGTCACTCGTTTAAGGCCAGGTCGCAGGTTCGTAATCCCTCTTGCTGGCCTGCAACAGTTGAGTCCGTTGCCTTAACTCATACACCCTCATCGAGGGCTTCTCGTAGTCTCTTTTCTTTTTCATTGTTGGTTGGTTTATAATTTCGTCTGCAAAGATAGCTATTTTCCCCAAAACTTACAACAAAACCCCTCATTAATTTTGTAGTGTCCCCAAAAAGTATTACTTTTACACGTGTGTTTTTCCCCATGACTATTGGGGAACAGATCAATGAGTCCTGACCTCACCCCAGCACCTGGGTATGGGTGCCTGTCCCCATGACTATTCTCCGCTCACGGCCTTCCTGACGGCCATCACGACCACGAGCTGCATGGGCTACGGACCATTGGTATTCTAAAGAAATGACCGGCATCGAGAGGATGTCGGTCATTTTTATGATATACATGTCACAGAGGTGCCTGACCCCAATGTGTCCGAGTTTTTTTGCTACCATTTACCAAGGCTTAGGATTGCCATCGGGCCAGTCATTGCCTGTGGGCAGATCGGGTGAGCCAGCAAGCAGTGAGGGATGCAAGTTCAGTAAGTAAACCTTCATCGAAGGCTTCTCGTATGTTTTCTTTGTCGTATTCTGTGTCATAGCGATATCCTCCTTCATTTTACTTGATTACTACTTTCTTTCCATCTTTCACGTAGATGCCCTTGCGAGTGGGCTGGGCATTGAGTTGACGACCGTCGAGGCTATACCACTCGCCAGTGCCATCTTCCTTAATACCTCTACCCTCTTCCATCGAAACAATTCCGGTTGCATCACCATCGCCCAAGCTGAACATACGGGCACCTGAAATCGATTCGATATAAGCACGGTGGGCTGGAACATCGCCTGTGTATTTATAGAATCCCACAACGGTTCCGTTCTTGTTCAAACAATAGACATTCGTCTTGGCTGTTGCCACATCCACGCCCTTTAGGTCGTTGTCGGCCAATGTACCCGTTGCCGACGTCTTTGTCAGCGTCACGCTGGCTGCGGTCGATTTCAGAATGACGGCATTGCCAGCCGGAATCGTCTTGTCGGTAATTTCCGTCAGGGCAATCTTGTCGCCATTCACCTTGCCCGTATAGACCGTCGTGTTCGCATCGGCGATACTACTCTTCGCGCCATCGTAATAGGTTGACCAGTATTCGCCAGTCTTTCCCTCATTCGCTGTCAGACTGGTCGTAGCCATAAACAGGTCTAACCTCGGTTCTCTGGAAACAGCATCCTGCACCCAAGCAGAACCTAATGCTGCTGCCGTCGTGCCATCAGACAATTGAGCATCCGTTGGTTGTGTTACACCAGTTGTTGAAGCATGTTTGCAATAGCAGTTATTGTAAGATCCATTGAATCCGAATTCTCCTGTAAATGCGCCAAGAACAAGACAATTATTTACAGTAGGCTCAGGTCCATATCCTCCATTGAAATAACCAGAATAGCCACCATTATGAGTAATACTTCCTGTATATAGGCAGTCGCTTATAGTAGTAGCGCCACTCCCAAGCACGCCGATGAATCCTCCCATCTGGACCCAGCCTCCCTTCGTACAAACAGCAGTCACAGAGTTCCATACATTTTCTATTGTATTCGTTCCTATTAATATACTTGCAATAGAACCTCCGTATGCATAGGTTGAATTAACGGTTCCATCCAAGTGTAGATTTTTGATGGTTGCCCCATCTAAGAGTGAGAAAGGAGTCGTGAACCTCTCTCCATCTCCACTTTTAACATCATAGGCAATAGTCAAAGTGTGACCTTGACCGTCAAAGGTTCCTTGATAAAAGAGTGTGCTACCATTATAGACGCCACCTATCACCGTCTGGTCGTCACCAAGGTTTACGTCTGCTATCATCTTGGCATTAGCAGTCGGAGTGGTCTGGACAAGCGTTGCAAAGTCCTTCCAGTTCTGCACTGAGCCAATAAGAAAGTTTCCCTCGCCGTCCTGCTGCAAATAATCCTTCACTAGGCGGACTGGGAAGCCATTTTGTCGGTCACCGTCGTTTACAAGGTTTAATGAACTGCCATCAAAACGGATGTTATATACGCAGTCTGCATTCATGTAAGTGCTCGACCAATAATTACCAACGGATCCTTTCTCTGACTCTGGTACACTTGTTCCATTTCGCAATCCTGTGGCAGGCAGGAATACTACACCTGCCGCTTCCAGTGCAGTCCAGTCTCCATCGCTATAAGATGTGTAACTGGCACCTGCCGTGTTGGCATTACTGATACTAACCTCTGTAGGAAGAGTGAACCCATCAGGGAAAAGCATCAAACCGTTCGTGCCATGTATCGTTCCCTTGGCATATCTGTAGGTTTCGCTGCGGGTGTTGATCAAATAAGCCCACTCGTCCTTGGTCAGAACACGCCAGCCACTGTTTTCGGTATTACCGCCATTGCTGATAGCGTTATAGCCCCAGTCTGCCTTACCACGCATGGAATTATTATCCTTGGCATCATAGAGGTTTTTAGAACTTGAACCATAGGCGTAATAATCACTGCGGGTTGTGCTGGTGCTCCAAGGCTGGTAACAGTTTGCACCATGGTCATAACCACTGGTTCCCCAGTTGAAGTAGTCAATCCATGCCGTCTGAGTTGAAGACGGAGAGGTGTTACCAGCGGCATTGCCAATGTAGTCATACTGATTCGTTGCGAAACGCCAAGTATTAGTAGATGCCTGGTATTGCAAATTACCCTGCGAGAACTGCACCTTGCCGCCACTTGCACTGATGGTAAATACACCATTTAACTCACCTACTGCCCACATCCCCGTGCAGCAGCAAAGCAGGGTGAGCATAGAAATGAGTAGTCGTTTAGTCTTGTTCATAATGTTATTGTTTATATGTTAATAATCTATTTGGTTTATACACGCAAGAGGCACGTCGCAGCCCCACCTGCATCACAGGCTTTATATAAAGAAGCTTTTTCTTCATATCTTATTTGGTTTTTAATGATTTTATTCTATTTTGCTACAAAGATAAGAAAAAATCGAATACATCGACTCACAATTTAACACTATCGACTCACAATTTAACACTATCGACTCATAAAACGCGTTTTGTTAGTCATTTTGACAGCCATAGTTACTATGTTTGCAATCGCTAACGGAATGAGATACTGAGTAAGCAGACGCTTTCGGGGGCTGCGAGCCCCCTGCCGCGAGGCACCCCCTCGGTGACAGCCATGGCTGCAGTGATCCTCTTACGCGTCCTGCCCGTAGGGACGGACAAGGGAGATATAATTCTCTACTCGGCTATGCGAACCAGACGCACCGAGTACCCCTCGAAGTGACTGTAGTAGCTCTGATAAAACAGATTGCCACTGTAGAAGTGTACGTAGTAGGCGCCGGTCGTGTTACCCGACGACGACCAGTAGTAGCCGCCCGCCCCAGCATCGAAGAGCGAGGAACCTTTCCGCCTGCCGGCAGCCGGCAGGAACACAGCACCGGCATCTTCCATCTGAGACCACTCTTCGGTTGTGTAGTTGTTGGCCCAAGCGCTGTTGCCGGCGGTGAAGGTAAGGTCTGTGGGTAGCGTCCAGCTGTCGGGAAGGATAATCACGCCGTTGACATTATTAACTTTACCATGGCCATACTTCGAAGAGGCATTAGTGCGGGTATTGAACAGGTAAGCCCACTCAGCGCTGGTCAGCGTGCGCCAGCCAGAGCCCATATTGGTGCCCCAGTCAGTGAATGTAGGATAATCAGAGTTGTCTGTGCTTGTCTGATCAGGATTGTTTGCCGTACCCCAGCCGAACAGGTCGCGATTGCCGTCGGGCTGAGAGGTTAGGTAGCTCCATTGGTTGTCGGCGAACTTCCATTGGCTGCCGACGTACTGCAGGTTGCCCTTGGAGAAATAAACCTTGTTGCCGCTGGCATTGATGGTGAACTTACCATTGATAGCGCCTTCGGGTATCATCGGCTGCGTGCCGCCGTCCTTCTCTATGTGGTCGATGACCATCACGATGTCTGTCACATTCACGATTTCGTCACCGTTGAGGTCGGCATTCTCAGGCATGATGGCTGTAGCCGATGGGATCTCCATGATGATGTTCGAGATCTCTTTTACGTCATCGGCGTCGACGACGCCGTCACCGTTGACATCGCCCTTTACCACATCATCGGTATGGCCTGCCGGTGACGTACCAATGTCGTCTGCCTGCATTCCTGTCGGCAATGCCAGCATCACAAGTAGTAAAAAACAAATTCTTTTCATTCGTAAATGCTTTTAATTATTGTATCTTTATAATTTGTTGCAAAGATAAAGCCCACCTCACGGGGGATGTCCCCCTGTGATCGTAAAACGTTATCATAAATCTCGGCTACAAAGTTAGTAAATCTGCCTCAAATTTCAAAAAGAAAACAATAAAGAAAAGTTAAAACGGATGCCTTTTCTTCATTTCCTCCTCTAGTCATGGGGACAGGCACCTGAGTATGGGTGCCTGTGTGCGCACAGTCTTCGCTTACTAATTTGAAGCCTTTGTGATATTATACTGCAGGAGTGAGTTCTACCGTAAGACCGAGGGCGGCGATGATGCGGTAGAAGGTCGATACTTTAGGCTCCGTGCGTCCTGTTTCAACGCGTGAGATGTATGACTTGTTGGTTCCAATTCTCGCAGCCAGTTCTTCCTGGGTGATATTTGCCTTCTTTCGTGCATCTTCAATAATCTGTCCGGTAAAGAAGGCGTTGGCCCTTTCTTCGGCTGCTGCACGTTCAGGAGTACCTTCTTTCCCAAATGCTACATCCAACTGCGCATCCACATCAAAGATCTCCATGTTTTTTTCTTTCTTCATCGCTGCAAAGATATGAAAAGTTTATCAACTGAGCAACTTTTTGCCGTTTTTTTTGCTTTTTTATTCTTCATAAGCATCTAAATTTAAAGTTCAACATGTGAATTCCGCTGCAAAGATACGGACTTTATTTGGAATTTCCTAATATTTAGCAGAAAAATTATATTCTCAATCAAAGTCAATCAAAAAGGACGGTTCTCCCGTTGTAACAAAAGAACCGTCCCTGCGTTATGTGATCCCCAAAAAGGCAGGAACCGCACCGTCGCAGTTCCTGCCCTGTATCATTCCGCCAGAGCGGACTTCCGTTTCCTGGTTTTATCTTTAAAACAGATCAGAGAACCGTCCCTTGATCTATACAGAAACGAAGAAACGGAAGCCGCTGACTTCCGTTTCTCTATTCTCATCTTTGGGGAACAGATCAATGAGTCCTGACCTCACCCCAGGTGCCCCCATGACTACATTCGGGGGGATTTTGTATGGGCATTAGAACCAATGCTCTGTTACAGATGTTCAGGAGGGTCGCCAGGGCCGCCACCGGAGCTGTGACCATAAACCCTGTAGCCGTCGTTTTCTACATAACTGACATCGCTCGTACCGTCTTCGGTCTTAACGCCCTCTGGGAATATTGATGAACTGGTAATAATGATACGGAGACAGACTTGATCAGGATCAATTCGCCATTGGCCAACAGCAAAAGTTCCGTTGAAGGTCAGCATGCCGGAGCCGCTAATCAGCGTGTAAAAATTATAATGAGATCTCATTATTGGTCCGGTGACAGTGACGTTGCCTTCAAGGACGATTTCACCAATGTTGGCAATGATTGACAACCTCGTTCCATCCGCAATTATCACCTTGATATTCGAGCTGTTGTTATAGCCTTGGATACTGTAGTTGCCCGAGCCGCTGACATTGTAGATTTTATCAGACGACAGATAGTATATGTAGCCAGTGGGCGACAAAATTTCTCCCGTATTAACATCGGTAACGGTGACGTCATACAGTGGTGTCGGAGTCATAGATCCGTAGTAGTACTTACCATTCACAAATCCGCTACTTGGTGCGTCTTTGGTGCATGTAAATTTGCGGCCATCATTGGCCTCGGCGATCAAGATAAGTTGGTCGCCGGTTTTGGCAGCATCGTCCGCATAATGGAAGGAGAGGGCGAGATAAATGTCACCGTTAGCGTCGATATCGGGGTTATTGATGACAAGGTCATAGTCCGTGTCGTAGGTGTCATCTCCATCTAGTGGTTTGTAATAATTGACAAGCGTCCTGTTCTTCGACCTGATGGTCAGCTTTGTGATGGTGGGCTGTGTGGCAAGCGCGTTGCCATTGTTGTCGGCGAAGGTGAGACGCTGGCGGAACATCGACTGCACGTTCTGGAACTTGACGCTACCGCTGGCTGAGAGCGAACTGCCACTTAGCGTGAGCGACACATTCCGAACCTCGGCGAAGTCGAAATTGGAGGTTTGGGAGGCACTGCCATTAAGATCAGTACCATATTCACCGAAGTAGTAAAATTGCGAATCACCCGGGTATTTCGGATTACAATCGTTCATCTGGTAGAACAAAGAGTATGTGTCGGTGGAGGAAATGTCGGTAACGGGTGTCCAGGCTTTGTTCACCCACTTATGGAACGTAAGTTCGCCACTCAGCGTGCAGTGTTTGCCGTCAGCAGAGATGTCTGTGGCTGCCAGCGTCAGGGGAATTGCGGTTCCGCTGGCATTGCAGGCGAAGGCGCCGCGTGTCTCGTTGTAGACATACACCTTGTTGCCCTCGGCGAAGGTGCTGGTGACGGTTCCGCCGTCGGTACCGAACGTCACGGCGCGGGTCTGCGTTTCGCCACAAATCGTAGCAGATATGTTCACACTGTAAACGGGAGCCTGAGAGGCGGAAACGGTATTGTCGTCGTTAGAGCAGGCTGTCAGTACGCCGAGTGCTGCGATAAACGAAATCAATATCGTAAGCAACTGATGAATATCGTGATTGTTACTCATTGTCTTGTTGGTTTAATTGGTAAATAATCTCAGTTCAGTTGTCTACCACGGCACCCCGGGGTATCCATCCTTCTCACCGCTGCCGGCGAGGATCGTCGGGCGGGATTGCAAGTCGAAGACCCGCATCGCGGGCTTTTGGTATATCTTTCGTTTATCGTTTTTAATCATCATATATTGTTATGGTTTGATTTCTGTCTGCAAAGATATGGCATTTCTGTGATATTTGCAAATATCTGCGGAATTATTTGTCGTTTTCAGGGAAAGTTGGGATTTTGGGATTTTATTCCAGTTATAACTTATTCACTTTGGACATTTAAGTTTTTGAGTAGTATGTTGAGATAGTCATGGGGGACTGTCCCCATGACTAGGGTGACAGACACGAAGAAACGGAAGCCACGCTGACTTCCGTTTCTCTATTCTTAGCTTTGGTGGGGGACAGATCAAAGAGACCAGATCTCACCCCAGGTGCCTCTTACCCATAACTATTCTTACTCATTCATCATCGTATATACGATGCTGGTGACATTCGGGCAGTTTACAAAACCCGACGCGGCAAGAGTCACCGTGCTTGAAGCAGCACCGCTCCACATAATCTTATTATTTTCAGGTTTTGTCCAATCACCGTATGGTGTAAAGGTCACTGCTACACTATTAATAATTTCAATCTTTGTGAATATCTTGCCGCTAGGTGCGGTGAATGTAAATGCACCACCTTGACCCCCATTTACAAGGAGCTGGCTCCCCAACCCTTCATCATAGAGATAAAAATGGCTGGCCGCTCCGCTTCCGGTAAATGAAATTGTTACACCTTCAAAAGTTTTTGCTAGTTCATTAAACATCGAGATTGTGACACCCTCATTACTACTATTGAACACATTGGTGCTGTTCCACACCACTTTTTCCAGCTCCGTCATGTTCCAGGTAACGGGATAGCCGTTGTCTGCTGCATAGGTCTTGCCGGACAATGTCTTACCGTATTCATTGGTGCCGTCGGTGGCGGTCACATAGATGGTAGCAGAGCTCGTGGGTTGGATGGCCACGTAGATGGGGCCTGCGGCTGCCGAGCGGCTGACGGTGTAGGTGTTGGTACCGTCGCTGACGGTCATGCCCGTGATGGTGCTGGTGATGTCGGTGGTATTCTTGAGACTGATGGCCAGGATGGCGAGCTTGTTCTCAAGCGTCAGCGAGGGCAGGTTGTCAGAGGCCCATGCGCCAGACTTCGTGCAGAGGTCGTATTTAGTCTGGAGACTTGCTAGCGTGCCATCCTGCGAGTTGAGCTTGGTATAGTCTACGTCAGTACTTCCGGCCATTGCTGCAGGATAGATGTAGGTCACGTTCTTGGTCTTGTCGGGGTCGTCGAGGGTCACGGTGAAGGTTGCCGACTTGCTGCCACTTGCAATGTCGGTGGATATCAGTTTTTCGCTCACAGCTTTAGTGACCGTACCACCATTCTTTGTATAAATCACGGCAATCTGATCGTCCACGGCAAAGGTTTTCACGCCTGTCTCGGTCAGTGCGCGGGTTGTGGCGCCGCCGTCCAGTCCTACGGTGGTGGTCAGAGTTACTACTTTGCTCTTGTTCTCGGGCTGCTGCGGATTGTCGAAATTATCGTCGCTTGAACAGCCGGTCATCATTGCGCCCATCAAAGCGAGGGCAGCCATGCTCAGAAAATTCTTCATTGTCTTCATTGCTTTCTTCGTTTAATGGGTTAATTACTCTTCATCTGGGGTATTCCAGTTGTAGTCATCCAAAGTTCCACTGCCATTACTGCCAACCAGCAACTGCGCACGTCGTTTCAACTCGTGAACCTTCATCGAAGGTTTCACATAAAATTTTCTTTTCTTCATGATTGTTACAGATTTAAATAATAATGTTAGAATACTTTTTGTGGCTGCAAAGATACAAAGAATTTTGTTAACGACCGTTACCCCCCCTTAAATAGTGTTAAGGGAAAGCAAATTTTTTGGCGAGATAATTTTTCGTCGGCGGTTTTTGGATTATTAACATAAAAATGTATGCGATGATAGATATAATTTGCTAACTTTGCAGCCGTTTTCGCCATAAAAAAAATGAAGAGAGGAATATGAATGACATTAAATCAAAAGAATATATTTTACTGACCAATTTGGAGCTGAAGACAGAGGTTCTGCCCTGCTGCCCCTGCCTGCTCTCGCTCAACGCCATGAGCCTGAGTCTGGCCGTGGATGCGAGACGACTGACAAAATGTTTTGAACTTATGCTGGCGCAATGGCAGTCATGCCTGCCGCTGGGCGATGCTTGCGATGTGAACTTTCCGCTGTGGGGTGACAAGGTTTGGGACATGATTAAGACGGTCCGCAAATCGTATAGTCTGAACAAGTTCGACGTGAACCTGTATGAGTATGAGTCGGCCAGCTATATGCGCTTCAAGGAGAGTCAGGCAGAGGTTGGTGCCCTGGACGGTTCGATAGAGCCGTTTAGGATTATCAGCGGCAGCGACGTGCCTGTGGTTGTGGTCTGTGCGCTGCGTGAGCTTCACGAGATGCTGATGCAGATCTCCGAGTTTCTGAACTCCCCCACGGAACAGCAGATCGCCGCGTCGTTCGAGCAATGGCAGGCTTGCTATCAGAAGCACTATAGCAAGGCGTGCCAAAAGAAATACAATAAGTGGAAGATTCAGTATTCGCCCCGCACGCTGAGAAAGAACCTGCAGGAGCGGATGACGAAGGAGCTGGAAGGCTTCAAGAAGATGTTCCTCAGCGACGACGAGTTCGAGCTGGTCTATGATTCGGAGCTGAAACGGATAGATATCGACGGCCTTTCGCGCTTCCTGTTCACCCATGCCGAGCGCTTCGGCGTGTCCCACATCGACAGCCGCCCGATGTTCAGCAAGGAACTGCAGAGGCTGTTCAGTTTCGTGGAGCTGTGGCGGCAGATGCAGGCCGACCTTCAACCCGCCAAAAAGCGCTCGGAGAAGCCTGCCGAGGTGGAGGACGAGCTGGAGAAGAAGGTGATGGCGGTGGTGGCCAAGGTGCACGATTTCGCATCGAGCAAATGGAGCGACCGGCTGCCGCAGCTATGGAAACGACTGTTCATGGCCTTCCACAGCGAGATTGCTCATGCCGGCGCCCACGAGAAGTTCAAGGAATTTAGCAAGAAGACGGTCTACTGCATCCTGGGCCACTTGAAGTCGAAAGGCCTCTATCGTGCCGACGTGACCAATGTGGAGCTGACGATCAAGCTGGAGGGCATCAACAACGGCATGCGGAAATACGTGAACAACGGCCTGACCGAGCTCGACCAGGAACTGAAAGCCCGCATCGTCGCGCATGTCGAACAGGAGATGCAGGCCCTGACCGCCTGATCAGTTCGAGATCGTTGCGAGATAGTTCGTGATAGTTGGTGATTACTAACTGTCACGTTTTTGTTTGTGCCTGACTGTCAGCGTGATACATAATGATAGTATCATCATTCATGATAGTTTGCGCACATGAAATAGTATGCCTAATTTTGTACCCGGATTCCAATGGGAACTCATAGCCCCAAGCGTGGCTCCCGCCAGTCCCGGTAATCATCTGGCCGCAAGACTGGAAACGCCATCAGATGTTCACTTCCTAATAAAAAAGAAATATGGAAGCAAAGAACAAACATTATTCCCGTAAGCCCCGCCTCGTGGGTGGCATCGTAAAGGAGATGCTCCAGGGCTGGCACCGCAACACAGCTCTCTGTGTAAATCTGAAAACCATCCTCCGCAACGACGAGCGCCTGCAGGCCGGTAAGGACTATCAGGGCATCCTGCGCCGTGACGTTGAATGTGAGGATTATTATTACGACGAGCACTACACGTTCGTCGAGACCGTTCCACCGGCTCCCCGCAAGCGCAATCCGCACGTGTTCAAGGGTAGGTACATCACCATCACCCGTCAGGCTGATGGCTCGCTGCGCCTGAATTTCCGTCCTGTAAAGATGGACGGGGATTTCAGCATCGAGCGTTACGCCGTCGGCGTGAGCAACGAACTGCTCTGGGCACTCGAGGGCTTGATAGAGAAAAGGTAGAAAAGTAAAAAGGTAAAAGATGGGGCTGTGACAGTTACAGTTGTGACAATTAAAAAACGAGGGGTACATCACCCTTTATAATCATTATAATTAATTGATATATAGATAGTTATATATATAATAAAGG
>JAEEGG010008751.1_pt1 | contig 22858 bp, 17 predicted proteins | sample 9134161 | NCBI WGS metagenome assembly JAEEGG01 (sample SAMN16246543, study PRJNA631951) | gut metagenome | biome: gut microbiome; feature: rumen; material: CR-attached | host: Bos | place: Iran: Karaj | collected 2018-10
GTGCGCGACATCGACTGGAACGTGACAGCCCGCTTCCACCGCCCCTATGTGAAGGTGTTTGAGGAGGAACGCGAACTGACCGTCATGCTGCTGGTCGACGTCAGCGGTTCGTTGGACTTCGGTACGCAGGTGCAGATGAAGCGCGACATGGTGACCGAGATAGCCGCCACCATCGCGTTCTCGGCTATTCAGAACAACGACAAGATCGGCGTCGTGTTCTTCTCTGACAAAATTGAGAAGTACATCCCGCCGAAGAAGGGCCGCAAGCACATCCTCTACATCATCCGCGAGATGCTTGACTTCAAGCCCGAGTCAAAGCGTACAGATGTGCGTCAGGCCATCGAGTTTATGACAAGCGTGCAGAAGCGCCGCACGACGGCCTTCATCCTGAGCGACTTCTACGTTCGCGAGGACTTCCTGCAGTCGCTGCAGATTTGCAACCGCAAGCACGACGTTGTGGCCATTCAGGTGTACGACCAGCGTGCCCGTGAGTTGCCTAACGTGGGACTGATGAAGGTGGTCGATGCCGAGACGGGCTTTGAACAGTATGTCGATACCGGTTCGAAGAGTCTGCGCAAGGCTTACAGCCGCTACTGGACCAACCGCCAGAAGGAGCTGAAGGACACCTTCACCCGGAGCAACGTCGACAACGTCAGCATTGCTACCGATGAGGACTACGTCAAGCTGCTGCTTGGCCTGTTTAAGCAAAGAAGCTAAAAGAAGGAAATGAAGAAAACGTTATTGCTCATAATACTGTCTGTAGGCACGCTGGTCGCGAGTGCGCAAGTCACCGTCGAGGCTGCTATCGACTCTATCGAGATGCTCGTCGGCGAGCAGGTACACGTCACCCTGACGGCTACGATGAAGGAAGGCTCGAAGGTGGAGTTCCCCGTCTTCAAGCCCATGCAGCAGCTTATACCGGGCGTCGAAGTTCTGAAAAGTACCGAACTGGGCACCAAGGGCAAGGACGGCGGTTTCGTAGACCGTCAAGTGGTCTATACGCTGACCTCGTTCGATGACACACTCTACTATCTGCCACCCTTTGTGGTGAAGGTCGACGGCAAGCCTTATGAAAGCAAGAACCTCGCACTAAAAGTCGTTGGCATTGAGGTTGATACCACGCGTGTAGATCAGTTCTTTGGTCCCAAGGACGTACAGGACAATCCCTTCCTGTGGAGCGACTGGAGCCTCCTGTTCTGGCTGAGTGTGCTGATGCTGGTACTGATGGCTGTCGGCTACTACCTCTATATGCGGCTGCGCGACAACAAGCCCATCATCACCCATATCCGTATCGTGAAGCGACTGCTGCCTCACCAGAAGGCCATGAAGGAAATCGAGCAGATCAAGGCCGACAAGATGCAGAACTCTGAGAATCCGAAGGAGTACTATACCAAGCTGACCGACACGCTGCGCAAGTACATAGAGGACCGCTATGGCTTCAACGCGATGGAGATGACCAGCTCGGAGATTATTGAGCGCTTGGAGAAGGCACTTACCGACGATACGAAGGACGCTGCGACGATGAAGGCTGAGCTGCGTCAGCTCTTCACGACGGCCGACCTCGTGAAGTTTGCCAAGTACTCGACGATGATCAACGAGAACGATGCCAACCTCGTCAGCGCCATCGACTTCATCAACCAGACGAAGCTTGAGAACATGCCTACCGAGGAGACCGTAAAGCCCGAGCTGACGGAGGCCGACCAGCGTACTGTCAAGACGCGCCGCGTGCTGAAGTTGGTCATCACGCTGATAACAGTCACCTGTGTGGTGCTGCTGGTCTATGTGTTCTACGGACTCTATCAATTATTGAACTAAGGAAATGGAATTTGCCAATAAAGAATACCTGTTTTTGCTCCTGCTCCTGATACCTTATATATTATGGTATCTGTTGTACAGGAAGAAGAGCGAGCCGACGATGCGGATGTCGGACACCTTCGCCTTCCGCTTCGCGCCGAAGAGCTGGAAGGTGAGGCTGATGCCGCTGCAGATGCTGCTGCGTATGCTGGCCTTCACGATGATTGTCATCGTGCTGGCGCGGCCCCAGACGTCGAACTCGTGGAAGAACAAGACCATCGAGGGCATCGATATTATGCTGGCGATGGACGTCTCCACGTCGATGTTGGCCGAGGACCTGAAGCCCAACCGCATGGAGGCTGCCAAGGCGGTGGCCGCTGAGTTCATCTCCGGCCGCCCCAACGACAACATCGGCCTGAGCATCTTTGCCGGTGAGGCCTTCACCCAGTGCCCCATGACTACCGACCACGCCTCGCTGCTCAGTCTGCTCCACAACGTGCGCACCGACATTGCCATGCGCGGACTGATTGAAGACGGTACGGCCATCGGCATGGGACTTGCTAACTCCGTGAGCCGACTGAAGGACTCGAAGGCCAAGAGCCGCGTGGTGATTCTGCTGACCGACGGTTCGAACAACCGTGGTGACATCTCGCCGATGACGGCAGCCGAGATTGCCAAGAGTCTTGGCATCCGCGTCTATACCGTCGGCGTGGGCAGCAACAAGGTGGCGCCTTACCCGATGCCTGTCGGCGGTGGCGTTCAGTATGTGAACATCCCCGTCGAGATTGACGACGAGACGCTGCGCGGCATTGCCAAGGCTACCGACGGCGACTTCTACCGGGCCACCAACACCAAGGAGCTGAACCAGATCTACAAGGAGATTGACCAGCTGGAGAAGTCGAAGCTGAACGTCAAGCAGTACAGCCGCAAGTACGATGTCTACCAGTATTTTGCCCTTGTGGCCGTACTGGCTCTGCTGCTCGAACTTCTGCTGCGTATCACCGTGTTCCGTCGCATCCCATAATCGTAAATAGTAAATCAGTAAATCGTAAATCATATTGCTGTGTTTAGATTTGAAGACCCCATATATCTTTACCTGCTGTTGCTGATTCCGCTGTTGGCAATCATCAGGTTTGTCACCTACCGTAGCCAGAGGAAGCGGTTGCGCAAGTTTGGCGACCCGCGACTGTTGAAGGAGCTGATGCCCGACGTCTCGCGTTGGCGCCCGGGCGTGAAGTTCTGGCTGTTGCAGGCCGCTCTGGCCCTGCTCATACTGATGCTTGCGCGCCCGCAGATGGGCACGAAGATCAGTCACGAGAAGCGCAACGGCATCGAGACCATCATCTGTGTGGACATCAGTAACTCCATGCGGGCTGAGGACGTGACGCCCAGCCGTTTGGACCGTGCGAAGATGATGGTTGAGAACTTGGTCGACCATTTTACTGACGACAAGATTGGTCTCATCGTGTTTGCCGGCGATGCCTTCGTGCAGCTGCCGATAACCAGCGACTACGTGTCGGCCAAGATGTTCCTGTCGAGTATCGACCCGTCGATGATGGCCACTCAGGGCACCGACATTGCCCGTGCCGTCGAGATGGCCACCCACAGCTTTACGCAGGAGACGGGTATTGGCAAGGCCATTATCGTGATTACCGACGGCGAGGACCACGAGGGTGGTGCCATCGAGGCCGCCGAGGCTGCCAAGAAGGCCGACATGCGCGTCTATATGCTTGGCATCGGTTCCAGGCAGGGAGCTCCGATTCCCATTCCCAACACGGGCGACTACATGACCGACAATACCGGTCAGACGGTGATGTCGGCCCTCAACGAGGATATGTGTAAGCAGATTGCCTCAGCCGGTGGCGGTGCCTATATCCATGTCGAGAACAACAGCAATGCTCAGGACCTGCTCGACCAGGAACTTGAGAAGCTGGCCAAGAAGGAGACGAAGGCTACTGTCTACAGCGACTACGACGAGCAGTTCCAGGCGTTTGGCATCCTGGCTTTGTTGCTGCTCATCATCGAGGTTTGCCTGCTTGAGAGCAAGAACCCGCTGCTGAAGCGTGTGTCGCTGTTTGGTGCCCGCAAAAAGACCGCTGCAACCGTTCTGCTGTTGCTGGTGGCCATGAGCGTGAGTGCCCAGACCGACCGCCAGTATATCCGTCAGGGTAACAAGCAGTACAGGGCTGGTAACTTTGCCAATGCCGAGGTCAGCTACCGCAAGGCCATAGAGAAGAACAACCGCAATCCGCAGGCACCCTATAACCTGGGAAATGCACTGCTGTTCCAGAACAAGGACTCTGCCGCTGTGGCCGAGTTCGAGAAGGCTGCCAAGACTGAGACCAACCCCCTGCGTAAGTCGAAGGCTTACCACAATATGGGTGTCGTCTGCCAGCGTCACCAGATGTTTGGCGAGGCCATTGAGGCCTACAAGCAGAGTCTGCGCCTGAATCCCCATGACGACGAGACGCGCTACAATCTGGAACTCTGCAAGCGCCAGCAGAAGCAGCAACAGCAGAACCAGCAGAATCAGCAGAACAAGGATAATAAGGACCAGCAGAAACAAGACCAGCAGAAGCAGGACAAGCAGAAACAACAGCAGGACAAGCAGAAGCAAGAGCAGCAGAAGCAGGAACCGAAGATGAGCAAGGAGAATGCCGAGCAGCTGCTGAATGCCGCCATGCAGCAGGAGAAGCAGACGCAGGAGCGCATGAAGAAAGCCCAGCAGCGCCCGCAGAAGCGCAGTATAGAAAAGAATTGGTAGTAAGATGAAAAGAATAGTAACTATCGTTGTGTTAATGGCGGCCGTCGTTACGGCCATCGCTCAGACGCTGACCGCCAATGCACCGTCGCACGTCGCCGTAGGTGAACAGTTCCGGCTTTCGTACACGGTGAACACTCAGGACGTTAGCGATTTCCGTGTTGGCGACATCCCCGATGCCTTCGAGGTGCTGATGGGCCCCAGCCGCTCGTCGCAGTCGAGCTTCCAGATTATCAACGGCCACACCAGCCAGTCGTCGTCCATCACGTTCACCTATATCGTCGTGGCCGTCAAGAACGGTACGTTCACCATTCCCGCTGCCCATGTCACGGCCGAGGGTAAGAACATCGCCTCCAGCTCGCTGAAGATTACGGTCTCCGGCCAGGCGCAGGCAGGACAGGGTGGGGGAGGCCAGCGCCAGCAACAGCAGATGCAGCCGCAGCCCCGTGCCGCCGGCTCGCCCATCTCGGGCTCCGACCTCTTCATCAAGGTCAGCGCCAACAAGAAGCGCGTCTACGAGCAGGAGCCCATCCTGCTGACTTATAAGGTATATACGCTCGTCGACCTGACGCAGCTTGAGGGAAAGATGCCAGAGCTGAACGGCTTCCACACCCAGGAGGTGCCGCTGCCCCAGCAGAAGAGTTTCAAGATTGAGCAGGTCAACGGTCGTCCCTATCGCACGGTGACGTGGTCGCAGTACGTGATGTTCCCGCAGATTACGGGCAAGCTGAAGATTCCCGGCATCACGTTCAATGGCATCGTCATCCAGCAGAACCGCAATATCGACCCCTTCGAGGCCTTCTTCAACGGCGGCTCCGGCTATGTTGAGGTGAAGAAGCAGATACAGGCTCCCGGCATCGAGATACAGGTTGACCCGCTGCCCCAACGTCCTGCCAACTTCTCGGGCGGTGTGGGCCACTTCAATGTTTCTGCCCAGTTGGAAGGCTCTGAGGTAAAGGCAAACGAGCCGGTCAAGATGCGTGTCACCGTCAGCGGTGTGGGCAACCTGAAGCTCATCAAGCAGCCCGTCGTAGAGTTCCCCAAGGACTTCGACAAGTACGATGCCAAGGTGACCGACAAGTCAAAGCTAACGGTCAACGGCGTCGAGGGATCCATGATTTACGACTTCCTCGCCGTACCCCGCCATCCGGGCAAGTTCGAGATTCCGCCCGTAGAGTTCACCTACTACGACACGGGGTCGAACAGCTACAAGACCGCCAAGACCGAAGCCTTCACGCTCGATGTGCAGAAGGGCGACGGCAGCGCTTCGTCCGTCAGCGACTATACCGGTCAGGAAGACCTGAAACTGCTGAACAAGGACATCCGCTATATCAAGACAGCCGACAGCGCAGTCAGCGACTCCCTTACCGACACCTTCTTCGGCAGCACGGGCTACTGGACGTCGTTAGCCGTCCTGGCCCTCATCTTTATCTCGCTGTTCGTCATCTTCCGCCAGCGCGCCATTGCCGGTGCCGACATTGTAGGCCAGCGTGCCGGTCGTGCCAATAAGGTGGCCACGAAGCGCCTGAAGAAGGCCTCGCGACTGATGAAGGACAACAAGCCGTCGGAATTCTACGACGAGGTGCTGCGCGCTCTCTGGGGCTACGTCGGCGATAAGCTGAACATCCCCGTTGAGCAGCTCTCGCGCGAGAATATCAGTCAGCAGCTTGACAGCCACAACGTCAGCGCCGATACCATCCAGCAGTTTATCGGGGCCATCGACGAGTGCGAGTATGCCCGTTATGCCCCAGGCGACCCGACAGGAAATATGAATAAGGTATATGAAGCCGCCATGACGGCGATAACGACTATTGAGAATAACGTCAGGAAGCGCCGTCCCGCCAAGTCGGCCATGCTCCTGCTGTTGGCGTTGCTGCTGCCGCTCTCAGCTTCAGCCGTGACCAAGGCCGAGGCCGACAGCGCCTACGCCCAGGGACACTACCAGCAGGCCGTCAACGACTACGAGGCTCTGCTGAAGCAGGGCGTCAGCAGCGACCTATACTACAACTTGGGCAACGCCTACTACCGTATGGATGAGATGCCGCGTGCCGTCCTTAACTACGAGCGCGCCCTGCTGCTCTCGCCCGGCGACCGCGACGTGCGCTTCAACCTGCAGATGGCCCGCTCGAAGACCATCGACAAGATTACGCCTGAGTCGGAGATGTTCTTCGTCACCTGGTATCACGCGTTGGTCAACCTGACCAGCGTCGACGGCTGGGCACGGCTGGCACTTGTCGCCCTGGCACTGGCAATCGTGCTGGCACTGGTCTATCTCTTCGCCTCGCCCGTGTGGCTGCGCAAGCTGGGCTTCTTCGGCGCCCTCTTCCTGTTGGTGTTCTTCGTCTGCTCCAACTTCTTTGCCTATGCTCAGAAGCAGAGCCTTACTAACCGTAGCGGTGCCATCATCATGGCGCCCGCGGCAACCGTCAAGAGTACGCCAGCCAAGCAGGGCACCGACCTCTTCATCCTCCACGAGGGTACGAAGGTCGATATTACCGATGGCACCATGCGCCAGTGGAAGCGCATCCGCGTGGCCGACGGCAAGGAGGGCTGGATAGAAACCTCACAGATGGAAATCATTTAAGCAGTATGCTGGAACAACTGATTGACTTCGACCGATGGCTGCTCTTGGCCGTGAACGGCAGCGACTCGCTCTACTTCGACGGAGTAGTGCGCACGCTGACGACGGCTGCCACGTGGATACCGCTCTACATAGCGCTGTTCTATCTGGTGATGAAGAACAACAACTCGATGCGCAAGATACTGACCATCGTCCTCTGTGCCGGCCTGTGCTACCTCTTGGCCGGTGCTGTCGACGACGGCATCGTCAAACCGCTCGTTGCCCGCTGGCGGCCTACCCACGACCCCGTTATCGGGTGGCAGGTCGATGTGGTCGACGGCTATCGTGGCGGCCGTTACGGATTCTTCTCGGCCCACGCCTGCAACACGTTCAGCCTGGCTGTCTTCTTCAGTCTGCTGGTGCGCAGCCGTATGCTGACGGTCGCCCTCGTGCTGTGGTCGCTCGTCAACTGCTGGACGCGTCTTTATCTGGGCGTACACTTCCCTGGCGACATCCTTGTGGGCGTGCTATGGGGTGCGGTCGTCGGAACAGCCGTCTATTTCTTGTTTATGCGCATGGAGCGCCGCTTCTCAGACGGCATGAGGTTCATTTCGTCTCAATACACTTCTGCAGGCTATCAGTATGTTGATGTCGACGTGGTCGTTTCCGTTCTGGTGTTCACGTTTGTCTATGCCCTGCTCCGCGGCTGTCTGATGCTTTATAGCCAGTAAATGGTTTAGAGAAAGATGAATACAAAGGAAATCCAAATCAGCGATTATAACTACCCGCTCCCCGACGAGCGAATTGCCAAGTACCCGTTGGCCCGCCGCGACCAGTCGAAACTGCTGGTCTACGATAAGGGCGAGGTCAGCGACGACGTGTTCTGTAACCTGCCCCAGCACTTGCCCCAAGGTGCCCTGATGGTGTTCAACAACACCCGCGTCATTCAGGCGCGTATGCACTTCCGCAAGTCGACCGGCGCGCTTATCGAGATATTCCTGCTCGAACCGGCCCAGCCTGCCGACTACGAGCAGATGTTCCAGACGCGCGAAAGCTGCCAGTGGCTCTGCCTCGTTGGCAACCTGAAGAAGTGGAAGGAGGGCACGCTGGTGCGCGAATTGGAAATCAAGGGTGAGCATATAGAAATCCGTGCAATGCGCAAGGGTGAGGCCGGCACGAGCCATTTGGTCGTGTTCGAGTGGGACAACAGTTCGGTATCGTTCGCCGAGATTCTTGATGCCGTAGGCGAACTGCCCATTCCGCCCTACCTGAACCGCGAAACCGAGGAGAGCGACAAGACCACCTACCAGACCGTCTACTCCAAGATCAAGGGCAGCGTGGCGGCACCCACCGCCGGACTCCACTTCACGCCCGAGGTGCTGAGCGCCCTCGACGCTCATGGCATCGACCGCGAGGAGGTGACGCTCCACGTCGGAGCCGGCACGTTCAAACCCGTGAAGTCTGCCGACATCGGCCACCACGAAATGCACACCGAGTACATTGCCGTCCACCGCCGTACACTCGAAAAACTGCTGGCCCACGACTGTCAGGCCATTGCCGTCGGCACCACCAGCGTCCGCACGCTCGAGAGCCTCTACTACATGGGGCTGAAAGTGCTACGCAATCCCGATATCAGCGAAGAGGAACTGCACGTCTGCCAGTGGGAACCGTATAGGGAAGTGAAGAGTGAGGAAGTGAAAAGTGAGCAGTCGCTCCGTGCCCTGCTCGACTGGATGGACCGCCGCCAGCTCACCGTGCTCCACTCAAGCACGCAGATCATCATAGCCCCGGGCTACGACTATAAGATTGTGCGCATGCTGGTGACCAACTTCCACCAGCCGCAGTCGACGCTGCTCTTGCTGGTCAGCGCCTTCGTTCATGGCGACTGGCACCGCATCTACGACTACGCCCTCAGCCACGACTTCCGCTTCCTGAGCTACGGCGACTCGTCGCTGCTCATACCATAGCCATGAGCGTGGAAAAGGGTACTAATTGTTAATCACAGAAAACATCCTACACTTCCAACACTTCTTACACTGGACAGGTGTAGGAAGTGTTGGAAGTGTAGGATAAAAAGTGCAAATGGCAATCATGACAGCAAAAAAGCCGTATCCATCGGGCAAAGACAGGTGAAGCGGGGCAGCTCAAAAGCATGAACCTACACCCTAACCAACACCTCGGGCAAGACGTGGCGGTTTCTTCTCATAAACCGCCGGGTTTTTCTCAAAAGGCGCCGGGTTTTTCTCAAAAGGCGCCGGGTTTTGGACAAAAGGCGGCGGGTTTTGCGCAAAAGTGGGCCTGAAATGGGAATTGACTTACATCAAGAATATTTACGATTTGGCTAAAAAAGCCTAAATATCAGTCAGTTGTAAAAAAAGTTGGAGTACCTTTGCACCGTCAAAAACAAAGAAGAAGACAATTACTTCAATACGTGTATTAATATTTTAAGCATTATGGCAGAAAAGAAAGCAACAACAAAGAAGGCTACTGAGACTAAGGCCACAGCAGCAAAAAAGACAGAAACCGTGAAGAAGACTGCAACAAAGGCAGCTAAGGCTACTCTCGCAGTGAATGCTGAGAATATCGGTTTCAAGGCAGGAGATGTTTATCAGGCACTGGCAGCAGCAGAGAACGCTCTCTCGGTTAAGGAGATTGCAAAGGCTGCAAAGATTTCTGAGGAGGAGACTCTGCTCGGTCTTGGCTGGCTCTTCAAGGAGGGCAAGCTCGCAAGCGCTGAGGACAAGATTACATTGGCCTAAAGATATTAAACAACAATACAAAGAGGTCGGTAAGCATACGAGTTTGCCGACCTTTTTTATCAATGAAATACAACAAGCAAATCATCCAGATTCTGTCTGACGTGGGCGAGCAGGGTATAGGCGTGAAGCTGTTGGCCAAACATGTCTATAACCTGTCGTGTACGCTGTTCGTACAACCCGACCTGCACGAGATACACCAGTACGTGCAAGGGTATTTGCTTCGCAACTCCAAGACACCCCAGTCGCTGATAGAGCGGACGGGGCGTCGTGGTTATTATCGGCTTAATACGCGGAACAATGCTGAAGCCCGTCTTATGATGAATGAGTTCCGGAAGCGCAACAAGGCCGGGGCTGACGAGCAAACGGACGATACGCCACAGGTAGACTTGTCGCTGAGTTTGTTTGATTGAACAAAAACCAATTGGAAAAAGTAATAATTATTATGAAACTGAAGACAATGATGACAATGGTGGCACTATCTGCTATTTCACTTGCCGCCTCGGCAGACGAGCCCCTGAAGTCGGGACTGAACCCTGCCGACATGAACACCAGCGTGAAGGCCGGTGATGATTTCTATGAGTATGCCTGTGGCGGATGGATGAAGGCCAACCCGCTGCCGCCTGCCTATTCGCGCTTTGGCTCGTTCGACCGGCTTGGTGAGGATAACAACAAGCGTATCAACGACATACTGAAGGAACTTGGAAGTAACACTTATACTCAGGGAACCATCGAGCAGAAGCTCTCCGACTACTACAAGCTGGCTATGGACTCTGCCCGTCGTGAGCAGGAGGGCATACAGCCCGTCATGCCTGTCATCAAGAAGATGGAGGCTGCCAAGACGATGAAGCAGCTCTTCGACGTGCAGCTGGAGCTGGCCAAGTTTGGCGACTCGGAGTTCTACAATGCCGGTATGGGTGCCGACGAGAAGAACGCCTCGCAGAACATCCTGAGTGTGAATCAGGGCGGTCTGACGCTCGGCCAGAAGGACTACTACCTGGAGACCGACGAGGCTACGACGAAGATTCGCGAGGCTTACAAGAAGCACATCGTCCGCATGTTCCAGCTGTTCGGATTCTCGAAGGGGCAGGCCACGAAGAAGATGCAGAACGTCTTCCGCCTGGAGCTGGAGCTGGCCAAGGTGTCGAAGAGCCGCACCGAACTGCGCGACCCTCAGGCCAACTACAACAAGATGACGCTCACGGAGTTCAATACGAAGTACCCCAATCTGAAGCTGGAGCAAGTCATGAACGCACAGGGCCTGCAGAGCAAGTACATGCAGGAGCTCGTCGTCGGACAGCCCCGCTTTATGGAGGGAACCAATGCGCTGCTGGCCAAGATGAAGCCCGCCGAATACCGCGACTATATGGAGTGGGGCTACATCGTCGGTGCTGCCAGCTACCTGAACGACGAGGTGCGCGAGGCCAACTTCGACTTCTTCGGCAAAACGATGTCGGGCCGCAAGGAGGACCACCCGCTGTGGCGCCGCGCCACCAGTCAGGTGCAGAGTGCTATGGGCCAGGCTCTTGGCCGCATCTATGTGCAGAAGTATTTCCCCGCAGCCTCGAAGGAGCGCATGCTGAAGCTGGTGAAGAACCTGCAGATTGCCCTCGGCGAGCGCATTGCCGCTCAGGACTGGATGGACGACTCGACGAAGGTGAACGCCTTGCTGAAGCTCAGCACGTTCTACGTGAAGGTGGGCTATCCCGACAAGTGGATTGACATGACCAAGCTGGCCATCGACCCGAAGAAATCGTTCTACGAGAACCACGAGGCCTGCCTGAAGTTCTGGAACGACTACTACATCGACCACACTGCCGGCAAGCCCGTCGACATCGACGACTGGTACATGACGCCGCAGACGGTGAACGCCTACTACAATCCGACGACCAACGAGATTTGCTTCCCCGCAGGCATCCTGCAGGTTCCCTTCTTCGACATGACTGCCGACGATGCCTTTAACTACGGTGCCATCGGCGTGGTCATCGGTCACGAGATGACTCACGGCTTCGACGATCAGGGCCGTCAGTTCGACAAGGACGGCAACATGCACGACTGGTGGAAGGCCTCCGACGGCAAGAACTTCACCGAGCGCACCGACAAGTATGCCGACTTCTTCTCGGCTATCAACGTGCTGCCCGACCTGAAGGCTAACGGACGACTGACGCTCGGCGAGAATCTGGCCGATCACGGTGGACTGCAGGTGGCCTACGCTGCCTTCAAGAACGCTACGAAGAACCAGCAGCTGCCCGTCATCAACGGTCTGACGCCCGACCAGCGCTTCTTCCTGGCCTACGCCGGTGTGTGGGCAGGCAACATCACCGAGGCTGAAATCCGCAACCGCACCAAGAGCGACCCCCACGCACTGGGACGCTGGCGCGTGAACGGCGCTCTGCCCCACATCGATGCCTGGTACGAGGCCTTTGGCATCAAGGAGGGCGACAAGATGTTCATCCCCAAGGAGAAGCGTCTGCAACTCTGGTAAATAGTAAATCGGAAATCGTTAAATCGAAAACAGAAACATGCCTTTAAGACTACCTGACCGGCTTCCGGCCATCGACTTGCTGAAGGAGGAGAACATCTTCGTGATGGACGACACGCGCGCCCACTCACAGGACATACGCCCGCTGAAGATTGTCATCCTGAACCTGATGCCGCTGAAGATAACCACTGAGACCGACCTCATCAGGCTCTTGTCGAACACGCCGCTTCAGCTCGACATCAACTTTATGAAGCTGAAGAGTCATACGCCGAAGAACACGCCGATAGAGCACATGATGATGTTCTACCGCGACTTTGCCGAGATGCGGAACGAGAAGTACGACGGCATGATCATCACCGGTGCGCCAGTAGAGCAGCTGGAGTTCGAGGAGGTCAGCTACTGGGACGAGATACAGGAGATTTTCTCGTGGGCCCGCACCCACGTCACCAGTACGCTTTATATCTGCTGGGCAGCCCAGGCAGGACTCTACTACCATTATGGCGTGCCGAAGTACCCGCTGCCCATGAAGATGTTCGGCATCTTCCCGCAGCAGATTCTCTACCCCCGACTGCCCATCTTCCGCGGGTTCGACGATGAGTTTATGATGCCTCACAGCCGGCATACGGAGCTGCATCGCGATGATATTCTCAGCAATCCCGACCTCACGCTGCTCGCCGAGTCGGAGGAGAGCGGCGTGAGCATCGTGATGGCTCGCGGTGGGCGTGAGTTCTTCATTACGGGACACCTGGAGTATGCGCCCGACACGCTCGACAAGGAGTATCGGCGCGACAAGGACATTCGCAAGGATGTTGACATTCCCATCAACTATTATCGTAACAACAACCCCAAGAACGGGCCGCACGTCACGTGGCGCTCGCATGCGAACCTGTTCTATACCAATTGGGTCAACTACTACGTCTATCAGGAAACGCCGTATAACATAGAGGAAATCGAGTGATACGCCCGTTGGAACTGTTGGCTCCAGCCAAGAATCTGGAGTGTGGCATAGCGGCCATTGATCATGGCGCCGATGCCGTCTACATCGGGGCACAGCGCTTCGGCGCCCGTGCCTCGGCTGGCAACAGTGTCGACGACATTGCCCGACTGTGCGACTATGCCCACCAGTTCCAGGCGAAGGTCTACGTGACGGTCAACACCATTATCTACGACGACGAGCTCGACGATACGCGCCAGCTGCTGGCCGAACTGGCCGGCGCTCACGTCGATGCCATTCTGGTGCAGGACATGTCACTTTTCACTTTTCACTCTTCACTTCCGCTCCACGCTTCTACACAAACTGATAATCGCACGACAGAGAAGGTAGCTTGGCTGCGCGACTTGGGCTTCAGCCGCGTGGTGCTGGCCCGCGAACTCTCCATCGACGAGATACGCGCCATCCACGAGTCTGTGCCCGACGTCGAACTGGAGGTCTTCGTTCACGGAGCCCTTTGTGTGAGCTATAGCGGACAGTGCTATGCCTCGCAGTATTGTTTCCGCCGTTCGGCCAATCGTGGCGAGTGTGCCCAGTTCTGCCGTATGCAGTTCGACCTCGTCGATGCCGACGGTCGGGTCATCGAGCACGACCGCCACCTGCTGTCGCTCAAGGACATGTGCCAGATTGACAACCTTGAAGCGCTGGCCGAGGCGGGGGCCACATCGTTCAAGATTGAAGGCCGGTTGAAGGATGTCGGCTACGTGAAGAACGTCACAGCAGCCTACAGCGAGCGGCTCAACCAGCTGGTGCGTCGCCATCCCGACCGCTACCGTCGTGCCTCCTTGGGCCATTGCCGCTACACGTTTACGCCCAATCTGCAGAAGACGTTCAATCGTGGCTATACTGACTACTTCGCTCATGGCCGCCGACCTGACATCGCCTCCTTCGATACGCCGAAGGCTATGGGCGAGTTCGTGGGAACGGTCAAGGAACTCAGCCGCAACGCTCTCACCGTAGCCGGTACGGCCCGCTTTGCCAATGGCGACGGGCTTTGCTTCCTGAACGGCGAGCGCCAGCTGGAAGGATTCCGCGTGAATAGGGTAGAGGGGAACCGCCTCTTCCCGCAGCAGATGCCCGCTGGTCTGCACCCAGGACAGCGACTCTACCGCAACAGCGACCAGGAGTTCGACCGTTTGCTGGCTAAGCCCAGCGCCGAGCGCAAGATTCCCATCACGCTGTCGCTGCAGCCCACGCCTGACGGCTTCCGCCTGTCATCGGGCAACGCCTCTGTTGAGATGGCCATCGTTCACCAGACAGCCGAGAAGCCCCAGCGCGACAACATCGTCCGCCAGCTCACCAGGCTTGGCAACACGCCCTATGAGTGCCGCGAGGTTGACCTGCCTGCCGACTTCAACTACTTCATCCCCAGCAGCCAGCTCGCCGAGTTGCGCCGCCAGCTGGTAACAGCCCTCTCCTCACATCCCCATTCATCCCATCCTGCCCAACTTGCCCATACAGCCCATCCATCCTCCGCGCCCCATTACCCCCAGCCTCATCTCTACAACATCGCCAACATTGAGGCTGCCCGCTTCTACGGCGTCGACCAGCTGACGGCCTACGAGCTTCATCCCGCTCACGATGCCGTCCTCATGCAGTGTCGTCACTGTCTGCGCTTTGCCTTGGGCTTCTGCGTCCGCAACGGAGGCCGCCGGCCTACTTGGCGCGAACCGCTCTCACTGCGTCTCGGCGATGGCCGGACGTTCCGTCTGGAATTTGATTGTCGTAACTGTCAAATGAATGTGTATGCGTAAACTCATTGGCTTTGTGCTCACGCTACTGCTGCTCGCCTCCTGTTATAATCAGGGCCAGCAGACGCCCGACGCCTGGGACCTCACCCAGAAGCAGCTGGACAGCATATCGTTCTACACCACCCACCACTACACGCAGGACTACAACTTCCTGGTCCGCGCCGACTCGATGGCCATCATCAAGCAGCTGCCTGCCGAAGCCCTCAGCGATATGCCCGTCGACACGCTGATGGTCTACAGGGGCCAGCACCTCGTCGTAGCCGACATCACAACCGTACCTGCCGACACCATCGACTCCATCTGGGTGAAGGTTGCCCGCGATCAGGACACCTTCGGCTGGATTCACGAGCACGACATGCTGACAGCCGTCTCGCCCGACGATCCCATCTCTGAGTTCATCGACTTCTTCTCCGATGCACATTTGCTGATCTTCCTGGGGCTGATAGTCGTCGTCGGTGCCGTCTTCGTTATCCGTAAGCTGAACATCCGGCAGGCTAAGCTCGTCCACTTCAACGACATACCATCCTTCTATCCCACGCTGCTCTGCATCTTGGTGGCTACCGCAGCGATGCTCTATAGCAGTATTCAGGTATTCGACCCTGAAAAATGGCGCCACTTCTACTACCACCCGACGCTTAATCCGTATGCCGTTCCATTCAGCCTCGGTGCATTCCTCGTGTCGTTGTGGGCTATGCTCATAGTCTTTATTGCCGTTCTCGACGACGTACGCCGTCTGTTGCCGTTTGCCAATGCACTGCTCTACCTCTTAGGCTTGGGAGCCACTTGTGCTGCCGTCTATGTCGTATTCAGTTTCTTTACCTTATATTATATAGGTTATCCGCTGTACGCCGCCTATGTGGTCTTTGCCCTTTGGTGCTATTTCCGCCGTCCCCGTCCGCGCTACCAGTGTGGCCGTTGCGGTTCGCTGCTTTATGACAAGGGTACTTGTCCCCATTGCGGTGCATTGAACGAATAAGAAAGAAAAGCCTTCCTTGTTTGATTATTTATTCAGCGTCTTCTGAACTCAGAGCAGACGATGGCAGTGGCTATAGCTACGTTCAGCGACTCAGCCGTGTCGTCGCGGTACGACGGAATGAAGAGGCGGCGATTGACACGGCGTCTGACTTCTGGCGACAGACCGTTGCCTTCGTTGCCCATGACGATGATGCCACCCTCTGTCAGTTCTTGCTCGTAGATGTTGTCGCCGTCGAGAAGCGTACCGTAGACGGCAACGTCGGCAGGCAGATGGTCGAACATTTCCGAAAGATTGGTATAGACGATGTTCACACGGGCAATGCTCCCCATCGTGGCCTGCACAACCTTTGGGTTCCAGGCATCGGCAGTGTCCTCGCTGCAAATGATGTTGTCGATGCCGAACCAGTCGGCCAGTCGGATAATGGTGCCCAGGTTGCCGGGGTCTTGTATGCCGTCGAGGGCGAGAACGAGAGTGTCTGATGACGGGCGTACTTGAGATTGCTCGTTTTGCTCGCTAAGAAAAGTGACGGGCGAAGGGGTGGGTAATGGAAACAGGGCTACCACCTGCTGCGGATGTTGTAGGAAACTCAGTCGCCGCAGTTCGTCGTCGGTGATGCGCTGCACCTCGACGGGGTAGGGCGGAGTGTACGCCTCGGTGGCAAAGACGCTGACGGGTTGCCAGCGTTTCAACAGGTCGCCTACAACCTTCGGGCCTTCGGCTACAAACAGCCTCTCGATCCGACGAAATTTCTTTTGGTCGAGTTGCCTGACGAGCTTAATCTGGCTTTTACTAATCATTGTTCAATTGCTCTTTCATTCAATTGCTCTTTCAACCTTATCAGTTCGTCCCAATGCTTCATCGCCTCCTCTTCGCCGACCTTGATCATTCGGGCACTGTTCTTGTTGCCGAAACTCGAAGCATCCATGTCAGGAAGTGGCGGGTGTATGTAAATGGCCGACTGCTTGATGTTGTCTGCGTACTTGGTAATGTCGGGGCGGGTTGTCACCCACTTCAGGAGTCCGCCAATACCTAACAGGTCGCCGAGGCCTTCGAGAATGCCGAGGTCGGCGCTGCGCTTAGGTGCTTTCTTCTCTTCTTGCTGCAGGTCGATGGCTATGACGATGTCGGCTCCCATCGCCTTGACCACGTCGACGGGCAGATTGTTCAGCATGCCACCATCAACCAGAATCTTTCCGTCGAGGAGTACGGGCTTGAAGATGCCGGGGATTGACATTGAGGCCCTGACGGCCATCGACAGGCGTCCGTTCTTGATGACGACTTCAGAGGCAGAGCGGAAATCGGACGCCACGCAGCGGAACGGAATCTTCAGCTCGTCAACGTTGGGACATTTCTTGGCATTGGCCATCGAGTCGATGAGTTGTTCCACCTGTTCACCACGGATGAGACCAAAACCACCGATGTCGCCAGCCTTTAGGTCGCCCATGACGGGGAAGCCGAAGATATATGTGATGCCGTCTTTTACCTTGTAGGGTTCACTTGAGAAGTCATTGTGCCGGTCGGTCAGCAGTGAGAGCCATTCTTGCTTGCAGAACATCGTGTCAAGTTCGGCGGCTGTGTAGCCTGCCGCATAGAGTCCACCCACAATGGCCCCTATGGAGGTGCCGGCAATGTAGTCAATGGGGATGCCAGACCGTTCAATGACCTTCAGAACGCCTACCTCGGCAGCTCCCTTAGCGCCACCGCCACCCAACACCAGCCCTACCTTCGGGCGTGCGCCTTGGGCAGAGAGACAACTCCAAAGTAGTATAAATAATGCTATCCTTCTCATTTCGGTGGCAAAAATACGAAAAAAACAGCACCTCTGCAACAAGAAGCATCCGTTTTTGCATTATTTTGGAAAAATACTGCAAAAACGGATGCTTCTGCTGTCATGGCTGTCAGTACGCCATTTCGTGAACGCCCTTGACGGCACGGCCACTGGGGTCGTTCATGTTGCGGAAGGCGGCATCCCATTCGAGGGCGATGGCTGTTGAGCAGGCTACGCTGGCCTCGGAGGGTACGCTGCGGGCGGCAGAGTCGCTGGGGAAATGCTCGGCGAAGATTGACCGATAGTAGTACTCCTCCTTGTTCTTCGGCGGGTTGATGGGGAAGCGCTCGGCAGCGTGGGCCATCTGCTCGTCGGAGACGGCTTTGGCGGTGATGTCCTTGAGGGTGTCAATCCACGAATAGCCGACGCCATCGGAGAACTGCTCTTTCTGCCGCCAGGCTACTGCATCGGGCAGCAGGTCGGCAAAGGCTTCGCGGACAATCTTCTTCTCGATGGTCGTGCCTGGGCACATCTTCGCCTCGGGATTGGTGCGCATGGCGACATCCAGGAACTCCTTGTCGAGGAAGGGCACACGGCCCTCTACGCCCCACGCTGACAAGCTTTTGTTGGCGCGCAGACAATCATAGAGATGGAGCTTACCTAACTTACGGACGGTTTCTTCGTGGAAGTCTTTTGCCGACGGAGCTTTGTGGAAGTAGAGGTAGCCACCAAAGATTTCATCGGCGCCCTCGCCAGAGAGTACCATCTTGATACCCATTGATTTGATGACGCGTGCCAGCAGGTACATCGGCGTGGAGGCACGAACGGTGGTGACGTCGTAGGTCTCAATGAAGTAGATGACGTCGCGGATGGCGTCAAGTCCTTCTTGGATGGTGTAGTTGATTTCGTGGTGGACGGTGCCGATATGGTCGGCAACAAGGCGGGCTTTTGCCAAGTCGGGAGCGCCTTTCAGACCAACTGCAAACGAGTGCAGGCGGGGCCAATAGGCTTTGGTCCTGGAGTCATCCTCGATGCGGTGCTCTGAGAACTTCTCGGCGAGGGCAGAGATGACGCTGCTATCGAGACCGCCGGAGAGGAGCACGCCGTAGGGCACGTCGGACATCAGCTGACGCTTAACGGCTGCGGTGAGACCGTCGCGAATGGCCTCTACTGAGGCAGGATTATCCTTCACTGCATCGTACTGCATCCAGTCGCGGCGATAGTACCACTTCTGGCCTGGGGAAACACTCCAATAATAGTGGCCAGGCAGGAATGGCTCGTAGCGCTCGCACTGACCTTCAAGGGCTTTTAACTCAGAGGCCACATAGACTGTGCCGTCGCTATCGTATCCTATATAAAGAGGTATGACACCAATAGGGTCGCGGGCTATCAGGAACTCATCGCGCTCCTCGTCGTAGAGTACGAAGGCGAAGATGCCACTGAGGTCCTCAAGGAAGTCGATGCCCTTTTCACGATAGAGGGCCAGGATGACCTCGCAGTCGCTGCCCGTCTGGAACTCGTACCGTCCGGCAAAGCGGCGGCGAATCTCCTGATGGTTATATATTTCGCCGTTAACGGCCAGCACCTGCTTGCGGTCAGGGCTGTATAGCGGCTGTCCTCCGCTTTCAGGGTCGACAATGCTCAGTCGCTCATGGGCGAGAATAGCCGTGCCACCGCAATATATACCACTCCAGTCAGGTCCGCGATGACGGATTTTCTGACTCATTTTCAATGCCTTTTGTCTCAGTTCGGAAGTCTGCTTCTGAACGTTTAGTATTGCTACTATTCCACACATAATCTTCTTTATTTTTATAAGTACGACAAATACAGGTAATTGGTTTGGGCAGGATACTCCGCTGCAAGTGTGTCAATCTGGTTGACGGTGGGCACAAGGCCCAACTGCTTGCGCCACGAGCGGACGGTGAGTCCAGCCTGCTCAGGCTTCATCCGCTGTTCTAAGCCGATGGCACGGGCAATCTGAAAGTCTGAGAAGCCGTAAACCTTGGCGGCATGTAACAGCTGATAGATCTCTGGCGAATGAAGGTACTCCTTGAACTCGCTTGGCTCCATGAACTCCGACACCTCAGCAAGGATGGTCTGCTCTTTCAGCTGCTGGTCAATGTCGACGATGTGCTTCAGCTTCTGCAGGAACCAGCGGTCAATCCTGGTCAGTTGGTAAATCTGCTCGACGCTGTAGCCAATCTTCAAGGCTTTCGACACGACAAAAATGCGCATATCCGTAGGCTCGTGCAACGACTTGGCTATATCCTTAATCTTGATTTCGTGATTCTCTACGAATCCATGCATGCCCTGCCCAATCATTCGCAAGCCCTTCTGCAGGGCTTCCTCGAACGTGCGACCGATGGCCATCACCTCGCCCACGCTCTTCATCGACGAGCCAAGCTCACGCTTCACGCCGTGGAACTTGGTCAAGTCCCAGCGGGGAATTTTAACTACCACGTAGTCGAGGGCAGGCTCGAAGAAGGCCGAGGTGGTCTTGGTGACAGAGTTCTTCAGTTCGAAGAGTCCATAACCCAAGCCCAGCTTGGCAGCTACAAAAGCGAGCGGATAGCCCGTAGCCTTCGAGGCCAGAGCCGACGAGCGGCTCAGACGGGCATTGACCTCAATGACGCGGTAGTCCTCGCTGTTGGGGTCAAGGGCGTACTGCACATTGCACTCGCCCACAATGCCGATGTGGCGGATAATCTTGATGGCCAGTTCGCGGAGTTTGTGGTACTCGCTATTGCTGAGCGTCTGCGACGGAGCCACGACGATTGACTCGCCAGTATGTATGCCCAGCGGGTCGAAGTTCTCCATGTTGCAGACGGTGATGCAGTTGTCGTAACGGTCGCGCACCACCTCGTACTCTATCTCCTTCCAGCCACGCAGCGACTTCTCGACCAGGACCTGCGGCGAGAACGAGAAAGCCTCTTCAGCCTGCGCCAGCAGCTCGTCGTCGTTATCGCAGAATCCGCTGCCCAAACCGCCAAGGGCGTATGCGGCACGTAGGATGACGGGGAATCCCAGTTCGTGGGCTGCCCGCTGCACCTCTTCGACAGTTGAGCACGCCTCGCTCTTGATGGTCTTCACGCCAATCTCGTCGAGGCGCTTGACGAAGAGGTCGCGGTCTTCGGTATCGATGATGGCCTGAACGGGCGTGCCCAGCACGCGGACGCCGTATTTCTCCAGCACACCTTTCTGATATAGTTCCACGCCACAGTTCAAGGCGGTTTGTCCGCCGAACGAGAGCAGGATGCCGTCGGGGCGTTCCTTCTCGATAACGCGCTCTACAAACTCAGGCGTTACGGGCTGGAAGTAAACCGTGTCGGCAACGTCTTTGGAGGTCTGGACTGTGGCAATATTGGGATTGATCAGCACGGAGTGAATGCCCTCCTCCTTTAATGCCTTCAGGGCCTGTGCTCCGCTATAGTCGAACTCGCCGGCCTGACCGATTTTCAGGGCACCGCTGCCCAGCAATAATACTTTCCTTATCATATCCATAACATATTTATTCCGCAACGTCTGAACTTTGGTCGGCTCAAACCTATAGTTTGGACGGCTTAAACTCAGAGTTTGAACGGCTCAAACTTTCATGTGGTGTGAAGCATATTGGTAAACTCGTCGAACAAGAACTCTGTGTCTGTCGGTCCTGAGCAGGCTTCTGGGTGGAATTGTGCTGAGAACCATGGGTACTTCTTGTTGCGGATACCTTCGTTCGAGCCATCGTTCATGTTCACAAAGAGCGGCTCCCAGTCGGCCGGCAATGTTTTATCGTCCACAGCATAACCGTGATTTTGGGAAGTAATGAAGCACTGTGTCGTGCCCACTCGTTGTACAGGCTGGTTGTGTGAGCGATGGCCGTACTTCAGCTTGTAGGTCTTAGCCCCAGCAGCTCGGGCCAGCAACTGATTGCCAAGGCAGATTCCCATACACGGACGGACAGCCTTGTCTTCCAAAAATGTGCGTATATGCTCTACCGTCTTGCTGCATTGTTCTGGGTCGCCTGGGCCATTAGCCAAAAACAAGCCGTCGAACTCCAACTGGTTGAAGTCGTAGTCCCAAGGCACACGAACCACCTCAAGGCCACGACGTATCAGACAACGTATGATGTTGGCCTTCACACCGCAGTCAACAAGCACCACCCGTTTCCCTGCACCTCCATTATATGTAATGACCTCCTTGCAGCTCACCTTCTCCACCCAGTTCACGCTTCCATAATCCTCTTGTTCCGTATGCTGCGACAGTGTCGCAGCCCCATCAACAATTACGCGCCCCATCATCACGCCATGCTCGCGAAGCACTTTCGTGAGTCTTCGGGTATCGACGCCCGTAATGGCTGGAATCATCTCGCGCTTCAGCCATGAGGCCAGCGACTCCTTCGCATTCCAGTGTGAATATGTCTCGCTGTAATCCGCTACAACAAGTGCCTTGGGATGTATATGTTCACTCTCCATTAACAAAGGCAGACCGTCGGTGCCTAAGTCTGTATCGGGCACACCGTAGTTGCCAATCAGCGGAAAGGTTGTCACAAGAATCTGACCGGCATAGCTGGGGTCTGTCAGGCTCTCCGGATAGCCAGTCATAGCGGTGTTGAAAACCACCTCGCCTGACGTTCCTTGATCGTAGCCAAACGACCAGCCGCAGAACTCTGTGCCATCTTCGAGTATTAATTTTGCTTCTCTCATCATCTGTTTATTGTTGTTTCTTCTGTTTGGTGTCAATATAGTTCACGAAGGCGGCGTTGCAGAGCCGTGTACCGCCAGGCGTAGGATAGTGGCCGGTGAAATACCAGTCGCCCGGGTGGTTGGGGCAAGCCTTGTGCAGGCCCTCAATGCTCTGGAACACCAGTTCGATGGGAGCCTGCATACCCTTCGGGCGTAGCATCTCCACAATCTTCTGATTGATTTCCTCGACGGTGAAAGGCTCATAGAGCGCACGGACTTGATTCTCTGTTTGAGGGTCGTGCTTGCAGGCCAGATAGGTGTCGTTAACCAGTTGCCATAGACCGCGCTCCTCAAT
>JAEEGG010008754.1_pt1 | contig 22852 bp, 19 predicted proteins | sample 9134161 | NCBI WGS metagenome assembly JAEEGG01 (sample SAMN16246543, study PRJNA631951) | gut metagenome | biome: gut microbiome; feature: rumen; material: CR-attached | host: Bos | place: Iran: Karaj | collected 2018-10
GGTCTACGCCACCAACTCAAAGGTGGATCAGGGCACCCGCACCTATCTGGTCCGCGCCATCTACGACAACAAGGACGGCAAACTTGTTCCCGGCCGATACGTAAGCGTCAGCCTCAATACCCGCACATTCAAGAACACCCTTGCAGTACCCAGCGAGGCAATCATCTCCGAGATGGGCATAGACAAGGTATTCCTGTACAAGAACGGCCAGGCCATCCCGCACGAAATCACCAAAGGATTAAGAACCGATGCCCAAGTACAAGTTCTGAGCGGCCTCAAAGTTGGCGACACAGTAATCACCAGCGGCATCATGCAGCTGCGTACCGGAATGAGGGTTGAACTCAAATAACCTGCCGCACCCATGAACATATCAGAACTTAGCATACGCCGCCCGGTGCTGGCCACAGTGCTGGTGCTCATAATCATCCTGTTCGGCGTTGTGGGTTACACCAGCCTGGGTGTGCGCGAATACCCGTCGGTGGACAACCCCATCATATCGGTATCGGCCTCCTACCCCGGAGCCAACGCCGAAGTCATTGAGAATCAGATAACAGAGCCGCTGGAGCAGCAGATCAACGGCATCCCGGGCATACGCTCGCTGTCATCGGTCAGCCAGTACGGCATGAGCCGCATCACGGTAGAGTTTGAGCTCTCGGTCGACCTTGAAACCGCCGCCAACGACGTGCGTGACAAGGTATCGCGCGCCCAGCGAATGCTCCCCCGTGACTGCGATCCCCCCACAGTATCCAAGGCCGATGCCGACGCAATGCCCATCCTTATGGTTGCCCTGCATTCCGATAAGCGCTCCCTGCTGGAACTCAGCGAACTGGCCGACCTTGTGGTAAAGGAGCAGCTGCAGACTATCCAGGACGTAAGCTCCGTAATGATATGGGGTGAAAAGCGCTACTGCATGCGCCTGTGGCTGGATCCCGTAAAGATGTCCGGTTACGGCATAACCCCGATGGACGTAAAGAGCGCCCTGGACCGCGAGAACGTGGAACTCCCGTCAGGCACAATTGAGGGTAACACCACCGAGCTTGAGATCCGAACCCTCGGCCAGATGCACACCACCCAGGAGTTCAACGACCTGGTAATCAAGCATGACGGCACCAAAGTGATACGTTTCAGCGACGTAGGTCAGGCCGAACTCAGCCCGCGCGACATAAAGAGTTACATGAAGATGAACGGCATCCCGATGGTGGGTGTGGCAGTAACCCCGCAGCCGGGCGCCAACCACATCAACATTGCCAACGCCGTCTATGACCGCATGAAACTGATGGAGAAGGACCTGCCCGAGGATGTAGGTTACGAGTACGGCTTTGACAACACCCGCTTTATACGCGCATCAATCAACGAGGTAAAGACCACCCTCTACGAGGCATTCATACTGGTTATATTCATCATATTCCTGTTCCTGCGTGACTGGCGCGTAACCCTTATCCCCGTGCTGGTTATCCCGGTATCAATCATCGGCTCATTCTTTGTAATGTACATGATGGGATTCAGTATCAATGTACTGAGCATGCTGGCTGTGGTTCTTTCGGTCGGATTAGTAGTTGATGACGCCATCGTTATGACCGAGAACATCTACAACCGAATAGAAAAGGGCATGACTCCCATGCAGGCCGGCATTGACGGCGCACGCGAGATCCTGTTCGCCATCATATCGACCTCAATAACACTGCTCTGCGTATTCGTACCCATCGTGTTCATGCAGGGCCAGACGGGCCGACTGTTCCGCGAATTCGCGTTCGTGATTGCAGGCGCCGTGGTGATTTCAACATTCACCGCCCTTACATTCACCCCCATGCTCTCCACCAAGATCCTGGTGCGCCGCGAAAAGAAAAACGCATTCTACGCATGGTCCGAGCCGTTCTTTGAGGGCCTTAACAAATACTACAGCAAGAGTCTGGAATTCATACTGCGCAACCGCTGGATCACCATTGTCACTATGGTAGTAGCACTAGGCGCAGCCGTCTGGATGTGGACCAAGACCCCGTCCGAGATGGCTCCTATGGAGGACCGATCACAGGTAACCGTCCGCACTCAGGGCCCCGAGGGCGTAACCTACGAGTACATGCGTGACTATACCGAGCGCATAAACGACGTGGTTGATTCAATTATGCCCGATGCCAAATTCGTGACCGCCCGAGTATCAAGTGGCGGCGGTAACATACAGATAACCCTCAAGGACATAAACGAGCGTAACTACACTCAGATGGAGGTGTTCGAGCAGCTGAGCGCCGCCGTAAGACGTGAGACCGATGCCCGCGCGTTCGTACAGCAGCAGTCATCATTCGCAGGCGGCCGAGGCGGTATGCCCGTACGTTACGTACTTCAGGCCACCAACATTGAGAAACTGCAGGATGTGCTGCCCAAGTTCCTGGCCAAAGTAAATGACAACCCCGCCTTCCAGATGGCCGATGCCGACCTCAAGTTCTCCAAGCCCGAGGTCCGCATATCGATCAACCGCGAGAAAGCCAACCTGCTGGGCGTAAGCACCCGCGATATTGCGCAGACCCTTCAGTGGGGACTGAGCGGCCAGCGAATGGGTTATCTCTACATGAACGGAAAGCAGTATGACATCATAGGTGAGATTAACCGCCAACAGCGTAACACCACCCAGGCGCTCAAGTCAATCTACATGCGCAGCGGAAACGGCAGCATGATACAGATGGAGAACCTTGTGGACCTGAAGGAGGATATTGCACCACCCCGTCTGTACCGTTACAACAGGTTCGTTTCGGCCACCGTATCGGCCGGACTGGGTAAGGGCTACACCCTTGGTCAGGCGCTCGATGAGATGGACAAGATTGCCAAGGAGACTCTGGATGACACCTTCCGTACCGCACTTACCGGTGAGTCAAAGGACTTCCGCGAGAGTTCCAACAGCCTGCTCTTTGCTTTCGGTCTGGCTCTGCTGCTTATCTACCTGATTCTGGCAGCCCAGTTTGAGAGTTTCAAGGATCCTCTGATCGTTATGATTACCGTGCCTCTGGCTGTGTTCGGTGCTCTGGTATTCCTGCGCGGCGGCGGTCAGACCATGAACATCTTCAGTGAGATCGGTATTATCATGCTTATAGGACTTGTGGCCAAGAACGGTATTCTGATTGTGGAGTTTGCCAACCAGAAGCAGGAGGCCGGAATTGACAAGTTCATAGCAATACGCGACGCATCCATACAGCGCTTAAGGCCTATTCTGATGACCAGCACATCAACCATGCTGGGTCTGCTGCCACTTATGTTCGCTCACGGTGAGGGCAGCGCCGGACGTATTGCAATGGGTACTGCGGTAGTTGGCGGTATGCTTATATCGACCTTCTTTACCATGTATATTGTACCCTCAATCTACAGTTACATATCAACTGACCGTAAGACACGCAAGAAAAAGGAATGAAAGCATACAGAATAACATCGGCCTTACTGGCCCTGACTGTCAGTTTGGGCTCATCGGCCCAGATAATGACGCTCAAGGACTGCCTTGAGACTGGTATCCGTGAGAGTTATCAGATAAGACTGGTCAATATCTCCGAGGAGAAGGCTGCCAACAACGACTCCTGGCTTTATGCGGGAGGCGGCCCCACCCTGAGCGCTACGGGCAGTTACTCGGGCAACCTTTCCAGCAGTGACGCCACTTTGGCTTCCGATGGCTCGACCGTATCAACCCGCGGTGTGCTGGACCACACGCTGAACGCCCAACTGCGTGCCGAGTGGACCGTTTTTGACGGATTCAGCATCCAGGCTACTCGTGACCGTATGGAGGAACTGCACAATCAGGGCACTATCCAGACCCGCGTGGCCATTGAGGATTATATTGCAAGCCTCACCACCGAGTACTACAATCTGGTCAAGCAGACCCTGCACCTTAAGAACCTGGAGTACGCCACCGCGCTGAGCAAGGAGCGTCTGCGTATTACCAGCGAGCGTTATGATATGGGCGGAAATTCACGTCTGGACATGCAGCAGGCTCAGGTCTATTTCAACTCCGACAGCGCCAGGAGCCTTAAGCAGCACGAGGCGTTGGGATCGGCCAATATCCGCATTAACCGTCTTATGTCCAATCAGGACCTGCGTTCCGTTCATGTGGCTGCCGATACCGCCATCAACCTGCTCACGGGACTTGACTACGAGTCTCTCTATGAGGATATGATGAAGACCAATTCATCACTTCTGCGCGCCGAGAGCAACCGCACGGTGGCTCAGTTGGACCGCCGATCAGTTCAGTCACGCAACTACCCGTACCTGCGTCTTAACGCCGCATACGGTCTTACACACAATATCTACGGAAACATCAACTACACCGACCGCACCAACTGGGGCCCGTCATTCGGCGCCACCATCGGCATAAACCTGATTAGCGGAAAGCAGCGTGTACAGGAGCGTAACGCCCGTCTGGATGAGATGTCGGCCGATATCACCATCGACCAGCTGGAACTTCAGCTGCGCGCCAACCTGGACGATTTCTGGCAGGCTTACCAGAACAACCTGATGCTGCTGGAACTGCAGGAGCAGAACCTTAAGACCGCACAGGAGACTATGGATATAGCTCAGGAGCGTTACCTGTTGGGTAACCTCTCCGGAATTGAGATGCGTGAGGCCCAGAAATCCCTCCTGGATGCCGAGGAGAGCCTTCTGCAAGTCCAGTACGACACCAAAGTCTGCGAGATCTCCCTCCTGCAGATCTCCGGCAGGATCATGCAGTATCTGGAATAAAAGTACCTAATCAAAGGACAAAAAAATAGGGTGCAATCAGTTGCACCCTATTTTTTTAACTACTAGTCCGAAATTTACTTAGCAGCTGCAAGTGAAGCCTTACGGAACTCCTTCATTAACTTCTCGAGCTCAAGAGATGCCTTGCGGGCACGAGTGCCGGCAGCCTTGTTACCTTTTTCAACCTGTGCGCATGCGTCCTTTGCAAATGCTGCGTAAAGCTCAGCAGCCTGTTTCAAAATTTTCTCCATAGTTGTTTGTTATTGAAATGATTAATTGGTTAATCCATACTGACGCAAAAATAATACTAATTCCAATAGTCGCAAAGATTAGCCCATGTTTTTTTAAAAAAAATGTCAAAATTTTCTATACAATGGGAAAAAATGGCAAAAATCGGCCCTGTAGAGCCCCTATGCAGCACTTCCGTGTTAATTAAAGGGGCATCTTCCAATAATAGGGAACAGCCGGATTCCTTTATCAGTAAAAAACACTATTTTTGTGCTGTAAATTAAATAAGGTACTATATGAAGAAGTCATTACTTACAATAGTAGGTTTACTGATAACACTGATGGCCTTTGCCAAGGTCGGTAACGAGTCAGATCCCAAATACGGACGCGGCGCCGTTCCAGAAGACGAGAACGGAAACGTATACTTTACCACAACCGTAAAGATTCCGGACAACATGAGTGAGGACGTATGCTATAACATCCTGCTCAACTGGGCAAAAGGCCGTTTTGCACTGCCTTACGCAAATGCCGGCCGCATTCTGAACGAGGACGCCACCACACGCCGTTTCATTTTCCACGTAGATCAGATGATTGTGTTCAAGAGCACATCATTCGTGGCCGATGAGTCCAAGATAGCATACAATTTCAGCGTTGCCGTAAAGAACGGTGAGTTCACCATGACAATGACTGACATCAAGTACCGCTACGAGGAGGGTCGTGAGAGCGGCAAGTCATTCACTGCCGAGGACTGGATCACCGACAGCGAGGCTTTCAACCGCAAGGGCACCAAGTTCCTAAAGAGCACAGGCAAGTTCCGTATCAAGACCATTGACCTGAAGGATCTGCTGTTCCAGAAGGCAACTGACGCAGTAGCCGGTAACTTCTGATCCAGATGTCCTCACAAAAGGAGTTATATACGGTATTGGGTGTTGATGAGTCGGCATCGGACGCAGAGATCAAGGCTGCGTACGACCGTCTTATGGAGACGGTACCCGAGGGTACACCGGAGCACTCACGCATAGTAGAGGCCTATACCATCCTGTCCGATATGGACAGCCGCGCGGCTTATGACATTACCGGTAAGGTTAAGAGAGGCGGCATCCGCAAGCATCGCACTGGTGACCTGCAGGGTACGGAGAAGGCCCGATACACGCTTAACACGCTGTTCCTGGCAGGTGCTGCAGTGACTACGGTGCTGTTCATCCTGCAGTTCAGCGGTGCCATCGGCACACTCCCCTTCTACATTGCATGCGGCATATCACTTCTTATCAAGATTGCCGAGTACATATTAAGACTCATCCCTTAAGATGACCATAAGGATACAGTTTACCAAGACGTTCATAGCGATGGCCGCTGCGCTGTTGCTGACCGTTCATGCCGGCGCCCAGAGTACGCTGTCCCAGAATCAGGACGGATTCAACGGCGAGACTATGGACGGTTTCATGAACATGGACCCCGACAAGGACTCTACAGTAATTGAGAGGACCGTATCCAAGGATTATTACCAGTTCGTCATCAATACCCACACCGGTCTGCCCGATGTGGTTCAGCCCGATACGGTGCACCATTCGTTCCACAACGCCCACCTTACCGAGGGTTACTTTGGAACATACAGCCACCTGGGCAACATGGGTTCTCCCCGTCTGTCACGTCTTTATTTTGAGCGTGAGCAGCCCAAGGACTTCATCTTTGACGCCCCCTATGATTTCTGGATAAAGGATGCGCCTGATTTTTTGTTTACCGATGCCAAGTCACCCCACGTGAGCATTGACTACTACAAGGGCGGTAACAAGCGTACCGGCGAGGAGCGTATCAAGGGTTACTTTGCAGCCAATTTCAGCCGCAAGTCGGGTATCGGCTTTGACCTGGATTATCAGTTGGGCCGAGGCCGTTACACCAACCAGTCCACATCAATGTTTGATGCAAGGGTCTACACCTACTACCGCGGTGACATTTACCAGATGTACGTATCGGCCAACAGGGACAATATAAAGGTGGCCGAGAACGGCGGTATTCAGGATCCGCGTTACGTACGCACGCCTGAGGCTATGGCCGAGGGACGCAAGCAGTATGCCCCTGAGGATATTCCGTTCCGTATGTACTTTAACTGGAACAACCTGAAACGCACACAGGGTATCTTCAATCAGGAACTCTCCATACATAAGACCACCCACCGCACTGACAGCATAGGCGATACGGTCTATACATTCAGCCGCGTGGTTGAACTGGGTAAGGCGGCCCACACCCTTGAGGTGGGTCAGTTACAGCGCAGGTATATCTACTATATGATTCCTGACGGATTCTACGGCAAGAGGTTCCTTAAGAATGACTCAATTGACGTGATGAAGAACTTCTACGTCACCAACACGGTTTCGCTGTCACTGCTTGAGGGTGCCACCAAGTGGTCTTTTGCAGGTCTGTCGGCGTTTGCCAGATATGAGTTCCGCAACTTTGCCATGCCCGATACCATTACGGGACAGGGTGAGTATATGCGACGGTACTCTGAGGGTGATTTCTCAGTGGGCGCGCATCTGGAGAAGGCGCAGGGTGACAACCTGACTTTCAGCGGAGACATTGAGACGGTTCTGCTGGGTGCCAGCCTGGGTGACATCAGCCTGTCGGGTGAGATGGAACTCAAGTATCCCGTGTTTGGCCGTGATGCAAGCATCGGCGCCTTTGCCGATATGACTACTAAGGAGGCTCCGTTCTATTACGGCAGCATGCACTCAACATATGCCTGGTGGGACGGTGATTTCAAGAAGGTGTTCCGCACACATTTTGGCGGTTACATAGACCTGGATATGACGGGCACGCGTTTCCAGCTGGATGTTGAGAACGTGGCAAACTATGTCTACCTTAAGAACAACGGCGGCGCATACGTGAACGCTGACGGTGTGACTCAGCCCACCTACTCCATCACGGCTGCCCAGCACAACGGTTCCATCCAGATTCTGAGCGCCACGCTGCAGCAGAACTTCAAACTGGGTCCGCTGCACTGGGACAACCATATCACCTATCAGTTATCGGGCGACAAAAAGATTATCCCGCTGCCTGACCTGAACATCTTCTCGGACCTCTATTTCAAGTTCGTATACTACAAGAGACTGCATATGGAGGTGGGTGCCAACGCACTTTACTTTACCCGTTATGCCGCTCCAGGTTACTGCCCCGCAGTTGGTTCATTTCACCTGCAGAACGATGCCTGCGTACAGCAGGTGGGCGGATATCCGCTCTTGTCGGGTTACGTGAACTGCATGCTTCGCGGAGTACGTTTTTACGTAATGTACTACCATTTCAACGACGGGCTCATAAGCAACCGCGATTCGTTCATAGTTCCCGGCTATCCGGCAAATCCGGGTATGGTTAACTTTGGTCTCAGTTGGACCTTCTACGATTAAAAACAGTCCTTTTCAACACACAATACTATGATCAGATGGGGTTTTATTGGATGCGGACAGGTGACCGAGAAGAAAAGCGGTCCCGCATTCGCAAAGGCCGAAGGGTCGGCAATCGAGGCTGTGATGAGCCGCGACAAGGCCAAGGCACGTTCTTATGCCGAGCGACACAACATCCGTAAATGGTACACCGATGCAATGGATGTGATTGAAGATCCCAACGTGGATGCCATCTACATTGCAACCCCGCCTTCATCACACGCTACCTACGCCGTAATGTCCATGAAAGCCGGCAAGCCGGTTTACATTGAGAAACCCATGGCCCAGAGTTACGACGAGTGCATGCGCATAAACCGCGTGTCACGTGAGACCGGCGTTCCCTGCTTTGTTGCATATTACCGCCGTTATCTGCCCTACTTCCTCAAGGTTAAGGAACTCATCCCGCAGATAGGCAAACTCATAAACGTGCAGATACGCTTTGCCCAGCCTCCCAAGGAGTTGGATTACAACAGCACCAACCTTCCCTGGCGCGTTATCCCCGACATATCGGGCGGCGGCTACTTCTATGACCTGGCACCCCATCAGATTGATATGGTGCAGGAACTGTGCGGCTGCATCATTGACGCCTACGGACTGTGCAGCAACCGCGCCGGTCTGTATCAGGCCGAGGACACCGTAAGCGCCTGCTTCAAGTTTGAGAACGGTCTGGTAGGCTCCGGCTCCTGGTGTTTTGTGGCCGATGAGTCCGCCAAGGAGGACCGCATTGAACTGATAGGCGACAAGGGCATGATCTGTTTCTCAATCTTTACCTTCCAGCCCATTGCGCTGCATGACAGCACCGGCCGTCATGAGTTTGATATTCCCAATCCCGAGCATGTACAGTTCCCGCTGGTGCAGGCTGTTGTGGATCATCTTAACGGCAAGGGCACATGCACCTGTGACGGTATCAGCGCCACTCCCACCAACTGGGTGATGGACCGTATCCTGGGCAAGTTCTGATTTCCCGGTTTTTGAGATAAAAAAATTCCGGCCGGTCGCCAAGACCAGCCGGAATCACCTAAATTATCTCAAAGTCAAACCAAATATGAAGTGTCTTTTTAGAAGTTCCATCCGATTGAGAGCAATACCTTATCGGACTTATACTTATAGTCTACGTCTACATCCTCAACGTACTCGTTTACGTTGACTACGCTGTTTCTGATACCGTGTACCAGTGCCAGGTCAATGTAGAACTGTGTGCCGTCAGCGTCAGGTGCCGAGCAGTAACCTATACCTGCGGTAAAGTACTGGGTCTTGCCAAGACGGTCAATCTGGAAATCGGTACGGCCCACATCGGTTACGTTGCCGTTTGAATCCTTCTTCCACCCGTTAAAGTCTGTGTCATACAGGAAAGGATATGATGCATCGTTCATCATTGACTCCCTGTAGTTGTAACCTCCTCTCAAGGATACCTGGCCAATGTTCATCTCAGCGCCCAACTTGATGACTGAGTAGTCCTTGTAGTCTATTGCACCCTGGCTCTCAAGTCTGGTGTTGCCTATGCTGAGTGATGTGCGCTGTGTAAAGTGCTTCTCATACTCTGCGCCCAGTGCCATGCTGAATGCGGGACCGCCGAATGTGAGGCCTGCGCTCAGGTCAAGTGACCAGGGGGCTGTGAACTTGTAGTCAACTGAGTTGGGGAACTTGGTGCCGTCCTTGGGCTCACCCATCAATGAGTACAGGTAATCTGCATACTCAAGGGTCTGTCTGTAATAGGTGGGAGACTTGACTGCCACACCCAGACGCAATGCCGGGATGGGTCGTACGATTGCACCTACTGACATGTTCCAACCTGATCCTTCTGACTGGTTCATCTTGTCTACAGTAGTGTAGTCCATACCGTCACCCTCGGGGTCGATTGAGGCGGGCAGTACACCTGCATCGTAGTAGTCATAGAAATAGCCCTCTGACCACATATCGTTTGTCAGTACGCCGAATGTCCAACCCAGGTACAGCTTATCGGACAGGTTGGCTGAGAGGTTGAAATCCCATGAACCTACCTTGTTGCGCTGATGGTCCTTATACTCGCGCCATACCTCGTAGCCGTCGGCATCCAGGAATGCATCAATGTAATCCAGGTTGCGGTCCATGTTCTGGAGACGGCGGTAAGAGATACCGAAGTTCAGATAGTTGGGACCAGACTCACTGCCTGAGAATATGGCCGAGAAGTTATCAAGGGACATATTGATGTCAGACTTAAAATTATGTGAGTAGTATGTGCGGCCGTTGCTTGTTATCTGATTGGTCTTAGTTGCCAGAGGATCAGTAGAGACTGATGATCCGAATGCTGATAACGAGAAGTTGATGTCACTGGTGCGGTATGTACCGATACCTGCCGGGTTATGGCTGATAACCGATGCATCACTTCCAAGAGCGCCCATTGCTCCACCCATACCTACGTAACGTGCTGTTCCGCTAAGTTCCTCCTCATACAGTTTGGCTGCATCGAACGATGTCTGTGCGCTGACTGCAAGAGACGCTGCAAATGCAAGGGCTGTCAAAGCTAATCTATTGGTTTTCATATCTTTATGTTTTTAAGTTTCAAATTTTTGGGTATAATTATCTCTTTGAGCCTGACTTAAAATGTCAGATTCTTGCAATTACCTTCTTGAGGAACTTCCGCTGGCACCGTGTGATACGCCGCCACTTGAACCGGAACTGAAACCGCCGCTGCTGCTTGAACCGGAGCTGAAGCTGCTGCCACCGCTGCTTGAACCGGAACTGTAACTTGAACCGGAACTGCGGCTTGAACTGCTGCTTACACTGCGACTTGAACTGCTTGCAGAACTTGAACGTGTTACAGTGCTGCGGCTGGTGTTGGCGCCCGATGAGCTGCTTGAACTGCGTGTTGATGAAGAACTTCCGCTTGATACGCTGCGGCTTGAACTTGTACCTGATACGCTGCGTGAAACGCTTGAACTGCTGGTGCCTGCACTGCTTGAGCTTGAACTGCGAGTGTTGCTTGAATTGCTTACACTGCGGCTTGAGCTGGAGTTGGTGCTTGCGCTTGTGCTGCTGGGTCTGTTATATGTAGATCCTGACTGAGTGGAACGGGTTGTTGATGATCCGTTGCTCACTGAGCGGGTTGCACTTGAACGGCTGCTGGTTGCAGGGGCCACGCTTCTTACAGAAGAGGTGCTGCCGGACTGAGTTGATACGCTGCGGGTTGAACTGCTGCCTGCCACGCTGCGGCTTGAACTGCTGCCTGCCACGCTGCGGCTTGAACTGCTGCCTGCTACACTGCGGCTTGAACTGCTTCCTGCCACGCTGCGGCTTGAACTGCTTCCTGCCACGCTGCGGCTGGTTGATGAACCTGCTACGCTGCGGTTAGAGGTTGAAGCCTCGCCTACAGATCTGGATGCTATGCCCGATGAGGCCGGAGTTACGGTGCGGCTGGCGCTTGTTCCGAATGAAGCCGTGCGGCTTGTGGTACTGCGGCTCAGGTTGCGGTCCCATCCGCCGTTGTTGATACTGCGGTTAGGTGTGTAGTATTCAACTCTGGATGAACCGGAAACGTATACCGGATAATAGCGTGTATAATGGGGAGCATAGTATCCGTAGTAGTAGTGACCATAGTAATAGGTGCCGTACCAGGGATCGTAATACCATCCGTCGTAGTACCAGGGATCATAATAATAGGTGTGTGAGAAATACCAGTAATCGGTATCCCAGTAGTAATCCCAGTAAAGGATATCCCAGAACAGGTCATCATACAGTGAGTAGTAGTGAGGACGTGCTGCACGACGGAAACGGTACAGACGACGTGTCAGATTGTAATCTTCGATGGCGTCGTTGTAGCCTTCCATATAGACTTCGTCATCATAATATGAACCGCTCGGCTCGCGAGTGCTTACATATATGGTGTCATGTATATATATGGTGGGAACATCGTCCAGATAGGTTCCGTCCTCATACTGGATCTGACTGGTTCCGTAGGTATAACGGCGGTTATACTCATCGGGATCACGGTCAACTATGATCTTGGGTGTGGTAGTTACTACCGGAGCAGCCTGAACAGGATCGGCCTGAACAGGGCTGGCCGTAACAGAACTGGCCGTAGCCGAAGACTTTCCGGTATTGGATCTACCGGTTGAGTACAAGTCACTCCTCTGCGCACCGGCTGTCATTGTGACTGCCATCAATGCCATAAACAATACTGACTTTTTCATAACCGTATGTTTTATTGGTTTCTTTCCAATGCAAAAATAATACGGTAATAATACCCGCAACGCGGAAATTCCCTAATTGTAAAGGGGAAAATCCCTAAAATGATACCATTGGGGTCTGACCCCAATGGTATCATTTTATGCGAAGTGAGTTGAAATCGGCCTCTGTGCCACGGAAGACGTTGAAATCAGTGTATTCACGGATGCCGTCAACCGATGAGTGGTCAGTGAACTGCCAAATGCGCCAAGGCTTGTCGGTACCGGGACGGGCCACATAGTAGTGCGCCACCCAGAAGGGGTATGCGTCAAATTCGGCCGTGTTGAGGTGGCGCTTGCGGAATTTGGCCGATGCATAAATGATCGGTTTTGCGCCGTAGTGCTTTTCAAGTGTCTTAAGATAAACCAGCAGGTCCTTCCTCAGGTCCTGCGAGCGTCCGGCGCGCTCTACGTCAACCACGGGAACAAAATCACCCGCCTGCAGGCTCACCGTATTTATATAGTGCTGCGCCTGTTTTTCGGCCGATGTCCCCGGATCATAGAAATGGTACACGCCGCACACGAATCCGGCTTTGCGCGCCCTGTCTATGTTCTCAATGTAGTCGGGATCGGTAAATGTATTGCTCTCAGTTGCCTTCATAATGGCAAAACGGATGGGATAGCCGTTCTCTACCGATGAACTCCTGACCCTCTCCCAGTCTATCCGTCCCTGATGGTGCGATACGTCAATACCGTAGCAGAGGAACCCCGAGGGGAGGCAGACGCCATACTCCCTGGCTCCCTGACAGGGAAGCATACGGTAGAAATAGGGACGGAGGAAAAGATAGTATGCGCCTAAGGATATCACTATTATAAGCGCACCTGTTATAACCCAGTGCAGCCAGTCAGGTAACATATAAAGGGGCTTCCGTCCTTTCTTTTTACGGACGGAACCCCCTTTTTTCTTTTTAGTATGTTTGCCTTTGACGGCAGGCATAGCAATTAATTACTTCTGGTGCTCCAGCTGCAGAGTCTTGGTAGGCTGGTCGCAAACCTCGGTGGGACCGAAGTACTGGATAGGACCGGGATATACGAAACAGGTCTCACGGGCCCACTCTGCGCGATGCTTTACGAACTCCTTGAAGGGAGCGCCGTTAAGCTCAACCAGAGCCTTGCGGATAACGGGCTTCATCTCACCGTTACGCTTCTCCATGTTCATCATCATGGTGATAGGAATACCACCGGCAATCCACTGGTCAGCAGGAGCTACGGTGTTCTTGATTGATGACATGTAACCGGTCTTGCCGGCAGCGATCAGCATTGATGCGTTGTAACCAAGGCTGTAGCAGTAGTCAGCGTCAAAGTTTGACGGAGCTGCGCAACGGCCCTCGTAACCGCAGAAGTGATGCTGTGTGGCATACTTGCCAAGATACTTGCCATCCTTCTTCCACTCAGCAAGCTTAACGCCAACCATATCGGCCAGCAGCTGCTCGGTCTCGATCAGAGATACCTGTACGTTTCCGTGCGGGTCACGCTCCAGGGCCAGCTGACGGCTTACGCTCTCGGGCAGACTCTGGAAGATAGCAGCGTTCTCCTTGGAGAGCTTGCTTACTATGTACTGGATCTTCTTGTCGCGCTGTATCATATCGAACTCGGCCTGGTTTGCAGCCAGAACGTCGTTGAGTTCGGCGATAAGTTTCTTGATGGCGGGGATGAACTCGATCAGGCCCTCGGGAACCAGAACGGTACCGAAGTTGAGACCGCGTGCGGCACGGTCGGCAACAACCTGAGCGATATAGGTAACGATATCATCAAGAGTCTGGTTCTTGGCCTCAACCTCCTCACCGATAAGGGTTACGTTAGGCTGGGTCTGCAGAGCGCACTCCAGAGTAACATGACTGGCTGAACGGCCCATCAGCTTGATAAAGTGCCAGTACTTGCGGGCTGAGTTGCAGTCACGCTCAATGTTACCGATAATCTCTGAGTAAACCTTGGTAGCGGTATCAAAACCGAATGAGGTCTCAATCTCTGAGTTCTTAAGGTCACCGTCAATGGTCTTGGGGCAGCCTATTACCTGTACGCCGGCGCCGATTGCCTTGTAGTACTCAGCCAGAACGCAAGCGTTGGTGTTTGAATCATCACCGCCGATGATAACCAGAGCCTTGATGTCAAGAGCCTTGAGGATCTCCAGACCCTTGTCGAACTGCTCCTTCTTCTCAAGTTTGGTACGGCCTGAGCCGATGATATCGAAACCGCCGGTATTGCGGTACTCGTCGATGATATCGGCTGTGAGTTCCATATAGTTGTGGTCAACCAGACCGCCGGGGCCCAGGATGAAACCGTACAGTTTGTTGGCGGGGTTCAGTTTCTTGAGACCGTCAAACAGACCGGCAATAACGTTGTGTCCGCCGGGAGCCTGACCACCTGACAGGATAACACCTGCGTTCAGTGATTTCTTGGCTACAGCACCTTCGGCCGGCTCGAACTTGAGGTACGGCATGCCGTAAGTGTTGGGGAAGAGTTTCTTAACCTCTTCCTGATCAGCTACTGACTGTGTGGGAGCACCCTCGACAGCCTTCAAAGCGCCGCGAAGAGCCTGGGGAAGTTTGGGCTGATAAGCGGCGCGTGCAATCTGTAATGCGCTTTTTGTACTCATGTGTATAGTATGTTGTTTTAAATACCTCTTCTAAACAGTAAGGGTGCGCAAATTTCGTCAAAAATGCGCACCCTTGCAAATATTTGGTTGTTTATTAGAAGCGGTATATGATGGAGGCGTTAATGTCCAAAGGCAGACCTGCACCCCAGAACCACTCCCACTGATTGTCATCCTTTGAGAACTTCCAGTCATTCTTTACGAAAGTATTCAGATCAAAGCCCCAGTGTGAGTTTTTCTTGAACCAGCCCTGGAAGCCCAAGCCACCGCCTACTCCGGCTGCAAGGAAAGTCTCGCCCTGTTCCAATCCAGCCTTCTGCCATCTGTCCTCGATGGTTTTTGACACCTTATTGGGGTCTTCGCCATTGGCTGTAGCCTCATCCTTACGAGCCTGGATTATAGCATCCTCCTGGGCATATGACAGTCTGGACCTTGATACGATAAACTGCTCCCGGAAAAGACCCATATCAGCCCTTAGTACGACATAAAAACCTCTTGCGGGTTTGCGTCCCATGTACAGACGTCCCTCGGGGCATACCATAACGCCCACATACTTGCGGTCCCACTTTACCTCATGCTTTCCGTCCTCCATATTGACATCGGCATACCAATTGGAGGGATGGTCAGACCAGTCCAGATCATAGTTCTTTCCGTCCAGTTTTACGGTGGTGGGAATAGGATCACCGTCATTAAGGTCTCTGACAAACGTACTGTGGTTTATAAAGTGGGTCTGCATGGACACGCCGTATGAGAAACGGGTGTCGGTGTAATGCTCCCATACTATCTGGGGACACATGTATCCTACGGAAACCAAGTCAAGTTTGAAACTGTTATTGTATTTGTCATAGCCGTCTGTAAGCAACGGCTTAATAGCCTGCGCATTAATTCCTGCACAAAGCAAAAAGAACATTGCAATCGTAACTTTTTTCATACAAAATGTATCTATTGTTCGGGCTAAGGTATGAAAAGGAATGGAATTTTACAAATTTTAATATAATCTTATTATCTTTGCCCGACTTTTTTACCAAACCACTCCAAAAACAAGATGCATTATTGTTTCATCATCAACAACGAACCCGGAAAAGCAGGTAACGCTGATATCATAAAGAAAGGTATTGAGGCCCTCCCGGAACCTATTGACTTTGAAATTTATCTTACAACCGCTCAGAAGACAGCCATTGATTTTGTACGCGACTACTGCAAGAAGAACCCCGAGCAGGAGACCTGTTTTGTGGCTTGCGGCGGTGACGGTACAATCAATGAGGTATCGACCGGAATGGTTGGAGCACAGAACAAGCATCTGGCAGTTCTGGCATACGGAAGCGGCAATGACTTCATCAAGTATTATGAAGGAAAGGACTTCCTGAACATTGAACAGTTGGTAAAGGGTACTCCCCACAAGATTGACATCCTTAAGGTGGGTCAGGACCACTATTCAATAAACGTCTGCAACTTTGGTTTTGACTCGGTTGTGGCATCGACCGCAAATAAACTTAGCCGCAAGGGTAACAAGAACCCCTACCGCTGGGGTATTGTAAAGGCCATTTTCTGCGGCCGTTTCAACAGCATTCAGGTTAAGGCCGATGGTGAATTGCTGAATGAGGGCAAGCGCATGCTGCTGTGCACACTTGGCAACAACAACCACGTGGGCGGCGAGTTCTTCTGCTCACCCCGCGCCAAGAACGATGACGGCCTGATGGAGGTTGGTTACTGCAAGACCACAACCCTGGCCGGATTCCTGGGTCTGCTGCCCATCTATACCGCCGGAAAGCATCTGGATGATCCCAAGGCAAGCAGACATTTTGTATACCGTCAGTCCAAAACGGTTGATGTTCACTCAGATAAGGAAATTGAACTCTGCCTGGACGGAGAGATGCTTGCAGGCAAAGATTTCCACATTGAGGTTATACCTCAAGCCATCAGTTTCATTATTCCGAATTAATGCTTATCTTTGGCATAAACATTAAAACTTACTGCTATGGCAAGTCGTAGAGATCTTAAGAGAGACATCAGTTACGTTATAGGTGACATTTTCACCGAGTGTCTTATATATAAGGAGCTTGTTCCCGGCACCGATAAGGATGCCGCCGAGAAGTTGATTGTTGACTTGCTCCGCATTGACAACGAGTTCACCACCCGTATCAGCCACACTGAGCCGGGTAACGCCAAGGGATACTATCGCACTCTTGTCAAAGATTTCCAGAAGGAGATATCGGCTGTCATTGACAAGCTGACCAAGCTCAAAAAGTAAACCCCTTACGGTATGTCCCGGCTTGTGCGGTCCTTTGTGGCGGCACTGGCCGTCATTCTGTCCGCCGGCAGCATTCAGGCTCAGACGGACAACGCTACCATACGCGCTAAAGTCAGGGAGCACTTTGAGCAGTACCAGGCTGATTTTGACCTCAAGACGCTTAAGGTAGAGCGTACCGACATAAGCAAGAGCGGCCGCCGTCTGGACATCTACCTGAACCAGAACTTCAGTTACCAGCTTTTCCGTCAGGAACTTGTTGATTCCATCTATGCCGGACTGCGCCGTGACCTGCCTCAGGACATAAGGCGTTACAGTATAGGCATCCATACAGGCGGCAAGACCATTGAGCGCCTTATTCCCAACTGGGCCCGAAACACCATCAGCCAGAAGAACCTCTGGAACGAGACAGCCTATGAAGGCAAGCCCTGGGTAAGCAACGAGAGCCGCATATACACCCCCAAGAAGGGTCTTACAAACATCCACATGGCAGTAACCCCCAGTCACGGTCTCTACTATGACAATGAGGACAGCCTCTGGGAGTGGCAGCGTCCTCCGCTGTACTGCACCCGAGAGGACCTTCTCACTCAGTCATTCGCCTACCCCTACATCATTCCCATGCTGGAGAATGCCGGTGCTGTGGTATATACGGCACGCGAGCGTGACTGGCAGACCAACGGTGTTATAGTAAAGAGCGGAAGCAGCGGATACCGTGAAGACGGCGTATGGTCAGAATTTGTAGCCGGCGGTTTTCAGGCCGACTCCATTCGCATACTCCCTGACAGTCTGCAGGTTAGCACCCGCCGGGCAAAGGCCGGAAACGGTCCGGGCATACCCATGTCTACCGCATTCTGGATTCCGGACATACCTGAGGACGGTGATTACGCAGTATACGTGACCTACCAGTCTGACTCCACAAGCGTGGACGACGCCCGGTACATTGTGTTCCATACGGGCGGATCGGCCACATTCCGTGTAAACCAGCGCATGGGTGGCGGAACATGGGTCTATCTGGGCACTTTCCACTTTAAGAAAGGAGAGAGTCCGCAGGGTATGGTTAGTCTGGACAACAGCAGCGACATGAACGGAACGATAAGTGCCGATGCCGTACGTTTTGGCGGCGGCACACATACCGAGGTCAGTCACAATCTGGAGATCACCGCTCCCCGCTACAATATGGGCGCCCGCTACTACACCAGGTTTGCAGGTGCTCCTGACAGCGTCTACAGCAAGTATCAGGGTGACGATGAGTACCGCGAGGATATCTGGACACGCCCCTATATGTCCAACTGGCTGTCTGGCGGATCAGTATTCAATCAGGCCAACCCCGGTCTGGGCGTTCCGCTGGAACTCTATTTTGCACTGCACACTGATGCGGGATATACCTACGGTGACACCCTTTACGGCTCATTGGGTATCTGTACCACTGATTTCAACAAAGGCCTGCTGGGTGACGGACACTCCCGTGACGTAAGCCGAGACCTTACCGATATGGTGCTTACCGGACTACGCCGCGACCTGGAACCGGCCATAGGCCGTAAATGGATTTACCGCGGCATCTGGGATAAGAACTACTGCGAGAGTCGTGAGCCGCAGGTGCTCTCCATGCTGCTGGAACTGCTCTCACACCAGAATTTCCGTGACGTCTGCCTGGCCTTGAACCCCAATTTCAGGTTCGTTGCATCACGTTCCATCTACAAGTCAATCCTGAGGTATGTGAACTTCATGCATGACCGCCCCTATGTGGTTCAGCCGCTTCCGGTAGACCATTTCAGCATCAAGTCAAACGGCGCACTGCTGTCACTCTCATGGCAGGCGGTTCAGGATACGCTTGAGCCCACGGCGGCACCGGGAGGTTACATTCTCTATACCGCTGTCGATGACAACGGATTTGACGGCGGCACCTACATGCGCACCAACTCATGCCAGTTTGCACCTGAGCGTGACCGCATTTACCGGTTCAAGGTTACTGCCGTGAACGAGGGCGGCGAGAGCATGCCTTCCGAGACGCTGGCCGCATGCATTGCGTCCGAGAGCAAGGGTATGGTGCTGGTTGTGAACGGTTTCCAGCGTCTGAGCGGCCCCGAGACGGTTCAGACTGACACTACCCAGGGATTTGACATACTGTCCGATCCGGGTGTGCAGTATATGCTTTCACCCATCCTGGGAGGCGCACAGCAGATATTCACGCTTGACTCCATTGACTCCGAGGAGGAGGTTTCACTGGGCATAGGCGACGAGACGCTGAACGGTGCCCTTCTGGCCGGCAACACGTTTGACTACCCCTACATCCACGGCAAGTCTATCGTCAAGGCGGGCTGGTCATTCATCTCATGCAGCCGCGAGGCCGTGCAGAACGGTCAGATTTCACTCACCGACTATCGTGTGGTAGACCTTGCGCTGGGACTCCAGAAGCGCTCGGCACAGGACACCATATGCAATAAGGACTACGCCACATTCCCCCTCACCCTTCAGGATCAGATACGCCGATACCTGCAGAGAGGCGGCAAACTGATGACCAGCGGATCATACGTGGGGGCCGATATGATATCGGACCTTAAGGATGAGGCCTTTACATCCGAAGTGCTTCATTACCGTTGGGAGGGGCCGCTTCCTTCGCATACCGCAAAGCAGATCAGGGGAATGCGCAGCAAGGCTGAGATAAAACGCAGTGCCGACAGGTACGGATACGGTGTCACAAAACCGGATGTTATAAGTCCGGTTGGCCGTGCATCGACCCTGTTCACCTACACCGAGAGTTCCCTGCCCGCCGGTGTGGGATTCAAGGACCGCAACAACGCAACCATCACCCTGGGGTTCCCGTTTGAAAGCGTAACATCCGAGAAGGAACGTGACCGAATAATGAAATCCATACTAACCTATCTTACTGACAAATAATTCTTTATCATTATGTATAACATTCAGGCTAACGAATCCGGCACACGCAGCATCAACGTGTCCGATGAGAATCTTGCAACTATCCGCCGTTTCTCACTTTTCCAGTGGCTCATTGACAGCAACGGTATCGTAACTGAGCAGTCTCTTGACAAACTCAGACTCAACATCCGCTCCCTGCTGACCACTCCCCAGGGGTCCGATAAACAACTGCTGGACCTGTGCATTGACGTTATCTACCACAGCGACATGAAGGCTCTGGGACTGAAAAACCTGATGGCCCTCTACGAGCAGTGGAATGCAGCCAACCCCGAGCCTGAAACTGCTGAATAAAAATGCCGCAGTGGCTGCCTACAACCAAGAAAGAGTGTGAACGTCTGGGCTGGGACCAGCTGGACGTGATTCTCTTTACAGGTGATGCCTATGTGGATCACCCCTCATTCGGCACAGCCGTGATAGGGCGTGTCCTTGAGGCGCACGGATACAAGGTAGCCGTCATCCCCCAGCCCAACTGGCAGGATGACCTGCGTGATTTCAAGAAACTGGGCGCACCCCGCCTGTTTTTTGGTGTATCGGCCGGCGCAATGGATTCAATGGTGAACCGTTACACCGCAGGCAAGCGTTTGCGCTCCGAAGATGCCTACACCCCCGACGGCCGCCACACCGGACGTCCCGAATACCCCACCATAGTCTACACCAAGGCGCTCAAGAAACTCTTCCCCGATGTGCCCGTAGTGATAGGCGGAATCGAGGCCTCGCTGCGCCGTTTCACCCACTACGACTACTGGCAGGACAAACTGATGCCCAACATCCTGGAACTTAGCGGGGCCGATTTCCTGACCTACGGCATGGGTGAGAAGGTGACCGTAGACCTGGCCGATGCCCTTAACGAAGGCCGCCCCCAGGATATCCTGACCATGAAACAGGTTGCATTCCTGACCAAGGATGTGCCCGGAGGCATAACCGATAACGACAAGGTGCTGGCATCACATGAGCAGTGTCTGGCCGATAAGCGCTCCCAGGCGGCAAACTTCCGCATCATCGAGGAGGAGTCAAACATGATTGAGGCGCACCGTATCATACAGCCCACGGGTAAGCAGTATGTTGTGGTAAATCCGCCCTATCCTCCGCTCACCACTCCAGAACTTGACGCCATCTACGACCTGCCCTATACCCGTCTGCCCCATCCCCGCTATAACGGCAAGCGCATTCCCGCATATGAGATGATACGCCACTCGGTGACCATCCACCGCGGATGCTACGGCGGCTGCTCGTTCTGCACCATATCGGCCCACCAGGGCAAGCAGATTGTGAGCCGCAGCCGAGAGAGCATACTCAGGGAGTTGCGCCAAATCACACAGATGGAGGATTTCAAAGGGTACGTATCGGACCTGGGAGGGCCCTCGGCCAATATGTACGGTACGGGCGGACGCGACAAGAACAAATGTCTGCACTGCAAGCGCCCCACCTGCCTTACGCCCAAGGTCTGCCCCAACCTGGTCACTGACCTGACAGCTCTGACACAGCTCTACAAGGATGCCGACAAAGTTCCGGGAGTAAAGAAGACCTGCATAGGAAGCGGTATCCGCTATGACATACTGCAGTATCGTGACCCCGACCCCAAGGCCGACAAGTCACATCTGGATTATGCCCGTGAACTCATAGGCCGTCATGTGAGCGGCCGCCTCAAGGTGGCACCCGAGCACACATCGGACTCAGTCCTGGCACTTATGCGCAAGCCGTCGTTCCTGCAGTTTGAGCAGTTCAAGAAAACTTTTGACAAGATAAACAAGGAGTGCGGTCTGCGTCAGCAACTTATACCCTATTTCATTAGCAGTCATCCGGGCTGCTCAGAGCAGGATATGGCCGAACTTGCCATTATCACCAAGCGTCTTAATTTCAAACTGGAGCAGATACAGGATTTCACGCCCACGCCCATGACTCTGAGCACCGAGATATTCTACACGGGCATAAATCCCTACACCATGCAGCCGGTCTACACCGCACGCACCGACCGCGACAAGCAGGCCCAGCGCCAGTTCTTTTTCTGGTACGATCCCGCCCAGCGTCACCGTCTTATCGCCGAACTCAGACGTATAGGCCGTCCCGACCTTATTTCAAAACTATTCTGACATTGTCCGTTTTAACTTTTCAGGTTGGGCCGTATATTCATTACGACAAACCTGAAACAGCAACAAAAACAAAATAAGGACAATGAAAAAGATTATGATGGCTGCCCTGATGATGGCAGTATGCCTCTCAGCAGGCGCAAAGAAAAAAGAGGTTAAGGAGATTCTGTTCGGCGTTAAGTCCGGAGTTATCACTGTTACATCCGATATGGGTGACATGCCTGATTTCTCACAGATGGCTGCTATGGGTGGCGGCGGCGGTGTAGCTGCTTTCAATGACTCAACTTTCCTGGCCAGAATGAACAGCTTCAGCTCAAGCGATATGAGGGAGCAGATCTATTTTGATGATTATGGAAAGAAGACAGCCAGAATAACCCAATACGGAGATAACATCACTCGTACCGTGGCAATAG
>JAEEGG010008758.1_pt1 | contig 22842 bp, 17 predicted proteins | sample 9134161 | NCBI WGS metagenome assembly JAEEGG01 (sample SAMN16246543, study PRJNA631951) | gut metagenome | biome: gut microbiome; feature: rumen; material: CR-attached | host: Bos | place: Iran: Karaj | collected 2018-10
CATTGGAGTTGATGGGTGGCAACGAGGCGAGGCTCAGGAGGCTCCTGGATTACGGAGTATTGGTGGAGACGGGCAACACCGTGGAGATAGAGAGCGACTATCTGAACTTCTTTGAAGAGGTGCTGAACGTGAACGAGGAAATCAGCGTGCTGAGTGTGCAGGAGTGCATCAACACGCTGAAGGAATATATTGGCTATTTCTTGCAAGAGACAAACACCAATCGTAAGGCCGGATACCAGGACAGCGTGCGCCAGTTGCTGAAGAAGACGGGGTTCCGCACGCTGAAGAACGTGGTGGATCTGAAGCGCAATATGGACCATGCGTATAAACAGGAACCGAACTACATCATCAAGATAAAGAAGCTGCAAAACCTGGACGAAAAGAGCCACAGCATCCGCTCGATGATACGTGAGTGCGAGAAGCTGATGGACACCGAGAACGCCTTCTTCCTGATGGCTGGCGACCCACACATGGCCAAGACGTGCAGCGACGTGAAACACGACTTCGTGGAGGCCTATCATGCGCTGATGGAAATAGACCGTCAGATCATCGTCTACATCAACCAGATTGAGCTACAGAACCAGCTCTACAAGAAGATACGCAAACTGAACTATCTGCAGGACCAGCTGCTCATCAAGACCGAGACCAACGTGGTGCAGGTGCTGGAGGAGCGGAATCCACTGTGGATGGAATCGCGCTGGTACAGTCGCATCCGCCTCTCCTTGGACATGCTGAGGGAGAACGACCAGGTGGTGAGGATGCTGCGACGGATAGCCGAGCGCAACGGTCTGCGGAAAACGGCCAGGACGGAGGCTGAACCGCTGACCGACGAAGACTTGCAGGAGCATATACAAAGGCTGAAGGAGGTAGACCCAGCAGAGGTGTGGAATGCCTTCACGGCATCGAGCTACAGCCTGTTCGACTTTATCCTGCACTACGACTATAAGGCCAAGCGCAGCATCGAAGACCATGCGGCACTCTTCTGCCAACTGGTCATCCTGCATCCCGATGAATGCCGGATGACCGGGCGATATGCCACTTACCAAAACATTGAATATCCCATCATCTATGCGAAATAACACCCAAAGAATCTACGAGCGACTGAGCCGGGGAGAGTTTCTCTCGGTGGACAGCGCGGATGCTTCAGTACGTCATTTGTACGAGGACATTGAGGAGAACCAGGACGACTATGCCGACTTCTTCAAGGAGATAGGCTTGCAGTTGGAGGCAGGTAATGGCTATTTCTATTTTTCACGAATTGGAGAAGGGCGACAGGCTATTGAGCAGAAGTTGGAAAGCTTTTCCAAGTGGCTCGACTATCTGGACTTCCTGAAGACCTACAACCAGTCGTTCACTGCCGGCTACCAGTTCCGCAAGAGTCATCTGATAGAACAGATCAGCCTCGACATCGAGCTGAAGGAGAAGGCGGGTCACCTCTATAAGAAATACGGCATGGGGTCGAACCTCGAAATCGTCAACAAACTGCTGCAGGAGATGCAGACGATGGGCTTTGCCGAGTGCATCAGCGAGCAGGACGAGACGTATAAGATAACGTCGGCCTTCCACTATGCCGAGGACTTGGTCAATATGATCCAAATAGCCAACGAAGATGAAGTACCTGAATAAAATCATATTTATCAACAGTGCCAACATCCCGTATGCCGAGATTTCGGTCGACGGCAACGTGCATTTCACGGGTACACAGGGCGTGGGCAAGAGTACGGTGCTCAGGGCGCTGCTGTTCTTCTACAATGCCGACAAGCACCGCTTGGGCATTCAGCAGGGACAGAAGTCGTTCGACGAGTTCTATTTCCGCCAGTCCAACTCGTATATCCTCTATGAAGTGATGCGCGACGGTGGAGCTTATACCATTTTGGTGAGCCGCTACCAGGGACGCGCTTCATGGCGGTTTATCGATGCGCCCTATCAGCGTGAGTGGCTCGTAGGCGACGACAAGCAGGTGCTGAGCGACTGGGTGAGAATACGTGAACGGATAGACAAAAACGTGGCGGTTTCGGCAAAAATCGACTCCGGCGTGATGTTCAAGGACATCCTCTTCGGCAATACCCGTGATGCAAAATACGCCCGCTACGCCATCGTGCAAAGTGCGCATTATCAGAATATCCCACGAAGCATTCAGAACGTGTTTCTGAACACCAAGCTGGATGCCGACTTTGTGAAGAACACCATCATACAGTCGATGGCCGACGAAGACGTGTCCATCGACCTGCAGACCTATCGGCGGCTGGTGACCGACTTCGAGCGGGAGTATGACGAGATAGACTGTTGGTTCAGGCAGACACGCGACGGCAGCTATCCAGTGCGCCAACAAGCATTGAAGATTGCCGAACAGGGGCGGAGAATCGTGGCACTCGACCAGCAGCTTCTTGACCTATGGCGCATGCTGAACCATGCAGTGGCAGAGAGCGAGCAGAAGATACCACTCTTGGAAACAGAAGCCGCAGAGGTGAAGGCTGACATAGAGAAGGAACGCCATCGCGAGAAAGAGCTGACGGCCGAATACGACAAGGAGAGAGACTGCCTCAACCAAGAACTGGGCGGCAAAAAGAGCAAGCTGAAGGAGATAGCTCAGGCCAGAAAAGACTTCGAGGCCATGAACATCGGCGAGAAACTGGCGTTGGCTGCACGCGAGGAAACCATCAAACAGGAGGCTGAAGACAAGCAAACACTGCTGGACGGAATCTTGAAGACGCATGCATCGATAGAAGAGAAATACAACATCGCCAAAGGGAAACTGGAGAATGCTCGTCAGGCTTTCGAGAATGCACAGAAGGAGGCTTTCTATCGTCGACAGGAATCACTACAGGCAAAGCGGAAAGTACTGGAGGATGAACGCACGAAAGGCAGGAACCAGCTGATGGAATCCTTCAACAACTGGCGACATGAGTCGGACGACCGGCTGGAACTGTTGCAGAAAGACCAAAGCAGGGCCGACCAAGCGTTGAAAGAGCTGAGACTGTGGCATCCGAAGGCCGATGACATCAAGCAAGTGTTCGCTCAGCTCCAGCAAATGGAGTTAGATGCAAAAGAGAACGCAGCACGACAGACGGCAGTGAAGAGCCAGATAGCCCAGCTGACGGCAGAATATGAAATGAAGGAGGCTGAACTGAAACAGGCCTCCGAGCGGGAACAGGAACGTCTGGAAGCTCGCCGCACAGATTGCAAGGAGCAGATAGCAAAGATTGAACAGCTACTGTCGCACCTCGATGGCTCGCTGTATCAGTGGTTGACCGACCATGTGGAGGGATGGGAGAATACCATTGGCAAGGTGGCCGACGAAGAGCGGATTCTATATGCCCAAGGCTTGGAGCCATCGTTGACCAATCACCCAAACGACCAAACGATCAATCACACAAACGACCAAACGGCCAATCACCCAAACGACCAAAGCATGTTTGGGGTGAAACTCAACCTGGATAACATTGATGCCGTGCATCGCACACCTGATGACTATCGCTCAGAGCAGAAGTCATTGGAAGAGCAGTTGCAGCAGCTGAACAGAGCGCTCAGCGGATTGCCCGTCAGCCTGCAGGAGAACATCGCGAAACTTGGAAAGAAATATGCCGAAAGGCTCAATCCGCTGCGCCTGCAGTCAACGCTGCTGAAGGTGGAGGAAGAGCAGATTCCCGTGAAGCGGCAGAACCTGCAAAACGAGCAGCACCGGTTGGAGATGGAAGAGCAGGAACTCACGGCAGAAGAAAAGACTGTCCGTGAGCGAGCCTTCAACGAAGCCTTGCTCCGTGTGCAGGCAGAAAAGGAAGCCCGCGAGAAACAGGAGGCCAAGAACAAAAAGGAACTCGGCGACTTGGACAAGACCTTCAACAAAGCATCTAAAACCCTCGATGAAGAATTGCGGGCATTCAAGCAATCTCAGGCATCGGAGGCCACAGCACGCTATCAGGAGTTCGAAGTGCAGAAGGCAGAACTCGATGCACAGCAGAAAGCAGAATTGGCTGGAAAGGGCGTTGATGTGAATCTGCTGGAGCAATATCGCAAGGCGTTGGAGGAGCTGCAGCGACTGTTGAATCAGATTGAGGCAGAACGACCCACGGTCATCAGATACCGCGATGCGGAGCAAAACCTCTTTGCCAAGGAACCAGAGATACGCAAGAGCATCAAGGACATTGAACAGCAACTCGCCATGATGCGCCAACGCTATGAGGACAAGCGGGCGCGCATCGGGAAGAAGCGGCAGGAACAAGAAGAGCGGCAGAAGCAAGTGCTACAGGAACTGACGCACCGCCGCGAGGGCCTGAACCAGTATCATCAAGTGGTGGAGAACGAGCATCTGGTGCCCGACACGTTCCTCTCCGACAACAAGACCAAAGAGACATCACACGACTGTCAGCAGCTGCTGAGCCAGCTGCGAGGCACGGTGAACCAAAAACGAGAGACGATGGACAAGTTGAAAGACATCGTCGTCAACTTCAACCGCAACTTCAAACCACAGAATGCTTTCCACTTCAACACGATGCCCGTGACAGACAACGACTATCTACAGATAGCCGTAGACCTGCAGGATTTCATGGACAACAACAAGATAGAGGAGTTCCGACAGCGCACCAGCGAGCATTATAAGGACATCTTGGGGCGCATCTCCACAGAGATCGGTGCCCTGATGAAACGTCGCTCTGACGTGGACGGCGTGATTGTCGACATCAACCGCGACTTCGTGGAGAAGAACTTTGCCGGTGTCATCAAGAGCATTGAGCTACGGGCCAATGAGTCGTCAGACAGACTGATGCAACTACTCATGTCCATCCACAACTACACCACAGAGAACGCCCTCTCCATTGGTGAACTCAATCTCTTCTCCAGCGACAACCGAGACGAAGTGAATCGCAAGGTGGTGGACTATCTGAAGAACCTCTCCCATCAGTTGCACGACGAACAATCCCGACCGAGCGTCTCGCTTGGCGACGCTTTCCGCTTGCAGTTCCGTGTGAAGGAGAACGACAACGACACCAACTGGGTGGAACGCATCAACAATGTAGGCTCCGACGGAACCGACATCCTGGTGAAGGCCATGGTGAACATTATGCTCATCAACGTGTTCAAAAAGAAAGCCGCAAGAAAGAGCGGCGACTTCATCGTGCATTGCATGATGGACGAGATTGGCCGTCTGCACCCAAACAACATCAAGGGCATCCTGCAGTTTGCCAACTCGCGCAACATCTATCTCATCAACAGCTCACCTACGTCGTACAACCCTTACGACTACCGCTATACCTATCTGCTCAGCAAACATGGCGTGAAGACGAGAGTGGAGAAATTGCTCAAACGAACAACATAAGCATCATCCATGGCAATAAGCACATCTATACAAGCATTGCTGGCAGGCGAGCAAGTGGCTGGCTCAAGACTGAGCAGCCAGATGATTGACGAGCTGATGGCTGAAGGGTTGCTATCAGTGGTAACCCGTGGCTCAAGGAAATCATACCGGGCGCGCAGCATTGAGGCTCTGAAGCAGTATCTCATCGATATAAATGAACGCTATCGTTTGCTGGAAGTCAATGCTTCGGATTTACGTGCTTCATTGGCTACAGAAACCGGCAACTCCAAACTGGCGACTGTTCGCTCATGCCCGGGATTTCCCATAAACAGCTATGAACCTATCGAGTGTCGGTTAAATGGTGACCCATTTGTGGTAAACCCTCAAGAAGGTTGTTTTATGTTTGTAACCGACTGGAATACATTCACAATACCCGAGGACATCGTTGTGGTAGGAATCGAGAATATGGAAAACTTCCGAAAAATTCGTCAGCAGCGCAAACTGTTTGAGTCTGAATTGGGTGTCCATCAGTGTCTGTTCGTTTCCCGCTATCCACAATCCACCGACCTCCGTTCCTGGCTACAGGGGATAACCAATCGCTATGTTCATTTTGGCGATTTCGATTTAGCTGGTATCAATATTTTTTTGACGGAATTCCATCGGTATCTTGGCAATCGTTCATCCTATCTCATTCCGTCGGATATTGAACTGCGATTGGCAAAAGGCTCACCAACCCGCTACAACGAGCAATACGAGAAATATCATGAACTTCGTTGTGATGGAAATAGAATACAGTTACTAATAGACCTCATCAACAAATATCATCGTGGCTACGACCAAGAAGGATATATTGAATGAGGTAGAATATTGCTACTGGAATTAACCAACAAGAAGGTGCCCAGCCCGTTGATGCAAGCTACATCTTTATCACATTGGCATTGTCAATGCTGCGTCGTCCATAGTCCAGGTCATAGCATGTCAGGGTGCGACGGTTGCAGTCTATCACATAGCCGTACTCCACATCGCCGTGCAGTCCGTCGCTTTTCTGGTAGCCTGATGCACTGCTCAACAATTCCTCTGCTATGCGCGCCCCGTCCCACGTGGGTTCTCCGTGGGTGCCGTTGCCATCGTCGCGCCCTCTCAAAAAGCGTTCCAGTTCTCTTCCCACACCAGAAGGCGAGCCATCCCAGTGGTGATACAAATAGATGTACTTAGGAGCAGGCTCCGTGTTGCTGTCCTGTCCTTTCAATTCTTTCGGAACAATCCGTATAACAGACCGTGTTGCCATATCAATCAGCCGCGTTTTAGTTCGTGGATGCAAAAATACGAAAAAAATCCCGTAACGGCAAACACCGCTACGGAATTTTTATTGATGATTACAATTCTATTCTCTCAATGGACCTCCTCAAATCTAAACACTATTGTGTATCAGATGTTTACAAACACGCATGAACGATAAGAAGATGTAATAGAGGTTGTTGTGATAAACAAGCATAGGAATCAACAAATACACTATTGGTGATTCTTGCCAAGTACTTTCTCTTCCAACTGAGGCAGATGGTCTATGATGTTTGCGTCAATTTCAATTGTATATGTGCCCGCTGTGTTGCGCAGCGTCTTTTGTATGCTTGATGGTTCGGTGTTGCTGAACCAGGCATAAAACAGATTGAGCGCAAACAGAGCCGTTGTCTTCGGATCAATTCCATATTGGTTTGCAATGTTCCAGCAGAAGTTCTTTAGGTCGGCTTGCTTCAGCCCTTTCTTCTTGCTGATGGAAAGGACTTCCATTCGGGTAACACCATTGAGTTCAACAAGAAGTTTGACAGCTTCCTCTATCTGGTACAGTTCCTCATCCGTAAAACCATGAGGCATGAGCGTATAACGGGTATATTTGAGGATGGCTTCAAGTTTCCTTGCTTCGCGAGCGACTTTTGCTTCATTCATCTGCTTACGGTCAATTTGCACTTGATTGATGAATACCTCCAACTCGTCATGTGCCTTTTGGATGTCACGCTTCAACTGCAACTTTGCCAATGCCTCAGGAGTAACGGATACTTCTTCTGGACTATGTGATTCCACATTGCTTTCTCCCTTGGGAGTGTCATCAGCAATAGGTGCTGCATTCTTTGTATTGGTGATAGTTGCCGTCTTCTCTTGTGCCTTCTTCTGTATATGGCCAAGGTTCTGAGCGATGTGCTCCTCCATCTCCTCGCGGTCTGCTATGCTGTTCCATTCTTTGCGATGAGACTTAAAGTAAGCGTAGAGTCCCGTCTTGATGCCATGACAGACAAGCACAAACAGAGCGTAATAGCCAACGAATATCGGAATTGTGAGCAGGAAACACACGAACTCCTTTCCTGCATCATTGCCTACAATACACTGAGCTGTCTTAAAAGCAGCGATGATGTAAGTGATGATGAGAATGCCAAGGAACCCCTTGTCAAAGTTTCTGGCAATCCCTTCCTTCCGATGGGGTATAGGGAAAATATCGATCTCCATACTTTTACAGGTCTTTGATTTGCCCTTGGGCAACTTCAATGGCGTGCGAACTGAGTTCTTGCTCGCCATCCACCGCATCAAGCACTTTGTCAGCCAGCCAAAGGGTCAGCATTTCGTTCTCATCCTGATGGAAGTACTCTGCAAGTTTTATAACTTGCTCGCGTTTAGCACGCCTGTCGCCACGTTCAATCTTACTGAACATCGGGGTGTCTATCTCCAATAGTGCTGCCAACTGGCGTTGCAGTACGCCATTCTTATCTCTTAGTTCTCTAATCTTTTTTCCGAATAACATATCTATATCAATTTTATTTTTCTTCTTTCGTTGTAATCTCCCAGTAGCCGCCACGGTCAGCACCGACGCGCTTAATGATACCTGCCTCCCGAAGTTTACGGATTTGTTTCTCGACACCTCGTGCTGATATATCTATCTCCATGGCTATTTCGGCAGCAGATATTGTCGGTTTATTCTTGATTAAATCAAGGATTTTCTCCGAACTTTTCTCCGAACTTTTTGAGGTTTTCTCCGAACTTTTCTTCGAACCAAGCACACCTTTCTCCGAACTTTTTGTGTTGGCTCCCGAATTTGGCCTCGAACTTGTTCCCGAACTTTTCTCCGCGCTCGGCTTTGCCGCTTTACCATGCAAAGAACTTTGTTCGCATCCTTTATGAACAGGAATTGTTACCAAGAAAGTCAGACGGTCGTCGGTTGTTTCGAAGATAGCACGAGGCGAACCATTCTCTGCCAACTTGGCCTGAATGGTCGGGACACCCGTTGAACGACCCTCTGTCAGGTCTAGTTCCTTCAAAAAGTCACCCAAACGACGGTTACGATAGCGTCGGCTTTTTAGCATATCGCCCCTTTCTATGTCCTCCTTTGGAATACTACGATCTGGGCCTGGACAGTTAAGGATTGATATTCCCGATGGCTCAATAGTTATCTCGATAGGCTCATGTTGCATGAAATCCCTATGATATACCGAATTCACGACAGCCTCTTCTATAGTATCGTAGGGATAGTTCCAAAAGCGGTCTGCCTCTTGCCTTCCTGAAACTTTGCGTACATACTCTTTGAGCACATTGCTCTTGATGTAGCCCATCGTCTCTTTTATCATTTGCGGAACACTGCCTTTGAATGTCACTTCCGTGAAATTGTTCGGATCTTTAAGCTTGCCATTAGGGAACGTCACCACGTCAATCTGAGTGTAGGGAAAGAACTTGCTCGGATTCTCACAGAACATCATAGCTGCTACGTTACGAATCAAGCGGTTCTCTTTTGGCCCCGTATATAGTTCCATCTGGTCAAGAATCTTTGGAAGAGGCATCGTTGCCACTTGGTCAGCCAACCTGCTACCCACCTTAACGAGATAGTCGCGAAGTAACACCAGCGAAATGTCCTCTAACAGAATATCGCTGTTGCCTCGCTCGTCAAATGGCACACGACTGGCCAATTCACGCAGTTCGTCCAGCACCTCTCCCTTAGCGATGATGCTGCTTGTACCACTACGAATGTAAAAGTACTCTTTGCTACCACTCTTTGCCGTCACATTCTCAGGCACAGAGTAAGGACGATTGATGCCAGCAGGACACCATATCACCAGCACCTGCTTTCCATCCACTTCCTCAACGCTTGTCCTGGGCATGTAGTATGGTGATAGCTTATTGTTATAGCCCACCATCTCCTGTAGAATGCCGTCAATCTTCTCAATGGGCACACCTTCTACAGGCCGAATAGCTATTCCTGCATCATCACTATCCACGCCCACAAGGATGTACCCTCCACCAAGGTCATCGAAATCATTGGCGAAAGCACATACGCTATGGTATATGCTTGCCGGATTCCAACCCTTCTTAAACTCTATCCTGTTGGATTCAATCTTCTGCTTGTTCAGCAGGTCTTCTATGTTTATTGCCAGTGCCATAGTTATTGCTATGTTATGTTATGCTCATACTTCTAACTCATATACAAACCATCATTACAGAGTATTCTCTTGTTGATACCTACGGAGAAGATATTGTTGTAGTTCGAGTTGTGGCATTCGCTTTCGTTATTTTAAGAATAATGTTTCACCTATTCTCCTTTGATAATCTAGAGCATTAGTTGGCTTTCCTAATCCATGATCTGGGTCAGGAACGTATATACTTTTATCTTGTTTCAATCTTTCCAAGTACTTTCTCACTTTCATATCAAGAGTAGTACAATCAAGCACATATTTATCGGCTATGATAATTGTATGTTCTCTTGCACGGCTTGTTGCTACATTGAACAGGTGAGGTTCAAGAGTTCTTATGTACGAATAATCAGGAACAAATAATATTGTTATATCAGTTGTTAAACCTTGTACTCTTGCCACTGTATCAACAAGAAGATTCTTTCTCGTTCCTACCTTTTGAGTTATTGCCATCTGTAATGCACGAGTCGTTTTCTTCATGCACGTCAGAACTGCAATCTCTTTATCTTTATTATCGTTAATGATATTTGCAACAATGAAAGATGCCATGTAAGTAGCAAATTGAGGTGTACTATCTCCAGAAGGCATATCTGTGAGCACCAATGTAGGGCCACCATCTTTACTAAGAATCTTACACATTGATGGTAGTTCATTGTATTCTGGTGATTCTTTTGCTACAAGTGAATCATTGTAGAAAACACCAGTGTAGTTAGCTGCTCTTTGTCCGAATCTATAAGTCTTGGTCAACTGATAGATTGGTGACGTGCTATTATCTGCAAGTAATTTTAGTCCTTCAACCAAATGTTTATATCCACATATTTTAATGCGATCACCATTTAGAATAACAATAGGAGAGAGCTGATGAATATCACCAACCCATAGATTCCTTTTGCCAATCTTAAGACTTGCCGCAAACATTGGAAGTATTGCCTGACTCGCCTCGTCCATAATGACGTAATCAAATGGTTGCTCAACAGAGAGTTCTGCTGCATATCCACTTGTTATATAATAAGTGGACATTACAAGGCATCCTGGCATTGGAGCAATAGACTTAATTGTTTCAAGTTTACCAAGCTCACGGATTTCATCCATTGAAATGTTTGTCTTGAAGATCTTATGCTCTTCTAATAATGAGTCTACTGCGGGCTTCTCTGCAATTTCCATGAGAGCACGGTTAGTGAGGGCAGTAACTAATACAGAATGCCCCTCTGCACATAGTCTCGCACAGAGTTCTGCAATCATATATGTCTTGCCAGTTCCAGGAGGACCTTCCAAGATCATTGTGTCCGTCAATGTCATTTGTGAATACACAAAGCCGGAAACATTATCTTGTTTTATAAGGATTGGCTCCCAATCTTTTGTCTGGAAGTTGGCATCAAGTACAGAAGCAACTCCTTTGCTAAATTTATCCTCTACAACCTTTTGTAAGTTCATAACATAGTCAATAGGAGGGCGTTGTGGAGCAAAGGTCAATACGATATTTGGTGTCTCTTTGATATAATTTGCAAAATCAACACTTACCTTTGAGAAACCTACTAAAGAATATCGAGGATCATTGGCTGGAGAATGCCAGATACACACACATTCGGTAGAATTATATCGTGCTTTATACAAATCACGATATGTCTTGTCTCCCCAATTACGGTAATCTTGTAATTCTGGTGGAAGAACCATACATACAAGGAAATCACCCTTTCTCGGTAATGCACGCGAAATTGGGAATTTCATTATCATTTCTCCATCCTTAAAAGAAATGAACTGAGCCACATACATCTCCTGGCTTGTTTTAAGCAAGGAGATGGCTGTGGTTAAGTATGTCTTTTTGAACTCCTCTGTTTCGGCTTTAAGCTCATCTTCGAGGAATTGCCAATGCTTTTTTCTATCAATATTCATTATTCAGTTAATCAATAAATGATGTACCAACTGATGGTGCCTGTGTATCATTTGCTGGAGCATCGAATATGTCGCGTGCGTTACCTTCATTAACAGCTTCCATTGCAAGAGAATAACCAACAGTACTTCTTACAAGAGGAATGTTCCTTCCATAATTGTACATGTTAGCAATTTGAGGAATGTTTTGATCACACACCTCTTTAATAGACGTAATGCATTTACCCAGTTGCTCAGGAACATAGTCAAACGGGAGAGGATCCTTGAATCCCTGTGGCATGTTGTTACCAAAGTCAAAGCTCAATGTTGAATACTGCTTACCAACTGCGGCCAGTGTGAGCAATGCAGCTCTATTCTCGTTTGACATGTCATTGCTGATTGAAATATTGAAATTACGCACAGGAAGAGCATACAAAGGAATACATTGCAAACCTGTTACTGTGAGGACAAACAGCATAGAACCCTTCTGTGAAAGCAGTTGCCAATCATACCAGTTAAGGTCAAAGTATCTGTACTGAGGACCTTTGTAACTGTGTACAACAATAGGAATCATATTACCATGACGGTCGGAGATACCATAGAGCTGGCTATATGAATGTCTTGCAATTTTCTCTTTGTCAAATTGTAAGCCCAGATCATATTTTTCATCCAATTCTTTGAAATACTTAACCACAGCACCTTTGGCTTCTTCAACATATCGTTCAATCTCCTCCAGAGAAAGACCTGCATATTGAACCTGATCTGCTCTTACGATATGAGTATGACCTTCGAAGTCCACAACTTCTTCAATTTCATGGGTCTTAGGTACGATGACAATATCGGTTTCATCTCCATCGTTTAATGGAGTTTCATCATCGTTATTTATGGTTGTCTCTTCTGACGCCAACTTATTGATAAGATTCTTAACCTTATCAAACTTATCTGCTGGACATCCCTGCAAAACCTCTTTAATATCTTTTAAGTCTTCTATAGAAGTGCCACCGTCCAGAATGTCTTTGACGATTTTCAGTTTTTCATCACCATGTCTAACTATTGAACCGACAAGATCCATAGTGGTACCTTCACCCAAAGACCATACAATAAGAGAGTTTTTATAAGCTTTGTAATATTCCATTAAATCTTCAAGGTCTTTGACCATTGAGCAGATTTTACCAATTGAGAAGACAAGAGAACGGAAATTGACATCTTGTTTATTACCATCATAATCCCTTATTTTCCCATCGATAAACATTGCAACCTCAGGCAACTTCATAGCCTCTGTTTCGAGATAGGAAGTTTTTGAAGATTGTAATGTAAAGAGTTCTTCTCTAAAATCCTTGTTGATATGACAATTTTCAGCTGCCAAATCAAATAGTTCAGGGACTAAGACTTTATCTTCTCTTACATCTTGGAATTTACAAAAATCATTATTCTGATTTAGCCATATACCATATCCTTTTTCCTTGTCTGATATTATTGGCCAATACTTTTTCTCTTTGTAAGAATAGAGGAATTCCATGAAAGAATCTAACCATAGAATAATCGAATTGTTATCTATGTTCTCAAAACATGAATTTAACTTCTTAAATCCTTCTATGTTTACAGATTCGGAAATTCTTTTGCAGATATATTTTATGTAAAATTCCTGAGCAAACCCCCAATAGAATCCAGTATGACTCTCAACATACTTAGCATCGCCAAATGTATGATCAGATATGGTCTTGCTGAAATCATACAGTTTTTTCTCTACAGGTTCTGAGTTTTCCTGCTTTACTAATATGCAAATTGTTTGACGTGCAATTACCTCTCTTGTTACTCCGTTGCTCTCGTCAAATCTCTTCTTTACATATTCATATAAATCTTTTATTGAGAATGGGTTGTGATTCTCATATCCCTTGATAGCCTTGTGTAGAAGGAACTGCCTACAATAATCATATTTGTCAGTTATATCTTTGGCATAGTCACCTAATGTCTTAAACTCTTCAGGTACATTATTATCGAACCTTAAGTCTGCTAATTTTCGGAATGTGTGTTTGCCATTCTCACTATTATTTGACAATTGTCGTGGGAATACTTCCTTATCTTTTATGAAATCGCCATAACCATTCTCTCTGTAGAATCGAAGGTAGTCGTTTAACCACGACAACGCATCTTCAATAGTCTTCTCATTTAAGAAGAACTCTTTAGAGAAATTGGCTGCATCTTTTTTACTCTCAATGTTTTGATAGCTGTGTGTAAACCAATAAGCATCTGCTTCACGCCACAATTCTTTATCAGTCACATTGATAGCCGAAAAAGAATCTAATTTCACATAGGCAGAGCTAAAATCATACATAGACTTCCTAAAGGAATAATAGGACTCATTATCAACATTATTAGGATAAAGCTCTATCAAATTGTATGCAAGCCGCCAATTTGCATAATACCTTTTACCATCTTTTTCATATGTGTCGTTAGACTTTATCTTGGCATTGAACCATATAATCAGATTCGACAAATCAAAAACCTGTATATTATTTCCAAAAAAAGACGTATTAACAGATTTGTCAATTAGCCAGCCTTCAATAGGTTCTGGCATAACATAATTGTAAATAGATTTAAGCTCATCAGGAATGACTGATACTTGATCGGAACGCAATTCGCCAAGTTTTTTTAAATCACCTTGCTGATTTGGAATAATGGCATAATTGTCGAACTCATTGATCATATTTTGATCAACGAGGAACTTATACACCTTATTTAGCCAAGTAATTGTATCTTCGCGCGTTTTGCCTATCTTTGAAGCGAGAGCATTTAAATTCTGAAGATCTGATAAGTCTTTGAGAAAATCTTCTTTCTCATACTTTAATTTAGTACCCCATGCTTCATATTCAGGACGAACTACATCAAGCCATCCATGAAGATGTTTGAGCGCAGGTAGAACACCACGACCAATGTATTGACCATGTAACAAGTTGTAGAAAGTTTCATTAACCTCCTTTGTGGATGTAGGCGTGAATGAAGGAACTGACAGATTCACCAATAAATCTGTTCCATTGTCTGTTTCCACAAGTCTTTCCTGAAGAAGTTGTCTTCTCCAGTTAACTTGCAGATTCTTGATCCAAGGTGCAGCTACGCTTTCGCTATATTCTTCTGAAGATTTTGGGATTCGAGAAGATGCTAACAAATATCTGTTGGTTGCATTCTTTGAAATCAGCCATTCATTAAACTTCAAAACAGCATCAACAGCCTTATCAACGATATTTCTATTCGCAACACAGTTAGGATGGTCTGCACTATTGAGAAGGAGTCCATTACGTCTCTCTGTAGGATTGAATTCAAATCCATTAAGAGTGTATGGGAAATAGAATTTTTCCGAACCAATAAGAGGGAAATCACGATACAAGACAGGTTTTTTGCTGTCTCGTTTGATAATTTCATAAATACCATCCTCTATGTTTACTTCTGTTGTAAGAGCAACCTCATCAGTTATGTAACTCAGATATTTTTTTGTTATATCATCGATTTTAACAACGGATAACTGAACATTGTCCCCAAGAGAGGTTGAATCGCAAGTGTAAACAACATTTGTATCTTTAACACGATCAATTACACGTACTTGCTTAATCTTCTTAGACTGAGTAACCAGCGTGATTGGCATTGTGTTTATCAAGTCTTCAAGACCGGCAACAGCAGATTCTTGTTTCTCTTGTGTGGTTAAATGATATGTGAATACAGTGTCAAATGACTGTTCTGTTCTATTCTGCTCATAATTGTTGACAACCTCATAAGCTGTTTCGATATGACGGAGTTCTTCAAGGGTTGTTTCTATTCTTGGAAGTAGATCTTCTGAACGATAACCACTTCTATCAAGTACAATCTTGAAGCGTCTATCGATGCCCATATATCTAACAATACCCTCTACATCAATGATGTCAGACAACAAGTGTGTACAGATAAAGCCTGTACCAAACTTACCTGTCTGACCTTCAAGATTCTGTGAATCCTTTGAACTTACTTGCTGAACAAGTCCGGTAATATTCTTTGTGCTGAAACAATCTCCATTGTGTCGGAACTTCAGTGTTTCTTGGGAAACCAGCTCGATTTCAACTGACACTTTTCCAAAACGGTTTGGAACGTCTTTAGCATTCTGCAAAAGTTCCCATACCCAACGCTTAGCGGAAGCAGATGGGTCTTCTCTAATCTGAGACAAGAGTTGCAAGATTTTGTCGGCGGTGAGCTTATAATTGTTATAAGCAATCTCGTCATCTACAGTCATTGGCTTGTTAATATCCATTTTGTAGTTATAGTTTAAATTTTGTTTTCAATTCTTCTAAAGTCATGTATGTGCCTCGTCCAGATACTCTGTACATCATGGAATGGGAATATGCATTAGCAAGATAGCCTAACTGTGTACTAATAAAGTTCCTCATACCTTCTCGTCTCCCTAAACGTAATTACAGGAGTTACCTTCTTCAACGTTTCTCCATCGACTACACTACCGTATGGGAGGCTAGTTGCCAGTTCCGGCTTCAGCCAATCGTTATTCCACAATGGGGCAACATCTTTGCCTACTACAAGCTGACATAGACGAAGTGAATATGGTGAAGTCCCATTCTTCTTGTCTTGTGTATATGTTATGTTCTGAAGCCAAAGCTGATTGTAGTCAGAGTTGGGCTGATTACAGAGTTTGTGATAGACGAGGTCTATAATGGATTGTTTTTCTTTCATGTTTTTAAGCGAATCAATCATGCGACTGATGACACGAAGGGCATAGTGGCTGCATCCAACATTCTCCAAAGCAATCTGCGTGCAGATGGCAGACATCGCCCTTACACTTCCTCCAGGGATGTAGTTTGGCTTCTTTGGATCCTTGCCTTCTTGCTCTTCTTTCGGATTGAGCCAGTCTTCTATTCGCTTGTCAATATCGGAAAGCATGGTCTTGACAGAACCGCTGTCAGGATATTCGCGAGCAAACATCAAAATATAAAGCAGATGTTTCTCGAAACTATCAAAATCAACACCTTTCTTGTTGAAAATCGGGGTGTTGTAGATATAAGCCAGTTTGTCGGACTTGACGGCATCGGTCACAATGCTGTCGCTAATCTTTGTCTTCTGGCTATTCATACGGAAATTCAGACGTTCCAGAACCTGCTGAAGGATGTAGGATATATCTTCGAGCGCCTCCCTGTTATTACAGAATATCCTATAGTCGTCACGATAACGGATAATCTCGTATGCAGGAAAGGCTTTGCCTTTCTCCTCGTACTCTTGAACCTTTGTCTGCAATGCCTCATGCAGCAGAAGATCGGAATAGCCAAGTATGATTTCACCTACGAAATCGAAAATGGCACTACCTTGCGGAATACCTATATTGCGTCCTTGCTGGAAGGCACGCAAATACCGCTGAATGTTTTTTGATATCTTGCTTCCACCTCCTGTTTCATAGGAGGTGTCCTTAAGAGAAAACGCCCAATCAAATGTCTGAGGATTGACAGAACCATAGCAGTTGGTGATGTCTGTCACAAACATATAACGGTACTCCAACGACAATTCGATGGAACGCTGCTCCATGCTGTTCCACCAATTGTTGATTGTCGTCGCCTTATGGAATGCTTCTTTTTCTCTGGGAATGACAGGAATAGCGCAAGAGGTGATATGAGGCACTTTGAACCTGTCGAACAGCTCTTTTACTATTGCCCAATTCTCTTCATTACAAACCTCACGCACCAGAAAGTAGTATAAAAACGGATTCGCCAACATAATGGGACGTACGGCATAGCGGCCATCTTTATTGAGCAGTAGGTCAAGATTCACATCAGAGAGAGATTCGGGAGAAACGCTTCCTTGCAAACACTCCTCATAAGGGGTGTCGCCAACCTTCTCGCGGACGTACTTTAGAAATTCATCAAATACAAAGTATTCTGGCAATTCAAATCCATGAAACTGCTCAGACTTCATAAAAAAGTCAAGCACTTCATTCGAGGTAAGTGATAATATGTTTTTAGCCTTCTTTATCATTTTAATCTTTTGTATTTCTCTTAACGACAATCGAGGCCTCGCGTAATTTTGGCCTACAGTAATTTGAATATAGTTCTTCGTTTTCTGTACGGAAAGCTTTACTGTCAAATTGCACGACAGTTCTAGCCGGGGTATAGCTTACGGAAAATTGTTCGGAGCGGATTTTTTCTATGCCATGAGATTCCATCTGCTGCAATATCTTGGCACGAACCTCGTTGATCTGTTCCTCAATCTCGTTCTTCTTATCCAAGAGCCTCGCAAGTTCTCGCTCATATTCGTCAAACCAGTCCTGCTTAATCTCTTTAGGAAACTCTGTCGTATTAGGTATGATTACCCCTGCCACCAACTTATGATGCCAACCCTCAAACTCCAATCCGAGAGAAATGGTGAGATATACGTCATTGATGCTAAAATATCCTTCAGGATTCTTTTTTAGCCGATCGATGAAAGTGGGGTCGGTAATTGGGAAATCATACTCCGCTCCATAGTAGGAAAACTTCATCCTATTTTTGGATTTCTCGCGATTCTCATCAATATAAGCACAGGCTCTGTTGGGGTGGATAAGCATTAGGGAATAATGAATACCAACTAACATTTCTGCTGACACTGCACGCCCCCTGCTTTGGAAAATGGACTGATGTGCAGTGTCTATGAAATTGTTCATTACGCTTGGCTCAAGCGTTATTTCATCGTTGCACTTTTCCATACGAGAATAAAATACATTCTCGACATGGGCATCCTCTGGACACGATACAACATCTGTAAGTTTTACCAGCGAAAGTATTGCAATACCTTCTGCTATATAGTTTGGTATTTCTCCGTAAGTCGTCTTGGCTATAGGCCGTATCCAACGAGGCCTGCCGTCTTCATTACGCGTAGGCACCCAGCCGCCATTGTTGTCGGAGACGATTTCTACTCCAGCTATGCAACGTCCTCCTCGTTTATAGGAGTTTGCCAAGCAAACGAAATACTTATCCATAGTAGGGCTTATACAAGATGGACTATTTTGACTTCTTCAGCAGACCTTTCCTTCATATATTCTGCCAGCAAACGACGGTGACACATCTCTGGTGTCTCTTCACTACAGAGGAAGCATGAGCCGTCAAACTGCTTAACACCATACTTCTTGATGATGTCACGCTGTTTAAGCATGGTAGTATATTCTTCGATATATTCAGGCCAAGTGACTGTTCCTTTATGCCATCTGGCAAGAAGTTCTTTTGTGGGAGCAAAGTCTGTGATATGCTTATAGTCAATACCGCAAATCTGCTTTACGAAGTATGCCAAGTCCTTCCCTTTTGCAAAACCTGCCAACTGACTTCCATTGCTGATGCGGATATCCACGAGTTGTTTCACCTTATTGCTCTTTAGAAGTTCAAAGAACTGCTCTGCACTTTTCTTCGTGAATCCAATTGTAAATAGTGTAATCATATCTCTGTTGTTTTTAATATTCATCTGTTGTTTCATTGTTGTCATACTCAGGAACCCATCCTATTTCATGATTCTTTAAACGGTAAGCGTCAACACGTTGTTGCTGTTCATCATACCCATCGCCAAAATCTGCGAATAATGAATCTGTCATCTGACCTCCCACTGATTTGAGTTTATTCCGTTTCACATAGTCAAGTATCATTGCCTTCTCCAATATCTGATGTGAGCGGGTAATGGGGTCGCCAGAATCTTCATCGCGCATGATGTGAAGAACATCCCATCCTAAGTCATAGAAATATCTTGAGATGAAAGAAAAGCGATGACAGCCTAATGGATCTGCTTCTGAGCACATCAACGATACTCTTCTGTTTTGATCCAGTGCTTTATTCAGTCTTTCTACGCCGTTTAAGAAATCGGGAGTTGTTACACCCAGTTCGAAATTGACCTGTGGTTTTGTTTCTTTGACACCTTTCTTGACAAATGTTGTTTCTTTTAAGCAATCGGAACGTCTTGCCCCAAAGTGCTTGCCAAATGGGACATACAATACACCTTGTTTTTTAAGCCACGATCTGAGGACTTCCTCATTGAATTGTGGCGTGTATTTACTATAGGGCATACTCCTCACATCGAGAATACAATCTATTCTTTGTGATTCTAAAAGTTGATAGAATTCTTCTATACTTTGGTTGGAATGTCCGACTGAAAACAACTGTCTTTTAATCATAGTTTATTAAGCTGCTAAATCAATAACTCCGGCAACCAGTTTATAGTGCCAATCGTAATGGTTAACCCCAAGCGATAAAGTGAGATACAAATCGCCTGTGTTCCTTTGTCCGCAACACCTTGTTCTGGAACGGAGTGCGTTAATATACTTTGTATCAGTCAAAGGGAAGTCATATTGTGTCCCGTTATATGAGAACTGAATGCGGTATTTCTCATGACCATAATCGTCATACTGCATAGTGATGACCGGACTTTCCGGCATGATAAACATAAGCGAATAGTTAACATTCTCAAATACTTCATTAGGAACGGCCTTCCCTCTGTTACCAAAAATCAAGGAGTGCCATGTGTCACAAAGGGGGGGTGAGGTTTTGACTGTTCTGTCCAAGTCTTCCTACTTTTCTAATAGAGTTAAAATGTACATTTTCACAATGCGCTCCAGTTGGGACTGCATCTGTTACATCTACAACAAGTATATCAAGCAAGTTGAATGAGCCAACGAGATATTCGGGCAGGCCATTATCACCATTCGACATCACAGGTCTTATCCAATTGGGGAGACCATATTGATTTCTTACAATTGAAATACCAGCTGTAGTATTCTGAATTTCAATACCAGCGAGACATCTTCCACCATTTTTGTAGGAGTTGCCCATACAGATAATTTGCTTTTCCATACTCTTTGCTTTTAAATTGGTTTCTGCTGCAAAGATAAGGAGAATATCTGCATCGTGTATCAAAACTGCAACATTGCCATGTAAAGATGGCAAATATGTATTGCTGACGCTGCAACGTTGCCAAAGGATATGATGCTCACCTCTTTTCATACTTCACAAAAGGGATATCTTCGTACTCACATCCACAGCTATAAGTGTGTACTCTCACAAAAACTTTCGATTTGTCTAACCGCAGGACGTATGCATTTCCCTCTCTTTCTGGCTTATATTGGTCTGAATAAGTCAAATCGGGAATCTCACTACTAATCTTGCTCTTCAGATGGGCAATGGTCGGCTTGATATGTTTATCGTAGGTGACGGGCAAACCCTTGGTGCGCGACTTGTAGGACTTTATAGCAACTTGGAAATAGATGTCGTATTCTCTGGGAGTGAACGTCAACCTTTTCTCGTTACCATCATCAAACTTAAAGGCTACTTGATACCTGCCAGTCTTCATGTTTTGTCCCAAAAACACCAAGTCTGGTGCAACTGGCGGAGGAGCAACGAGGAAATCGAAGAGGGCTTTATAGAAGCCGAAATACTTGAACTGACCCTTGCTGTCGCTGATGGTTATCGACTGGCGGATGCTGACCTTGCTCTGATAGAATCCCAGGATGTCATCGACCAATGTCAGGATACTTGACGAGATGGGAATACAGAGGAACTCCGTATAGTATTGTATCGAACCGCCAGCACTGCAATAGGGCACGACGGATGTCCCAATATTAATAAGAAGAGAAGGTGGCGTGTTGTGGAGTGCCTTCACCTGCAAGCGTTCATACAGCACATTGCGGAAGAAGTCAACTGTGGTCATATTACAAAGGCGGTCATAGACCTGCTGTATGAAAGCATCTTCGAGGTTAGGAGCCATATAGCTGATGACATCCCTAACGTATTGCTCGTTCATGCTTCGGAACTCTTCCACCATCTTGGGAATATATATGAAGTTGAAGCCACAGAGACGTGTAATTGTAACCAACAAACGGAAGTGCTGATTCAATTCTCCATTGCGTTCTTCATCATAAGAACTTTCCAGATAGACCATATACTGGTCGTTGAAACTGGCCTCGCCAGTGGGACAGGAGATAAGATAAGGCTTGGGGAAGGGTTTACCATCTTCTGCCTTCCTGTCGTTCTCAATCAGGCTGTATTGTAAGGCAATGAGTAGCAGTGCCTCACGTGGTACACAGATATTGTCGCTTAAGGCAATACTATAAATGTGGTCGAAGAAAGCCTTGCGCTCTTTAATAGACAATTCTTTCAACGTGTTGACTGCATCCGAGAAACGAATTTTCCGGGCATCACTCATCTCTTGATGAGCGATGGAGTACTCGGACATGAGGTGTTTCATGTCTTTAATCTCGCTCTCCTCGATGATATTATCAGCCTTTATCATGTCACTGATAATCCGAGCTATCGCCGTCCGTTGTTCCTTGGTCATAACTCTAAAATTTGAATGTTTTAATTATGAATTGTCAGATTTTGGATACAAAGGTAATAATAAATAATGTAACAGCCGAAAAAGAGCGAGAAAAAAATATAGGATTTGAGTACTATTAACAAAAAGTGCAACTATAGGCTACATTTTCCTATAGTTGCACTTTAGTTTTAGCTATCTTTTCTGATTACTTCGGCCAATGAAGGATCAATTGCAGAAGATTCCAAAGAGAGTACAGTGATGTGGCGTATGAAATGCCTGCCCACCACCAGAACACCTTAGGTGATAGATACACTCCCTGAGCAGACTTTATGAATGATTGCATTTCGTCATTCTGATTTCGTATCTGCTGAAGCATTGTATTTCTATGCCAGGTTAGGAGTGATTTTTCGGCCTCAATCAATTTCTCTCTTGCAGATATGATTTCTTCCTTGCACTCATCGGTCATTTCGACCTTAAGCACAATTCCTTCGGCACGTGTAACAGCACGACAGAAAGCGAAAACTGCAGTGTCCATGCTGTTTGTGGCTGCATTCATTGCAATTACCATATCAGCGCCTTCTTTGCTGGCCTCCTCAACTTTTGTGACTTTATCCTGCAAGTCACTTATGGCTTCCTTCAGAAATTGCAGCGCTTTGTCAAAGTTGACTTTTTCTTCTTTGACCTCTTCCTGTTTGTCGATTTCTTCGACAAGATTATTATACTTATTCTTCATACGAAAATTAATTATGCTGTCTACTGTGTAGAACAGCGGTTTTTACTTATTTTTATGTCTTTTTTGAGCCGTGAGACAAGAGAAGAGAGAGCACTCGTTGTTGGGCAAGTGCGGACTGTCATGTTGGGCAATTGATATGTTTATACAGCAGAGTCGTATGGAATTTTCATACTCGTGCTCTTACGTCACAAACTTTGCCTCTCTGCTGT
>JAEEGG010008761.1_pt1 | contig 22838 bp, 19 predicted proteins | sample 9134161 | NCBI WGS metagenome assembly JAEEGG01 (sample SAMN16246543, study PRJNA631951) | gut metagenome | biome: gut microbiome; feature: rumen; material: CR-attached | host: Bos | place: Iran: Karaj | collected 2018-10
GCAACAGTGAGGATATTGAGGCCCTTGGCCAGCTCTGCGACAACAGGAGCCGCACCGGTACCTGTTCCACCGCCCATACCGGCAGTGATGAACACCATGTCAGTGCCCTCGAGGATCTCACGGATCTCATCCTTGCTCTCCTCCGCGGCCTTCATGCCCATCTCAGGGATACCGCCTGCTCCCAGTCCGCCGGTAAGCTCCTTTCCGATCGGGATCCTGACCTGTGCGTTTGAGCGCTGAAGAGCCTGGACATCAGTGTTGAGGGCCACGAATGTGACCTTCTTGAGCCCGCTCTCAATCATTCTGTTTATGGCATTTCCGCCACCGCCGCCGACACCGATAACCTTGATGTCGGTAGGTGGAGTCTGTTCGTCGTGAAGCAAATCCTCAATAATTCCGAAATCCATGTCTATCCTCTCAGATTATTGTCTTGAAGAAGCCTGAGATCTTACCGAAAAGACCTCCGGACTTCGCCGATCTTTTGTCTTTATTGCTGCGGTTTCCTGCAGAGGAACCCACTTTCTTAGCCTCGGTCTTCAGAAGTCCGAGCACCGTTGTGTACTTAGGATTGATGTATGAGCGGTCAAGGCCAGGAAGAGCCTCCGGGAAACCGATCCTTGCCTGCATCCTGAAGATCTCGGATGCAAGATCAGTGACACCGGAAAGCAGTGATCCGCCGCCGACCAGGACAACACCGCCGCCATATGTGCTTGGCGGAAGCTTTGAGTCCAGATCCTTCTTCAGGAGAGAGAAAATCTCAGCCATGCGAGGCTCGATGATCTTGCAGAGCTCGCTCTTTGGCATCTGGATGGCCGGAAGACCGCCGACCTGCGGGATTATGACCTTCTCATCCGCCTGCACGTTGGGGATATAGCAGCTTCCGCTCTCAACCTTTACCTGCTCCGCGACCATCTTGGGCTTGTTGAGCATGTATGCGATATCGTTTGTGACGCTGCCCGATCCGAGATCCACGCCGCCGACGTAATAAGGCGAGCCGTTCTGGTATACGATCATGTTGGCTGTGGAGCCGCCGAGGTTGATGAGGATGGTCCCCATCTCCTTCTCGTCCGCGCTCAGGACAACCTCCGCGTCCGCGAGGGATGAGAGGACAAGCCTTGATGTGCTGATTCCGGCTCTCTGAAGTGTCTTTCTTGTGTTTGAGCAGTTGCTGGCTGAGCCTGTGACGATGAGGACCTTGCTCTCAAGCCTGTGGCCTGTCATGTCAACAGGATCCTTTATGCCGCTCTTGCCGTCAACGGAGAAATCCTGGACCAGGGTATGGAGGATCTCCCTGTCTACAGGAAGCTCGAAGGCCCTTGCGACCTCAAGTGAGTGGTAGATGTCATTGGATGAGATCTCCAGGTCCTTGGTGTTGATTCCCACAACGCCCTGTGACTGAGTCCCGCCTACCGAGCCGCCGCCCACACCGGTTATGACGCTCTGAACCTCGGCACCCGCCTGAAGCTCCGCCTCCTGGATAACTGATGAAATAGTCTTGAGAGTCTGCTCCACATTGACGATGACACCTGACCTGACGCCCTCGCTGGGACGCTCGCAGATGCTGTCGACCATGAGCTGGCCGTCTTTAGACAGTGATCCGACAACAGCCCTCACCCATGAGGAGCCGATGTCCAATCCCATCATGATTCTCTCAGAAGCCATGCCCACCTCCTAAGTCCTTTTGACCCAGGTGTTCGCATAGAGGTCATAAACGACCACAGCACCACCCGCGGAAAACTGGCTACTGATGATATCAAGCATCTCATCAAGACGTTGGACGCTCACAAGTTCCCTCACATAAAGAACCGAATTGAGCGCAGACAGATCGATAACGAGTCTTCCGAATTCGTTACCCATATTATTATCGTATTTTATACTTGTTATCAAGTTGTTGCCACTCAAATGTTGGCCCATCATGACCATGGCCCGGAAGCCCTCATCAGAGCCCCATTTGAGCATCATCTGGGCATATGCGGGATTGATCTCAACAGTCGCGAGCTTGTCAAAACCCTCCCATGTGTCCTGCCTGACGACCTCCAGAATATCATCGTGGATGAAATAGTAAGTCACCTCACCGCTGTCGGAGATGCTGTAGGCCTTGAGCGCTATCTCGTTGTAATCGATATCTATAATCAGCTTGTCAGGGTAGAATCTCTTTATCTTCACTGATTTCACGCCATCAAATGACTCAAGCGTCTTCCTCAGGGACCCGAGGTTCACCTCAAAGATGTTCATTCCCTTCAGCGGCTTGAGAACGCGCTGCATGTCAGCAGTTGCATTTGTCACAGGCCCGGATACAGAAACATCGATTTCCTCAATGTTGAAGAAATCGATATTCCTTAAGGCTATGAAGGCGCCGGCCACTATCAGGACCAGCACAAGGACAAGCAGTATCTTCTCAATGGTTTTCAAACTCGTATCTCTCCGGGAACATAAGCTCGTCCTGAATAGACTCAATGATCCTGTCCGACTCGGCTGTGTTGACCTTCACACGTGTGATCCTGTACAGGATGCCGCTCTCAAGCAGAACCGGTATTATGCCTATTCCGTATGAGAAGAACGGAAGCGGCAGGCCCTCTGCAGGCAGGAGCCCTATCACCCATGCCACATTGAGCAGGAACTGCCATACGACCATTGTTGTTATTCCAATCGCAAGGTTCGAGTAGAACATGTTCTGTTTTCTTATGTTCTTTGCTGCAGAATAACCTACAAATGCATAGAATGCAATGAATAATACAATCAGGATGATTCCCCAGAAGCCCAGCTCCTCGCATATGCATGCAAGGATGTTCTTTCCTGCCAGGTCAGCTATGACCCCGTTCTTGTAGACACCTCCGCCAAGGCCCTTTCCGAACCATGAGCCGCTTGCTATTGCGCTCTTGGCAGCCAGTATGCTGTCTGCCCTCGGATTTGTCCCGAAACCGGGGATGAGGAAATTTGCAGCTGCTATGATGCGCTCTGACTTTGAGAATATCAGGCATGCTGCCGGAACAGCAGCATAAAGAATCAGGAGAATGACACCGAAAAGCCCCACTCCGCCTGCGGCGAACATCGTTACCATCAGCGCCATGTACATCAGCGCATAGGAGAAGTTCCTCTGAAGCAACACAAGCACAAGCGTGAGGATGCACCCGACAAGAGGCGGTATGATCTGGCGGACCCTGTCTATTCTGTTCTCACGTCCCGCAAAGTAAAGGGACATATACATAACTCCTGACAGGAAAAGGAAATTTATCGTGTCGGAGTTGATGATCATTGTCTTTCTGATGAACAGGTCAACAGCAAGGACGATTATACAGAGGAAGAACATCAGAGGTGACATGACCTTGATGAATACCTCCGGAACGATGTTCACGATCACTATCAGCGCTATGCCTATGGCCACATAGATCCCCTGCATCATCAGATAGTGATAATGAGGAAGGCCGTTGCTCACGGCAGTCTCAAAACTTGCCGAATAAACGCAGACAAGACCCATGAGGGTCAGAAGAATCACAACGCAGAGGAATATGAACGAATTGCGCTGACTGTTTATCTGCTGGGACTTCGATGTTCGGGCGCTTCTGAGCCTTAGCTCCTCATTGTGCACCTCTCCCATGAAGTTCCAGTCATCATAACTGGCCCTTGCCATTACCGTCTCCTTGCTTGGCCACAAGTGCAGACACCTGTGCATCAATCTGCTTGAAAACTATATTCTGTACCGCCGCCTGCTCTATGAGATACTCAGGCGTTGTCTTTTTGGCTATGGATGCAGTGAGGACCATCTTCTGCTCCTCCTTCTCCTTCAGCTGTTTCTCGCTCTGTGCGAGCTCCCATCTGAGCTGGGAGTTACGTGCAGACTGCCATACAGGAATCAGCAGGCATATGTTGATGAACAATATGGTGATGACGATAATAGTCCTTTCCAGTTTGGCGTTTCTCATTTCCCTTTTCCCTCTTAGTGCCGCAGTTGTCTTCAGTCTGCCCTGTATTTGTTCCTCTTCTTCAGAGGATCTCTCTCCTTCTCAAGTTTCTCCACCACCCTGAGCTTTGCGCTCCGTGACGGAGGATTTGCCTCGCATTCCCCTGGACCCGGCTCAATCGGCTTCTTTGTCAGGATCTCAAGAATGTTCTCGTGATTCTTGAAGAACCATTTGACTGGCCGGTCTTCCAGGGAATGGAATGTAATAACCGCTATCCTGCCACCTGGCTTCAGGGCCCTGACAGCACCCTCCAAAGCGGGCTCTATCCGGTCCAGTTCGCCGTTGATCTCAATCCTGAGAGCCTGGAATGTCTTGGTCGCAGGATGGATCCTTCTATGCCTGTACTCATTCGGAACCGCGTTCCAGATGATGTCAGCAAGTTCATTCGTGAATTCTATCTGCTTGCTCTGCCTGTAAGAGCAGATAGCGGCGGCAATCCTTCTGGAATACCGCTCCTCACCGTAGTTGAAGATCAGGTCAGCAAGGCTCTTCTCATCGTAGGTGTTGACCACCTGCGCCGCATCAAGATCCCCGTTGACGTCCAGCCTCATGTCAAGCTTCTCCTGACGCTTGAAGCTGAAGCCCCTGCCTGACTCCTCATAATGGAAGACGCTTATTCCCAGGTCGAAGAGCACATAGTCCACTGCGGGACCGTCATAGCTCTTCCAGAACTCATCGAACCAGATGTTCCGTGCCTGAAACCGCTCCCCATATGGGGCAAGGCGGTTCTTCGCCTTCTCCATGATGCGGCAGTCACGGTCCAGTCCTATGACCCGGAGGTTCGGGTAACGCCCTAAAAGCAGATTCGAATGCCCTCCCTCTCCGAGAGTGCAATCGACCAGAAGCGCATCCTTGTCCCCGGGATTCAGGAAGGACAGAACCTCATCCTGCATCACCGAATAATGGACGTACTGCACTACTGTCCCATCCTCTGGGTACTGAGCTCATCACCCAGGTCAGAGAGCATGTCCTTGTACTGGATCATCATCTCCTCATACTTCCTGGCGCTGATGATCTCGACCTTGGACATCGAGCCGAGTATCACGCATTCGGACTTCGGCTCAAGACCCGCGAACTCCCTGAGGATCTGCGGGATGCTCAGTCTTCCGGTCTTGTCAAGCTCGACCTCTCTGGCAGGTGATATGACCATCATGTCTATCAGCCTTGCCTTCTTGTTGAATACTGCAAGAGGTCCGTAGTTGACTTCCCTGTTCAGGGCCTCGAAGTCTTCCTTGGTGTACAGCCAAAGGGAACCGTCAGTGGATTTGGTGAGGTACAGGTCGGTGTAGCTGCCCAGCTGCTCCCTGATCTTGGGAGGAATCATGAGTCTGCCTTTCTCATCGATGGTGTTTCTGTACTCACCTGTCATTTTTTACCACTTTGCCCTTTGTTTTGGCTTGTTTTTGGGAAAACTTACCACTAACAAGGACAAAATATCCCACTTTAGGGCCCACCGCAACCCGAAAGTTATATAAATTTAGTGCCAATTTACAATTATTTTCGTATTTTACTTATCAATGAAACGACTTTAAGTAAACACTTAACAGAAATCATTTACCACTTGGGCAAAAAAAACCGGACGGCATATGAACCGTCCGGCCTGAATGACAGATACCTATCTATCAGAAAGCGTATGTCACACCTGCGAAGAACTGGAAACCAGTGCTTGTGGTCCTGGTTGTATCTCCGAGATCCTTGATCATGTTGTCAAGGTCCTTGTTGGTGTTGATGAAGTGCCATGCGAACTTTCCGCCGAATGTGGCAGCCAGCTGCTTGTTGATCTGATAAGCACCTACAGCCTCGAATCCAAGACCCATGGCTGCGTTGAATGTGTCCTCAGTGTCCTTGTCAAGCTTTCCCATCAGGACATCGAAACCAGCACCGAGGTTGAGGTAGAACTCCTTTGAGAGCTCAATGGCGTACTGTGCTCCGGCATACATTGCGAACTGAGCAGGCATTGCCTCATCTGCATTCCAGGTGATTGAGGTTCCGGCAGCATGGATGGTTCCCTTGGACTTGCCCATGAGAATCATTCCGACCTCAGCCTTTGCTGAGAGCTCATCTGTGAAACCGAACTCAACTGTACCAGCGAAATAGAAGCCACCGTCAGAAATCTTGATGTAGTTCTTGCTGTCATCCTTGTCTGTGAACTTCATTGAGAATCCACCGTAACCGAGCTGAGCACCGGCCTTGACTGTGGACTTTGCTGCGAAAGCTGCGCCCAGGACAAGGCACAGAACCAATGCAATTGCCAAAACTTTCTTCATTTATGCAATCTCCTTTTTTTGATTTACAAATTATAGGTTCATTATATAACGAGCGCACCCCTTCAACAAGAAGGGATTAGCTAAAAAATCAGCTCAGACACTCAGGAATATAACCGCGGTTCTCCATGATCCTGCGCTTCTGGCTGTCAAGGATCTTCTTGCACATGCGCACCGCATGCGGGGTCACCTCAACAAGCTCATCATCCTTGATGAAGCGGATGGCCTGCTCAAGGCTCATTTTGGACACAGGAGTCAGCGCCACGGCCTCGTCATGACCGGAGGCACGGAGGTTCGTCAGCTTCTTTGTTCTTGTGGGATTAAGAAGCAGATCACCTTCCCTGTTGCGCTCGCCCACGACCTCTCCCTCATAGACGGGATCTCCCGGCACTATGAAGAATCTTCCGCGGTCCTCAAGCTCCCAAATACCGTAGGCCACAGCCTCTCCGGCGCGGTCACAGACAAGTGAGCCCGATGCCCTGTCTGGGAAATCACCCTTGTACGGCTCATAGCCCTCCAGCGAGCTGTTCATTATGCCGTATCCGCGGGTATCGGTCAGAAACTCATCGCGGTAGCCTATGAGTCCGCGTGACGGGATGTGGAACTCCATCTTGACGCGTCCGTTGTCGCCGTAGATGATGTTGCTCATCATTGCCTTGCGCTGTGACAGCGCCTGCATGACAGTTCCTGAGTACTCCTCGGGACAGTCAATCAGAAGATACTCCATCGGCTCCGTCTTGCGGCCCTGGGAATCTGTCTTGAAGATGATCTTCGGGCGGCCGACACAGAGCTCAAAGCCCTCGCGGCGCATCTGCTCGACTATGATGGCGATCTGGAACTCTCCGCGGCCCTTGACTGTGAACGAGTCATCGGCGTTCTTCTCAACCTGGATGGATACATTCCTCAGAGACTCCTTGCAGAGCCTGTCCCAGATCTTGGCGGATGTGAGCTGCTTTCCGTCCTTTCCGGCAAGCGGTGAGATGTTCTTGGAGAACAGCATGGAGACAGTCGGCTCATCGACATGGATTCTCGGAAGCGCCTTGGCGTAGTCCTTGGTGCAGATGGTGTCTCCGATAGAGACGTTGTCAATTCCCGAGAGAACCACAATATCACCCGGCTCGACATGGTCTGTAGGCACGAATGTAGGTCCGTTGTAGACCTGGAGCCTTGTCACGCGGAGAGGCACATGGGAGCCGTCCTCCGTGATGCACACCAGTGAGTCATTGACCGATGCGCTTCCGTTGATGATCTTTCCCACTGCCAGGCGGCCCAGATAATCGTTGTATGACAGGTCGGAGACCAGCATCTGGAACGGCTCGGCATCGTCATAAGACGGAGACGGCATGAAGTCAACAACCGCATCCAGGAGCGGATAGATGTTCTTTGCCTCAGGGTCGTTGAGCTTCGTGGAGCAGAAACCTGCCCTGCCGTTTGCATAGAAGACAGGGACCTCAAGCATGTCCTCGTTGTTGGAGAGCTCAAGAAGAAGGTCATAGACCTCGTTCAGGACCTCCTCTGCGCGGGCATCCTGGCGATCGATCTTGTTGATTACGACAATGACGGAGAGATTCTTCTCCAGCGCCTTCTCAAGGACGAACCTTGTCTGCGGGAGCGGACCTTCAGCTGCATCAACAAGCAGGATGACGCCGTCAACCATTGAAAGACCGCGCTCGACCTCTCCACCGAAATCAGCATGGCCCGGAGTGTCGATGATGTTGATCTTCTTGCCCTTCCAGCGGATGGCGCAGTTCTTGGCGTTGATGGTGATTCCCCTCTCACGCTCAATGGCGCCGCTGTCCATGATGCGGTCTGCCGAGTCATCGGACTCAACTCCGCTCTGGCGGAAAAGTGCGTCGACCAGCGTAGTCTTGCCGTGGTCTACGTGCGCGATTATTGCAATATTCCTTATATTATCGTTGTGCTGTATCATCTTTCTTACTCAAACAAATAAAAGTCCAAAGAGAAAATACTAGAAAACAGCCCGCTTATTCAATACTATCTGCCAACAAGATAAGCGTTAAGGGCCTCAAAAGTCTGCCTCAGGTCCTTGAAGAGCAGCGTGGCGGTACTGTCCTGCGGCGTGCTCTGGGCGTTGACTATCACAATATCTGCCCCGTTACGCCTTGCCAGCATCGGAAGGGACGCAGCCGGCTGCACAGTCAGCGATGAGCCAAGCACCAGACAGAGGTCAGAACGCGAGAAATCCTCCCATGCGCGGTTCAGCACATTCTCATTCAGGCTCTCCTCATAGAAGATGATGTCCGGCTTGATCACGCCACCGCACTTGGGACAGACCGGAAGCTCATCCCTAAGCACCTTGGGCGCAATCTCCTTGTAGCCGTAGCGCGCCCCGCATCGCGTGCAGTGATGGTACTGGGGGCTTCCGTGGACCTCATAGACACTGCGCGATCCCGCCCTCTGATGCAGCATGTCGATGTTTTGCGTATATACACTCTCCAGAAGGCCCTTCTCCTGCATCAGCGCAAGCGTCTTATGCACGATGTTCGGCTCGTAATCCTCAAGGCGGTACCACACGTCCTTGGCCCACTTGTAGAAAATCCCCGGCTCACGGCGGAAGAACGTCATCGAGATAATCTCCTCGACCTCCAGCCCCTGCCACGGGTCATTGTAGACACCATGCTTACCCCTGAAATCAGGAATCCCGCTCAAGGTCGATACCCCCGCTCCCGTAAAGACAGTCATCCTGTGGCTGTGCTCTATCAGATTCACCAGCTTCTCGAACTTCTTCTCAAAGACATCCCTTTCCTCAGCATAACTGTCATTGAAAGCCGTCATTCTCGCCTCCTGATTCAAATCTACATTTAGTTAGATGCCCTAGATGCTCTAGATGCCCTAAAAGCCTTAAATGCCCTAGATGCCCTACCTGACCTGCCTGCCCAGATACGTGTTGCCGTTCAGCATCCTGAATTCAACCTGCACTATGTCACCCGGCCTGACCGATGATCCCTCAAGGACATCGAAGGCGACCATCTCATTATGCTCATTGCGCCCGAGCATCTGATTAGGATTATCCCTGGAGACCTGCGTCACAAGGACCTCCTGCACACCGTGTGCCCTGCCCGCCTTGATTGCTGCGGCGTTCTCAAGCTGCCAGTCGATCAGCCTCTGGAGCCTCTTCTGCCTCTCACTCTCAGGAATCTGACCTTCCATGGAGCAGGCACGAGTTCCCTCACGCGGGTTCCAGTAGTACATGTAGGCTTCTATGTAGCCCACCTCCTTCATTGCGGAAAGCGTCTCCTGAAACTCCTCCTCCGTCTCTCCCGGAAAGCCCACCATAACATCAACTGCGAAAGTCATTTCCGGAATCCTGGCCTTGATCCTTTCAATAAGTGAAAGATAAGCCTCACGGGTATAGCGCCTGTTCATCAGGCCGAGTATCCTTGTGCTTCCGCTCTGCATGGGCACATGAAGGTGCTTGGCAACCTTGTCCTGAGCGGCGATCACCTCGATGAGCCTGTCCGAGAAATCCTTCGGATGAGGGCTCTCGAAGCGAATCCACCTGATGTTGTTGCACTCAGAGCAGATTCTCTCAAGCAGGGCCGGGAAATCACAGCCCTCGTAGGAATATGAGTTCACGTTCTGACCCAGAAGCGTGATCTCACGCACTCCCTTTGAGTCAAGGAACCTGATCTCCTCAAGTATCTGCTCAGGACAGCGGGAGATCTCCCTGCCGCGCACATAAGGGACAATGCAGTATGAGCAGAAGTTGTTGCACCCGTTCATGATGGGCACATAGGAGCTGAAATCACCGTCCTTGTAATATGCTTTGGTGAAGGTGTATTTGTCCTTCTCTGAGCCGCTCTGCCCTGCGACCCCTGCGATCTCAAGGATCCTGAGCTTACCGTTGTTTCCCACCACATGGTCGATATGAGGCGCGCTTTTCTTAAGCTCATCCTCTATGCGGTCAGCCATGCATCCGGTAAGGACAAGGATCATTGACTTTCCTTCAGAAGCTCGTATGTCCTTGAAATGCTTATAAGCTCCCAGCCTGCCCCAGATGCGGTTCTCCGCGCTCTTACGAACAGAACAGGTGTTGATTATGGCAAGATCCGCATCCTCCGGCTTAGTTGCGGCAGTCCAGCCGGCCGCAAGCAGCAGGCTCTCAATGGCATTGGACTCAGCCACATTCATCTGGCATCCGTATGTCTCAATGAAGAACTGTCCCATCAGCATCCCCAGCAGCAGCCTTTGACGCATCCGCAATCAAGGTCCTCAGGCTCAATGCCCTCTCTCCTGCATGCGGCGGTAAGAGTGTTCTCCATCAGCATAGCGATTGTCATGGGCCCCACACCTCCCGGAACAGGAGTTATGGCAGATGCCTTGAGGGACACCGCATCATAGTCAACATCACCCTTCAGGGCAAAACCGGACTTCTTAGAGCTGTCAGGAACCCTGTTGATACCTACGTCTATGACAACCGCTCCTTCCTTGACCATGTCCGCAGTAAGGGCATTCACATGACCGACTGCGGCAATGACAATGTCGGCCTCACGCGTGCATGAAGCCACATCAGGGGTCCTTGAATGGCAGATTGTGACAGTGGCATCGCGGCCCTTCTGCATAAGAAGCGCAGCCATGGGCTTACCGACTATGTTGCTTCTGCCCATGATGCAGACCTTCTTACCGGCTGTCTTTATCTCATAATGATCCAGGATGCGCAGAATACCCTTCGGGGTGCACGCCACAAGTGATTTCTGGCCAAGAAGAAGTTTCCCGATGTTCTGAGGATGGAAGCCGTCCACATCCTTCTCAGGCAGGATCGCCTCGGTCACTGCAAGCTCATCGACATGAGAAGGAAGAGGCATCTGGACAAGAATCCCGTCCACAGACGGATCGGAGTTCAGGCCGGCAATGCATGAAAGAAGCTCATCCTGTGAGATAGTGCTCTCAAAAGAGACATCCAGATGGGCAATTCCCAGCTCCTCACAGGCCTTCTTCTTGCTTCTGACATAGGTCTGACTTGCAGGATTATCCCCTACAAGCACCACTGCCAGACACGGCTTTCTTGAGAAACGCCTCGCAAAAGACCCGCAACATTCGGATATCTGCTTCTTTACAAGCTCACTGAGCTCTTTTCCGGACAGGATCATGCACCTTCCCCCTTACGCGTATATATTAAACAATAAAGTAACAAATTGCCATAAATGTGTGTTTTTATGTTGTTGTATTCAACAAAAAACCATAACTTGATATCATTGAGCACGATTTACAGATTAATGCAAGGAGCACGCATGAAGAAAATAATCATCTTGGGACTGGCTATGCTTCTGATCCTGATAGCCGCCATGCCGATATTCGCAAGGTCAACCTATTATTTCCCCGGGGACTCAATGTTCCAGATCAGGGCAGGAGTTGATTTCCCTGCATTCATCTCCTTCTACAAGGATCCTGACAGAGGCACAGTCACATTCAAGGACACACACCTCAACCTCGGCGGATACGCCTCCCTCTCTTATCAGGGCTTCATCTCCGAGTCCATGGCACTAGGCGGAGAGCTTACATACGTCTTCAATTACTCCAACAGCAATCAGCTTCTGACCACAGTGCCTATTGCGGCAAAGCTCACATATCTGCCTGTCCAGACCGGCAAGTTCGACTTTGCATTCTCACTCAACCTCGGAGGAGCCTTCATCAGATACAACGAGGGCAAGTACTTTGCCCCGTTCGCATCAGTTACGGCAACCCCATCCTTCTTCTTCACTGAGAACTGGGGACTCGGAGTCGAGACCGGACTCATGGTCACCAGCGAGTTCTACGGAAAGAACAGCAACAAGAGCATGGCAAGCGCCTTCTGCGGCCTTATGCCCGTGACCCTTGTACTCTCATACAGACACTGAGGAGGCCGACATGAGGAGATACATACTTATAATCATTACAATCATCGCAGCGCTCCTTGTCTCATGCAACATAGACGCCACCGACGGAATCTACTCAGAGGCCGCCGCATCAACTGAGAGCACCTCAGTCACCACCAGGAACTTCCTCGGGCAGAACAGCTCCGGGCAGTACTTCTACCTCACAGATGAGGGAGTCTTCAAGATCGGCACAGAGAACGCCCTCTTCTCCAGCACTGAGACCAAGGTCATCAGAGGAGCAAGCCTCTGTGATGACGCGGGCTCGCTGCTAATCCTCCGCCAGAACAACACCCCATCAGACGGGGCTGTGATCTCATACCATGCCTTCAACGGCACCTCCTATGACGCCACAGTCGATGTTGAGGGCAAGTTCAACGGAATCCTCACAAACGGCCTGTACTACAACAACGCCGTCTATGACGGAGAGACAATCACAAAGAACGGCGGAATCTACAAGTACGGCAGCGCGGACTCACTTGTGGCGGACATCAAGAGCATCATGTACACGCTGGTCTCCGGCGACCACGCCTTATTCTGCGTCAAGGACACATCCGACAACTACAAGTTCTACGTCATCAACCCATACGCAGACGCAGAAGACCCAGACAAAAAAATCATCGAGGTCAACGGAATAGGCGCAAGCGAGAGCCTGACCACCTACATCGGCTTCCAGGCAATCGATGCCTCCAACTTCGTGCTCCTGCACTACAAGTCAAACAACTCAAAGCTCGAGGCCTACAAGATGAGTGCAGCCGAGATCGCAGCCGATCCTTATGTGACCCTCAAGTCATCCGTCCCCTATGCATATTCAGCACAGGCGATGTCATTCATCTACAACGATGAGATTTACTTCAAGTGCACAAGCTATTTCGAGAAGATCAAGACAGATAACGAGACAGAGCAGATCAACACCGGCTTCGCTGCCAACCTCAGGACCGCTGAGATCACAGATATCCTTCCTGCGCTTGACACCGACGGAAACGTACGTGACGGATACTTCGTCGCAGGCACAAAATCCAGCATGCTCTATCTGATTGACCTTGTGAACAACACATCAAGCAGAATCACAAACTAGATCAGAATGAATAAGGATCGAAGGCAACTCCGCCCTGCTCAATGCGGAAGAACACCACAGGACTGTCATAGTTGGTGCCGCCCTGCATAAGTGTGCCGATCTGCTGGCCCTTCTGCACCGAATCAGCGGTCTCCACGGAGATATCGCCCAGATAATCGTAGTAGGATGTGTATCCGTTGGAGTGCATGATCTTCACAAAGCCCGAGCCGTTCTCATTAATGCCCTTGTCAACAACTGTACCTGCCTCTGCGGCGCATACCGGATCACCTGCGTTGCCCTGGATCAGGATACCGTCAAGCTGAAGAGAATCGTTTCCGAGCGGATTTGGAACCTTCTGGTTGTACATTCCAACGGCCTTTCCTGAAGGAATGGAGAAACTCATGTCATCTTCGGAAGTGACCGTTCCGGTTGTCTCAATCGTGTCATACGGGATGAAAAGCTCCTGACCTGCCTGAAGGCTCTCATCAAGAAGCCCGTTCACCTCGGCAAGAGTGCCTGAGCTGATTCCAAGCGAGAACTGCTCGATGATTGAGGAGAGAGTATCCCCTTCCCTGACCGTGTAAAGCGTTCCGTCCCTGTCAGGCACACGAAGGGTGCTTCCGATCCAGAGAGAGGCTACGCTCTTGATTTTATTGACGGAGATGATTGTCTGCACATCAAGGCCGAAGGACTTTGCGATATCTGTAAGAGAGTCACCGGCTTTGATGGTGTACTCCTGCCATCTGATGAGGTCCTTGGAGAGTGTCGGCTGCTGGCTTCTTGAGAGATTCTGCGCTATGACAGGCTTCTTCATCTCAATGCTCTCCTCCACCACAGGAGCATCCGGATCGGATGAGAGCGAGTAATCGCCTGAGGAGATATAGTCCAGACCGGTGGAATCTGAGGCAGAAAGCGATGACAGGGCGCTGTCAATGTTGAGGTCCACATTAGCGGTGGCACTGCTGAGCTTCTCATTGACCGTAGGCGCCAGGATCTCATCCTGGACAGCAGCCACAGTCTCAACGGCAGGTGCCTGGGTCTGAGTCTGCTCTGTTGCAGCCTCTGCCTGATTTGCCTTTGCGATATCCTGGGTCTCAAGGATCTTGACCCAGCACAGGACCGCAATGGCGCATATCAGGATGGAAGCCAGGATGACAGCAAGAAGGATCCTGGAGGAACGGTTTCCACCTCTTGAGACCCTGTTGTCACTCAAATCGTCATAGCTTCCGGAACGTGCCATCCAATTCTCCTCTTGGCAAATCTTCGGCTTCATTATATTCTCAAACCATGGGTTCTTCAACGAGTAAAGGGAACATTTCAACCTTCATGCTCGTGATTGCGCTTCTGGGCCTCCTGATTGTGGCAGGTGTGATCACCGAGCTGATGCTTACGGACGGTGTCCGGGCAGGCAGATACAACAACCCCAACGTCGCCACAAAAGTCGTAAGAGGAACCATCTATGACCGCAACGGCAGGGCCCTTGCGCTTGAGATCCCAAAGAACAGGCTGTACATAGGAGATGATGTCCGGGACAAGGACATAATGTCACAGGTCCTATCACTCTATCTCGGACAGACTCCGGGAGAGATACTGGAAATCATAGACACTGCCCAGGAGACCGGAGTACGCCAGATAATTGCTGACGACATAGACCAGAAGACACTGAGCCAGATCAACGACGAGCTTGAGAAGAACGGACTTGCACCCCTTAAATCCGAGAAGGAATACACAAGGACATATCCTGCGAACTTCTCCGCTGCCCAGCTCATCGAGGAGACCGAGTCCGTCTACGACAAGGTCCTTTCCCCTGCTCCCGGCTTTGATGAGTCCACCACATACGGCAACGATGTATACCTTGCACTTGATGTTGACATCCAGTACCTGCTGGACCTGAGGATGCAGGACCTTTATGAGATACAGAGCCCCGATTATGCCGTGGGTTTTGTCCTTGACATCACCACCGGAGAGCTTCTGGCAAGCACCACATACCCGTTCTATGACCTCAATGACAGCGCGGGAATCCCGGATTCCCAGAAAGTCAACAGGACCATAATCGGGTCACTGAACAGACCCGATGTCCGAATCTCGGAGGTAAGGGTCGTAGACAAGGTCACTGTCCACAACTCAGATGAGGTCGTTGACTCATATACGCTTGAGAAGGATTACACCAGGAATCTCGATGCCCTGAGGACACTTGTCAGGGAGCAGGACGGAATATCGTCACTGATGCTGCTGATTCCCGAGGAACAACCCAAGTACATTGTCTTCATGGGCACAGTGAATCCGAGGTTCTACAAGATATCATCAGTTCTTGAGATGGAGATGCAGAACCTGGAGAAAGGCCTTGCCTCTCAGAGCAAGATCTGACCGATCTTCGAGAGAATCTTCTCCTGCTTGACCAGCATCGGCTCGGACGGATCGTTCGTGCTGTGATTCTCCCCTGACAGATGAAGCACGCCATGTATCAGCAGGCGCCTGAGCTCCTCATTCTCAGTCACTCCGAAGCGCTCAGCGTTGCGGGAGAGGACCTGAGGACAGATCAGGATATCTCCGAGGACCCTCTTCCTGCGCCCTGCGCTGATGAACGAGAAGCCGTCCTCCTCATCCTCTGCGGCAAAGCTCAGGATGTCCGTGCTGTCATCAATGTCACGGAAATCCTTGTTCATCTGATGCATGTGCTCCTCGTCGATGAAAGAGACAGAGAACTCCACATTTGCAAGCTTAAGCTCTGAGAGAACCCTTGAGAGATACTCCAGCACATATTTCTTCGGAGCAAGGGCCTTGAAGGCATCGTTCTCATATGAGATATCGATTGTGTTCATGATTCACCTTTATTTGTCGTCATCATCAGGATACTCGATCCTGGAGTGGTTGCGTGCGACAAGAGTCTTCACAAAGGCATCGGCAAGGGTCTTGATGTCGTTCATCGTCAGACCGCTGTTGTCCAGCTGGCCGCGCTCGATCTTGCCAATGAAGATGGAGTCGATCAGCTTGGCGTACTTGGATGCGTTCGGGGTAACCGTACGGCTTGCGGCCTCGATGCTGTCTGCCAGCATCACAATACCGCACTCACGGAAGTCGGGGATCTCGGCGTTGTAGGAGAAGTCCGATGCCTTGACGGTCTCTCCCCTGTCATCGGTCGATGCCGCCTGAAGCTTCATGGCCTCATGGTAGAAGTACTGGATGACATCGTTTCCATGGTGGTTGGCTATGATCTTGATGATCTCCGTCGGAAGACCTGTCTCCCTACCCTTGTCGGCTCCGACCTTGACGTGGCTCTTGATGACGGCTACAGAGAGAGACGGGCTGATGTCATCGTGCTTGTTGATTCCGCCGCTCTGGTTCTCGACAAAGTACTCAGGATGCTCGATCTTTCCGATGTCGTGATAAAGGCCTCCTACCCTTGCCAGAAGCGCGTTTGCGCCAATTGCCTTGGCACCGACCTCTGAGAGATCGGCCACCGCAACGCTGTGGCTGTAGGTTCCCGGTGCGGACTGGGAGAGTCTGGTAAGGATCGGGCTCTCACCGTAGGCAAGCTCGTAGAGCCTGAAGATCGTAGGCAGGTTAAAGACCTTCTCTGCGATCGGAAGAGCCGCAGACAGGACGATATAAGCGATTGCGACGTTGATCAGGGTGCCCAAAAGCACGGTGAAGATCATCGAGAAGCTGGCCTGGTTGATGAACATGAACAGGATTGAGATTCCTGCGCATGTTATGGATGAGAAGAACCACTGATAGACCATGTCCAGTCTCTTGTTGAAGAACCTGATCAAGAAGACACATGAGGATCCGCAGATGATGCAGTAGAAGAACGTCATCAGGCTGGCCGTAGGCAGAGTCGCCATCACAGCCGCGAGCATGAAGCTTGCGACAAATCCCACACGCTTGTAACCGGTGACCTCCGTGACGAACAGCGGCAGGAAGAACACCGGCAGGAATGAGTCTGAGAACTCAAGGTTCAGCGTTGATGCCAGAAGAGACAGGAAGTAAGTGGCGATCATCGACAGGAAGAAAGCAGCAACAAGCAGGATGTTGTGGGCCACAAAATGCAGGTCCTTGCGGCCCAGGAACATCTGATAGACATAAAGGCCGATTGAGATGACCGCTATGTCGAAGATGATATGGCCCAGCGTCTCGACAAGTGAGAAATTGTTGCTCTGGGTGCTGAGCATCCTCAAAAGCTCAACCTGCTCGTGGTTCACGACGTGGTCCGCCTCAATGAGTATCTGGCCCTTGGAGATTGAGATCACCACAGAATCCACGGACTCCGCGGCAGCATCCCTTCTCTGCCTTGTCATAGCGTTGTCAAAGAGGATGTTCGGCTCAATGACGGCGAAGATCAGATCCTCAAGGAGGATTGCCTCCTTTGATGTCAGGTCATTGAGGATGTTCCTCAGCCTCTCGACAAGATACTCACGGATGTTGGAGTCAGAGATCAGGAAATCGTGGTCAAGGTCAATGACTGTGTCAAATGAGCCAGACTCGTCCATGTAGCGGTTGCTGACCGTGATGTTCGTATAGCCGTCAGCTCTGGCGTTCTCAAGCTCATAATCACGGTAATATCCGATTCTGAGGATGTCGCTCACCACATCATATGCGGCTGAGAACACATTGATTCGCTCAAGGCCCATCATCTGGGATGCCAGGGTCTCGCCGATCAGGTCCACCAAAGTCTCATAGTCGAATGAGGCAACGGCATCACGGACCTTGTCCGCCTTGCCAAGGATGTTCATGCTCTGCGTGAGCGAATAGGAGAAAACGGGATAGACGGACTTGCGTGCATCCTCCACCAGCTTTGCCGTGGCATCGTTGTCGATCAGGTCGATGGATGACTTGGCGTACACGTTCTTCTCTGCGATCTCACCTACCACGTAATCGGCGTAGATCGACTTGTACTGGACCTGTGTATGTGTCTTGAGCAGTATCGGGACAAGGACAGCGGGAACCAGCATCACCAGAACACAGACTATGTAGGTGAGCCTCCTGTTAGACCTCTGAACCGCCTTAGTTTTTCTCATAAGCGTCAATAATCCTCTGGACAATCCGTGATCTAACCGTATCCCTTGCGGTGAAGTTCACGAACTCAATGCCTTCAATGTCCCTCAGTATCTCCCTGGCCTGGACAAGTCCGCTGGAACTTGTCTTGGGAAGGTCGATCTGCGTGACATCTCCGGTTATTATAGCACAAGAGTTTTCACCTATCCTAGTGAGAAACATCTTCATTTGTGCCTGAGTTGTGTTCTGTGCCTCATCAAGGATGATGCATGCGTTGTGGATGCTTCTTCCCCTCATGTATGCAAGAGGCGCGATCTCTATTGAGCCCGAGTCCTCCAGTCTCCTGATTGTGGCGGGGGCAATAAGGGCCTCCATGCTGTCATAAAGCGGCTTGAGGTACGGGTTGAGCTTCTGTGAGAGGTCTCCGGGCAGAAATCCAAGGCTCTCGCCGGCTTCCACTACAGGTCTGGTGAGAATCAGCTTCTGTTTTCTTCCGCTGAGAAGCTCGCCCAGGCAGTGCGCAACGGCAAGATAGGTCTTCCCGGTTCCGGCAGGACCTATTCCGAACGTGATCTGGCTGTTGTTCATTGCATGGATGTACTGCTCCTGATGGTTGCTCTTTGGGTAGACCGCCTTGCTCAGGACGGAGATGAACTCACGCCTTGCGGGAGCCGATGCCTCCCCCTTCTCCATTGCGTTCTGTATTGCCTTGAACTCCATCAGGATCTCAGGCTCACTGATGTCATTGGTTATCCCGGAGAGCGCGGAGAGTCTCTCAAGCAGCTGTGAGAATAGCTCTGAAGAGGCCTCAGGCGATGCAGAATCCTCCGTCTGGCATTCTATCCTGTCACCTCTGACATAGATGCTGCAGCCCAGAAGTTTCTCGAGATACGGTATGTTGGTGTCATTTATCCCGCATACGCTTCTCATTGCATCAGGATTACCGAAAACAAAGCTTGTCCCCATCAAGTTCCTCCATCAGGTCCATTCGTTGGAATTGCTGTCCCAGTATCCCTGGGTCTTCAGCTCCGGAATGGCGTTCCACTTAATATAAACTGTGACAGTGGGAACCCATTCATATTTCCCACTGTATTTTGTTGTAAGCTGGCCCTGCGCGTCAATGTAGAGGTTCCAGTCCCGCATGTAATGCACCATCTGGATCCTGAACGCGTTCAGGTTGAATCCCGTGTTAACCCTTCCCTCGCCGAAGAAGTCAAACGACCTCCACAAATCCTCTAGCATGCTTGAGAAGTTGAACGACCCGCCCTGATAATACCGGGCGAATGTCTTGTTGGCGCTGCTGACGCTGATAGCCAGGTCCATGAACTCTGCAATGCCGAACTCAAACGTGTAGCTGACGGTGAAGCTGGTCCTGTAAGGGTTCTGGAAATCATAGTTGAAGGCGAAGTTCAGCGAGCTGTCCACACCCATGCGGCCCTTCCAGAACGTGATCTTGTCCTGCGAGAGCTTCAGGCCGATGTTTAAGATGTCCTTGTCATATTCCTTGTCCTTGAAGCTCATGGAGGCGCTTGCGTTCAGATCCAGCACGCTGGTGTCAAGGACATAGGCTGCACCCACCTGGAACTTGGTAGCCTCGAAGCGGTTCTTATAGGACGAGCTCTGGTTCAGCGTCAGACCCTTCACCGGCTTCAGGCTTGCCTTCTGAGTAAGTGAATAGCCGTTCCAGTAATCAACGTCATCGCCCTCCACCTTGGTGAAGTCGTACTTGTTTGCAAGCGAGAACGTGAACACTGATTCAGTATAGGACAGGTTGAGGTTCGCCACATCCTTCTTGAACTCCTCCGTGTCGGGAGGTCTCTTCATCGAGAAGTCGGCGCTTACCTTGAAAGGTCCCCTGGTGTAGGCCAGTGAAGGCTTGATTATCTCTGTCAGGGGCCTGAGCTGGAAGTAGAAGCCAAGGGTGAAAGAGCCTATTTTCTTTGAGAAATTGAGGTTGTGCACCGTGACATCGGTCTTGTCCCACTCACCCCACCTGTCTGTGGTGTCCGTGGTGGTCTCCGTGACCTTTATGTAATGGTTGTATACCTTCTGCGTCAGGTTGTAAGTCACACCGGCCTTGGGCACTCCGGCCTTCAGCTCCGATGTGAGATAGAGCTCATCGACTGAGGTCCCGTTCTCATTGCGCGAGAAGTTGAACTGGGGCTTGATGGTCTCGGTGACATCGAACCACTGGCCGGGAGCAGATGCGCTGACATAGACGGAGCCGCTGCCCTTGGTGTAGAAGTTGTCATGCTCAAGCTCAGCCTTGTAGATGTTGTCAAGGCTCTGGTTGAAAGTGTATCCGGCCTTGATGCTTCCTGCCTTGGAGACGGTCTTCTCCTCCAGGCTCAGCGCCGGACCGCCATAATACTTGAAAAGGGGCTCCGGATCAGGCTGAATATCTGTTACCTCTTCTTGTGTTTCTTTTTCCGGAAGCTCTATCGAAAGTCTCTCATCATTGAAGTCCTGGGCAAGGTCGCTGGTGTAATCAAGCGTCCTGGTAGTCTCCCTGTTCTTGCCCTGCAAGCTGAGGAACGTACCGTTTGATGTGAAGCTCAGGTACGGCAGGGAGCCCTCGACTATCTCTGACTTGTAGAAGGTCTCATTGAGCTCATTCTTGTCCGTTACAAGCTTGTAGTCTATATCGGCCTTCAGTGAGCTGAGGTTGAAGCTGAAGTTGCCCACCTTCTTGCTGTATGAGGCATTGACCACCCATGTGTATGTGCTCATGTTCGAGTAGGAGTTCGGGAAGAACTGCTCCGATCCAAGAAGCGCATCCAGAGCAAAAGAGGTGTTCCTGTTCAGGAAATCACGCCTGACATAGGGGTCGCTGAGGAGCGGGAGCTTGGCGCTCACGTTCAGGCCGCCCTTCTTGTAGCTCATGTCAAAGTCAAAGGTGTACCTGAAACGAGGGAGCCCTGCAACCTGGTTTGCCATATAGCCTGCCGCTCCTGTGGCGCCCAGGCTCAGGCTCCTGTCCAGAAGGTGGTTCAGGGTATCAATTCCCGCGACAAGGCCCATATTCTCATAGACATCGGCAAAGACGGCGAAGTAGCTGTTTGTGTCTCTGGCCCAGCTCTCAAGCTCTCCGAGATCCTCACCTTCCTTCACGGGACGGTAATAAAAGCCGTCGTGGATCATCTCGGTGTCATCTTCCGTAGCGAGAAACGACGTTATTGCTCCGGCATAGTCCGGATCATCCTCACTGCTTCCCGAGCTGTCAGAGTCAGACTTTGATTTCGTGCCCATGACCCCGAGCTTGGGATAAATACCGTACAGCTCATATGTTGTTGTCAGGAAGGCACCCTTGTCGCTTGAGAGTCCTATGGCAGGATTGAATGACAGTGTGGTGCCGGGATAGAAGAAGATCGGGAAATAGAAGATCGGCACGCGACCCAGACGGAAGATTGCCCTGTCCACAAAGAGGTCCCTCTCCGAGAGAGACAGCTTGTTGGCGGAAATGCTCCAGTAAGGGTCAAGCTCGGTTGTGGCTATTGTTCCGTTGCGGAACAGGATCCCGGATGTGGGTCCGGCATAGGAGACAGTCTCACCGGCCACATAGAATACGATGCTCGTGCCTGAGGTGTTTGTCCTAGTCGTGGAGCTTGTGCCCTCATAGACAATGACATCCAGGTTGCTCCAGTCAAGACTCACCACAGAGCCCATGAACACCCTCTCCTTCTCATCCGTGCCGCCCAGCTCCACCGCGCCTGTGGCCTGAAGGACCTTGGAGTTCAGGTCAACGGCCACATTCTCGGCCACAAGGCTGCGCGTCCCGTCATCCGTGGTGAATGAGATGCGCACATTTCCGGAAAGGATAATCACGTCATCAGATGTGAAAAGCTGGTCAGCATGGTCTATTCCTATTGACGTGGCCTTCTCCGGCTCATAGTCAAAGGAAACCTCCGCCTCATCAGGCAGGTTGAAGTAAGCGAAAAGCTCAGATCTAAGAAACTCATCGGAGAGCGTCGGATCAAGGTTGTAGGCCATGCACATGGCTACAAGCTCATCATGCGTGCATGATTGTATTGAGTGCCTCAGCAGGTCATCTGCAAAGGCACCCGATATAACGGCCACGAGAAAAAGCAGCACGGTCAATACACGCTTGATCATATTCTCAATACGCTATTGTAATATCTGTTTAAGATAAAAACCAGTATATGATTCCTTGCAGAGCGCAACTTCCTCTGGCGTTCCCTGAGCAACGATATGGCCGCCGCCGTCTCCGCCCTCAGGACCCAGGTCGATGATGTGGTCGGCAAGCTTAATCACATCCATGTTGTGCTCTATCATCACCACGGTGTTGCCGGCCTCGACCAGCCTGTCCACCACCTCCATCAGCTTCTTGATGTCTGCGAAGTGAAGTCCGGTCGTGGGCTCGTCCAGGACATAGAGAGTCTTGCCGGTGCCGATCTTGCTCAGCTCAAGGGAGAGCTTGACCCTCTGGGCCTCTCCTCCGCTGAGTGTCAGGGCGCTCTGCCCCAGCTTGATGTATCCCAGACCCACGCTCTCCAGTGTCTGGAGCTTGCGCTTGATCGGAGGAACCGCCTGGAAGAACTCCAGGGCCTCGCTCACCGTCATGTCCAGGACATCGGCGATGCTCTTGCCCTTGTAATGGACCGCCAGGGTCTCCTGGTTGAACCTCTTTCCGTGACAGACATCGCATGTGACATATACATCCGGCAGG
>JAEEGG010008762.1_pt1 | contig 22837 bp, 13 predicted proteins | sample 9134161 | NCBI WGS metagenome assembly JAEEGG01 (sample SAMN16246543, study PRJNA631951) | gut metagenome | biome: gut microbiome; feature: rumen; material: CR-attached | host: Bos | place: Iran: Karaj | collected 2018-10
GACCCGCAACGAAGCGAAGAACATCGCCAAGTGCATCGCCGGCTTCGACCAGGCGCGCGCCGAAGGCTGGTGCGAGGTTCTCGTCGTCGACAACGCCTCGAACGACGACACGGCTTCCATTGCCGGCAACCGCGGCGTACGCGTCATCGGGCAAGGCCCGGAAAGAAGCGTCCAGCGCAACCGGGGCGCGAAAGAGGCCTCAGGGCGCTATGTGTGCTTCCTCGACGCCGACATGCGCATGCCGGCCGAGACGCTTGCTGAAATCAAAGGAAAGCTGCTTTCGCCCGACTGCCCCCAGGCGCTCTGGATCCGAGAAACGCGCGTCGGCACCGGCTGGTGGATCAAGGTCCGCAACTTCGAGCGCAGCTTCTACGACGGCACCTGCATTGACGCTTTCCGCGTCTTTTCAAAGGAGCTGTTCGATAACATCGGCGGATACGACCCGGCCATCACCGGTTTCGAGGACTGGGATCTCGACCGACGCATCCTCGATCTCGGCGTACCTGTCGGCATCACCGACCACGCCCTTCTCCACGATGAAGGGGCCTTCTCCTGGAAGCGCCACCTAAAGAAGAAAGGGTACTACTCGGGCTTCACCTCCGTCTACCGCGACAAGTGGCACAACGACGCCATAATCCGCAAGCAGTTCGGATTCGGCTACCGCTTCTTCGGCGTCTTCCTTGAGAAGGGAAAATGGCGCCGCGTCCTCCGCCACCCGTTCATGATGGTCTCCGTCTACCTCGAACGCTTCATCGTGGGCATGTGCTGGCTCTCAAGGAGAAACAGTAGAACGAACTCTCTCGTTCCAAATGCGCAAGAAGATGCCCGTTCTACCAGAGGTTAGCCATGCTTGAAGAATTAAAACAGGCCATTCTGGAAGCGAACCTCGCGCTGGTGCGCCACGGGCTCGTCGTCCTCACATGGGGCAACGCCTCGGCGATCGACCGCAAAAGCGGACTTGTCGCCATCAAGCCGTCAGGAGTCTCCTACGACGCGATGAAGGCCGAGGACATCGTCCTGGTGGAGCTGGAAAGCGGACGGACCGTCGAAGGGCGGCTGCGCCCATCGTCCGACACACCGACGCACCTTGCGCTCTACCGCGCGTGGCCTGGCGTCGGCGCCATCGTGCACACGCATTCCGCGAACGCCACAGCCATGGCGCAGGCGCGCCTGGACATCCCATGCTACGGCACGACCCACGCTGACACGTTCCGCGGGGCAATCCCATGCGTTGCGCCTCTCTCCAGGGAACAGCTCGACGAGGACTACGAAGGCAACACCGGGCGCTCCATCGTCGAAGCCTTCGCCGCGCAAGGACTCGACCCGATGCACACGCCGGGCGCGCTGTGCGCCTGCCATGGCCCGTTCGCATGGGGAACCAGCGCTGAAAAGGCCGTCGAACACGCCGTCGTCCTTGAGGAAGTCGCGAAGATGGCGATCCTCACGCGCTTGGCAAATCCCGCCGCCGAGGAGGCGCCGCAATATCTGCAGGACAAGCATTTCTTCCGCAAGCACGGCCCCGGGGCCTACTACGGGCAATAGACGCCTTAGTAGAGCTTGAAGACTGCCACGTTGTCGAAGTGTGTCACTTCGCCGGGTGTCTGGCGGACGGAGAGGATAAGGCCGCAGCCTTCGTAGCCTTCAGGAACGCGGATGATGGCCGTGCCGTGCCGCCAGCCGTTGGTGTCAGGCTCCCCGAAGCGGACACGGACAGGGGGCAGAACATTCCAGTCCCATGCCGTGCCGCGTTTCCAGGCAAACAAGGCGCCACCCTTGCCCTTCATCAAGACCGAAACGAGAAGGCGGTCGCCGGGAGTGAGGTTTTCACGGATGTCGAAGGAGAACGCGCCGTTTTCCGCGCCTTCGGCGGCCAGCGAATAGTTGTCGCCGTCGCCGCAGGTGGAGTCGCCCCAGAGGCGTCCCTGCCGGTTCTTCTTGCCCTGCCACGGCTCGTATGGAGCGGGGACCTCGCCGTTCTCGCTGCGGCATTCGGGATTGTCGTTGAGCGGTTTGAATTCGCCTGCGGCCTTGAGCGCGGCGACCCGCTTTTCCGCGAGTTCGGCCGGTGATTTGACGGCGATAAGGATGTCCTCCAGTTCGGGGAGTGTCTGACACCATGTCCGCGGGTCTATCTTGCGCGCCTCATCGGCGCCGACGCCCTTCCAGTCGCCCCAGCAGTGCTTTTCTCCCCAGAACCAGATGTAGTCGTCCGCCACTTCGGAGGCCTGGAAGAGGTTGTGTTCGAGATGGCGCACCCGGGAGCCGTCGACGGGGCCGAAGTACCAGCTCGCGTCTTCGGGGTTGGTGTACATGTCGAGGTAGATACCGAAAGAGACGCCGACCTGCGAGGCGTATTTGGCGCGGTTCTCGGGCGAAAGGAGCGCGGGAAGGCGACGACGCATCACGTTGCCCGCGCGGAGGAAGTCGCCGCGCGAGGATTCGTAGCGGTACGAGTGCTCGCATCCGTCGATTATTCGCGCCGTGGGCGGCATGGCGTCGAGGATGCCGTCGACGAAGGCGGGCCAGAGGCTGCCTTCGTCGCGCGCGTCGCGCGCGGGGTCGTCCGACCCGAAGGCGCCGAGGTTCATCGACAGGAACCAGAACGACAGGATGCGGATTTCGGGATATTCGCGGAAGACGCCTGAAAAGACCTCGCGTCCGCGACGACGCGCAACAGCGGTCAGCCCGTCGTAGGGCGGATCGTCGTTGCGCCGGACGAACTGCGCCGTGCCGTGGTAATCCTCAGGGTCCATGGAGATGCCGCGGAAGCCGCCCTCGCGGGCGAACCAAGCGGCGATGGCCATGTTGGAGGCGACATTCGCCCAGCCGACGTCGTCATCCCACGCGATGCGGCTGCCGGACGGCGCGCGGAAGGTGCCGATGAAGCTCTCCTTCATGGAGCGGTGTGCCGTGAGTTCGCGCGCCACGGGCACAAGTGGTTCCAGCACCTTGCGGTCCCAGGCCTCGCGCATGATGTTGTGCGTGCTGACGATGCCGCCATCGGGCTTGGGCTCGTTAAGGTAGACGCCTATGCCGTCGATCGGGAGCTTGTCGAGTTCGTCGGCGTAGGCGACCAGGTCGCGGACGGACTTGCGTGAAAACTCCCACCCGAAGGCGAGTATCTTTGTCGCCGCTTGCACGACATGCGGCATTGCGATCGCCGCTGACGCGGCGATCGCAATGCCCATTCCTGACAGTTTCCCATTCATCGACAATCTCCTGACTTTCAAGGACTAGTTATAACGCCATCGGCTTCCAAACGCTGTCTAATGCGCACTCTGTCCAGCGCCTGGACTGGGATGCCATTGAGCGCGGCGGTGGCCGCCGCCACACCTGCGGCCTGACCCGTAGCCATGCATTGCGCCTGGACGCGAATGGAGGCGAAGGGCTTCGGTTCGGCGGCGACGAGTCCGCCGGCGGCGAGCAGGTTCGGGCAGTGTTCCGATATGAGCGCTGAGAGCGGAATCACGCCCGGACGCTTGAGGAAAGTGAGGGACTGCGCGCTCGAGCCGGCCTCGTGGCGGTCCATCGGATGCGCCGCAAGTGCAATGGCGTCGGGGACGTCCTCGCCGGAGAGAAATTCGGTGACCGTGATGCGGTGGAGGGCCTTCAGTTCGCGGCATTCGCGGAAGCCGGTCGCCTCGGCCGTCTGCGCGACAAAGGCGTTGCGGAAGGCCGGATCGGTCTCCCGGAAGACTTCTGCGATGACGGGGATTTCGCGCCGCATCCGCGCGGCCGCTGTCGCGACTTCGGCGGTGTCCGTGACATCCGCCGCCGCGCGCGTCGCGTTGACACTCACAAAGCCCGGGCGGATTGTGCTGCCCCAGACAACCCAGGGACCGCCGAAGGACTTGATACGTCCCTGCTCCTCCGCCCGTTCCAACGCCGCGCGAAGAACGGGATTCTCCGAGCGTTCGTTGTCGTCGCGGACAACGACGCGCAACCTGTCGGTATCGACGCCGCCTAAAATGAAGCAGAGTGAAAGCGGCTGGGCCGCGCCCGCCGGTGAGCGGGCCGCGCCGAAGCCGTGATGGCCCACAAGCGCGCCGGAAGCCGTGCAGTCGATGAAGACATCGGCGGCTAGGTGCGAAAGACTGTCTGCCGATGAAATCGTCACGGACGAAATCGCGCCATCGGGTCCGAGTTCGGGCGCGCCGCAGACCTGCGTCTGCCACAGGCACTCGACGCCCGCCTCCTCAAGCATTTCGCGCGCGACGCGGCGGTAGATGTCGGCTTCAAATGGAACGATGCCCTTCGGGAGATCGGTGATGGCGCCGCCCGCTGAGGCGAGGCGCTCCACGAACTCCCAGGGAATACCCCCCACGACGCGGCGTCCGGCGAAATTGAATTTGGAGATGGGACCGACAAGCCCAGCAGTCGCCATGCCGCCGGGGAAGCCGAAGGACTCGACGAGGGTTGTCCTCGCACCCTCGCGCGCGGCGGCGATGGCCGCGACAAATCCCGCGGGGCCGCCGCCCACTACGCAAACGCCAGTCCTTTTCATTCGGTTGAAACCTTGCGCAGTTACCGGACTATGATTATGAAGGCCCTGCGGCTGAACTCGATTTCGGCCGCCGCTGAAGGTTCGGATTCCAGAGTAAAGCCGTCGATGGAGTACACGGCGATAGCCTGGAAGGTGTCTGACCCTGCGCCCTTGCGCCACTCCACGGTGAGTGTGCCGTTCGCTCCGCCCTCAATCGGCTCGCCGTTGCGAAGCCAGCGGTATGAAACGGCACCAGGGGCGTAGGCGACGAGCGTGGAAGTTCGCCCATATCCCAGTACTCGACGATAGCCGTCCGCGATGGTCACGGGGAATACCCCGCCGTAGACGTAGGGGTTTGTGGAGCCTTTGCTCAGTACCGGAATAAAGGTGTCGGTGAGCTGGTCCTGCAGTCCCGCCACGCCTTCCTTGACGGCGGGCAGGAACTCATGCACGGCCACTCCGTTCTCGAAGATGCGGCAGGCGTAGATGCGGAAAGAACCATACTCGCCATTGGCGTCGTGTTTTGCGCATAACTTAATGGAGAGGTCTGAGTCCAGTGTGCCTGTGTTGTTTGCCGACACGGAATCCCACCCATTTGTCACGCCGGCTGTGACAAGGGCTCCGACATTGGCGACATTGTCGAGTATGGCAGTACGCCGAATTCCGATGGCATCTGCCAGTGTTACACTCGTTTTCCCGGTTTTCCAGGAGCCATTATAGAAACCGAATCCGCTCTTGTTGTTAAACGTCCCCCAGACATTGGAGTTGCGCCCGCAGAACATATACCACGTGGCCGAATCGCTTGGCGTGCGTGTCGCGGCAGGCGCGAAATCGACTTCGCATCGCGTTAGCTTCTGCGGGGTGTATCCTGTGTCCAGATACTGTTTCTTCGTCGCGTCCGTCTCGATGTACGGGTTCGCCTCGACAGCGATGCCTGTGCCGCCGTAGGCGAGCTTTGTACCAAGTGTGCCGGGGTAGGAGACGAAGAGGCCGGTCATCGTGTCCCTGAGGCCGGGAACGCCATCGCGCATGAATGGCACGAAGTTGCGCGTCTGCACATATGCGCCGTTGGATTTCTCGAAGATGCGGAAGCCGTAGATTTTGAAGGAGCCGAACTCGCTGCTGCCGTTGTAATTGGCGCCAATCCTGACTGGCCCCGTGTTGTATGTTTTGCCAGCGACGGCAGTTGCCGAGCCTTCAAAGTTCGTGACGGTTCCTGACATGACGAACATTTTATTGGCGGGGTAGTCGAGAATGGCCGTGCGGCGGACGTTGAGCACGGCGGCTTCCGCCGAGGAGACCGTGGCCCAGGACGTTCCGTTGTGACGCCCGAACGCCGTGGCGTTCTTGCTAATATACATGCCGAAATAGGCGCCGTTCTCCGCGCCTGAACCGGAGAAGAACCATCCGCTGGCGGAAGTTGGGATTTCCCGAAGCGAATAGTCGAGTTCGCAGCGAGTCTGGTCAGTCGCATGATAGAGGGTGTCGATGAACTGCTTGTCCGTCGCGGTGCCCGTCGCTATGTATGGCGGGGTTTCGACTAAATAGTCGCCGCCGGCGGAGAAGGCAGTGGTGGTATCGTTGTTGCCGATGAATTCGCCGGTGACGGCGTCCATGAAGCCGGGGACGGCCACGTCGTCGCGGAAGCCCGGGTGCCCGGTGGCGACGCAGGGGACGAAGTCGTGGACGAGCACGTACTCGTCTTCGATCTTTTCGTATATCTTCACGCCGTATATCCTGGCTTTGCAGGGTTTCTCAAAGCCCGAGGCGTTCTTGGCGGCGAAGATGGCGAAAGGTGCCGTCGCCTCGTCAGGGTAGTCCTTGGTGTCGATCTGCCAGGCGATGGCGGTGCCAGCCGTATAGAAGTTGTGGCGTTGGGCGGGGTAGTCGTAAGACATGGTGTGGCGGGCCGTGTCGAGATAGAGGAAGTCACCGCCGGAGACCTTTATCCAACCTGCTGACCAGCCGCTTGCCGCGCTCCCGTAGCCGACCACCCAGCATGGATTGCCGGAATTCGCGCCGATGTAGAAACCAAGGGCGAGCTTGAGTGTCGTGGTGTTGTAGTCCGCGCCGAAGAGGCGCGCGCCATTCGTTTGCTCCGTTGTCGGCAGGGCGAAATCGACTTCGATTCGCGAGGTGGGCTTCAGCCTGTAGCCGGTATTGATGCCGGTGGTGCCGTCGGATTCGATGTATGCGTCGACGGCGAACACGGAAACGGCGGCAAGCGCCGCGACAACTGTGACAAGAACGTTCTTCATGGTTCTCCCTTTCATTGTGCAAAACATTCTAGCAAAACCACAGCGGGAATGATATTGCAATTTGAAGTCATAGACATGCATGATTCGGACATGGTATAATCTTAGACATGGACTCTCACAGGAGACGCGACATACTTCTCGCAATGGTACCTTATTCGCCGTGGCGGGCCGAAGGCATAAGACGTTACGCGCGCGAAGCCGGCTGGAACCTCCTCGAATGGAGCAGTCTTCCCGGCATAGGCGGCTGGCGCGGCGACGGCGCGATTGTCACCATCCGCAACGACCCGGAGCTGGTGGCCCTCGTGCGCCGGCTTCGGCGGCGCGGCGTGCCCGTCGTCGACATGACCAACGAGCATCCTGAAATACACGTTCCGCGCGTCTGCCTCGACAACCGCACGATAGGCCGCATGGCGGCGGAACATTTCGCGGAGCGCAACTTTCGGCACGCCGCGTGGTTTTCCACGCACTGGATTCCCACTCATGCGGCCCGGTTCGCGAGTTTCTCTGAGGTATGGACCGCGCTTCCCGGAAACAGGGAGCCTCCGTCGCGGCATGTGCTGATGGAGGAAATCCCCGTCAACCGCTGGAATGACTCGCGCGCCGTTGGACGCTGGTTTGCCTCTCTCTTGCGCAAAGCCCCGAAGCAACTTGCGGTTTTTTGTCCGGGAGCGGCGGAGGCCTCGCGAATCATCAATGAATGCCGCATCGCTGATGTCGCGGTTCCCGAGGAGGTAGCCGTCATTTGCACCGGCGACGACCAGATGCCATGCGAGAACCAGGCCGTGCCGATTACATGCATCGTCGTCGGCGGGGAGCGGCAGGGCTACGAGGCCGCCGCCCTGCTCAACCGACTGATCGACGGCGAACCTCCGCCAAAGGAGCCGATCACCATGCCTCCAAAGGGCATCATCGTGCGCGCCAGCACTGACATGGTCGCCGCTTCGGACCCGATTGTGGCGAAGGCGCTCGCCCTTGTCGCGGAAAACCTCTCGCGCCCCTGGGGTGTGGCGCAGCTTTGCGCGGCGCTTGGCGTCGCCCCGCGCAAGCTGTGCCGTCACTTCACGGCGGAACTGGGGCGCTCGCCTGGCGAGGAGATCCTGCGCCAGCGCATGGCGAAGGCGCGCAAGCTGCTCGGCGACACCGACCTCCCGCTTCAGGAAATCGCCGCACAATGCGGGCTCTGCCATGCCTCGTATTTGTCAAATCTCTTCCGCCGTGAAACCGGACTTGCGCCACGCGCCTGGCGCAGGTTGCATGGGGCGGTATGCAATTAGCCCTTGACCCTGGACGCTGACCTTCGTAAAATTTTCATAATTATGGACATCACAAACTCCAACACAGTTGTCGTTCCCCGCCGCAAGCCGCTCACCGCGAATGTCGGCGTGGTCAGCGTGGGCCTCGACACCTACTGGGCGCAATGCCCCGGCCTCCTTGACGACATGCGCCGCAAGGAGGATGTTTTCGTGGCCAAACTGGAAGGACAATCTCTTTCGGTTTCGCGCTTTGGCATGGCGGACAACCCGCAGCATGCCGCCGCCATGGTTCCGGCGATGAAGGCGGCGGACCTGGACCTCCTCTTCGTCGACATGGTGACATACGCCACCTCGTCGACTTTCACGCCTTTTGTGCGCGAACTCGGTGTGCCAATCGTCCTTGTGGCGCTGCAGCCCGACGAGCGACTCGACTACGAGCACGCCACAATCTACCGCCAGCTCCTGAATGACGACCTATGCTCCGTACCTGAGTTCACCGGTGTCGCCGTGCGGTTCGGGCGGCCTGTCGCGGACACCATAATCGGTCGCCTTGAAGGCGATGACGTTGCGGACGAGGAAATTCGCCAGTGGTGCGCGGTTGCGCACGTCCTGCACGATCTGCGTCGCGCCCGCATCGGCCTCATGGGCCATGTGCTTGAAGCGATGTACGACATGCAGGTCGATCCGACCGCCGTCTCCCGCTCCTTCGGCTGCCATGTCGCCCTCTGCGAACCGGATGAGTTATTGCCGTTATACGGCAATCCTGATCTAGACGCGATAGCGTCCATGAAGAAGCGCATTCTCGACTTCTTCGACACACCGGACCCCGTAAGCGACCCGTGGACGGAAAAGCTCACGGACAGGGACCTTGACGTGGCCGCGCGTGCGGCGGTCGCGCTAGAAGCCTTCATCGCCAAGCGCGACCTGGACGGCCTCGCCTACTACTACGAGGGACAGCCGGGAACGGTGACTCGCGAACTCGTAACGAACTTTATCGTCGGCAATTCGCTCCTGACTGCGGCGGGCTTTCCGATGTGCGGCGAGTTCGACCTAAAAAACTGCATCGCGATGATGATCTTCGACCGTCTTGAAATCGGAGGCAGCTTCGCCGAGTTCCACCCGATGGACTTTGGGCGCGACACGGTTCTCGTCGGCCACGACGGACCGCACCACCTGAACATCGCAGCTAAGAGGCCTGTCCTGCGCTCGCTCAAGAAGTACCACGGCAAGCCGGGAAGCGGCGCGGGGGTGGAGTTCAGCATAAAGGAAGGGCCGATCACGATCATGTCCATCGGCATCAAGGCCGACGGCACCTTCAAGTTCATCGTCGCCGAAGGCGAGTCGCGAGCCGGACCGATTCCCGCCACCGGCAACACAAACACCCATGGCAAGTTCCCGCCCGACCTCCGCACATTCCTAAGGCGCTGGGCGCTTGAAGGCCCAACGCACCACTTCGCACTCGGAATAGGCCACCACGCAGCGGAGCTTCGCAAGCTCGGCCGCGCGCTCGGCATCGAGACTGTCGTGGTAACTACCGAGATTCGCAAATGACAAGTCTATCCAAAAACGACCTCTACGTTCCTGAACCACGTCCCGTAAAAAGCGCGATGGACCTCACCGCCCGCCATGAGTCAACAAACCACTAGCCACTGACCACTAACCATGAACGACCGAATCCAGCGTCTCATCACCGCCGCTCGCGTGGGCGACGTCTATCCTCAGCAAGTCAAGGTCGAATACGACGAGTTCGACCTCAGGCTCTCCGATCCGCAGCGGATCGCAAAGCGCCTCACGGAGTACATGGAGGCGCAGCCGTGCGCCTTCTCCGACGACAACGAGCTCGTCGGCATGATCCGCTTCGACGGTTCCGTCGAGGGGCCCCTCTTCCCGCGCATCGGCCACCGCGCCTTTGCCGAGACAAGAGACAAGTACTACTGCAAGCCGCAGGAGAATCTCTGCACCTTCGAGTGGCAGCACTCGAACGCCGACTTCGGCAAGGTCATCCGCGTCGGCCTCGTCGGCTTGCGCAAGGAGATCGTCGAAGCGCGACGGCACTACGAATCGGACGTCCAGCGCCTCGCCTTCCTCGCGGGGCTGGAGTCCATGATCCGGGGCATCGTCAACCGCTCGCGGCAGTACGCCGCCGAGTGCCGCCGCCGCGCCGCCGATCCTGCAACACCGCCCGCGCGCCGCGCCGCGCTTCTGCGCATGGCGGAGAACTGCACTCGCGTCCCCGAGCAACCAGCGCGCACCTTCGAGGAGGCAATCCAGTGCCTCTACTTCTGCTTCCACTTCCAGCCCGACAGCATCGGCCGCCCCGACCAGTATCTGCTGCCGCTCTACCAGCGCGGCCTGGCCGACGGCTCGCTCACCCGCGAACACGCCCGCGAACTGCTCCAGGAGCTCTACGTGATGATACACGCCTGGACGCGGCCCGGCAGCAGCCACAACTCCGACAAGGGCGCGGAGTCGCACTTCGTCGTCGGCGGCTACACCCTCGACCACCGCTGCGCGTGGAATGAGCTTTCGGAGCTAATTGTCGACTCGCTCATGGAGACCGACCTCATCCGCCCGCAGGTCTCGCTGCGCTGGAACCGCCTCACGCCGCGCTCCGTGCTGCGCCGGATGCTCGACGCCGAACGGCACGACAAGAACAAGCGCGTCGCCTTCGTGAGCGACGAACCCCGCATCGCGGACATGACCGGCCGCCGCGGAATCCCGTGGGAGCAGGCCTATGACTACATCATGGTCGGCTGCAACGAGCCTGCCTTCCAGGGCGGCATCTCGCTCGGCGGCAACACGACGAACATCGTCCGCTCGCTCGTCCGCACGCTCGACGGCCGTCGCGGCGAAGTCCTCGCGTGCCGCGACTTCGACTCCTTCTACGCCATCTACGAGGAGGAGCTGCACCACGACCTCGAGACAATCCTCGACTACTCCAACCGCTTCAACATGCTGCGCTCGCGCGACTGCAACGTCCTCACATCTCTCTTCATGACGGGATGCATCTCGCGCGCGGCGAGCGTCACGCAAGGCGGTGCCGAGCGCGCCCTCTGGTGCGCCAACTTCATGGGCTCGACAAACCTCATCGACTCGCTCTGCGTCATCCGCCAATTCGTCTTCGAGGAGAAACGCTGCACGATGGAGACGCTTTTAGCAGCCCTCGACGCCGACTGGAAGGGCTACGAGGCGCTGCGCGACGAGATTCTGCGCGACGGACGTTTCTACGGCAACGACGACGACCTCTCGAACGAAGTCGCCCACCGCTTCTACCGCTCCGTTGCCAAGTTCGCCGACGGACGCACCGACTTCTTCGGTCACCCCATCACATTCGGCAACCTCACCGGCTACCACCCGCACTTCGCGTGGCACGGCGCCAACACCAAGGCCACGCCAGACGGCCGCGTTGCCGGAAGCGCCTTCCTCTTTGGCGGCGGGCAGTCGAACGGCAAGGATCGCGACGGCGTGACGTCGCTTATCCGCTCCGTGGCGCACATGGACCCCACGGGCGTGATGACCGGGAACTCCATCTTCAACCTCTCCGTCGACGAACGCATTGTCATGGACGACGAAAGCTTCGAGAAGCTCGTCGCCCTGGTCGAAACCTACTTCAAGGAAGGCGGGCTGCACATCCAGCTCAACCATGTCTCCGCCGAGGAACTTCGCGCCGCAAAGGCGAACCCCGACGCCTACAAGAGCCTGCGCGTCCGCGTCTCCGGCTTCTCCGCCTACTTCGTCGGGCTCAAGGAGTCAATCCAGGACGACGTCATCGCCCGCACGGAGCACACTGCGTAGCGCGACGTCACTCCGCGCGACACAGTAATGAGTAACGAGTGACGGGAGAACTTTTTTACTGCCATGAAAGTCGAAACCATTCTTTCCGAAATCGAGGCCGCATCACGGCCACGTGCCGAACGGCCGGTACTCATGACGCGCCGCATCGGATGGGGATCCCTCAAGAGCGGGACCAGCGTGGGGGGGCAAACCCTCAGGCTGGGGAACGCCGTCTTCGAGCACGGCTGGGGCGACCACGCCCAAAGCCGCCACGTCGTCCGGCTGCCGTCGCCCGCCGCGCGCTTCGAGGCGTTTGTCGGCGTCCAGGGGCACATCGGCTTCACGTCGCGCCTCGTCTTTTCTGTCTACGCCCCCGACGGCAGGCTCCTCGCGCGGTCGCCGGGACTCGGGGCCGGCGACGAGCCCTTTCCCCTCTCCGCCGACCTCGCCGGGCTGACGACCTTTGAGTTCGGCGTCGTCGACGTTGGCGTCCCCGAGGACTTCAAGGGGACGCCGCCCATGGCGAACGCCAACTGGTGCGACCCCGTCATCACCCTTGCCGACGGACGGCGGCTCCTCGCAGACGATTTCGTTCCGGAGGAGGGATTCCCAATGGATTTCCTCTACGACGGTGACCGCCGGCCGCACGGCGAACTGACGTTCGAGACGGTTGCCGAGACGCCGGAGTTCGTCAGGTGGCGAATCGCGGAGCGCCTGCCCGACGGCCGTCTCACCATCGTCAACACGGTCACGGCATACCGCGACTTCCCCGTCGTGGAGTGGCTCCCGGAACTCGTCAACGACGGCGACGCCCCGAGCGGCATTGTCTCGGGCTTCCATTCCCTTTCGCTTTCGCTCGACGTGGCGGACCGGTCGTCGGGCTACATCGAGACGCCCTACGCCTCGACCTGCCGCTACCCGCTCTGCGACATCGCCCTCCGCCGGACGCTCGGCAGCAAGAACTGCCAGAGTGACTTCACGGCGGAGACGGTCTTCCTCCGTCCTCGTTATCCCGACAACCGCGTGCGCCTCGACACCGACGAGGGCCGCTCCTCCGCCGCCTGGCTGCCCTTCTTCGGCCTCGACTTCGACGACGCGCACGGCCTCAACGTCGGCATCGGGTGGAGCGGCCGCTGGTTTGCTGAGTTCAGCCACCACGAGGACCGCCTGCGCGTCGAGGCCGGCATGCCCGAAACCAACTTCCGCGTCCTGCCGGGCGAGCGGCTGCGCCAGCCCTCGGTCTTCATCCACCAGCGCAACGGCCTTTCGGTCGAGGACGGGCAGAACGAACTCCGCCGCTTCCTCCTCAAATACCACTCCCCACACAATGCGGACGGTTCCATCGTACGCACGCCGTTCCCCCTGACGGAATGGGGCGGACAGACTACCGAGGGACTGCTCCGCACCATCGCCACCAAAGTCCGCCATGACCTCCCGTTCGACACCTTCTGGGTCGACGCAGGATGGTTTGGCGACGACCGTCCCGTTTCGCCGACCGAGTACGGCAACTCGGACTGGGCACGCACAGTCGGCAACTGGCGTGTCAACCAAGTCCCCCACCCCGGCGGATTCAAGCCGGTCTCGGAAGCCGCGCACAAGGCCGGCATGAAGTTCCTCCTATGGGTGGAAATGGAGCGCGTCACGCCCGACTGCCCGGTGGCGCGCGAACACCCGGAGTGGATTCTCCACGCGAAGAAAAACCCCTTCAGCCTCCTCCTCAACCTCGGCGACGACGGCGCCCGCGAATGGGCCATCGCGCAGGTTGACCGTCTTGTACGTGAAGAGGGAGTCGACTACTACAGGCAGGACTTCAACTTCAACACCATCCCCTACTGGTACGACAATGACGCGCCGGACCGCATCGGCGTAACGGAGATGAAGTACATCGCCGGACTCTACCGCTTCTGGGACACGCTACGGGAACGCTTCCCCGACATGCTCATCGACAACTGCGCCTCCGGCGGCCGGCGCATCGACTTCGAGACCAACTCGCGCAGCATCTGCCTCTACCGCTCCGACATGCTCGGGCGCCCGTGGTACGACTGCGCCGAGGCCAACCATATCGAAATCCCCTACCTGTCGGCCTGGGTCCCGCTACACGCCGGCGGCACGACCGTCCTTCCCGGCGACGACTACGCCTACCTCTCTGGCGTCACGACGGGCACTGACGGCCCCGTCTTCGACGAGAAGCTTCCCTTCGACCCCGTCTGGTACCGCGAGGTGCTCGTCACCGCGCGCCGCATGGCCGAATGCTTCTACGGAGACTTCTACCTTCTCACCCCGCACCCCGAAACGCGGCGCGGCATCTACGCCTACCAGTGCCATCTGCCAGAAGAAGGCAGGGGGTTCTTCGCGGTCTTCCGGCGTCCGGAGGGCGACGAGGCGGAGATCGTCCCCGCGCTGCGCGCCATCGATCTGGCGGCGCGCTACGAAGTCGAGACCTTCCGCGGGACGGCGGAGACGCTGTCGGGCGCGGAGCTCGTCTCCCGCGCCGTCCGCCTCGACGCGCCTCGCAGCGTCCGCGTCGTCTTCTACCGCCGCGCGGAAGAGTAGAACTGAAGTCCGTGAAAGCGCTCGTTTTCGACATTGAGAAGTTCGCTGTCCATGATGGACCGGGGATACGCACCGTGGTCTTCCTCAAGGGCTGTCCTTTGCGTTGCATCTGGTGCCACAACCCCGAGTCGCAGTCGTTCGAGCAGGAGCGGATGGCAAGCGCCGACGGACGCTCGCCGCCGGAGACCGTCGGGCGGCCGATGACGGTCGAGGATGTGATGGCACAGGTCCGCAGGGACAAGGCCTTCTATGACAACTCCGGAGGCGGCCTCACCATCAGCGGCGGCGAACCATTGGCGCACTTCGAGTTTACGCGCGAGCTACTTGCCGCAGCCAAGTCAGAAAGCATACACACCGCCATCGAAACATCCGGTTTCGCTTCGCGCGAGCGGTTGGAGGCGCTGCTGCCGCTCGTCGATTTATGGCTCTGGGACGTCAAGGCGCATCCGTCACAGCACAAGAAATTCACAGGCGTCGAAGCGGCGCTGATTCTCGACAATCTCGCCTTCATAGCGGAGCGTGGCGCGAAAATAATCCTACGCTGCCCGCTTGTGCCTGGCGTGAACGACTCCGATGAGGCCCTGCGCCACATAAGGGGCCTGTCCGAAACAACACCGGGCGTGATCCGCGTTGACATCGAACCCTACCATCCGATGGGCGAGGACAAGAACCGCCGCCTTGGCCGCACCCGCTATTTCCAGGCCCCATTCGCCACAGAGGCGGACAAGGCCCGTTGGCGTTCAGCCATCTTCAAGGCATCTGGGCTACCTGGCTGAAAGTCGCTCGATTTCGCGGGCGAGTTTGAGACGATGCGCCTTGATTGGGCCAGGGCGGTTTGTGAAATCGGTCTGCGACTTCGAGACGTCGGCCGGGACTTCAAGAAGTGCGTTTCCAGGATCGAGGCGCGAGAGAATGGCGAAATATTCGTAATCCTCGATTCCGTCGCGGAGGATTTCGATCCGCGTGGAGCCGTTGGGGGCTTCCAAGACAACGCCGCCGTCCTTGTCGAAGCAGGCGCGGGGCGGGTAGAGGAAGCGACCGTCGCCGTTGCCCCAGTTGTAGCGCATGCTGTCCGCCCAGCTGGCGGCGTCCTCGTAGGGGTTCTGGCGCGAACCGGGATAGACGGCGCGGCTTGTCCAGTAGACGGTCTCCCAGATGAGAATGCCGCGAATCCGCTCCTGCCACGTCTGCCAGAGCCAGACGCGCATGTCCGTGCCGGGATGGTCGATGAACTCCGTGGCGTACGGGGCTTTGGGGAACATGCAGATGTACCACCAGAACTCGTCGCCGCGCGCGCGGCATGCGGCCTCGGCGGGCGAGTGTAGGTTCATCGAGGTCGGACACCATAGGTTGACGACATCCGCCAAAGCCTCCTGCGGCTCCTCGGTGATGCGGCAGCGAAGCGACGGCGCGTATTTGCGGATTGCCCGCAGCCCGCGCCGGATGAAGGGATAGTCCTTCTCGGTCGGCTCGTCGAACCAGTAGATTCCGGCCGTGTCGAGCCAGCCGCGCTCGCGGAGATGCGCCTCGATTGCGCCAAGGTACTTGGAGACGAGCGCCTCGTATGCGGGTGTGCCGTCCTTGCGTCCGTGGAAGTCGTGGGGGTTGTTCGCCCGGAAATCAGCCTTCGTAAAGCCGGGGATGGAGAAGACGAACGAGTTGAAATGGTACCGTTCGAGCGCATTGGAGATGGCGGCGTCCCAATTCGCCCAGTCGAAGGTGAAGACCGCCTCGTCCTCCTTCCCCTCCTCGGCCGAAAGGGTGTACGACCAGAGCGGCGCATGGCCATCGTGTCCGGCGGGATGGTAGGGTGTCAGGTGAGCGTCGGAAAGCGCGCGGTAGTAGAGGTCGCGAATGGTGTCGCAGTCGCCTTCGTCCGTCGCCCGGTGGTAGGGGAATATCTTCGCGTCGGCACAGCCGAAACTGGTCTTGAGGGTCATCGTGTCGGGCAGCTCGAAGCCGAAGACCTCCACTTCCAGGGGGACGGACACTTCGGCCAATCCTTCGGCAGTGACGGACAACGAGCCCCTGTAAAGGCCGGCCGGCGTTCCCTTCGGCACCTTGACGCGTACCCAGAAGGGGCGGTTCTGTCCGGCGGGAACGTCGGCGCCATCGGCGGGAATGGCTTCCAACGGTTCCGGCCAGAGACCGGGAGCCGATGTTGCGTCCGTGGGGTTGTCGATGTCGAGGTAGGTGACCATGCGCACATCAATCGCGCCGACTGGAATCCGCGCGCCCCCATCCTTCGCCATAAGGTCGCGCGCAACGCCGACACGGACGCCACGGAGGTCTTTCGCCGCTGCCTTTACGACAAGCTGCACGCTCTCCGCCTCGTTCGCCGCCTCAGAAAGGAAAAGGGCTTCGGCCTTCGCCGCAGGCGCGCGACGCCACGGCGCGACGCGCATCTCCTCGTCGGCGCGCCAGAGCATGAAGCCTTCGGCGGGAACGGCCAACGCCTCGCCCCAGTCTTCGACGTAGTAGTCGGGCGCGGGGACTTCCCCGACGGTCTCGCCTGTCTCGGCATCGACATACTTGGTGGAGCCGGCGGCGCGGAAGGGCTCGCCGTCGATTGTCGCCTTTACGGAGGGGAAGCCGAGTGCAAGCGAGCAGACTGGCTCGCCAAGCGTCCGCACGAAGAGCCGACTGGCTGGAAGGAGATCGTCCGGGGCGCGGCCGGGAAAGCGGCCTTTCCCACCGCAAACCGCCACTTCGCGCCAGTCCGCGCCGTCGGTGGAGACGGCGACGGCGACGGCGCCTGTCGAGTAGGAGGCCGTCGAGAACGTCACCTCGAAGGTGGTGAACTGGCGCCCCGCCACTTCGAACATGTAATCGCACCCGGCTCCCGGCGAGTGACGCCAAATCGTCGTGTTGTATGTCGTCCGCGTCCGCTTCAGGAGGGGGCGGACATGCGGTCCCTGAAGGCGTATGTCGCGCCGCATGAAGCGGTATACATTGCCATCGACGGCTTCCCCGGCGCCAAGTTCCACGCCGTTTTCAAAATGCGCATATTCGGCGCGGACGCGGCGAAGCGTCACATCGCGCCACGACGCGCCGCCCGCCATGTTGTAGGTGCCGAGCCGGATTGGCGAAGAATCGGCGAAGGCGGGGTAGACGAAAACGCACGTGCGCTCGTTCGTCTTTCCGGCATCCACGGGGAAGTCGATGTTGAAGACGGTTGACCTCCCTGAAACGGGGCCGCCGTTGAGCAGCCCCTTGCCGGATGGCGTCGCCTTGTAGGAAAGGGCGTAGAGCTCGCCAGGTTCCTGCGGGACGTCCTTGGCGGTCCATGACGCGCCATTCGTCGCCACGACGCCGGCAAGAAGGGTGGCCAGAACCGGTATTGCCATCGGCTACCTCACTGGACTTGCATTAGAAAGAATCGGGGAGGCCGTTGGCATTCAAGGGCGCCGGCATCAATAGTGCCAAACATGACGCGGGGACGTCCGGCGTAGTCGGTTGCGCCAAGTAGCGGCACCATCCAGTCCTCGATTACGCCTAGATCCCGCGCCGGCGAGGAGTGCCTGATGTCGAACTCCCCGCCCGTAACCGAAGGCTCGAATTTGATATTTGAAGCCTGTTTGCAGCCCGAAAGGCCATCTGCAGTGACGGCCAAGGCAGATGCCGTGAAAACGCAGTTCGTAAGGTAGGGGCTGCGCACATCCATCGCGCCTATGCCGGTGATTGTGTTGCCGGCGATGATGGAGTTCCACGCGACGCAATCATGCAGAATGCCGCTGTTGGCGTTGTTGCCGATGTCACAGAGGTTGCCGTAGTAGGTGCAGTTCACGATCTTTTTTCCGTCCGTCATGGAACTTGCGCCGATGGCATGGTTGTAGGCCACGATGCAGTTGACGTTCGTGCGGTAGACCGTCGTCCCGCCGTAAATCGTGCCGATGTCAAGATGCTGGGCGTTGACCGTCGTCGAATTATGGGCGAAGAGACAGCGCGTCATGTTGCATCCCGCAATGACATAGCCTGAAAGAACATCATGGTTGGTGATAACGCAGTCCACGAGGTCTGCGTTCGAGATGATTGTCCGTGAGCTTTCCTTGTTCGCCACATTGGCGTTGAAAACACAGTTCGAGACAAGTGCAAGAGGAGAGGATGCGTTGACGAAGAGCGCTGCGCCGCTCGCCCAGCCAGTCTGGCGGTTCCGCTCAAAGAGACAGTTTCTCACGATGGACGAGGCGCTTCCCACGTACATGCCGCCGCCACGATCCGCCGCGTTGTTTTCGAAGACGCAGTCGATGCAGGTACCTGAGGCAAGGTAAAGGCCTCCGCCGACCTTGTCCGAGTTTGCAGCCCCCGTCGCGGCGTTTCCGCGGAAGACACAGTTCGAAACAAGACCATTGCTTGCCATGTAGGCGCCGGAGGCGTGTTTGCCAGCGTTTCCAAGAAACTGGCATCCAACACATTCGCCGCCTTTGCTCATGTAAAGGCCACCTCCATATTTCCCCGAAGTAGCAATGGCGTTGTTCGTGAAGATGCAGCCCCATGCACCCTGAACAGACGAGTCAGTCCAAAGTCCTCCACCATGTTGTGTTCCGCAAGTGTTGTCCGCAAAGAGACAGTTATAGGCGCGCGCCCTCAACACCCCGCCTCCGCCTGCGCCATTACTGCCTTTGGCGTAGTTGTTGGAGATGACAACATATTTCAGAACTAGTGCGCTGCTGCCCTGGATGCCACCTCCATCTCCGCTTGTGTATCCGCCTGTGATGGTGAGGTTGGAAATGACAAAGGGCCTTGTCTCCTCGCCTGTCCAGGCATGGATAATCTTTTTCCCGTCAGTCGAGCCGCCACCCAGGAGTATGGTGTCGCCCGGCTTGTCGCCAAGGCCGGCGAACAAGCCGTCAATGCACTTGGTGTTGAAGTAAAGATGTGCGTTGCTGGGTTTGCCGCCAATAGTCGTTGCCGTACCGTGCAAGTCGTAAACACCTGGTTCAAGAAGGATTTTCGTGCCTGTATGATTGTTCGCATTCAATTGCGCCACGATGTTCGTGAGGGCGGTCACGTCCCCCACCCCGCCCGGGGCTGAAATCCGATACGTTGCGCCAAACGCGCCAATCGCGGCGAAACCAAATGCCGCAAGTAGGAATGTAAACGCACTCGCTTGCCTGTTGTCCATGTGATGTCCCTCCAAAGCCTATTGTTGCACAATGCACCTCAGAACGAATCCGGGAGGCCCTCCTCACGCTTCTGGCGGAGGTATTCGTCCGGCATTTCGGGGGTGTAGTTGGGGTCGGCCTCGAGCTTGGCGAAAACCTCCATCCAGTGGGCGGGAATTGCATCGAGGTGCGCCTCGCACGCCAGCAACTCCTCAAGCGCGAAGTGCCACTGCGTGTCGCCAAGGCGCGCACTGAGATACCTTTCCCAGGCCAGCATGTCGGCCATGTATCCGGGTGGAAGGTTGCGCGCCGTGACAAGGCGGATGGCACCGGCCACAAAAGGAGTGACGACCTCCGCGTAGCCTTTGTCCGAAAAGTGAAGCGCGTCACCCATGTAGTAATCCTTGAGAATCATGCCGGTTAAATTGTCCAATAGCAATGGTGAAAAATCGAAAGGGTAAATCTCGTTGTCCCCTTCACCGCGGAGCTTTCCAACCATCCTCCATAAAAGCATGTTGGAGCCGATTGTGAATACAAGAGGCCTCCCTTTCCAGGACATGGCCCGTGGCGGAATGCCAAAGACGATGATTTTCGTCTCCGGACAAAGTTCGCGAATGGTTCTTACAAGTTTTTCGACCCCTTTTTCTATGTCTTCCGGCGTTGACTGGAGGTTGAAGTTGTTCGTGCCGATCAGAAAGGTGGCGACTGACGGCGGGTTGTTGGTGAGAAGGTCGCGCATGTCCTCTATCCGCCAGAGCAGATGCTCGATGCGGTCGCCGCAGATTCCGGCGTTGACAACGGGGAAGTTCGTCGCCATGTAGGTGAAGCGGGCGCCGCGCCAATTTGCCGTGAGCGAGTCGCCGAAGAGGATTACGGGATGCGGTTTCGCCGCCGCGTACGCCTTTTTTATTTGTTCCTGTATCGAAGATCCCTTGCGAAGTGGGTTGGGAATGGTCGTGGAGGACACATATTCGTTTCGGGGAATGCTTTCGACCACAAGTGAGCGCACTTCATTCGTCCCACGGCACTCTACGCTGAACTCCAGTTCGTCGGGGGCGATTGTCATGCAGAAATCGCAGGTCCCGCTTTGTGGCTCGGCGCAGGCCGGAAAAGTGTGTCGCCACAAGCCCATGAATGCGTTGTGGCACGGTTTGACGACAAGCGTCAGCGGCTTTTCCGCCACATATTCGATTCCAACGCGGCAGTAATAGAAGTTGTTTGTGAAGGTGACGCGGCCGCCCCCTGCGTTGAGCTCCTTTTCGGTGAAGAGAATCTTGTGTGCCTCCTCGGCGCGCAACGCGCCAGGAACGAGTGCGAACACGGAAAGTACGGCGAGTATCTGTCTTTTCATGGCTCCTGCTTCCTTAAAGCTGTCATCCTATGATATAATTGTATCATAATCGCTAATGCTTGATGCATTCCCTTTTTTCCACCTAATCGCCATCAAACCCATGGAACCTTCCATCCCAACCACCAACGGCAGACCATCACCAATCCAACCCCGTGAACAGCTATCGCTCAAGATTGCCGGCGTCACCCAATTGGACGCCACAGGCGCGAAACAGGTCGTCGCCACTTCATTGGAGGTTGGCGGTGAAGAACTTCGGCTACTACATCGCAAGGCCTTCCACTGGCGCACGCATGTCCAGGGAATAATCCAATTCGCAGCTATCGCCAATGTCCGCGTAGTTGACAATGGTGTCGCCTTCGACAACCTTCGCGACGGTTATATCTTCCGCACCATAACCGTGGTCATTTCAGGCAGAAGCCGCAACAAGCTTGTCGAGGCGCTTCCAACCACGCTGACGGACAAATACGAACCCGGATACGGCCAGGTCGTAAAGGACATCGACGATTACGCAGCCGCCCTCCGGGAAAGCGTCGGATGTACTTGGGTCTCCTATCTCGTCATCGCAGCCTGCACTGCATATTTTATCTGGATGTGCTTACATGGCATGAATCCGGTTGACCCTTCCGTGGAGGACATTTTCAACGGGGGTGGCAACTTGTCCGCCGCGACCTTCCGTTACGGGCAATGGTGGAGGCTGCTATCGAGCGGTTTCGTGCACTGCGGCATATTGCACCTCTTCCTGAACATGTGGTTCCTCTTCGCCATCGGCCGCCAGGCCGAACGCTTCTTCGGACACCTTCTTTACGCCCTCATATACCTCGCGGCGCTTGTGGGCGGCTCAATGCTTTCCGGCGCGATCAATGACAGAATTGTTTCCGCAGGTGCGTCCGGCGCCCTCTTTGGACTCGTCGGCGCAATTGTCGCCTACATGCTGCGCAACCGAGGCAACATTCCGCCATCCATTCGTTCCCAAAGCATGAAAAACATGTTGTCATGCATTTTCATAAACCTGGTGTACGGCATGAGACCCGGAATCGACAACTGGTGCCACATCGGAGGCCTGGTGGCCGGCTTCGTTTGCGGATTAATAGCGGCCTTCCCATTACGTGAGACGGACCGGGACGCCGCTGTCCTTTCACGCGCATTGATTCTCGCAGTGCTCATCCCAGGCATCGGCATTCCCGCCTACCGGGCCATCCGGCAGCATACGCCACCGCTTCCGGCAGTCGAAGAGGCGGAGTAAATTGCTGTTCACGCCAGTTCCACCTGGACCTTGACGGTTCCGCCCTCGCCGGCGCGGACAAGGCACGAGGCGATGCCCGCCTCGGTCGCCTTCATCGCGCCGACAATCTCGCAACCCTCGGCGAAGAATGCGATGGGGCGCGATTCAGGGACGACATCCCCTTCCCCATCGACGAGTTCGGCGTCGACGAAGACGAGGTCACCCGCGACTGGCGGCACGCCTTCGTCACGGACACCGACACGAAGCCCTACGGCCGGCCCCGGCCTCCGCAGTGACTGCCGGGCCGCCTCGCGTCCGTCGCGGAAACCGACGACCTCGAGGTCTCCCGCCGGGACTCCGTTGAACGTGAAAGGCGGATGGACAAGGTGGTTCGCGTTGCCGCCATCGTATGGGTTTCCTCCGGAGGAGTCCGTGCCCCAGAGTAATGCGGTCTCCCAGTCTGGTGAGGTCGCCTTTTCGGGGTTGTAGGCCGTGTCGGGGCCGGCGTCGGGACGGCGGCGGCGGACGGGTTCGCCGTTCTGCCGGATTTCAACTTCGTCGCAATTTGAGAAGACCACGACCTTCGCGCCGTCACGGACGGCGAAAAGCATGGGCTCCCTGCAGGTCTGGCTTCGGTAGAGGAAGAACTTCGGCTTCGGCAGGCGGAAGAGGTCGACGGATCCGGAGCGCTCGATGTCGGCCGAACAGCCGCGGTTGTAGTCGATGAAGCACCAGTCGTTGGTTCCGACCACGCCTGGCACCAGATGGGAGCGGTTCAAGGTCCACTGGAAGTTCCAGGCCTGGCCGAGAAGGGCGGCGGGGCCGGCGCCGCGCGCGC
>JAEEGG010008765.1_pt1 | contig 22832 bp, 35 predicted proteins | sample 9134161 | NCBI WGS metagenome assembly JAEEGG01 (sample SAMN16246543, study PRJNA631951) | gut metagenome | biome: gut microbiome; feature: rumen; material: CR-attached | host: Bos | place: Iran: Karaj | collected 2018-10
CTTCTGTTTCAAAAGGAAAGAATGACGAAGAATAGAGGTCGGCTATGCCATAGCGGTCAATCCACTCGCGGAACTCCCTGCGGAAGTCCTCACCAGCATAGTCAAGTCCGGCAGCGGCAGACAAGCCGGAGCCTGCCCCAATCAGGATATAGTCAGCATTGGAAATCTGCTCTTTAAGCCATTGGGCACGCTCCGAGAAGCGGCTCATAGATGTCACGGTCTTTGTCGAGGAAAACATTGAATACAATCGTTTTAAGTGAATGTCGGGGGTATGACTTGACAGTCTCAATGGCAATTTCTGCTGCTCGCTGGTTGGGGAAGTGGAATACGCCCGTGGAGATGCAGCAGAAGGCGATGCTCTCCAGTCCATTTTTCTCTGCAAGGTCAAGACAGCTGCGATAGCAAGCTGCCAACTGCTCTTCCTGTTCCTTGGTGAGAATGCCGTCGGGAATAATCGGGCCAACGGTATGGATCACATGCTTGGCAGGCAAGTTGTACCCCTTGGTGATGAAGGCATTGCCAGTAGCCAGAAGCCGCCCCTGCATGGTGTCGTTACATTCCTTGCGCAGTTGGATTCCTGCAGCAGAGTGGATGCAGTTATCGATGCAGTTGTGGAGCGGTGCCCAGCACCCTAAAGCCTGTGCGTTGGCAGCATTGACGATAGCATCCACCTTCAGACGAGTGATGTCACCCTGCCAGAGAAGGATGTCTGAGGTCTGAGGTGTGATGTCTAAGATTTCCACAACGCCTTTATCCTCACACTGCATCTGAAGTTCGGCATCCTGCATTTTCAGAAAGTCTTCGCTGATAGGTCTTGGCTCCCACACGTTCATCAATGCCCGCATCATCCTTTGCCGCTCTTCGAGTGTAGAAGGAATCCGATGGCTGACACAATTGTCAGCCATCAGATACATAATGATGTTCTTCAGATTCTCCAGCCTGTCCATTGTCCTTACTTCTTATAGAGAGCCTGAGCCAGTGCATCGGCATCGCCCGGCAGTTCGGGATATGCGGTCTTCAAAGCCTCGGCAAATGCTGCGGCATCCTTGTTGGCAGCAAGCAGTTCCTTCACCTTCTCCAGATAGGAAATCTTGAACTCTACCTGAGCCTTCTCAGCCAGACCACCGTGACCGCCAATGAAGTACTTGGCTCCAGAGGCGAGAGCCTTCTTAGCCTCGGCCAGTTCTGCGTCAACAGCAGCAGCGTTGCCAATCTGCAGCGGACTTACGTGTGCCTCGGCCGGAGTCCAGTGAGTGTAATACACCTGCTTGCCGATGATGATAGATGCAGCGGGGAAGTCGCTTGTTGCACCATGCTGGAAATCAAAGTCAACACCGTTCCACTTCTGTGTCTGACCAAAGGGAACCTCTGCGGCCTTCTGCGTGGGCAACTCTACCATCGTGTCGCCAAACTGCGAGGCAAACTGCTTCATCATGCCACCATAGATGGGACCTTCGATAAAGGCGGGCATACCCTCGGGCATCGTCAAAGGAAGCTTGTCGCTGCCACCCAAATGATAGTCGGTCACATCAATCTCCACAGGCTTGCCCAGCTTCTCGATGTAGGCAGCAAACTCGGCCGCATTCACCTTAAAGAGCGGATATTCCATGACGATGAGCGAATCCTGGCCCTCGATAATGTAGCTGGCATCGCCCATCACGTCGTTAGTGTTATACACATGCAGCTTAAAGCCGTCCAAATCATAGGCGGTGAATGCGCCAGTCAGAGAGTCCTCTACTTCAGCGGCATCGTTCTGAGCCGTCTGCTGTGTCTTGTTACCGCAGCTTACCATCATGGCAGCTGCCATCATTACGAATAATACCTTTTTCATTGTTCTTACCTTTTTATTATTAATACTCGTTGCTTCTTGATTGCGAGTGCAAAGGTACGGCAAGTTTTTCAATCCCACAAGAAGGCACTTTTTGGTGAGATAGTTACCAAAAAGTAGGAATTGTGATGTTATCGGGCTTCTGCGAAGGTGACATTAACTTAGATTAACTAAGTGTAATTTGGTAATTCGGTAACTATTGGTTACCTTTGCACTAAAATCATGAATTATGGCAGATATTAAAGCAGAGTATTTGGCTTGTCCAATCAGGCAAGTAGTGAGTCGTTTCGGCGACAAGTGGTCCATGCTGGTGCTCTATATGCTTCACGCCAGCGAGACGGGTGTATTGCGCTTTAACGAGATCCGCCGTCTGATGACGGACTGTTCCCAGAAGATGCTCTCGCAGACGCTGAAGAATCTGGAGCAGAGTCACCTTGTTCATCGTGAGGTCTATCCGGAGGTACCTCCCCGTGTGGAGTATTCACTGACTGATACAGGCAAATCATTGATGCCTGCGCTCACGGCTCTGATAGCCTGGGGCAAGGAGCATTTCAATGAAGTGGTAACAGATTAACATTGGGGCTGTCAATGACGTTACGAGAACTCATACAATCAGTGGATTCTGAGCAATACAGCGACTCTCAGTTGTATCAGAAGCTATTAGACAAATCGGAATTATATGGCAAGTAGTATAGACTTTGTGCAATATATTGTTGACCAATGTTCAAAAGCTGGTGATATAGTCGCCAAGAAAATGTTTGGCGACTATGGAATTTATTGCGATGGAAAGATATTTGGTCTTATCTGTGATGACAAGTTCTTCCTGAAACCTACAGAGACCATTCGACCATTGCTCAGAAAGGCAGAACTACGTCCACCCTATGAGGGAGCAAAGGACTATTTCTACATAGCAGATGTGGATGACCACGATTACCTTTCTGAGTTGGTTATTGAAACGTGCAAATCTCTCCCAGAACCTAAGTCCAGGAGAAAATAGTTATTCGCAACAAACAAAGGTTGCTATCCTTCCTGGCATTTACCAACCAGTCGTTTACCCAGCTCATAGGCATTCTTCAAGTCGGTATCAAAATGCTCGTCACGATACTTACGCTTGTCTTCTTCCTTGAAGACGGTCATGGCATAGCGTGGATAGTCAGAGAACTGCTACTCCGAGACAGGTGACCATACTTGCACACAGAATGGGGGAAGATCTGGATAGATGTGGCATTGGCCATTGTCCATGGGGCAATGAATGGAGTTGTCAAGTCGTTGTTCCTCAGGGTTGCTAAGCACCAGTGAATAATTACCAGACTGGCATGGAATCTGGTAGGCTGAATAAAATCTGTCACTGAAATTGAAGACGAACATATGTCCTTGGCGCTCAAAGGCAAGCACTTGGTCACCGGGGTTCGACAGAAGCAGTTTTATTGGCGTTTTCCTGAAGTCGGGAATGCCCAGAATGAGTTTCACGGTCTGACCATTCCACCGATTCAGGTCTTCGTACCACAAGTCGTCACGATCCACCAGGTCCCATCTGCGGCGTGCATGCTTGTAGGACCACTGGTTACCCTCTCGGGGGAAGTCTATCCATTCGGGATGTCCGAATTCGTTGCCCATGAAGTTCAAGTAGCCACCGTTGATTGTAGCCATTGTCATAAGAGTGATCATCTTGTGAAGGGCGATGCCTCGTGTGACTCTTCCAGTCTCGTCCCCTTTACGGAAATGCCAGTACATGTCACTATCGACAAGGCGGAAAATGAGCGTCTTGTCGCCCACCAGTGCCTGGTCGTGGCTTTCGACATACGAGATTGTCATTTCCTCCACGCGTCGATTCTGCAGCGTCCAGTACATTTCCTCGGGGTTCCATTCCTTCGGCTCTTTCGTCTTCAATAGGCGTATCCAGTAGTCGGGTATTCCCATGGCCAGACGGTAGTCGAACCCCATTCCGCACTTGGCAATGGGCGAAGCCAGACCCGGCATTCCCGACATCTCTTCGGCTATGGTAATGGCCTTTGGATTGACTTCGTGGATCAGTTGATTTGCCAACGTGAGGTAGCTGATGGCATCGCCGTCCTGGTTCAGATTGTAGTAGTCGGCATACGAAGTGAAATCCTTGCCAAGGCCATGGTCCTGATAAATCATTGAAGTGACGCCATCAAAGCGGAAGCCATCGAAGTGGAATTCCTTCATCCAATACTTGCAGTTGCTGAGCAGGAAATGCACCACATCGTCCGACCCGTAGTTGAAGCAAAAACTGTCCCACGCAGGATGCAGCCCGCGTTGACCATCGTGAAAGAATTGCGTCTGCCTGCCGCACAACTGCCCCAGTCCTTCATTTGTATTCTTCACGGCGTGACTGTGTACCAGGTCCATGATGACAGCAATACCCATCAGATGAGCCTCGTCGATGAGTTGCTTGAGTTGTTCGGGTGTTCCGAAACGACTGCTTGGGGCAAAGAAGTTGCTGACGTGATAGCCGAAACTGCCATAGTAGGGATGTTCTTGTATGGCCATCAGTTGTATGGCATTGTACCCCAACTTGGCGATGCGTGGAAGGACGTTCAGCCTGAACTCGTCATAAGTGCCCACACGTTCCTCGTTGGTGGCCATGCCGATATGGCATTCGTAGATCATGAGAGCCTCCTTCTTCGGCTTGAAACTCCTGCACTTGAAGCGATACGCTGAACTAGGTTCCCACACCTGCGCCGAGAACTGCAGGGTCGTGGGGTCCTGTACGGCTCGTGTCGTCCAGGCAGGCAGACGTTCGCCGCAACCCTCTGCCCAATATACCTTCATCCGATACAGTTGTTCATGTCGGAGTGTGTCGGCTGGCAGAATCAGCTGCCAGTCGCCATGCACGTTGATTTGTTGGAGGGCAAAATGCTCGTCCTCCTGCCAGTTGTTGAAATCTCCAATCAGGAAAACTTTCGTTGCATAGGGTAGCCACTCACGGAAGGTCCACGAACCATCCTTTGTCTTGTGCAGTCCGTAATACATGTAGCCGTTGGCAAAGTCGGAGAGTTTGCCGCCATTGTCTGTCAGTCGTGTACGGCGAAGTTGAAAATACTGGTTTCGACCTTCGATAGCCTTGCAATACTTCATCAGTTGCGGTTCTGATGAGAAAAGACGGGATTGATGATTTTTTGTTTTCATTCTTGCATAATTTTTGTGCAAAAATAGGCAATATAAGACAATAATGGAAAAATGAAACACTCAAATACTGTTCTATAATGCTAAATGTTCAAATTATTTAGCAATTTAGAATAATATTTGAGCGATATATGAAAAATTATCACTATCTTTGCCCTGTCAAAAACAAGAAATCAGATGCAAACCTATAGTTTGACAAGGATCTCGGGCCTGGTCCCGATTATAGAGCATGAGGCACTCATTGCTCGAAGTGTCGCGGAGGTTGCCGAGGCGGTTGCCCTCTTGTCCTGTCGTTGTACAGTGACCATTTATGCAACGCAGGGAGAAGCCCTTTGGGTAAGCGAGCGCGAATCGGTCAGTTTGACCAAAGGGGATTTGCTGATCCATCATCTGGCCAATGAACAATGCGAACTTATTCCCGAAAAGGATTTTGGTATGTTTGCTGTATGTGTTTCGTCGGAATTCAATCGCCAGTTCTCGCAATCGATCAAGATAAGTTGGAAGGTAAGGCAGGCTTTGATTACCAATGCGTTGTTTCATCTTTCGGCTGAGGACGGACATCACGTCAACGAGAATTACAAATTCCTGCTCATGAAGGCCGAGAGTTCCGACCATCCGCAGAAGGTTATCGTTATGCGCCATCTGCTACATCTTTTGTCAATCGAGATTCTGCTTCGGTTGGAACGCTATCTTTTAGAGGAGCATCGGTCAACAGAAGAATTGCCGTCAGCGAGCAAGGCGGAAGTGGTGTTGGGAAATACAACATCCGCACAGGTAATCTACAATCGCTTCACAGGCATGCTCGAGAAGACCTCGGCTAAGTTGCGCCCCGTCGGCTGGTGGGCTTCTCAACTCAATATCTCTGCAAAATACCTGGGTGCAATCTGCCGCGAGATTGAAGGGCGTTCTGCACGCGAACTGATTGCCGACTCCATTATCCAGGAGGCAATCCACCTGATGCAGAACACGCAACTTACGGTAAAGGAAATTAGTGAACGTCTCGGTTTTCAGAATCAGAGTCACTTCGGAACATTTTTCAAGCGTCACACCGGGCATTCACCGATAAGGTGTCATTCTTCGGATGCTCCGTAATGTTGAAATCCTCACTAAGTATTTGACGGCTTAGCTGCTATCCTTCCTGGCATTTGCCAACCAGTCGTTTACCCAGCTCATAGGCATTCTTCAGGTCGGTGTCAAAATGCTCGTCACGATACTTACGCTTGTCTTCTTCCTTGAAGACGGTCATGGCATAGCGCGAATAGTCAGAGAACTGGTAAGTGTTGCAGGCATAGAGCGTCTCGCTGTGGCCGAAGTTCTCTTCCAGTTGCTTTGCACAAGAGCCCAATAGCACGGGATAATTCCATTCTTCCATTGCTTCCTCGGGTATGTTCATCGTGAAAATCATGGCTGTCTGCTTCTCACGGATAGGACGGCGGCGATTGCCCTGCTCATCGTAGTCATAGGTAAAGTTGGGGAAGATCAGCCTTTCCAAGAATGACCGTGTCTGACCTGTAGGGTAGCTGAAATAGACTGGCGAACTAATGACAATCACATCGGCCTCGCGTGCCTTTTCGAGCACAGGGCGCAGACCGTCGCGGATGGCACATACACCATCAGTCTTAGCATTCTTCAACTGGCAGGCAAAGCAACTCTTGCAACCCTTGTAGTCGAGGTCGTAGAGATGTACCAGTTCCACTTCTGCACCAGCATCCTTTGCGCCCTGCATGGCATTCTCCAGCATCTGTGCTGTGTTCTTGTTCTTACGTGGCCCGCCATTGACAAACAAGGCCTTAATAGTTTTCTGTTCCATATTCAGTATTTGTTTAATTGAGTGCAAAGATACAAATAAACAACGAGAATATGAACCGACTGAGTACTGATAATTTTCGCAGTATATCGCATATTCAAAAAAATGTTGTATCTTTGTAGCCGATATGTACAACAAGAAGATACCTATAGACATCAACTGCGGTTTCCGCATCGCCATCGAGGTAATGGGTGGCAAGTGGAAACCCTATATCATCTATGAACTGCTGAACGGCCCCAAGCGTCCAAGTGAACTACAGCGCCGTATGCCCGAAGCCAGCGAACGTGTGTTGGCTCAGCAACTGAAGGAACTGGTGGAGTACGGAGTCGTTGAGAAGCAGGTCATCGATCCTGTCTGTAAACATTCTGAGTACAGCCTCACAGACCTTGGCCGTACTCTTATCCCCATTATTGAGCAATTGCGAAATTGGGGTAACGACTTCCGTCCCAAAATGATGGAAATCCTGAAGGAGAAAGAAAGCGAAGGGTAATCGGATATAATGAAGGACTTTGATTCCATCTGGCGCACTCAGGATGAGATAAGAACGGTGGTTAATGCCGTTCTGGGCGAATGTATCTGGAATCTCAGTTACAGCGAGCGACGCATGGCAATCGAACTGGAATTGACTGTCACCCTCGATGATGATGCCATCGGCAATCTCTGCTGCCAGTTTCCCATTACTGCCGACTACGATGGAGTCGGTATGAAAGGTTCAAAGTTCGCATTCTATCTCTGATACTCTTCTTCCTAAGAAAAGATGATACTCATCTTCCTCATCGAAGATTTCTTCGGATTCTAGCATTTCTTATAATAAGGTACGCGTGTGTAATCGCTAAAAAAGTATAAGACTTCACGTAAAAAGTTACTATGTTAAGAAAAAACTGTACCTTTGCATCATGTTAAGGTTAAAATAATAGCATTATGACTTTATTCGATCAGATTAGCGAGGACATCAAGTCCGCAATGAAGGCTCGCGACAAGGTGCGTTTGGAGACGCTTCGCAACATTAAGAAAGTATTTCTGGAAGCAAAAACCGCTCCTGGAGCCAACGACACATTGGCTGATGCTGATGCATTGAAGATTATCTCAAAACTGGCCAAGCAGGGCAGGGAAACTGCAACGACCTACGCACAAGCAGGACGTCAAGACCTGGCTGATGCAGAGTTGGCACAGGTGGAGGTACTTGAGAGTTATTTGCCGAAACAACTTTCCCAAGAGGAGATAGAGGCAGAGGTGAAGAAAATCATTGCTGAGGTTGGAGCCACAAGTATGAAGGAGATGGGAAAGGTAATGGGCACTGCCAGCAAGCAGTTGGCAGGAAAGGCTGATGGACGAGTCATCTCTGAGATTGTGAAGAAACTCTTGGCATAAACTTAATTCTATGTCTAAAATTAGTGGCACAATAATGGCACGGAGCACTGTAACTCGCTGGTACTCAGTATGTGCTTTAAACTTCAACGAGGACGAGTATTAAGAGAGTATTGTCTTTGTAATTAATTTAAAATCAGCGAGGTGTGATAATAGAATTATTTTTACACCTCGTTTCTGTGCCGTTTACCTCAAAAGAGGCTTTGTGGAATTCTTTGTACAACCTGTCAAAGTTATCAAGCTTTTTTTTAAAAAACTCTCCTTCGTTTATCATATGCCTTGCATTTTTTGCAAAGATAGATATTAGAAGCCAAAGTTTTGTGATTACATTAATTTACGGTATGAAGGCCTATTTATATGTTATAAACTACTTTTTATCCAGGTCATTTTTATGTGAGGGATACCATCAAGCATAAATGTATCTGATGACTGTTTGAATCCTACGCTTTCATAGAATCCTTTGGCATACTCTTGTGCTTCAATATCAATGAGCGATGCATTGAAATGTCTGACTGCTGCCTCAATGGAGTGAAGCATAATCTGCTTGCCATAGCCTTTGCCACGTTCTGTAGTGATGACTCTGCCGATAGATATTTCTTTCATATGAGTACCGGCAGGGCATACACGGGCTAGTGCAACTACTCTGTCTGCTACTGTCAGCCACAAATGAATGGACTTCTGATCATCTCCGTCCATATCTTTATAGACGCAGTTCTGCTCAACAACGAATACTTCGCTACGAACCCTCAAAAGTTCGTATAATTCATCTGTGGTCAGTTCTTGGAACGTTTTCTTATGCAATATAGGCTGCTCGATGTTCATATCCACTCGAAGTTTTCCTTTCCGGCACCGATCTCAAAGTGATATTTGGCGATGCCCAAGTCCATCTGTATGCAAATTGCCTTCACGGTTCAAGAGCGCGATCTGCTCTTTAAGCGCCTTGACAATATTTTCAGCCAATGGTAGTTCCTTATACGCTCTTACACTGTGGCGGACTTTTATTGCTTCTTCTATGGCCATTTCACATAACATATTAAAACTATTGGCAAAGGTACGAATAATTCTCCTTTTTTTCGTATTTTTGCACATACTATTACAATACTTTATGATTTCGAACTATGGCTAAGGTGCCCTTGATTACATTATTACTTTGCGTTGTCATAGCATTGTCTTCTTGTGAAAGAAAGAATGAGCGTTTTTCCATTTCGTATACTGATACTGACTTGAAAAATCCCATTTCTAGTTTTAAGAGTTATATCTCTTCTGCGGATTTTCACATTTCTCCAGAGCCTCTGATTTCTGTTGAGCAGAAACTCCTGCAGTCATGGCGAGAGCCAGCATGATAAAAATGACCTTTTTCATAATTTTCTTGTCTTGATTCTTAAACTATGTTGCAAATTTAGTCATTTAAGATGGAATACGAATAATAATGCGTAAATTTGTGCCAAGTTTTGAGAATTATTAGGATTTGCTTCAGAAACGGATAACAGCAGCGAACGTCAATGAGCAAATACAACAGCTCTATCAGACAGCATTTCCAGAGAATGAACAGATTCCCTGGGATGACTTGGTGCGACTGATTGGCGAAATGCACCTCGACTTTACAGCCTTTGATATTCACTAAAACAAAGTAACGACTATGGTTTATATGAATAAATACCAGTCAGATGACTACCGGCGTGAAGAGCTAATACGCATCATAGAGCATAGTGTGGAGAAACTGACTTTAGCCGAGTTGGAAGCCCTGTACTACGACATGTCTACCAAGTCGTATATTAACGACTGAACATCTTTTGATAAGCCAACCTCTCATCGCCTGAAAGCAGATAGATAATGCCGCAATAGGTGAAGCCGTGCTTCAGGATCTTGTGCTGCATAATCTTGTTGTCGCGATGAGTATCTATGCGGATGTTCGTATCATGTGAGAAGCAGAAGTCCATGATGCTGCTGAAGATGCCGTGAGCTTGCGGGTAGCTGGCTATGCGATGGACTACATGATAAGGTTGTGTGTCATCAAGCCATTCACCATCATAGATTTTGCTATATGTTGGTTCTGGTGATGGTAGAAAAGCAAAGTAGCCAACGACCTTGTCACCGTCCTCAATGACAAAGCCGCCGTTTCGTTCCATATCAGCAGTAATGACTGCCTCTGAGGGATAGCCATCGCTCCATTGGTGCATATTGCCGGACTGCCGCATTATCTTCTTTGCAGCATCCATGACCAGTATAATATCAGCCATATCCGATGGTTGGGCTTCTCTGATGATCCTACTCATGTTCCTTATTGTTTTATAAAATGAGGAAAGTCGGGTATTCCCGAACTACGTTCGCCTACCCGTAGCCTTTCTCCTAGTTTAGGTTCGTAGGTAAATCCCTTGTAACTGAAGGCAAGGAGGTCTTCGGGGGTGTCGATACAATTCTCAATGATGAACCGTGTCATTGCGCCCCGACATGTCTTAGCCCAAACAGCCTGAATCTTCAACTCGCTGCCTTTTCTGACGTAGAACAAAGGCTGAACGATTCGCACTTCCTTACGGACTCGCTGCCAGTCAAAAAGTTGCTGGTATTCCTCTGTTGCAAGATGTATCAGCGTTCCTCCATCCGCTTTCACAGCATCAATCAACAGATCAGTCAGGCGTCTCTTCCAGAATCCAAACATGTTCTGTCCCTCTCCACTTGGTAGTTCCACATTGCCCTCCATCCTATACGGGAGAATAGCATCCAATGGTCGAAGCAGTCCGTAGAGGAAAGAGGTAATCCATAACTTTTCCTGTGAATAATTGAGGTCATCGACATTCAGGGTCTCTGCCTTCAGATGTTTGTATGCCTGGCCATGATAGGCAAGAATAGCTGGCAGCTTCGCGCCATCATCAAAGAAGCGCATATACCGCAACCTGTTCTGAGCGGCAATCTGCTGACTACAGCCCAGCATTTCGGCTATCGTCTCAGCTGAATATTGAACCATATCCCTCGCAAAACAATCTGCCTCATTCTGGAAACGAGGTAATGACAGGCTAATGTCGGGGGATGACTTTACCTTCTTGCTCTGGCAAGCGTCTCCTTTCGTCGCCGAGCGGTCATTCATTATCTTTGCGGAAGCGAGTATTATCTGCATATTTAACTCCTACCCATTTAATTGTTCATCAGACAGTTTGCTTCTCTCGTTCAATCTTGCTCATTCCATTCTGCCATATTTCATTTGACTATCGTCGAATTCCTCCTCACTCGGCAAAGCTCAAACGGGTTTGGCTCTGCTCTCGCTCGTTCGTCATTTCTTCACCCTGTTTATCATACTGTTTACGCTTGCCTACGGGAGGTTCTGTCAAAGTGATGCGAACCACGGCTGTACGGGCAAGACTGCGGGCGATGGCATCATCGAAAGCATCCATGTGGTGAGGGAGGAAACGCTGACAGATGGCTCTTAATGCCTCAATCTTCTCCACGCGGTCTGTCACAATCTCTGCCTTACCGATGGCAGTTGCCGATTTGTACTGCAGCGTAAAGCTCCCATCTTCAGGGCCAATTGTAGGCGCACATTTGGTAACAGCCGAGAGGAATACCGTCGGACAGTGCGCTATGCAGTCCAACTTGTCACCCTCCAAGGCACAATGGAAATAGAAGGTTTTATCGTCTATGCGTGCCAATGACAGGGGTAATCCGTATGGACTCCCATCAGGTCGCGTCATGCTAACTGTTACGTATGGAGCCTTATCCAACACCTCCAATGCGAAGGCGGCATCCATCTCTCTGCTTGCTTTTCTCATAATCCTAATCTTCTACCTCGCAATGCAGGAATCCCATTTCCTTGGCCTTTTCCTCGTTCATCAGAAAGTAGATGGCCTCACCCTCATTGCAGAGTTCACCCTTGGAGTTGGTAATCTCTGCACTGATATAGGCAAGATTCCTCACTTGTTTTGAGACTTTTGCCCTGATAGTCAGCTCAGGCTCTGTCGTAGGAACTGCCTTGCGGAACTTCACATTCAGCTGAACGGTATAGCCGCTGGTTTGTAGCTTGCGAGTGACTACCCAGCCACACACTTCATCAATCAGCGTACTCAATATACCGCCGTGCATGGTATCTACCCAGCCTTGATAATTGTGCTCAGGATGCCAGGTACTCACAATATAGTCACCATCCTCATAGAACTCCAAATGAAGTCCGATGGGATTATCAGGACTGCAACCGAAACAGTTATACCCTTCGTGGTTGCGCCAAGGATTTATTATCTTCTTCATTGTATTTCTTCTAACGCTCCAGTTTCTGAATCAATGATAAAGCCACGAACCACGATATCCTTCGGCACCAACGGATGGGTTTTGATGGTTTCAACGGTCTTTCGGACGGAGGTCGGTGTGTCTTTGAAGCCCTCTAACCACTGGTCGAGGTCAATGCCACACTTGCGGATAGTGTCGAGTGTTTCATCTGTCACGCCACGGGCAATCATCTCATGGTGGAAGTGGTCATAGCTCATGTGGCAGGCTCCGCAATGAGAGTGCGCCACCACCATGATTTCCTGCACGCCAAGTTCATAGATGGCGACTATCAGGCTTCGCATAGCTGAATCAAAGGCAGAGATAACCAAACCGCCAGCATTCTTGATAATCTTAGCGTCACCATTCTTCAGTCCGAGTGCCGCAGGCAGCAGTTCTGTCAGTCTGGTGTCCATACACGAGAGTACCGCCAACTTCTTGTCGGGGTACTTGTCCGTCAGATACTTCTCGTAGCCTTTTTGAGCCACAAATGTCTTGTTGTATTCAATAATCTGGTCTATCATATCACAAAACATATTAAAACTGCGTGTAAAGGTACGAAAAAAGGAGAATAATTCGTAACTTTGTGCCCAATTATTAACAAAAGTTGATTCTTGTCACGACTCGGCCAATTCTGAGCAAGCTCATTTTGGCTCTCGCTGCTATAAAAATTTCCGATACTTTAATGATTTCAAGTGGTTATGGCATATATGAATATGAAAAAAAGTACTATTATCACAGCACTGACAGCCATTATGATGATGGCGGTCACTCCTGCATTTGCTCAGGAAGAAGACAATGGTGAGCACCAATTGTCCGGTTTCAAGAAGTTCAACGTGAGGGAGAACTTCACAGAGAACGGTTTCCAATGGTTCCACGACGCTGAGTTGCTTGCAGCTGGCGACAAGGAGAAGAGCAATGCCATGACCATCGGCTGGGGTGGCATCGGCACACTCTGGGGACGTACCGCCCTAACGGTCTATGTCGCTGAGAAACGCTATACTACACTGAGGCAACGATGGTGATTGAGTGCAAGATTATGTATGCCGCACCCTTTGACCCTCAGTATTTCAAGAGCGATGCGCCCAAGAAAATGTATGCAAACTTCCCTGCCGGCATCCACTCCATGTATATCGGTGAGGTTATTAATGCTTGGAAGAAATAAACACAAATATGAGAGTAAAAATTCAAACGATGCTTGGCGACATTGTAGTCCGCCTTTATGATGAGACTCCTATCCACCGTGACAACTTTCTGAAGTTGGTGAAGGAGGGGTATTATGATGGTGACGGGCAATACACCGTATTCGGAGAGGTCGAGGAAGGCCTTGATGTGGTTGAGATGATTCAGGGCACTGCTACCGGACGTGCTGACAGACCTGTAGATGACATCGAAATGAGAATGATAGCAATTGAATAATATGCTGGAAGTTGGATGAAAATGGGAAAGTTGAACTGTCTGGTACGGTCTTCTATTGGAACCATATAGATGGTGATACACAGGAAACCACCGTTATTGAAAACTTTCCAGATATTGATTCCTGTCTTGAATGGCTCAAAAGTGGTGGAAAGTTTGATTATATTGCATCGAAACTATAATATGGCAAAGCGTGAATACATACAGGCCAACAAGGACTGGCTGGAGGCGAAAGCCAAGGAGGATGGTGTAAAGGCTCTGCCAAAGGGTATCTTTTACAAAGTGCTGAGTGAGGGTAATCAAGACAGTGCGAAGCCAACGGTTCGCAGTATCATCACAGCCCACTATACAGGCAGAACCATCAACGGCAAACAGTTTGATAGCAGCCGTGGAGGTGTGCCTCTGGCTTGCCGCTTGTGTGACCTCATCGAGGGCTGGATTATCGCCATCCAGCAGATGCATATCGGTGACAAGTGGGAGCTCTACATCCATGCAGAAATGGGTTATGGCAAGTTATCTCAGCCTGGCATCCCTGGTGGTTCAACGCTTATCTTTGAAATTGAATTGTTGGGTATAGCATGACACTCCCTAAGTTCATCATAACTCTCGATGGCGTACTTCGTCTGGGTATGGTCAATCAGCATAAAGACTTGCTGAAACCGGGTGACCAGTGTGTTGGTGGCGGATATTATCGCTTTGATTACACATCGAATCGCATTATTCTCGACCGATCATCGTATGACTTTGGCAAACCGAAATGGCATCTGATAGATACGCTGAAAGTTCCTTCTGTCTATCGTGGCTTACGATTGGTATATCAGTACGATGACTGGTACCACGAAGATTTTGATGTCAGCGAAGAACTAAAGATTGAATACTATGACTGACTTTAACAGCATCTGGCGTATCCAGGACGAAATCCGGACGGTAGTCAATGCCGTTCTGGGAGAATGTATATGGAATCTCAGTTACAGTGAACGACGTATGGCTATTGAATTGGAGTTGACTGTCACACTCGATGATGATGCTATCGATAATCTCAGTTGTCAGTTCCCTATCGCTGCCGATTACGACGGAGTCGGTATGAAAGGCTCAAAGTTTGTGTTCTATCTTTGATACTCTTCCTCTATCAGAAAGATGATACTCATCTTCTTTGGCGAGGACGAGTATTAAGAGAGTATTATCTTTGTAACTAATTTAAAATCAGCGAGGTGTGAAAATAGTATTATTTTTGCACCTCGCTTCTGTATGCCTAAAAGTACACTGCGAACGTCCAGCGGAAATGCATCTTGCCCCAGGGGAAGGTAAACCTCATTTTAAATACATGGGAAATATCTCCCGACTCGTTTCTTATAATCAAGATATTCCTGTCCGAAATCCTTTTCCAGACGCTTTTCCTCACTACGGACTTGCAGGGTAAGCAGGATTACTTCTACCAAGAAGATAAGTAGCGGCAGGACAGACCAAAGCCAGACGAGAACACCCGCATCGTAGATATAGATACCCACGAGCATCGGATTGCGGCACAGACGATACGGGCCGCTGGTCATCAGATGTTTTGTTCGCGGAGCCAACTCATGGCCGTAGGCATCAAAGGGATTGCCCTTACCGACGATGCGCATATAGACGATGCTATAGATGCTGAGTGTCAGTCCGCAGACGGCGAGAATCGAACCGACTATGTACAGTACAGCCGAATCAGGTACGTATGGCCAGGGCCGTCCTGACACTAGCCACATCAAAGCCGGAATGCCAATCACAAAGATGAGCAGTCCCAACAGATAGCCGAATATGTTTGACCTGTTCATTAAATTTTCTTTTCTCATATTAATCATAGTCTTACACTCTTAGGACTGCTTGCTATCACAACTTCTGCAGCAATCGTGTCGATTGATCGTCTTTTGATAAGCCATTCTCTCGTCGCCTGACAGCAGATAGATGATACCGCAATAAGTGAAGCCTTGCTTCTCTGATAATCATGCTCATGACTGCTATTCAACTACCTCGATATAGAAACTGAACGGACGGAAACCGTCGTTGCAGCTGATCATTGCACTCATGGGATTCTTCATCCATCCATCGAAAAAGTTGCCCTCGCCCCGGGCCAGCGACTCCACAAACTCACGCATGGACGACCATGCTGACGGACACATTCCTTCAGGCTGCTGGCCGTCGACGGAAATCCATTGTTGTCCCTCCCTGACATCGCAGGTGTGCTCAATCGGATTCTCGTATTTCGCCATCAAATCCTCATAGACTGTCTGGCGAATGGCTGTGATTCTTACTTTATTCATATATCTATCGTTTCTCCCTCTTTGGTTATCTCCCAGAATGGAACCGGATGGCTCTCTCTGCTCCGTCATTTCAAAAATCTTATTAAATCAGAGGGCAAAGGTAGTCAAAAAACCTATATTTTTCGTACCTTTGCAGCGAATATTAGTATAGTTTAGTATTTATGGCAAGCGAAGAACTGAATATCGAATACTATGACTGACATCTGTAAATAACAGGCCTGTATTTAAAGAACGAGGAACCCCATTTCTGAGATTCCCCGTGAGTCCTTTTTCCCGAAAATATAATAGGGAAATCTCCTCAATACTCAAATATATTTGGTATTTCGCTCGCTTATTTGTACCTTTGCACCCGTTATGGTACAGCAAATAGAAATAACCCTGAAGCCAAAACGTCGTGGCTTCCATCTGGTGACGAGCGAGATAGTGAGCCAGTTGCCGAAACTGCCGAAGACTGGCATTGTGAATATCTTCACGAAGCACACCAGCTGCGGGCTGAGCATCAACGAGAACTGCGATCCGGATGTTCGCGTGGATATGGAAACGATTTTCAACCGTTTGGTTCCTGAGAACCGTCCTGAGTATGAGCATACGCTGGAGGGTGCCGACGATATGCCTGCTCACGCCAAATCCACGCTGAGTGGTGTCAGTATCACCATCCCCATTACCGGTGGTCGGTTGAACCTCGGCACGTGGCAGGGCATCTACTTCTGCGAATACAGAAATTACGGCGGCTCCAGGAAATTGGTAGTAACGATTATTGGAGAGTAATGACAAATACAATAGGATTATGAAGAAAATGATGCAATGGGTGATGGCCGCTACCCTTATTTGCGGCGCAAGCGTGTTTACAGCATGTTCGAATAATGACGATTCTGTCACAGAGAAGGGACAGTTGCTTGAAGTGTATGACGTGCAGGGCAGTGCGGGTAAGGCCCGACTGACAGTTGACGGTAAGGTGCTGTTTGTCACCGACGTGTTTGTCGGTAAGAACGGCCTTGGCAAGACGGGCGAGGGTGACGCTAAAACCCCTATTGGCACGCTACGTCCACTGAGTGCCTTCGGCATCAAGCCCAATCCCGGCACCACGATGCCCTATATCAACGTGACGCCAACCACCTATGCCTGTGACGAGGACTGTGAGTACTACAACAAAATTATCGACACCGCCGAGACCAAGCACGAATGTAAGGGTGAGGAGATGTACTCCTACCAACCGCAGTATAACTACGGCATCGCCACCGATTTCAATAAGGAGTGCATCTATCCCAATGGCAGTGCTATCTTTATTCATGTGAAAGGCTCGAAACCCTACACCGGTGGCTGCATTTCCTTCGACGAGGACCGTATGGTCGAGATACTGAAGAACTGCGACATGTCTCTGGTCATCAAAGTGATGGAATAACCTATACAAAAACGGATAATCGTATGATTTCCTCGCCATCCTGTTATAAATTATGAACCTTAATACTTTATGAGTCTATATCTAGCTGATAATGAAAGCAATGAGTTCTTCTATACCTACTTTTGATTAACCTACTTTTGCAGGACTTTGCAGGTGCGCAATTCTTAAAAACCTCGTTTTTAGGTATTGCGCACCTTATTTATTTGCCGTACCTTTGCCGTCGAATTTAAGTGTAATAAAAATGAGAACGACGACAACAACTCCCGTGGAGCTCAAGGTTTTGATGAACCACATCTACGAACTGAATAAGGGCGTGCGCCAGATGGTGCTATTCACTTGTAATAAGAAATATGGTCAGCAGGCCGTAGAGCGACTGGAAAGCCAGGGCATTCCCTACGTGTTGCAACCTGCAGGACAACAGAACCTGAACGTGTATTTCGGACGGCGCGAGTGTTTGGAGGCCATCCGGCTTATCGTCACCCGTCCGCTGAACCAGCTCACGCCCGAAGAGGACTTCATCCTCGGTGCCATGCTCGGCTACGACATCTGCGCACAATGCGAAAGGTATTGTAGGCGCAAGGGGCAATGTGAGGGGAAGTGCCAAGGCAAGTGCGAAGAGTGTATCAACAGCAATTAATAACTTCTTTAGAATAAATCATAAAATGAAAGCAACAATTGTAATCTATGGTTCCTCAACTGGAACCTGCGAGGCCATCGCAGAGAAAATCGCCTCGAAATTGGGCTGCGAGGCCCTGAACGTACAGGACTTGACAACCGACATTGTGGCCGCAAACCAGAATCTGATTCTCGGCACTTCGACATGGGGCGCAGGAGAATTGCAGGACGACTGGTACGACGGTCTGAAGATACTCCAAGGCGCCGACCTCAGTGGTAAGACCATCGCCATCTTCGGCTGTGGCGACTGCTCATCATATAGCGACACCTTTGTAGGAGGTATGGGTGAACTGTACAACGGTATCAAGGACAGCAGTGCCAAGTTCATCGGCAGCGTAGAGACCGACGGCTACACCTTTGACGACTCAGAGGCTGTGATTGATGGTAAGTTTATCGGCCTGCCCCTTGATGACATCAACGAGGATGACAAGACCGACACTCGTATCGAGGCCTGGATTGCTGCCATCTCTTCTAAATTGTAATCACAGGTATAAAATTCTTGCAAGTATGCAAGCGACCAAAGGTCGAGCGCATAAAGTATTTGTTTGTTTAGTGAGGTGGTTAGTCGGTGACGATCAACCACCTTTTTCAAAAAGAAAAGGATTATGGGACTAATAAAGAAACTATTCACTAACTGCGCCTGTCCGCAAGGACAGATGGGACGCGCCATGTTGAAGTTTATGAACCTCTGTCATGCACCACTGACAAACTGGGGACTGAAGCTTGTCGATATTCAAGACGGCTGGACGATGCTCGATATCGGTTGTGGTGGTGGAGCTACCTTGCAGCGTCTCTTGAAACGGAGCAGGGGAGCACAAGTCTACGGTATCGACATCTCTGAGGAGAGTGTGACAAAAGCCAAGAAAGTGAACGCCGAGGTGCTCGACAAACAGGTCTTTGTTACTCAGGGTTCAGCCGAGAAGCTGCCATACCAGGACGGGAATTTTGACCTTGTAACGGCTGTAGAAACGGTATATTTCTGGCCCAATCTGCCTAATTGTCTGAAGGAAGTGCGCCGTGTATTGAAGTCCGGCGGCAAATTCGCCATCATGGTGGAGGTGGTTGATGGTGACTCTATGTGGACAAACGTCGTGGAGGGCATGACGGCCTACTCGCCAGAAGAACTGAAGACGATGCTTGATAATGCGGGTTTCATTCAGACGGAGATTCATCGTATGAAGCCATCGAATGCAACTATCATCGGCGTGAAGCCTTAACACTATGCCTTGACTACGTCGAATCCCATCACTTATGGTTGTAGTAGCTGATGAGCAGGGCAACGCCTGTAAAAGTCAGGACGAATTCAAAGCCTACGATAAAGATGTACTGCATAATGGTAATGGTTTTATAAATTAGGTGAAATGGCGCAAATCCAGTTCTCTAAATCGTTAGAGCGACCAGAGGTCGAGCGATTGAGGTCGCATGTCGGAGCATCGGCATAGAGATAGTCGCCTACAATGTGTGCACCGTTCTCCCTGAGTTCGTGACAGAAAGCATCGGCATAGATGCCATTGTCGTGCCTGTTGCCAAGAGCCACCATAACGGCAAGATTCTTGCCGCTAAGGCTGGCCCCACGGAACATCTGACTTGCATACTGCCAATGTGGTGACAGATTGCCACCATCCTGAAACTCGACGGCAAGGACGAGACTCTGGCTGTTCTCGATCTGCCTGACGTTCATACTCTGGACGCTGACGGTCTCAGCACCCAACTTGTCGGCTATCTCCTCAGCAATAGCCTGACAACTGTCGTAAACGACGACGATTGACTCATGTTTCATAATCCCACAAAAATTAAGTTTCGCCTCACGCCCTTACATCGAGGGTCATTTGGCATGTTACCGAAAAAGGCTGGTCTTCAGACTTTCCTCCACTCCCAAGCGCCTTCTCAAGAATTCTCAATGGCGTTTGTGCTTAGGAGCCATAACGGAGTTCACTGCTGCGGGACAGTCGGAGATTCACACTCCAGTTCCCAATTAAGCACAGCTAAGTGCACCTTTACGGGCGACTCTTTTCAGAATCACGTTGCAAAGTTACAAATAATTTCTGAAAGAAATATGATTTATTAAAAAAAGTTTTTCCTGCGACGCGACTTCAATGTAACAGTCAGATAAAAAATTTTCTTTTATTTCGGTTAATTAAAAGAAAATATATATCTTTGTAGCCGTATTTGTAATTTAACTATTACCTAATTATAAGATATAAATATATAAGCATGGTGCTGATTTAATATGATAACTGAGAAGATTATATGAGTGTGGAATATATGTCTCAAGAAGGCTACGATAAACTTGTGGCTGAACTCCGTCAACTGGAGAGTGTGGAACTGCCTCAGGTGAAAGAGGCTATTGCCGAGGCCCGCGATAAAGGCGACCTCAGTGAGAACTTTGAATATCATGCTGCCAAGCGCGAACAGTCGCGCCTGTTGGGCAGGATACGCTTCAAACAAAAAGTGTTGGCCAATGCACGTGTTATAGACATGTCGAGACTGGCTACAGGCAGTGTGCAGTTGCTCAGTAAGGTCGAGATGACAAATTTGGCAAACAATAGCAGGATGACCTATACGATAGCCAGTCCCCACGAGGCTAATATCCGTGAGGGAAAGATTTCCGTCAAATCGCCTATTGCTCAGGCCTTGCTGAACAAGAAAGTCGGCGATGTCGTGGAAGTCCGGGTTCCTGCCGGTACGATTAAGCTACGTATCGACAATATTCAATTATAGATAATGACGAAACAACCTTCTGATGCAATAATCTAGAGGTTGTTTCGTTATTATAATGTGTATAAAGGTTGTGCTATAGTATGCCTGTTGCTGCTTTCTTCTATCAAAGGATGGGCGCAGTATGATGTTTCTTTCGGCCATTATTGGGCGATGGAACCGTCATTTAATCCTGCGTCAGTAGGCAAAGAGGCCAAGTTGAATGTGGCAGCGGCCTATGCCATTCAGATGGCGGGTTTCGAACATAATCCTAACACCATGTATGCCGGTGCTGATATGCCTTTCTATCTACTTGGTTCTTATCATGGAGTGGGTATTCAGTTCATGAATGATGCTATCGGTGCTTTTACCCATAAGCGTTTTGGATTGCAGTATGCTTTCCAACGCCATTTGTTTGGAGGCAAACTGAGCCTAGGTGCTCAGGCTGCCATGGTTAGTGAGAATCTGGATGGCAGCAAGTTGGATTATACTGATTCAGGCGATCCGGCCTTTACGACATCTTCTGTGAACGGAACGGGGTTTGACCTCAGTCTTGGTCTTTATTATCTGCATCGCAGCTGGTATGTGGGAATATCTGCATTGCATCTCAACTCCCCCAAGGTGGAACTGGGAGAAACAAACGAATTAAACATCTCACCAACATATTATTTAACGGGTGGATACAATATTCGGCTGACTCATCCGTTTTTAACTATACAGACATCTGTTTTAGGACGTACTGACGGAGTGGCCTATCGTGGAGATGTGACTGCAAGGTTAAAGTACGAACATGAGAAGAGGGTCATGTATGCGGGCTTGTCATATAGTCCAACCAATTCTGTGACTGTCATGCTTGGAGGAAACTTTCGTGGAATTCATCTGGGCTATAGTTATGAGATTTATACCTCTGCCATCAGTATCAGTAACGGAAGTCATGAGTTGTTTGTTGGCTATCAGACAGAATTGAATCTGTATAAGAAAGGAAAGAATCTGCATAAAAGTGTAAGAATACTATAGATATATGGAGAAATTTAAAATAGGAATCTTCGCAGTTGCGACATTGTTGTTGTCAAGTTGCTTTGGTAGTAAGATGACATCGGCAAGTGGTGGAGAAGTGACTGGTACAGGGGGTAGGGCATTTACAGAACCTACACCCTACGGAATGGTGCTTGTAAAGCGTGGTCACTTGAAGATGGGTATTGAACAGCAGGACAGCCTGTGGGGAAAGAAGACTCCTCTGCGGGATATCTCCGTAGAAGGTTTCTGGATGGACGAAACCGAGGTTACCAATTCCAAGTATCGTCAGTTTGTAAACTATGTCCGTGATTCCATTCTTCGTGAGAGACTGTCTGAGTTTGACGAAACTTACAAGAAGGTGATAACAGATAAGGACGGCGAGGAGATTGGAACTCAGCTGAACTGGAAGAAAGCCTTGCCGCGTCGCCCGAATGAAGATGAGCAAGAGATTATCGATGCCATGTATGTGATTAATCCTGTGACTGGTGACAGGATGCTCGACTATCGTCAACTGAATTACCGCTATGAGGTCTATGACTATACTTCAGCAGCCCTGCGTCGGAATCGTCTGAATCCCCAGGAGCGCAATCTGAATACGGATATCACTGTGGACCCCAATGAGCAGGTGTGGATCTCAAAGGATACTGCTTATATCAATGATGAGGGCAAGATTATACGTGAGACGATTAACCGTCAGCTGACTGGTCCTTGGGATTTCCTGAATACCTACATCGTGAATGTATTCCCTGATACGACCTGCTGGGTAAATGATTTCCCCAATGCAGACAACGAGATGTATATGCGTTATTACTTCTCGAATCCGGCTTACAACGACTACCCTGTCGTAGGCGTTACCTGGGAACAGGCCAATGCATTCTGTGCCTGGCGCACAGAGTATCTGTTAAAAGGTCTGGGACCTGCAGCCCG
>JAEEGG010008768.1_pt1 | contig 22824 bp, 10 predicted proteins | sample 9134161 | NCBI WGS metagenome assembly JAEEGG01 (sample SAMN16246543, study PRJNA631951) | gut metagenome | biome: gut microbiome; feature: rumen; material: CR-attached | host: Bos | place: Iran: Karaj | collected 2018-10
CCACCGCCGGAAATTATCTCGATGCAGTAGATTTCCTCTACGGTGTATCCGCTACCCGTGAAGAGCAGATGCTGAGCGTCGAGCACGTCTAACAGCGGGTCGCCAGCGAGGTTGACGGTGAGGGTGAAGGTGCCATCTTCATTGTCGGTCAGCAGCTCGTTACCCGGGAAGATGTCGTCGCCCGTCCAAGTGGTGCTCCACCAGCCGGAGGTGACACGTATCTGCGGGTTTGCACCCTTGATGGTGACATAGAAGGTCTCGGTCTTCAGTCGCTCCCAGATGTCCTGAGGAACGGTGTAGCACTCCTCGCCCGTAGAATTGCTCTCGGGAGCGAAGCGGTAGTCACCACCCCAGTTGATTTCACCGAGCGTACCGCCGTTGGTCCAGACGGGAACTTTCACTTCCTCCTCGCCAGGACCGTCAATCCAGACTTCCTCGGCGAAGTAGATTTCGTCAACGGTGTATCCACCACCCGTGAAGAGCAGGTGCTGAGCGTCGAGCACGTCTAACAGCGGGTCGCCAGCCAGGTTGACGGTGAGGGTGAAGGTGCCGTCGCCATTGTCGGTCAGCAGTTCGTTGCCTGGGAAGATGTCGTCGCCCATCCATGTGGTGCTCCACCAGCCAGAGGTGACACGTATCTGCGGGTTTGCACCCTTGATGGTGACATAGAACGTCTCGGTCTTCATCTTCTCCCAGATGTCCTGAGGAACGGTGTAGCACTCCTCGCCCGTGGAATTGCTCTCGGGAGCGAAGCGGTAGTCGCTACTCCAGTTGATTTCGCCAAGTGAACCGTCGTTCTTCCAGATGGTGGTCTTCACAATCTCGTAATGACCCTCGTCGGCAGCTGGCTCGTAGGTCAGTTCGGGCATCAGAATCTGCTGTCCGTCGTAGGTATGGAGAACGCCTGTGAAGGTACCTTTGTAGATGTTCTTCGGCGGAACACGGAAGACAAGATTACTGGTTCCTTTGCGATAGAAATCCTTGTGGTCGATGATTTGTGCCACCGAGTCGGCATCGAGCAGTTCAACACCGTTGATGAACTCCAGGTCGGTGCCATAGACCGTGATGAGTTCACCGCCAGCGGCAGTCTCACCCGGCTGTTTCGAGAATCCCGACACGCGGGTATGACCCACGGTCAACGGCAGGCGCGACTCGGCCTGGCCGTTGGCGGTACGTACCACAATCTTGCCACCGTCGGCAGCAATGCCCGACGGGGCGTTGACCCTGATCATGTCGTCGCTGACAATCTCGAAACTGGTCACCGTCTTGCCACCGGGGAATTCTATCTCGGTAACGTCATTGAAACCAGAACCGTTGATGGTCATGGGCTGGTTGGTGACCACCTTTGTCGGGAAGAACACTTTGATGCCCAGTCCGACATTGGCCGAACCATTGTTGTCGTCGTCAGAACAGGATGTGAGCATGCTCACCGTACCGTGCACCATGCACAGCGCGAGCAGCGTCCATAGATATTTCTTTATATGCTTCATAATTCTAACTTTTCACGATTAATAATTCAAATTTACCATCCTGGGTTCTGAGTAAGGTTGGGATTCTTTTTCAGTTCCGACTGCGGAATGGGATAGAAGTTGAACTTGTCGTTCCACTGGCGGTTGATGGTAGAGCGCTTCAGCAACCCATTGCTGCTGATGGTGGCAGCCTGAACGGAGCCGAAGTACTGGGCACCCTTCTTCCAGCGGCGAACGTCCCAGAAGCGATGGTTCTCGAAAGCCAGTTCCACCAGTCGCTCACGCTCATAGCGCTTGACCCAAGCCTCACCGTCTTCGGTGAATTTCGGCATCTGGATGTCAGCGCGGTTGCGCAGCACGTTGATGGCCTCGTTGGCTGTCATACCGTAGGTGGCAGCCTCGTTGGCGCTGCCCGTGGCGTTGAAGACGGCCTCGGCATAGTCCAGATAGAACTCGCCTAAGCGGAACAGAATCCAGGTGTGACGGCGGGTGGTCTGGTTGTCGGCTGTGGTGACACACGACCCGTCGACGTATTTACGCAGATAGTAGCTGGTGGGGGTAGCTCCATACTTGGGTGCGCCATTGAAACCGCCGACATACGTCTCGATGATCTTCTTCTGGGCACCGTTGCTGGGCCATTCGTCACCGTCCTTCACTACCGTGAGTGCAAAGCGGGGGTCGAGTCCTTCGTAAGGATTGTCCCCGGAGAGGTCGATGTCGCCAGGATGGCGCTCGCCGAAGGTCACGCCGTCTTCCTGATACTCATACTGGTCGACCAGGCTCTGGCTGGGACAGTTGCCCGACGAGCCGTTCTCCACACCAATGGGGTAGTTGGCCATCTCGAAGGTGTTGCTTTCACCACGTCCGAGGCCGAATATCAGTTCTGCGTTGAAGAAGGCATCGTGTCCCCACAAGGAGCTGTAGTTGCTGAGCTTCAGTCCCCAAGTGGCGGCATTGTCGATGATGTACTTGCAAGCCTCGGCTGCCTTTTCCCACTTAGTACGGTCGTTCGACGTGTTGTGCAGCGGCGAGGCGGCATAGAGCAGCGTGCGGGCCTTGAGGGCGAAGACGGCGATGCGCGTGGCACGTCCTATTTCGCTGCCGTACTCCGTACCGTACGATACGGGCAGGTAGGGGGCTATGGCATCACACTCGTCGATGATGAACTTCACAATCTGCTCGGCCGGGGTACGCTTGATGTTATTGGCCTGACCGTTGGTAAGCGTGGTCGTCACCAGGGGCACGTCGCCGTAGGTCTTGAACAGCTCAAAATAGAAGTAGGCCCTGAGGAAGCGCAGCTCGTAGGCGAACATCTCCATCTGTGACACCCAGTTCTTGTAGTCGGGGTTGTACTGCCAGTCCGTGATGTCGGCCTGGTCAATCTTCTCCAAATACATGTTGACGTCGGCAATAGCCGTGTAGGACTTCGTCCAGGTGTTGGAATAGGGATTGGCCGGACTCCATCCACCGTTCACGTAGTTGTTGACGGCTCCCGTTTCCAGTGCATATACGGCCTCGTCGGTAGCTGCGGCCAGGAAGTAGGCACTGTTGGCCTCAAACTCATTATTATATATCTGCGCATAGACATCGAACACCAGGTTCTTAATGCCGTCGCTGTAATAAGTGTAGGTCCACTCCTCGTCACGGGTAGTCTCTTCCGTGTATTCCAGATCCGCGCAGGACGAGAGCAGGGAACAGGTAATAGCGAACAGTGCAATGTTTGCCAGCGATATCACTCCCTTTATTGGTTTGTTTATCTTAGTCATCATAACTCTTAATTCTTAACTCTTAATGCTTAATTCAGAACTCAGAACTGCACCGCAAGTCCCACATTCACACTCTTCAGCACCGGGTAGCCCGTGTTGAGGTTCTCGGCATCCATAGCGTCGATATTGTCGAACGACAGGAGGTTCTGTCCCTGTACGAACACCTTGGCACTGGAAACCTTCAGCGGCTCGATGACCGATGCAGGCAACTTGTAGTAGAGCTCGCAGTCGCGGAGCTTCAGCCAGCTGATGTTGCGGTACCATATCGTGGAGTTCTGGGCGTTGTTGGCCACATTCTCGGTCGACAGGCGCGGATAGAGGGCACCGGCTCCGGCTATGTCGAAGCAGTTGTCGTAGTATTCCTTAGAGAGGTTGCGGTTGTCGGAGAGTGCTCCCCAGACACCGTCAACGTATCGCAGGTTCTTCACCTGATGGGCAGCTCCCTGGAAGGTGGCGTTGATGCCAAAGCCCTTGTACTCGGCACCTACGTTGAAGGCATAGTTCAGTGAGGGGAAGGTGTTGCCATAATCCTGAGCCACATAGTCGTTCTCGTTGATGACACCGTCGCCGTTGACATCCTTATACTTGATGTCGCCCACTTTCACCTGTCCGAACTGCTGGGTAGGGCTGTTGTCGATATCAGCCTGATCCTGGAAGAAGCCCAGGGCAATGAGTCCTCGCTCTGCGTCGGCAGGGCCGTCGACCACCGAGAGGTTGGGGTAGGCGGGGGTCTCAATCCATTCCAGTATCTCGCTCTTCACCGTCGAGAACGAGGCACCTGCATTCAGGTTAAGCCCATTCGTGAAGGTCTTTGCATAGCGCAGTCCCAGTTCCATACCGTAGCTGGCCACGCGTCCCTTGTCGTCATACGACGACTGGATACCCACCACGTCGGAGTTGAGCTGGGCGGCGCTGACCAGGATGTTGCGGCGCTGCTGATAGAACACGTCGAGCGTGACGTCCAACTGGTTGAACAGTCTCAGGTCGGTACCGAGGTTTGCCTTGTAGGCTGTCTCCTGTGCAAAGTCGTCGGTGGGGAACTGCGTGAGGAATGCACCCCACGAACTGTTGAAATTTGTGCCGTACCAGAATTGTCCGTGACTGTTGTTCCATGCAGCGAGCCACAGGCCGTTGGCCGGTACGTAGTCGGTATGCTGGATACCGCCCGAGAGGCGCACCTTGCCAAAGTTGAGGATGCTGCCTTCGGGGTTGTTGGTGAAGATGTAACCCAGACCCACCGTCGGCGAGAATGCCCACTTGGCAGGATAGCTGCGGTTCGACCCGTTGGCTGCCAGCACCACGTCGGCCATCATGCGGTTGGCGTGGTCGTAGTGCAGGGCCAGCTGCCAGTTAGCGCGGTACCATGTGTTGCTGCGGTTGTCGCGAATCTCGCTCTTCATGTTGTAGTTGGCATTAGCGGCGATGTTGTCGCCATTGTTCAGCTGCAAGCCATATTTCAGTCCGGCGTTGAAGGTGGCGATACGCCACTGCGAGTCAACCCAGTTGTTGAACACCAGCTTGTCCTCTACCGTGCCCATCACAGTTTCCTGCATGCTGCCACTGCCATCATAATAGTTCCAGCCATACTGATAGCCCTTGGAGCGCGTCTCAATAGTGTTGGAGGAGTTGTCGTAGGAAGCTCCAACGTAGAATTTCAGGCCCTCTGTGATGATGTCAAGATCCTGCTCCAGGGTCATGTTGGCCCATACTTGGCGCTGGTGGGTTTTCATGAAGCCTGCACCCTGCGACTTGGCCAGGAGGTTGAAGTCGCCGTAAGTCTGGCTGCCGCCCCATACGCCGCCTGCCGTCTTCACGGGGAAGGCCAGGGCGGGTACCTTGTACAAATGCCACCAGGCGTCGCTGGAGTTCACGTTGGGCACGCCGTTGGTTTCCATCAGGATGCCAAGGATGTTTGCGCTGACCCTGGTGGTCTTGCTCACCTCGAAGTCCACGTTGGCGCGGATATTGGCTTTGGAATACTTCAGCTGCGAGTTCCAGTCGCCCTGATCGGGATTCTTATAGAGTCCGCGTGCATCGGTATAGTCGAGTTGTGCATAATACTGAATTTTATCCGTTCCGCCAAAGAAGGAAAGATAGGCATTCGACTCATGGGCCGTCTTCTTAAACACTTCATCCTTCCAGTTAATGTTGGGATAGACCAGGGGGTCGCTGCCATCCTTGAATTTCTGCAGCTCTAAATCAGCGTAAGCGGCTGTGGCACCGTCGTTCAGGCGTGCACGGTTCAGGGCATTGGCATAGTCGTAGGCACTTACCATGTCTGCCATCTGTGGGTCGAACTGTATCTTGTGTGAAGCACCCACCTTGAAGTGGTATTTCTCGTCTTTCGTGCCGTGCTTGGTCTTCACCAGCAGCACGCCATTGATGGCCTCATGTCCGTAGAGGGCCACGGCGGCGGCATCTTTCAACACTGTGACACTTTCCACTTCCTCTACGGTGAGGCGGTCGATAGGCCGCTCCACACCGTCGACAAGAATAAGAATGTCCTTCTCGCCAGTGGTCTGCACACCACGGATGTTGAACGTGGCACCACGGCCTTCCTCGCCTTTGAAACCGGTGTTCTGGAAGGCGTTCAGTCCAAGCAGCTTGCCATACAGGGCGTCTGCCAGGCTGATGGCTGACGTGCGGCGAAGCTCTTCTGCAGTAATGGTCGTCGCTGCCGCTGTAGTGAGAAATTCCGTCTGCTCCACACCATAGCCTAGGTCAACCTTCTGCGACGCTTTGTCGCTCAGCGTCACTTGGGCTTGCGCTACGCTAATGAATAGTGAACAAAGAATAATGAATAATGGTCTGCGCCATATTCTTTTTATCTTGCTAATCATATCTTTCATTTTTTCATTTTTCATTTTTCATTTTCTCATTCTCTCATTTTCTCATTCTCTCATTTTCTCATTCTCTCATTTTCTCATTCTCTCATTTTCTCATTCTCTCATTTTCTCATTCTCTCATTTTCTCATTCTCTCATTTTCTCATTTTCTCATTTTCCATTTAGGGCGAAGCCCGCTTACCACCCGGGATTCTGTGTAAGTCCATAGCCCTTCTGAATCTCAATACGAGAGACAGGGTCAAGATACCACTTGTTGGTCCAGTAGCCGGGGTCCCACCAGCGGCGGGCACCATTCACAATCTGAGGCTTCTCGTACTCAAACTTCGGCCACGGTGTACTGGGATCCCATTGCTGGTCTCCCTCCGTCAAGCGGCTGCCGCTTGCGTCGAGGCGATAGATCCGGATTTCGTGAAGCGGTTTGGTAAAGAGGTCCTGGCGCATGCGACGTACCATGTCGTACAGGCGGTCGCCACACTCGGCGCCAATCTCGCAGTTGCGCTCACGCAGGATTTCGTTGATCAGGTTCGCTTTGTTGGTTGTTAGGTTCAGTCCGGGATTCATCTGCTCCAGACGGCCCAGGCCCACGCGGCTACGTACGATATGCAGGTCGTCGAGTGCTCCCTGCAGATTGCCTGTTTCTGCCTTGGCTTCTGCACGGATGAGGTACATCTCTGCCAGACGGATGTAAGGCACGCCGATGTATTCATCATCATAGCGGCTGCCTCCATAATAGTCAAGTAGCCACTTGAACTTGCAGTAACCGGAAGCCACGTCGTCCACATTGTTGAAATTGCTGTTTTTCTCCATGAGTCCGCCGACCCAGGCGTCGGTGTACGACTGTCCGGCATAGTCGAAGCCGGCAGGCAGGTCGTGCCTCGGCACCACCATAGTCTCATACAGGCGTGGGTCGCGGTCGGCAAAGATGTCAACTCCGTTGGGGTTCTTGCCGGCGCCGTAAATGTCCGAATAGGGGAAGTTGCGGCCGTCCTGCATGCCGAAGCATTCCATCAGCTCGTTGGTCGGTACGGCGCCTCCCTGGCGGTAGCAGTCCAGTGCGAAGCCTCGCCAGCCCCAGCCCCAGCCGCCGTCGGACAGGGTCAGTGTAGGATGCGCGTCGAACAATTTCTCGTGATGAGTGGCGTCATTGCGATATCGATAGGCTCGGCGGAAGGCTGTGCGGTAGCCTGCTTCGTCCTGAGTGGCGGGCTGGATTAGCGCATAATAGTTGCCATTGGCTGCATTGTCGGCGAAGAATTCATCACAACACTTCAGACAACGGGCCCAGAGGGAAGGATCCTCTTTGCCGAACCACACATGTTCCTCATTCTCAAAACCTGTCGGCTTTTTGGTATATGTGAGGTAGGGCTCATTGTTGTTGAACAGCGGCGATGCGGCAAACATCCATACCTTGGCACGCAGGGCACGGGCCGAGGCACGTGTCAAGCGGCCTGACCACTGCCCGATATCGGCGTCGGGAACGTTCCAGATGTAGCCAGGTTCATCAATGGCACACTGACAAATCGAGTCGATGAACTCGACGGTCTGCCACGCTGTGGAACGGCCTCCGGTGAAATTCTCTCCCACGGGGAAAGCCTTTTTAACGAGGCACAGACCACCGAAATTGCGGAATGCGTCAAAGTAGCGGCTGGCCATAATCGTATAGGCCTCACCGCGCAGACGGCTTTTCTCTGCATCGCTCATGTCGGGGACACGATCAATGTTCTCAATCAGTTGCCAGCATTTACGCACAGTCTCATAGATGGACACACGTCCGCCGGCATCACTGTCAAGGCCGCTTTTCGTAGAATAAGAGAATTTCCCCTGGAAGTTACCATCCTCCGTATCTTGGGCATTCTCGGTCAAGCCTCCGGGATAATAGCTCTGTTTGGGGCCACCCCAGCTCACGTAGCAATGATAGGAGTCGGAAAGCACGTCAATGGGTGCTCCGTTCATCATATTTCCTGAAGTGTAGGTGCAATAGAGCTGACCGTAGGCACTCCACAGGAAATTGCGGGTGTATTCGGCCTTGGAGAACACCGTATCGATATTCACGTCGACGCCCGGCGATTTCTCTAAGAAGGCATTACCCACATTGATATCGTCGACACAGGCAGAGAAGATGCTGGTAGCCATCCCCAAAGCCAGTATGTAATTACATGTCTTTTTCATACATTTACCTTTTTACTATATTACCTTTTTACCTTTCCTAGAAGTTCACTTTCATGCCGAAGTTATACACACGTGTCATAGGATAACGCACGCCGAAGTCAAGTCCTGAGCCTGGGGCCTCGGGGTCGTTTCCTTTGAAGTCGGCAAATGTCAGCAGGTTCTGGCCAGAGGCATAGAATCTCACGTAGTTGAGCAGTGGCAGGAATTTTGGCTTGTTGAAAGTATAGCCAATCTCCAAGTTCTTAAGACGCACATACTTGGAGTCAATGATCCACGCCTGCGAATCACGGTTATTATGAACGCGGTTGGTGAATGAGATACGCGGCAGGATGGCTCCGGTGTTATCCTCCGTCCAGGAGTTGTCGGCCACCCACTGCGTCAGTGCCGAAGTGTTTGTAGAGCCAAACTGGTCGCGGAAGTAGCCATTCAGTGCGCGGCTAGTGTTGTCGGCACCTACCCACAGCATCGAAAAGTCAAGCCCCTTCCAGTTCAGACTAGCATTGACACTCCAGGTGATTTCGGGGTTGTCGGTATAGCCCAGGGGCTTCTGGTCGTTCTGGTCAATGATGCCGTCATCGTTCAGGTCAACATAGACAGCATCACCATATTTCAGTTCGATATTCTGGTCGGGCATATCCACGCCGTATTTCGCCTTATAGCGGTCTTCGGTACCCTGCTGGTAGAACTCAAAGAGGTCGTAGCCGAAACGCTGTCCTACCGGCAGGCCGGTACGGCTCAGATAGTCATACATAGGCGGCACCTCAAGCATCTCAATCACCTTGTTCCTGGCGAAGGCGATGCTGGGGCTTATGCTATACCGCAAATCACCCACCTTGTCGGCCCATTTCAGGGTCAGCTCGTAGCCGTGGTTCTTCACACGTCCCTCATTGACATAGCTCGATGGAAGGCTCGTCACTGCCGGCAGCATAGAGGCGTTCGAAACGAGGATGTCCTTGCGGTCTTCCCAGAAGAGGTCAAGGTTCACAGACAGCCGGTCGTTGATGAAGGCGGCATCCAAGCCGACGTTGATCTTGGTAGCCGTCTCCCAGGTGACATTCGGGTTGCCGGCCGTCAGCTCCTTCACGGCCTGTAGCCAGCTGCCGCTCGTACCAAAGTTGGTGCCTCGGTTCTGTGGGTTTACAGTCGTCGCTCCCGTGTAGAACTGCCATGCGCCCGGCAGATAGAGGAATCGCGCACCGTTGGTGTTGTCGTTACCTACCTTTCCCCACGAGCCGCGCAGTTTCAGATAGCCGACATACTTCTTGAGAGGCTCCCAGAATTTCTCGTTCGACGGAATCCAGCCCAGTGAGAACGAGGGGAAGGTACCGTAGCGCTTGCCCTCGGCAAAGTTCTCAGAGCCGTTGTAGCCGATGTTAAAGTCAATCATGTAGCGGGTGTCATAGTCGTAGGTGACACGTCCCACCAGACCCACATAGCCTTTGGGAATCGAGCGGTAGAGGCTGTTGTCAGAATCCCAGGGGTAATAAGTCTTGCTCTGGTTGTAGAGCAGCAGCGCGCCCACATTGTGGGGGCCGAACTTGCGTGCATAGTTGAAGCTGGCCTCAGCATACCAGTTACGGTTGCCCCAACGGCTCTCGTTATAGGGGATGGGCCAGGTGATATTCTCCTTGCGGAGCACCTCCTGCCCGTCGACAAGTGTTGCCACGTAGGTCACGCCCGTTCCATATCCGTTATGGCGGTCCTTTCGGGCCGTATAGTCGGTGTTGTACGAGCCTTTAATCTTGAAGTCCAGGCCCGGTGTGATGAAACTCATGTCGAGCTTGTACTGCAGGTCGAGGTTCAGCACGTTGGTGCTCTCGCCCACATAGCCCAGGTCATAATAGTTCGAAAGGGCATCACGGTCGTAGGGGCCTACAATAGTGTTGTCAGCCACCACGTGGCGGCCCTGGTCGTCAATACCTATGCCGGCATAGGGCGTGGCTCCCTGCAGATAGCGGAAGATGAACCCCTCGCCACCGCCCAGAATGGTACGGTTCTGAACACGGCCTCCCAGAGTGAGCGCCAGCTGGCTGTACTTCGACACGTTGATGTCGAGGTTGGCACGATAGTTGAAGCGGTTGTACTTGAACGTCTCATCGTCATTCTTCGAGAAGGTTTTGAAGAGTGAGTTCTGGTTCAGGAATCCTGCAGAGACGAAATACCTCACCTTCTCCGTGCCTCCGTTCACGTTCACGTTCACCTGCTCCTGCCAGGCGGCATCGTTCATGATATAGTCTATCCAGTCTGTATTGGGGAATGTGGTGGGCATGTCGCCTGTGCGGAAATGCTCCATCACATCCTGACTGAAGCGGATGCCTGTGTCGGCATATTTGGTGTAGTCAGGGATGGTGACGCTGCCTGGCCACTGGCTCATGGGCAGTGCGTCGGTGATGGCCGTGTAGTTCCACATCTTCCCGTAGGTATAGGAGTCGGCAAAGTCCACGAACTTCGCAATGGTCTGCACGGCAGTGCTGGCCGATACTGTCACCGAGGCCTTGCCTGCCGTACCACGCTTGGTGGTGACGAGGATGACACCATTAGCGCCTCGCACACCGAAGACGGCCGTGGCCGAGGCATCCTTCAGGATGGAGATGTCCTCAATCTCGTTAGGGTCTAACTGTCCGAAAGGACGTTCCACTCCATCTACGAGCACCAGTGGCTCGGCACTGTTCAGCGAGCCTGTACCACGCACACGGATGACGGGCTCGTCGGCACCAGGCATACCTGAAGGCTGCACCACCGACATGCCCGGCAGCTTGCCTTGCAGGGCGTTAGCCACACTTGCCACAGGAGCCTTCAGCAGCTCCTCGCCACCCACGGCAGCCACAGCACCCGTGATGGTGACCTTCTTCTGCTGGCCATAGGCGATGACCACCACCTCCTCCAGCGCTTGCGCATCGGGCTGCATGGTCACATTCATCTGGCGACCTTGCACCTTATGGTGCTGGGTAAGGTAGCCCACATACGAGAACTCGAGCGTTGCGCCCTGCGCCACTGACTGGATGCGGAAATGGCCGTTGAGGTCGGTGACACCACCGGTGCCCTTTCCCTGCACGATGACGGAGACGCCAATCATGGGCTCTCCCGTCTCGTCGATCACCGTTCCTTCTACCGTCAGACCTTGGGCAAACGCCACATCAGGCAAGAGGCACAGCAGTGCCAGAATGCCCAATAGAATACATTTACTTTTTTTCATCATCTGGTTATAAATTAGTTGATATGATTATTCACTTTTAGTTTACGAGTGCAAAGATATAAAATATGTGTTTGTTACGCTGATTACGAGGTATTCTATGCTGCCTTGTATGTATCCGGAAAACATTTCGGATAATATGCGATACATCTGGGATAGCCAAACGTTAAAAAACGCTACGGGCCGTAAACTAATTCTTAATCCTCCTTTCTCTATAATCATTTTTTTTGTATATTTGCAGCAATGATTCACGAAAATGACTACACGAAGCTGAGGAGCATGGTGACGGTGCTGCTGTTCGTCCTGCTGCTCCCCCTGTCGGCAGGAAGAGAACTTGAACACTTCCACACTGTGACTGTGAAAGACGGTCTGGCCGACAATTTCGTGCGCGACATTTTTACCGACTCTGAGGGCTACGTGTGGCTTTCCACCATCAACGGACTGAGTCGCTACGACGGCTACCACTTCCTGAACTTCCACCCCCACGAGTGGGGAGGCCGGTCGGGCGATGTGACGATGGTGCGCGAGACGGCCGACGGCACGCTGTGGATGTGTTGCGCGGGCGAACTGCTGACCTATTGTAAAGACGCTCAGACATGGCAGAAGGACGGTGGCGTGCGGCTGCGGGAGATGGGCGTCGGCGGCAGTAGCATGAGCTGTTTCTATGTTGACGACGGCGGCGGTCTTTGGATAGCCACTGAGCAGGGCCTCTACGCATACGACTATGCTGAGGGGCGTGTGAGGCATTATCGCTTAGATGAAGTGGGCGGTGTGCTGCACATTGTGTCGAAGAACGGCACGACGCTGGTTGTCAGTACAGACTATCACGTGTTCAAGGCCACTGCCAGCGGGAAGCTGACTCGACTTACCCAGCATCCGAAGCCTGTGACGGACAACCGCGACTGCCGGGCGATGATGGACAGCAAGATGAACCTCTGGCTTTATTATTCACACGTTCCGGCCGGCTCGCTATGGGTCTATTCCCTAGGCAGCGGAGCATGGATGCAGCCGGAGACGTTCCGACGGCTGGGGGATGGCGTGACGGTGAATGCCTTGGCTGAAGATCGTGACGGACAGCTGTGGGTGGGGACTGGCAATCAAGGTACTATCGTGAATGAATTGGGCGTTTCCCTCCATTCGCTTCCTCACATCTCCTGCCTTTTTGCCGACCGCAACAACACCATGTGGGTTGGCTCGGCCAAGCTCGGCGCTGCGTACGCCGACCTGAACAGGCCGGATTTTAATCATGTGACCACCGACGGCCGTGAGGACGTGAGTGCGCTGCTGGAAGATGCTCAAGGCAACCTCTGGATAGGTTTCGACGGCGACGGGGTGGTTGTGAATGACAGGAATTTCTCGCTAAAGAACGGCACGCTGCCCTCTGACAATGTCACCGCGCTGGCCGACGACGGCAGCGGAGGCATCCTAGTGGGCACCTACGGCGGGGGCATCGCCCGCTTCGACGGAAAGGTTTTCGCACCAGTCTATGCTGACAACGACCGGCTGCACTATGTGAAGGCCCTTGTGGCTGACCGCCACAAACGGCTGTGGGTGGCAACGGTGGACAGGGGCGTGGTGTGTGTAGCCGACGGGAAATTCACATATTATACTGAAGAAAACTCGCCCCTGCCGTCGAACGGCGTTGTCTGCCTGGCCTACGATGCACCCAGCGACCGCATATACATCGGCACCTCCACCGGCCTTGCAGCGTACAACTGTTCGCGTGGCAGCTTCATCCACGACGATGCGCTCGACAGCCTGAGGAATGTCTATGTGACGACACTCCTCGTAGACGACGGCGGACGGCTATGGATAGGCAGCCGCGACGGGCTGTGGGTAAAGGGACGGGGGCTGACCCGCTTGACCACCGAACAGGGGCTGACCAACAATGTGGTGAGGGCGCTTGCCGTCAGCGGAAACACCGTCTGGGCCAGTACCGACAACGGGCTCACTAAAATAGAGGAACAGTGTCACCCGTATTTCGACTCCGACGGCCTGCACGGCATTCTCTTCTCAAACAACGCTGCACTGACCACCCGCGAAGGCCATGTGCTCCTGGGCAGCATGACGGGCTACGTGAGCATCGCCGCTGGAAGTGAACAGGAGAAAGTGAATGGTGAAAAGCCCCTCAGAGTGCGTTTTACCGAGTTCCGCATCAACGGACAGCCGGTGGTGAAGTCGCCCCGCGACTTCACTATCGGCTACGGCGAGCGCCTGGGCGTTTCTATTTCGGTGATGGTGCCTGCGCTAAGTCACAGGGCACGCTACCTCTACCGCTTCAAGGATGAGGACGAATGGATGCGGGCACCTAATAACATGCTCTACTTCGCTTCGCTGATGCCGGGCACCCACGTGTTGCAAGTGAAGGCCGAGTTGCCAGGCATGACAGTGACTGAGGTCAGCGAGCTGACCTTTAAGGTGCTGCCACCGCTGTGGCTGTCGAAGGGTGCCATCGCCTGTTTCCTCTTGCTGATTGCTGCCGCAGTATGGCTGGTATGGCGGGCTGTGCGTCGGCGTCAGAAGCGCGAGCTGGCCATGAAGCAGATGGAGTTGAACCTGAAGAAATATGAGATGGAGGAGCAGAAAATAGGTTTCTTCACCAACATCAGCCACGACATCAAGACACCGTTGACGATGGTGATGGCCCCCTTGGAGAAGATTCGCGATGCCAGTCTTCCGGCTGCCGTGCGCACTGAGATAGATGTGGCCTGGCAGAACGCCCGGCAACTCTACGACCTCGTGCTCGAACTGCTCGACTTCCGGCGGCTCGACGAGGGCAAGGAGAAGCTGAAGCTTAGTCATGGTGAGCTGGTCAGCTTCGTGCGCCAGACTGTGCAGGGCTACGACTATATTGCCAGGCGTAAAAACATCACGATGGAGCTGCATCTTCCCGCAAACCCTGTCGAGATGCTGTTCGACGAGAACAAGATGCGCCGCGTCATCATTAATCTGCTGTCGAACGCTTGCAAATATAATGTCGAAGGAGGCAGCGTCAGCGTCATGCTCACCTCTGGTCCCTCATCATCGGCCATTCAGCTAAGTGTGGCAGACACAGGCATCGGCATTAAGGATAAGCATCGTGTCTTCGACCGTTTCATGCAGGAGACGCATGGTCAGGAACAGGAGGGCAGCGGGCTGGGTCTCCACATCGTGCGCCAGTATGTCGACATGATGGGCGGCAGCATCAGCATTGAGGACAACAAGCCCCGTGGTACCCTTTTTACCGTGGCGCTGCCCAAAGAAGTCCCCATTTCTTCCCCTGAGGCAAACATGATGGCTTCATCCACCGACAGCAAAACTTTAGAAGCCTCCTCGGGGGCTGTCGGAGGGGCTTCTGCTTCCACCATCCTCGTCGTGGAGGACAATACCGACGCTCGCCAGTTCCTGCAACGCAGCTTGGAAGACGAATATCGTGTGCTGCTCGCCGCCAACGGAAAGGAGGCACTTGGCCAGTTGGAGAAGGTTGAAAGCCAGCGGACAGGCGAGCGTGCACTGGGCATCGGCATCAGCCTCATCGTCAGCGACGTGATGATGCCCGTGATGGACGGCATGGAACTCGTCCGCCAGATACGGAAAGACGTCCGTTTCTCACATATTCCCGTCATCCTGCTCACAGCCAAAAGCAACGAGGACGACATCATTGCCGGACTGGAAGAGGGTGTGGCCGACTACCTGACAAAGCCCTATAGTCTTGCCGTGCTTCGCCTGCGCATCAAGAAGATTCTTGAATGGACACAGCACGTACACGAGCAGGTGGCTTCGGGCATCGAAATCAAGCCCAGCGAGATGACAGTCAGCTCGCTCGACGAAGAGCTTATCAGCCATGTCATCGCCGAGGTGGAAGCGAACATCAGCAACCCGAACTACTCGGTGGTACAGCTCAGTGCAGCTGTCGGTATGACCCGTGGCCACCTGTACAAGAAGCTCATGGCCATAGTCGGCAAGTCGCCTGTAGAATTCATTCGCATCCTCCGCATCAAACGCGGAAAGAGCCTGCTCGACCAGGGACGCACCAACATCTCGGAAGTGGCCGACAAGGTAGGCTACTCGCCAAAGATGTTTGCCCAGTACTTTAAGGAAATGTTCGGCACCACGCCGTCGGAATATCTCAGGCAGATGAAGTAAGGAGATGTGGAGTAAGGAGATGTGGAGTAAGGAGATTCACAGATTTCATCTTGATTTCACAGATGAGCTGCGCCGCAGGGAATCTGTGTCATCCAAAGAGAATCGCGGCTTGGCCGCTAAAATCGAAAAAAATCCTTTAAATCTGTGCAATCTGTGGTCGTTTTCATACTTCAGAAAGTTGAGTAATAATAACGTATAACATTTTAAATTTTTTAAAGACAAACAATGAAAAAGACTTTTTCCTTCGTACTGGTTGCTATGACGATGCTGGCGATGACAGCCTGCACAAGTAAGAACGAGACAAACGGCGGCGTGAACGATTTCAGGATTCAGCGTGGCACGAACGTCAGCCACTGGCTGTCGCAGAGCGAGGAGCGTGGCGAGGCGCGTCGGCTGCACATTCAGGAGGATGACTTCGCCCGTCTGGATTCGCTGGGCTTCGACTTCGTACGCCTACCCATCGACGAGGTGCAGTTTTGGGACGAGGACGGGCAGAAGCTGCCGGAGGCATGGCAGCTGATGACCAACGCCATCCATTGGGCTGAGAAACATCATCTGCGCACCATCGTCGACCTGCACATCATCCGCTCACACTATTTCAATGCCGTGAACGAGGGCGACGGCAGTGCCAACACCCTGTTCACCTCGGAGAAGGCCCAGCAGGACCTCATCAATATGTGGTATCAGCTGTCCGACGTGCTGAAGGGCTACAGCAACGACTCCGTGGCCTACGAGTTCATGAACGAACCCGTGGCCGACGACCACGAGCAGTGGAACAAGCTGGTTGCCAAGGTGCACACGGCACTCCGCGAGCGGGAGCCTCAGCGCACCCTAGTCATAGGCTCTAACATGTGGCAGAGCTATGAGACTATCAAGTACCTGAAGGTGCCAGAGGGCGACAAGAACATCATCCTGTCGTTCCACTACTACAACCCCATGATCCTCACCCATCGCGGTGCATGGTGGACCCCCATCGGCCGCTATACGGGCAAGATAGACTATCCCGGCATCATGGTCTCGAAGGAGGAATACGAGGCGGCTCCCGACTCGCTGAAACCCGAGCTGGAGCAATATCTCACTCAGGAATGGAACATCGACAGACTGCGTGCCGACTTCAAGGATGCCATCGATGCTGCTAAGAAGTACGGCCTGCAGCTCTTCTGCGGCGAGTGGGGGGTCTACGAGCCCGTTGACCGCCAACTTGCCTACAAGTGGACGAAGGACATGCTGACTGTGTTCAATGAAAACAACATCGCCTGGACAACATGGTGCTACGATGCCGACTTCGGCTTCTGGGATCAGAAGAAGCACGACTTCAAGGACAAGGGACTGGTAGACCTTCTTATGGCAGACTATTAGAGCCATTAAATAATAATTCAAGTATCTCTAGTTCTATTTTACCACAGATTACACAGATTTCACAGATTTTTGCTGCGCATGGTTGTCGCTATTTCACTGATTTCATCTAGATTTCACAGATTAGCTGCGCCGCATGGTTGTTGCTATTTTCACAGATTTCATCTTGATTTCACAGATTAGCTGCGCCGCATGGAATCTGTGTCCTCCCAATAGAATCGCGGCTTGGCCGCTACAATAGAAAGAAAATCCTTCAGATCTGTGCTATCTGTGGTCGTTTTCATACTTCAGAACGTTGAGTAATAATAATAACCACTAACCACTATATATAAAAGGAGATTCGTGAAACTTACTATAAAACGAAAGATTGTTGCCGCAGCCGGGTTGGCGCTTATGGTGCAGACGGCATCAGCCCAGACCTTCCAGCTGACTAGCGACGGCTATTTCAACGCTGGCGGCACTGATGTGATGGCCTTCAGCGATTTCTATCCCGAAGGTCATCAGGGCGGTGTGTGTGTCATCATGAACGGGCGGCGAGTAGCTACCAACGGCGACCTGCGGCTGGAAGCCACCCCCGGACAGTGGCAGCCGGTGCCCAAACAGCTGAACCGAACGGTTATCCCTCCCACCGAATCGGATAGGGCAGGCCGCATTGTGACAACGCTCTGCTATCCTGACTCCAGCCGCCATCTGACGGGCTTCAACCCGATGGTCTATCCCGACTGGCATGTCAATTACACCGTAACTGTTCAGCCGAAAGACCGAGGCATCTTCGTCACCGTCGACCTCGATACCCCCGTGCCCGACTTCCTGCTGGGCAAGGTGGGCTTCAACCTCGAGTTCTATCCCGGCGACCTGTTTGGTAAGCCTTGGATGATGGAAGGCGCCCGGAATGCTGACGGCACATCAATCACCCAGACGGGCATCTATCCGCAGCAGCCAAACTCTCCGCTGTTGTCCCTTCCCACAAACCGTGGCCACGATGGCAACTATTTCGCAGGGCGTGGCCAGAAGGCTGACCTCGCTCAGCTCGACGGTCTGAATGTGCCCTCCGCTGCTAATCACCCCTACAGCCCCCTCCGTGCCGATGACATCATCGCCGCGCCCTATGCTGTAGGCCGCAAGTTCACGTCGCGCCCCGACGACTACCTAAGTCGGCTTACCGTGGAGTCTTATACTGGCGACCTGAAGCTCTACGACGGCCGCATGAACCACAACAACGGCTGGTTCGTGCTGCGCAGTGAGATAGCTAAGGGTGCCACCAAGAACGCTGTCTGCTGGTTCATCACACCCGCTGTCCACCAGTCCTGGTACGCCCCAACCGTTATCCAGACCTCGCAAGTGGGCTATCTTCCCCACCAGCCCAAGCGCATCGTCATTGAGGACGACCGTCGTGACAGCGTTCGCAGTCAGGCTCCCCTCCAGCGAGACAATGGTGTTGAGCTCCTCCGCATCGAGGCCGACGGCGCTCACCTCGTCCGCTTTGTGAAGCCTGCCGTCTGGGGCAATTTCTTGCGCTACCGTTATAGCACAGCCGATTTCTCCGACGTCACCGAGCCTGGACTTTATCAGGTGCGCTACGGCCAAGTCAAGTCGACAGTTTTCCGCATTGCCGACGATGTCTACGAGCGCGGCGTGTGGCAGCCTGTCATCGAGTATTTCCTGCCCGTGCAGATGTGCCACATGCGTGTCAGCGAGAAATACCGCATCTGGCATGACGCCTGCCACATGGACGATGCCCTGATGGCCCGTGTAGGAAACCACATCGACGGCTACGACCAGCGGCCTGGTCTCTCCCGATACAAGGAGGGAGACCGTGTGCCCGGCGTGAATGTCGGCGGCTGGCATGATGCCGGCGACTTCGATCTCCGTGTGGAGTCGCAGGCAGGCGAGGCATACATCCTCGCGCTGGCCTACGAGCAGTTCCGTCCCGACATTGATGTGACGTCCATCGACCAGCAGCGTCATCTTGTGGAGATTCACCAGCCCGACGGCAAGAACGACATCCTGCAGCAGGTGGAGAACGGAGCACTCACCGTTGTCCGCTCCTATCAGGCCCTGGGCCGTCTCTATCGTGGCATCATCTGCAGCACCCTGCGCCAGTATGCCATGCTCGGCGATGCTGCCGCCATGACCGACGGCCAGCACAATGGCGACGACCGCTGGATCTTCACCGAGGACAACCCTGTGCGTGCCCTCTCGACCGCCGCTCAGCTGGCGGGTGCTGCACGCGTGCTGCGCGGCTTTAACGATGCGTTAAGCCAGGAGTGTCTCGACATTGCCACGACGCTCTATCTCCAGAGCAGTACAGACGGAAGGATGGCGGGAGCAAAACTGCAGACAGCCGTTGAGCTATACCTCGCCACCGGCCAGCAGCCGTATCTCGACTTCATCCTCGGCCAGCAGGAGCTGATTACAAGGAGCATTGCCCGCAACGGCTGGTTCACCGCCCGCATCGCCAAGCAGCTTGAAACGAAGAATGACAAACAGGCGAAGACCTTTGTGAAAGCCTTCCGTGCCGCCCTTGCCGGCTATAAGGCGCAGCTCGACAGACAGACTGCCGAGACCCCCTACGGAGTGCCCTATCGTCCGAGTATCTGGGGGGCCGGATGGGACATCCAGCGCTTCGGCTTCGAGTACTACTTCCTCACCGACGCCTATCCCGACATCTTCCCGAAAGCGACGGTCTACAACGCGCTGAACTTCATCCTCGGCTGTCATCCCGGCAGCAACAGTGCCTCCTTCGCCTCTGGTGTCGGTGCCCGTTCGGCCACTGTCGCCTATGGGCTGAACCGGGCCGACTGGAGCTACATTCCCGGTGGTGTCGTCTCCGGCACCGCCCTCATCCGTCCTGACTTCCCTGAGCTGCTTGAGTTTCCCTTCCTTTGGCAGCAGACAGAATATGTGCTTGGAGGAGGCTCCTCCCACTACATGTTCTTAGTTCTGGCAGCAAACAAAAACAAATCCTTAGTTCTGGCAGCAAACAAAAACAAATCCGGTCAATAAGACCGGATTTGCTTTCCATAGCCACGGACAGGATGCTTATAGTACAGGCAGAATCTTGCTCCATACGAGGTTCAGCTCACCCTGCAGGTCCCCCACATTGGAGGTGATGGCGATGACGGCGTTCTTGTCGGGCACGACGATGATGTACTGCCCTCGGGCACCGTCGGCGCGGAAGCAGCCGGGACGGCAGCGCCACATCTGGTAGCCGTAGCCCTGCATCCAGTCGCTCGTCTCAACGGTCATGCCGCGTTCGGCAGCCTGTTCGATGCGCGTGCCCGGATTGATGCTTTCCACCTGTTTCTTCGACATCTCTGCCACCCACTCGGCTGGAATCAGCTGTTTTCCGTTCCACTCACCCTTCTGCAGCAGCAGCTGGCCCATCTTCGCCAGGTCCTCGGTCTTCAGGTAGAGGCCCCATCCGCCGCAGTTGATGCCCTGCGGGCTCTCGTCCCATTGCGGCTTGTCGATGTGAAGTGGTTCGAAGAGGCGGGGTGTCAGGTAGTCCACCACCTTCTCGCCCGTCACCTTCTGCACGATGGCCGAGAGCATGTACGTGCCTATGCTGTTGTAGAGATAGAACGTGCCCGGCTCATGCACTACGGGGTGGGCGAGGAAGGCCGTCACCCAGTCCTGCTGGCCGTTGCGGCCTGATGGTTCCACGTCGTGGCCGCACGTCATCGTCAGCAGGTCACGCACGGTCATCGCCTTCAGATTGTCGCTCACCTCGGCGGGCAGCTGGTCGGGGAAGAAGTCGATGACCTTGTCTGTCAATGCCATCTTTCCGTCGGCAATGGCCAATCCCACAGCCGTAGCCGTAAAAGTCTTGCTGACGGAGTGGAGCACATGTGGCACACTGTCCGCGCCCTCGCTCTGCCAGCGGCTGAAGATGACGTTGCCGTCTCTCACAATCATCACGCTGTGAATGTCCATCGAGTCGGCGGCAGCTGTCTGGAAGAAGCTGTCCATGGCCTTGGCCACGCTGTCCGGCGTCTCTGCACGTGGCAGGTTGATGACTTCTTCTGTTTTCATCCCGCTGTTCTTGCATGCCGTCAATGCCACCAGCACTGTGGCTGCCCAAAACATCTTTCTCATTTTCATGTTCGTTTAGTTTTTAGTTAGAATAATACAATATTACACTTTATATCGGATATTTCTCTGTCATCCTGCGGTAGAAGTCGCGCTGCTGGGCATCGGTGACGGGCTGGATGCCGGAGAGCTGGGTGAGCATCTGATTGATGTCGTGGGTGATGTGGTAGCCCAGCACCTTGCGGGTGGCGACACATTTCTGCAGCTCGTAGGCGGCACGGGCGTTGTCGCGGCCAAGGAGCAGGCGGGCGAGGTCGAGGCGGTAGCCGGTGCAGAACTTCTCCTGCCGCTGGTTCTGGATGGCGCGGCAGAGCAACGCCGCTTTCGGCCCCGGCTCGGTGGTCAGCTCGGCCAGTTCGGCAAAGAGATAACTGTCGTGGTGGCGGGCGAGCAGCTGGCGGTAGATGTCGACAGCCTTCCCGTGTTCGCCCATGATGGTATAGACGATGGCCATGTAGCGCTGGTTGTGCTTGTCGCGCGGGTTGCGGCGCATGGCCTCCTGCAGCAGCGGCATCACCTTCAGACAGCTGGTCACTACCTCCTCGTGTGTCAGCGGGGCTTTTCGCGTGATGAAGTCACCATACATTTGTACCTGTATCTCGTGGAATGCGCGTGTCAGCAGCCGTTGGGCCGTAGAGGGAAGGGGGTATTTATTCCCCTCGCCCTTTGGAGGAAGGCCACTGGCTGGCGCATCATTGGACATGGAGCCGGGGGTGAGGCCTTGCCAGTCGGCGTCGGTCAGCGCTTCCACTGGCAATGACTCCACGAAGTCCAGCATACGGAACTTCGCTGACACCTCGCTCAGCCTCAGCGCATGGTGCATCATGGCGGTCTGGGCCTTGCCGTCCTTGTCCTCGATGTTCGGCTGCACCCTCAGCAGCGCCTTGAAGATGTTCTCAGCCTCCTCGATGCGCTTCTCCTCGATGCGCTTCTTCAGGATGTCGCTCGCCGTCCAAAACATGCACAGCGTGGTGTACTTGCCCTGATGCACGGCATACATCGGGCGGATGGCCTCGTAGGCCTCCTCGATCTTTCCCTGCTTCCGCAGGTCGAACACTTCTTTTACGGTCATGAATCGTTCGTTAATCAGCTGCAAATTTACAAAAGATTTCTCACATTCCCGCTAAAAGAAACAAAAAAAGATATAATAGCCGAAAAAAGGTGCCAAAAATGGATTGTTTAAGCTTCTTTATATCTTACACGAATGGAAAAAAGACCGTTAAATAATTGATGTGGATAATAATTCGATAATTCGATTTTCAGAAAATATTTTGCATATTTTCACCATCATTCTAAAACGCCCAAAAGATGGTAAAACAGATACCCGAAAGATATGTGAATCCCTACACCGATTTTGGATTCAAGAAATTGTTTGGCACAGAGCTGAACAAAGACTTGCTTATCAGCCTGCTTAATGCACTCTTAGGCCGCTCTGCCCGGCAGTCGCCAGGCGAACCGGAACAGGTGGTAAAGGACTTGTGTTACCTGCCGTCGGAGAAGTTAGAATCCTACGGTGAGCGCCGTGCTGTATTCGATGTCTATTGAAAGGGTGAAAACGGCGATAAGTTTAACGTCGAGATGCAGAATGCCAGTCTGGATTTCTTCAAAGACCGCAGCGTTTTTTTACCCTGCTTTTCCGATTATCGAACATGGTTAGGTAGGCTCTGACTGGGACTTCTACCTGAACAATGTCTATACTATTGGCATCTTGAACTTCATCGAAATGCCCAAGTTCAACAAGACCGAGGACGAACAGTCTTTTTACAGGAACATTCGACTTGGTCGAAATAGTGCACTTAACTCACTATG
>JAEEGG010008769.1_pt1 | contig 22821 bp, 18 predicted proteins | sample 9134161 | NCBI WGS metagenome assembly JAEEGG01 (sample SAMN16246543, study PRJNA631951) | gut metagenome | biome: gut microbiome; feature: rumen; material: CR-attached | host: Bos | place: Iran: Karaj | collected 2018-10
TGGTCTGTCTTCAAAGGACACCACTCCGGCTCAGGTGCTTGCCGTTTACAAGAACCTCGCTGCCGACAAACCGATGAACCAGTTCACCGTGGGTATCAAGGACGATGTCACCCATCGTTCACTCAAGGTTGGTAAGGAAATCTCCATCCTGCCGAAGGGCACCTTCGAGGCTAAGTTCTACGGCCTCGGCGCTGACGGTACTGTGGGTGCCAACAAGAACTCCATCAAGATCATCGGCGACAACACCAACAAATACAGCCAAGCTTACTTCGACTACGACTCCAAGAAGTCTGGCGGCTACACCTGCTCGCACCTGCGTTTCGGAGACCAGCCCATCCTGGCTCCTTACCTCGTCGGCACTCCTGACTTCGTGGCTGTCCACGTCCCGAGCTACCTGAAGAAATACGACTGCCTCCGCGGCTTGAAGAAGAACGGTACGTTCCTCTACAACTCACCATGGAGCGTTGCTGAGACCAAGAAGCATCTTCCCGATTTCGTGAAGAAGTATCTGGCCATCAACAATATTAATATGTACATCATCGACGCCACCAAGATCGCTGCTGAGATCGGTTTGGGCAACCGCACCAACACCATCCTCCAGAGCGCATTCTTCAAGATTTCAGGCGTTATTCCTTACGACCTGGCTGTGGAACAGATGAAGAAGTTCATCGTGAAGAGCTATGGCAAGAAGGGTGAAGACATCGTCAACATGAACTACGCTGCCGTTGACCGCGGTGGTGAGATCCAGAAGGTTGAGATCCCTGCTGAATGGGCTAAGCTCGACTGCACTACCGACTTCGTGTTCGAGCACAACGACGCTGATCCTGAGTTCATCAACAAGGTGATGCGCCCGATGGTTGCCCAGTGTGGTAACGACCTGCCCGTGAGCGCCTTCAAGGACATCGTCGACGGTACCTTCCCGGCTGGCACCACCGCTTACGAGAAGCGTGGCGTTGCCACCGTCGTTCCTGAGTGGACCCCTGCCAACTGTATCCAGTGCAACCAGTGCTCGCTGGTTTGCCCTCACGCAGCCATCCGTCCTGTCGTCATGACAGACGCTGAGTTGAAGAAGGCTCCTAAGGGCATGGCCACTGCTGACATGAAGATGCCGAAGGAAATGGCTGGCATGCACTTCCGCATGCAAGTCTCCGTTTTGGACTGCACGGGCTGCGGCAACTGCGCTGATGTGTGCCCCGCCAAGGAGAAGGCTCTGGTGATGAAACCGCTCGAAAGCCAACTCGACGAAGCCAAGAACTGGGAGTACGGTCAGAAGAAGGTCACCTACAAGGACGAACTCATCGACAAGTACGCCAACGTGAAGAACAGCCAGTTCGCACAGCCGCTGTTCGAGTTCTCGGGTGCCTGCGCTGGTTGCGGTGAGACACCTTATATCAAGACCATCACCCAACTCTTTGGTGAGAGCATGATGGTGGCCAACGCCACGGGTTGCTCGTCCATCTATGGCGGTTCCGCTCCTGCAACGCCTTACTGCAAGAACTACCGCAGTGGCAAGGGTGTGGCATGGGCCAACTCCCTGTTTGAGGACAACGCTGAGTACGGTCTCGGTATGGCCACGGGTGCTCGCAAGATCCGCGAAGGCCTCCGCAAGAAGGCTGAAGAGCTGGTCAACACCACCGTGTTCGACTGGATGAAGGAAGCCACGCAGAAGTGGTTAGACACCTACAACGACACGGTCGCCAACCGCAAGGCTACTGACGAATTCGTCGCCGCCCTCGAAAAGGCCATTATGCCTATCGATGCTTGCGTCGACTTCTGGAATGGAGAAGGCAAGAAACTCTATGGTGCCGAAGTGGCAGCCCAGAAACTGCAAGAAGCCAAGGATGCCAAGGCTGCTGGTAGCAAGATTTGCCCCTGCCACGGCTGCGCTCTCGAACAAGAACTGTTGGACAACAAGGACTTCCTCGCCAAGAAGAGCCAGTGGATCTTCGGTGGTGACGGTTGGGCCTACGACATCGGTTTCGGTGGCCTCGACCATGTGTTGGCCAGCGGCGAAGACGTCAACGTCCTCGTCCTCGACACCGAGGTTTACTCGAACACGGGTGGTCAGTCTTCGAAGGCTACGCCTGCTGGTGCTGTCGCCAAGTTTGCTGCCTCTGGTAAGAAGGTCCGCAAGAAAGACCTCGGCATGATTGCCAAGAGCTACGGTTACGTCTATGTGGCTCAGGTCGCCATGGGAGCCAACCAAGCCCAGTACTTCAAGGCCATCAAGGAAGCTGAGGCTTATCCGGGCCCGTCGCTGGTGATTTGCTACGCCCCGTGTATCAACCACGGCATCAAGATTGGTATGGGTCACTCCCAGATGGAAGAGAAGCTCGCCGTCGACTGCGGTTATTGGCATCTCTGGCGCTTCAACCCCGCCGAGGAAGAGGAAGGCAAGAACGGCTTCCACTTGGATTCGAAAGAACCCAACTGGGCCGACTTCCAGAAATTCATCATGGGTGAGGTGCGTTACAACTCGCTCGTGAAGACCTTCCCCGAGGAAGCCAAGGAACTGTTCGCCAAGACCGAACAATTCGCCAAGCTCCGCTATGAAGGATACAAGAAGCTGGCTATGGGAGAATAAATCCTAGTTATGCTAATGAAAAACAGCGCATCCGATGGGGTGCGCTGTTTTTGTTTGCTACAATGTGAAAGCTGCAAAACAAAAAAAGAGGACGACCAAAATCATCCTCTTTATCATTTGTTCAGATTGTCGCTAGTTATTCGGCTGGCGTTTCAGCGGGAGCCTCGGCAGGAGCTTCAGCAGCAGGAGCTTCGGCAGCGGGTGCGCTAGGCATAACGTTTTCAATCTGGGAACGCATCTCGGTGTCGAGCGCATTGCCTTGTTTGACATTCTTGGGAATGGTAACGCTTGAAATCAAGCAGAGCACCACCAACACGGCGGCCATTGTCCAAGTGGCTTTTTCAAGGAAATCGGTCGTCTGACGCACGCCCATCATCTGGTTTGCACCTCCGAAGTTGGAGACCAAACCGCCACCTTTAGAGTTCTGAACCAGAACGATCAATCCTAATAACACACTGACAATCAGGATTAAAATTACTACTAACGTGTACATGTTTAATTATTTAATGTTTGACTTTTTTGACTGTTTTTTAGCCTTTCAATTTGGGCTGCAAAGTAACGACTTTTTTCTGGATATTTCAAGTGTAATTTTTCATAAATTGAAATTGCCTTCTCAACATAGCCCTGTTGCTCATAGATTTTGGCCAAAGTCTCGCTGACGATGTTCTCTTGGTCGATGATGCTGTTTTGTGCTACAGTGAGCGGATTGTAGAACTCGGCCTTGGGTCGTGAAATGCTCGGATTCTCTGTGATAAACTTGTCTATCAGTTCTTTACGTGACAGTTTTTTGGCAACGGGCTTGCCTGCTTCCTTTTGCAGTTTCTCTTCCTCGATTTCTCTCAGGCGCGCGGCAATGATGGCTTTCAGTTCGTCCAACGACTTGCGTTTTTCTTCCAAAAGGGCCATTTCGGCAGAGAGCTCTTCGTGGCTGCTCCTCAGGTCGATTTCAGGAATGATGAAAACCTTTTCCTTGATAATGTTGCCCTGAACGTCATCTTTCGTCTCGATAGATTCGTTGCTGGAAGACCGCTTGTCAGGGACAAATTCATCCGGTAAAGCGGGCGTAATGGGCTCGCTGAGGAGGCGATGGCGGGCCAAAAGGGTGAACTGCCGCAACTTGTCGCGGTTGGGCATGATGCTGGACGTTCGTTTCAGCTGTTGCTCGTACCGCTTGTCGTCAACGTTCATGTAGGCGACGGACAACAAAGCTTGCCCGATGGCGAAATAGGGATAATCCGCCACCACTTGCTCCATCTCTTTCACGGCGTCGTCTTTCAGCCTTTCAGGCTGCATCATGTATCCTATCAATTGTTTACTGTCCATAAAGGTCAAGGCCCCTGAGTCTGTCGAAGGGCCGGTTTATACAATATTTACCAATTAACCAATGCTTTATTGAATATGTCTTCCACCAATTGTTCGACGATGGTCGCTGTGAGTGATTCCTGCACCGAAATCAACTCTTGGTTGCTGGGGTAGTCCTCATAGCGCGAGAAGGTTTGCTCAAAGTCTTTCGTTTCGTCGATGCGGTTGCTGAAGCGTACTTTTACCGTGATGGTAAGGCGGTTCATGGCGGCAGTCTGTCCTGTAATGGCCACAGGTGAAGTCTTGTAGTCAGTGATTTCGCCTTCGAAGGAGAGGTCACCGCCCGATTCCACCATGTCCAATGTGGTTTGGTTGGTCATGGCATCACGCAAGGCGTTTGTGAGGTTGTTGCTCAGCAACGGGTTGACGAGTTGGGCGTGGTTCGGGAAGTAGTCCACCGAAACGGTTTTGGCCTCGGCGGGAATCGATGCGCCCGAGAACGAATAGATGCCGCAACCTTGGCAAACGAAGGCCAAGGCCAGCACAAGAACTGCTATCTTTGCCTTGATTCTCATAGGTCAATGCCGTATTCGTTGATTTTGCGGTACAAGGTCCGTTCGCTGATGCCCAAAGCTTTCGCTGCGTCTTTACGTTTGCCTCGGTGGGCTTCCAATGCCTTGATAATCATCTCTTTCTCATGATGCTCAAGGGAAAGCGTTTCGGGCATGTTGGTCGTTGAGCCTGACGAAACGACCCCGTAATGTGCTTCTTCAGCAGGAATGAATTCGGTGAACTCCGGCTCATTCTCTTCAGGTTCGTTTTGGCTTACACGCGTCACAACCGTGTCACCGATTTGGGTCACTGGGTTGGACTGCACGTAGTTTTGTTCCATCGGGCGGCCGCCAGTCATATTGTTGACCTGGGCGCGTAGCTCAGCGATGTCTTTTTTCATGTCGAAGAGGACACGATAGAGCAGGTCGCGCTCACTGACGCTGTCCATCGAGTCGTCGTGTGGCAGCAACACGGGCAATGCACTCGGTACCCTGTTAGGCAGGTATTTCGCCAAGGTCTCCGCTGTGATGTTGCGGTCGGTCTCCATGATGGAAATCTGCTCGGTGACGTTCTTCAGTTGACGCACGTTGCCGTCCCAACGGTAATTCTCCAACATCTTCATCGCATCAGGTGTCAGCATGATGGCGGGGATGTGGTTGCGCTCGGCGAAGTCGGAGGCAAACTTGCGGAATAACAGGGGAATGTCGCCTTTCCTTTCGCGCAAGGCGGGGATGTGGATCGGGATGGTGTTCAACCTGTAATACAAATCCTCGCGGAAACGGCCCTTCTCGATAGCCAAAGGCAGGTCGACGTTGGTGGCTGCGACGATTCTGACGTCGGTTTTCATCACTTTATTGCCACCTACGCGGATGAACTCACCATTCTCCAAAACACGCAGCAGTCTTGCTTGGGTGGAAAGCGGCAGTTCACCGACTTCATCCAAAAAAAGCGTGCCTTTGTCGGCAATCTCGAAGTAACCTTTACGCTCGCCGACGGCACCGGTAAATGCACCTTTTTCGTGACCAAACAGTTCCGAGTCGATGGTGCCTTCAGGGATGGCGCCGCAGTTCACGGCGAAGTATTGCCCGTGCTTGCGTGCGCTGTTTTGGTGGATGATCTTCGGAAACACGTCCTTACCCGTGCCGCTCTCGCCCGTGATGAGTACGGTGAGGTCAGTAGAGGCCACCTGTGCCGCAATGCCGATGGCGCGGTCGAGCTCAGGGTCGGTGCCGATGATGGCGAAGGTTCGTTTTATTGCTTGTACATCCATATTTTTCTAATTCGGAATGCGGAATGATGAATGCGGAATGTCGCAATGCGACGCTGGGCTTCGCCCTCATTCAGCATTCAGCATTCTACATTCAGCATTATCTAAGAACTCCTCCCAACTGCTGTTCAAACGCGCCTTGAATCTTGCCCATCGTCTTCTCGATCACCTTGTCGGTGAGGGTGGTGGTGGGCGACATCAGCACGAAGCTCATGGCATACTGTTTCTTGCCTGCCGGGATTTTCTCGCCTTCGTAGACGTCGAAGAGGCTCATGGATTGCAGGATCTTGTTCTCAGCTGCCATAGCGACTTTCTTGACTTCGTCGAAGGTGACGTTCTTGTCGAATATCATGGCGAGGTCGCGACGCACGGCGGGGAACTTCGACAGCGGCTCGAAGTGCACTTCCTTAGCCTTGGCCAGGCATTGCATCATCAGCGTCCAGTTGAAGGTGGCGTAAAAGACATCTTTCTTCAGGTCGAAGTGCTTCAAGGTCTTCTTGCTGAGCTTGCCGAGGGTGACAATCTCCTTGCCATCAACGCAATAGGTGGTCGCATAGTCGAAATGCGGCAGGTTGGCTTCCTTGGCTTCCAATGCTTTGAAGTCGAACTTGAAGTGGTTGAGTACGCCCATGACGTATTCCTTGAGGTCGAAGTAGTCGAGGGCTTTGCTCGGGGCGTTCCACAACTCGGCTTGCTTGTTGCCGGTGAGGAAGAGGTCGAGGCAGGTGTGCTCGTTATAGGGCTTAAGCGGCTTGGTCTCGTCGCCGACTTTGCTTGCATCGAAGAAATAGACGTTGCCAAACTCGAAGAACTTCATGTCGCTGACCTTGCGGTTTTGGTTGAAGGCGAGGCTCTCCAATCCGCCCCACATCAACGTTTGGCGCATCACGTTGAGGTCGCTGCTCAATGGGTTGAGAATCTTCACGTTCTGGGCCGGGTCGAAGGCGGGGAAGGCCTCGCTGTAGGCAGCCTTGGTGAGCGAGTTGTTCATGATCTCGTAGAAGCCATTGGCGACGAGCATGTCGCTGATCTTCTGCTGCATCTTGTCGGCATCGGGCTTGGTGGCGCGGCTGATGGAGGCATGGATGCGGCTCGGAATCTCGATGTTGTCGTAGCCGTAGATGCGGAGGATTTCCTCGACCACGTCAGCTGGACGGGTCACGTCGACCTTGCTGGTGTGCACATCGACGACCACGTGCTTGTCGTCTTGCTCAACGACTTGGCACTCAAGGCTCTTCAGTATGTTGACGGCTTGGACGGGGTCGATGACCTTGCCAGCCAGTTTGTTCAGGTAGTCAAACTTCAGGTCCACACGAGCAGGGGCGAAGTCGCCGTTTTTCACGTCCTTGATTTCTGAAGAAATCGTTCCGCCAGCCAACTCCTTTATTAATAAGGCGGCGCGTTTTAGGGCGAAGAGGGTGATGTTGGGGTCGGCACCACGCTCGTAGCGGAACGAGGCGTCGGTCTGCAGGCCGTGGAACTTGGAGGTCTTGCGGATGCTGGTGGGGTTGAAGTAGGCACTCTCGAGGAAGACGTTGGTGGTCTCCATCGTCACGCCCGACTTTTGTCCGCCAAACACGCCTGCGATGCACATAGGCTCTTCGGCGTTGCAAATCATCAGGTTACGGCTGTTGAGTTTGCGCTCCACGCCGTCGAGGGTGACGAAAGGCGTGCCTTCGGGCATGCATTTCACCACGACCTTCTTGCCCGTGATCTTGTCGGCGTCGAAAGCATGCATGGGTTGGCCGACTTCCATCAGCACGAAGTTGGTGATGTCGACGATGTTGTTGATGCTGCGGATGCCGACGGCGGCAAGGCGGTTCTTCAGCCAAGCCGGCGACTCGCCGACTTTCACGCCACTGACGGTCACGCCAGAGTAGCGTGGGCAGGCCTGGGTGTCTTCAACGACCACGTCGATGTCGAGGTTATGGTTTTCCACCTTGAAGTCGTCCACTGAGGGACGGATGAGGTGGTATTTCGTGGTGTTCTCGCGCTGGTTGAGGGCGGCCACGAGGTCGCGGGCCGAGCCGATGTGCGAGGTGGCGTCGCTGCGGTTGGCGGTGAGGCCAATTTCAATCGTATAGTCCTCTTCCACAGGGAAATAGAACGAGGCAGGTTTACCCACTTCATAGTCATCGGGCAACACCATAATGCCTTCGTGCGAGGTGCCAAGTTGCAGCTCATCCTCGGCGCAAATCATGCCTTCCGAGACCTCGCCACGGATCTTGCCTTTCTTGATGGTGATATGTTCGTCGCCAATCCAGAGTTCGGTGTTGATGGTCGCCACGAGCACTTTCTGGCCAGCTGCCACGTTGGGTGCACCGCATACGATGTGCAGAGGCTCTTCGCCGCCGACGTCGACGGTGGTGATGTGCAGGTGGTCGGAGTTGGGGTGGTCGATGCAGGTGAGCACCTTGCCCACGACGACGCCACGCAAGGCGCCTTTCACCGACTCAAAACGCTCGAGGTCTTCCACTTCAAGGCCTGTAGAGGTCAACAGCTCGCTGACTTTTTCAGCCGTATAATCGCAGTTGACGTATTGTTTCAACCAGTTATAAGAGATTTTCATTTTATTTGTATTTGTTTAATTTTCAATTCATTGTCGCAAACTGCGTCTCGCAGTTTGCTTAAATTTCGCTTTTACGAAACGGCAAAAATACGAAAAACTGACAAAATGACACGATTATTTTCTAAAAGAAATAAAGAGAAATCACTCAAAACAAGTCGGAGTGGGTGCCTGTGTTGAGCATTAAAAGTGTAAGCTCAGTATCATTTTGTTCCCAAACAAGAAGCCAATCGGCTTGGATATGGCACTCCCATGTGTTGTTTCCTTTGAAACCTGAGAGTTTGTGAGGATAGTACTCTTGGGGTAAAGTACCAGTTTCGGCAAGTAGGTTGATTACCTTTTGCAGTAGATGCATAGGATAATTGCGTCGTTTGCAAAGTTTGAAGGCTTTTTCGAAACGGCGAGTGGTCAAGATTGTGTATTTCATTTGGCCATCAAAGTATTAAACATCTCTTCTGGGCTGTCCCATTTGGTAATTCTTCCAGCCTCAACATCCTCGTAAGCCAGTTCGATTCCGCTTTTTTTGTGGCGTTTCGTGGCAACTTCTACGCCTTCGATGGAACGAAACAATTTGCGAAGCATTGGGATTAGGCTTTCGTCGGTCACTTTCAATGTAAGTTCAGTCATCGTTTGCTCTCCTTTTGTTTTTCAATGCGCAAAAATACACATTATTTTGAAATTCGAGGGTATCGGATAGTAATTGGCACAATTTCTTCATTGGTTGTTTTCCTTTTCAATAAAAATTTTAAAAATTTCATCAAAAATTTATTGTAATTCGATAATTATTTGTAGTTTTGCAGCGTCATGACAATCAAAAACGGGCAATAAAAGCTCAAAACAAAGTAAAATCAAACTAATTATCAACAAATTAAAAAATGAAAGGAATTGAAAAATGAAAAAGTTCAGAATCTTAATGGGAGCTGTGGCTCTCGCACTGGTGGCGGCAACCATAATCGCTTGCAACAAGGAAATAGAATCGAATGTTGTGCAACAGGCCACAGAAACAGATGATGTCGTTAGAAAACCGATTGCGACTTATGATATTGGTAGCGGAATAATGCATGATTATTTTGATTTTGATATTGCAAATTCGGTTATTAATGAGAATGATACAAAAGATACTTTATGTCGCTTCGTGATTGAGTCTGTTATGATAATAGATTCGGTTCCGTTGGACATGAATTCAGAAATTATTCGAAAAATCGTTATTCTTGATATGGAAGAAGAAAAATCGATAACTTATTGGTGTATTGGAGCTTTTGTTGATAAAGAAATTCTGACGGACACTATCTTTTACTATGTAAACGAAGAGGTCGCCTCTGGCGTATATGAATTTTTTATGAGTTCCGAAGAAGCTGCCTATGTTGAATATGTTAACGGAAGCACATTCTCATTGGTGGAAGTGGAACAACTGCCTGAAACAGCTATGGGAAAAGATATTGTGGTTTGTTTAGGTTGGAATTGTCAAAGTGGGTGTGACCTCACTCCGAACAAGACTAATTGTACTGCCTGTATCCCACATCCCGACCAGGAAGGTGGCTGTTAAAAAGCTGTAACGAGCAACCAAATTATTGGAATGATTTTGAAAATACTTACGGGGGCTGTCTCTTAATAGTACAATTTATATGCTAAATTAGATGTTGATTGAAAAGTGCTTTTCACGTGCATATTTAGTTTACAAATTTGACATATGACTGTGGACACAAGTCTCATAACCTGTCCCGTGTCAATACATATGAAGTTTTATTATGAATTATGAATTATGAATACTCGCTTACTAAAACAATTGGCTTTATCGTTGGTCTTTTTCACAATGCATTTGTCGGTACAATCTCAGGAGAAGATGAAGCAAAACAATGACGAGGCAGAGGAGCATTGCTTCAACATAGCTAACGCAATGGTGGATAACCATGAATGGATCAGTTTCAAGGTGAAGACCTCGTGTTTTCATGACGATAGTCTTTTGTGGACTAATAATAAGGCCTGCTCTGTTCATTACGGAGACGAGTTCCTTTTTTATGTCCACGACCAGAATAAAGATATTTATTCTTGTCTTACAGGAGAGGAATACAAGGAGGTTGACAACAAGAGCAAGACTATTGTCATTTATCCGTCGAGTGAAAAAGGAGCCATGCTTGCTTATCTAAAATATGGAATGGGAAGCATACTTACGTCCTTTTTTGATATTTTGTATTACCTTTATCCAACATTTTTAGGAGAAATGAAAATTGTAGATGAAAACTTCATTGACGAAGACTTGATTTCGATGACTAAAGGTAATCGGATTAGGTTCTTTCTTGAGAAAAGTGCTGTCGGGAAAGACATCGAAGAAGATACGAATGTAATCCATAGTCAGTATTTCATAGATCCTGTTTGTGGCTTGCTTGATAGTGTATGCGATTCTACTCAAGTCAAAGGCGTCTTCTTTGAGACACATGTGTCCATATACGACTTCGATTTTTACGACAGACAGATTTCAATAGATTCAGTCTTTGATTTTGAAAAACCTATATTCGAAGGGTTTTCTTATAAGCGACGGTTTGATAATTAAGCATAAAACTAATAAATGTACCAAAAATCTATTTAATCAATAATTACATTTTTTCTCAAGTAAGAATCCAAAATTTATAGATATTTGCAACGTTTTAACTCCAAAACTATGATAATATGATAAACAAAACTCAGAAAAACATTCGTGCGTGTAGCATTATCGCTCTCATTCTATGCGTTATTTGGACGGTGATTAATGTCCTCTATTTCATTGGCCTACTCACAGGAAAGAGCGGCATGACTGAAAAAGTGGATTGGTCAGAAAACAATTCTATTAAAATAGTTTATTTCATTCTGTATTTGTCAAGCACTGTGATGATGATAGTATTGTGTTTTAAGGTCATTATCAATGTTCTTAAAGGGCTGCGTGAACAGGTTGTTTTTCCGCAAAACAATGTAAAGCCTTTGCTTTGGCTGGCTTCGGTGAGCTTTATTTATTTGCTTTGCTGGATGAATCAACCTATTCTTCGAGGAGTAATTAGTATTCATATGCAAGGAGCTAATTTCATTTTGCCTTTCCTGTTGCTCTTTTTCGCCTTCATGTACAAAGTGGCCGCAGATGCGGTGGAAGAAAACAACCTAACCATCTGATTATGTCACAAAACCTGCAAAACCTTTTTTTCCAGTTTGGGAAGCCTGCCAACTGGCTGGCTTCCGGCGGCGCACGGTTGTGCAGCCGCCATTTCAGTTATCTGAAGTTTTGCCTTGTTTTGATGGTTTTGTGATAAAAAACGACCGCCTATGATAATAATGAACTTAGACGTAATGTTAGCCAAGCGTAAGATGCGCTCCAACGAATTGGCCGAGCGCATCGGCCTCACCCAAGCCAACCTCTCCATCCTCAAGACGGGCAAGGCCAAGGCCATAAGACTCAGCACGTTGGATGCCATCTGCCGTGAGCTGGATTGTACTCCAGGGGATTTGCTGGAATATCGGGAGGATGAGGAATGAAAATGGAAACGATATATTCTCCGTACCCCCAAAAAATCATTGTTACGGATAAATTTTCATAGATAACAGCTCCGTAATTCGAAAAAAATCGGGTTATGGAGCAAGTATCGAATACGATTTGAGGAGAAACAACGAAACAGATTGATTCCCAATCACTTTTTGCCCATTTTTTCAGTTTCCGAACAAGTTTTGCCGTTGGTTCGGAAAAATGCACTATATTTGCGCCCAAATATTATGAAGAATGTCAGAAAACAATTTTTCAAACGACTACACCAACCTTCGGCTTCTCCATACCTCGCGCTATGGCAACAGCCGTGTCTTTACCGCTAACTACAATGGTAAGAAAGTCATTGTCAAAACATTGAAGGCCGAGTGTGCCAACAATCCCGACTGCAAGGCTTCGCTGCGCCAGGAGTTTGAGACCACCTCGATGCTCGAAAACAAATATATCCGCAAAGCCCTCGATTTTGTCCAAATCGAAGGCTTGGGCGACTGCATCATCTTCGAATACATCGAAGGCAAGTCGTTGGCCGAGCATGTGCGCGTGGGCACGCTCACCGAGAAACAGGTGAAGAGCGTCCTCACCGAGGTGTGCGACGCGCTCAACTACCTGCACCGCAACGGTATGGTACACAGCAACCTGAATCCTGAGAACATCATGGTGACCGCCGCCGAAGGCCGTGCCAAGCTCATCGACTTCGGCGTTCCCGAAACCAAGCAGGATGCCGACCGCGAGCTGCTCATCAAGGAGATGGCGTTTGTGGCCCCCGAAATCATCAAGGGCGAGGACTTCGATTCGCGTGCCGACGTCTATTCCTTGGGCAAAATCATGGAATTCATTGGCGAGCGCAACATCACCAAGCAATTTAGCGCAGTGGCCACCCATTGTACGCAGTTCTCGAAGGAGCAACGCTACGACACCATCAGCGATGTGAGGTCGGCCGTCAGCAAGGGCCATTCCTTTGTGAAAATCATCATCTTGCTCGTCGTGGCGGCTGTTCTTGCGGTGTTGGCGTTCATCTATGTGCCGAAAATCAGTGCCAACGTGGAGAAGGAAAGGTCTGAGCGCCGTGTCGTGGAGTTTAACCGCGAATTGGAGAAGATGAAGGCCGAACTGCCCGAACTTTGCAAGAAATATGAGCTGAAGTCGATAGACGAGCCTGTCAAGGTGGACTGGTCGGACGACAGCGTCAGGTATGCGAATGTTTTGACCCAATACCTTGGTCATGACGAGACGCTTTATGGTTTCGAAGACATTCAACCCAAGGCCATGCGTTTTTATCAAGAGCAACGTGCGGGCATCGAGAAAAGTCGTCGGGCCGACTTCGACCGTCTGCTGCTCAACGAGTTCAAGACCAGTACCGACAGCATCGCCGTGCAGATGCGTTCCGCCTTGGTGGAACCTACCGATGAAGCTCTCCTCATCGAAGCAACGAAATGGTTCGGACAACGCCAATGACTTTTCTGAAGCTCCTTTGAAATATTCAGACCAAAATGGAGTTATCTTCTTTATAAAACGACAACGAAGTGCATAAAAGATTCAACATAATCGTAACGATGGGCTCCCTAATCGCGCTGCTGCTTTTCAGTGGTTGCTCGACCAAGAAAAATACGCTCACGCGACGAATGTACCATAACCTGACCAGTCATTACAACATCTATTTCAACGGAGAAGCGAGCGTCAAAGACGGCGAGAAGCAGCTCCGAACCCAAGTGAAGGACGACTATTCCAAAGTGTTGCGCGTCTACAACTACGGCACGCAGCAGAACGGCCTGGCGATGAACTCCGTCATGGACCGCGCTTTGGAGAAAACTGCCATCTGTGTCCAGAAGCACTCCATGAATTTCGGCAACCGCGAGCGCGTGAGATGGATTGACGACGCTTATCTCGTTATGGGCAAGGCGCATTTCTACAAGCACGACTACATTCCGGCCAAGCGCACCTTCGACTACGTGGCCACCGAATACAGCTACAACGACCTCTCATACGTGGCCACCATGTGGCTCATCAAGACGTATATCCAAACGGAAGAATATCCAAAGGCCGTGGCCATGATTGAGCAATTGCAGGCCAAGACCGCCGGACTCAGCAAACCGCCCAAGGAACTGTTGCGCAATGTCGACTTCACCATTGCTGATTACTTCATTGCCGTCAAGGACTACAACAATGCGGTCAAATACCTGAAAAACGGTATCCTGTTCAACAACGACCGCGACCTCCGTACTCGCGCCATGTTCATTTTGGGACAAATCTACATGTTGCAAAATGATTCGGAGCGCGCCACGGAACAGTTCAAAAAGGTTATCAAGCGCAATCCTGAATACGAAATGGTCTTTGAATCGCGGATGAATATGGCCAAGGTCGGCACCGCTGACAACGCCGCCGAGCTCTACAAAATGATGAACAAGATGCTCCGCGACTCGAACAACGAGGACTATCGCGACCGCATCTATTACGCCATGGCCGAGCTTGCCCTGCGCGAAGGCGATGAAACCAAGGCCATCAGGTATCTTCGCAAGTCGGTGGCCGCCTATAAGGACAACCAGATTCAGAGGATGATGTCGTCGCTGAAGGTGGCAACGATTCTCTTCGAAGACAGCGAATACGAATTGGCGCAAGCCTACTACGACACGGCAGTCACCAGCATGGATCGTACGTATGAAGGCTACGACAGCATCATGAACATCTCCCAGACCTTGAACGAATTGGTGATGTATGCCAGCGTGGTTCGCGACCAAGACAGTTTGCTTCGCGTGGCCGCCATGGACTCTGTCAGTCGTAACATACTCATCGACAAGATTATCGCCCAAGTCATTGAACAAGAGGAGATGGAAAAAGCCCAGCGCGAATACGAGGAGCAACTGGCCCTGATGGGCTCGGCGGTGCCCGAAGAGCAACCCAAGTCGGAACCGTCCAGCTCTTCCAAAACGGCGAGCTCGTGGTATTTCTACAACCCGACCTCCGTTTCGAAAGGCGTTACCGAGTTCACCCGCAAATGGGGTATGCGTAAGAACGAAGACAATTGGCGCATCAGCGACAAGCGCAGCATAAAGACCGCCTTGTCGGGCGACGAAGACGACGAAAGCCTCACCGACGAAAAGAACGCCAAAGCCCAGCAAGACTCGCTGAATGCTACCTACACCGACCACGACCGCGGTTATTACCTGCAAGACCTGCCATTCACGGTGGAGCAAATAGAGGTGTGCGACTCGCTCATCGCCGACGGACTCTATCATCTGGGCTTCCTTTACATGGACCGCCTCAACGACCTGCCGCGTTCCATCGAATCCTACGAAAAACTCGACAACCGCTATCCGGGCAACGAAAAGGAGCTGCCCACGTGGTATGCACTCTATAAGATGCACAAAGACCTCAACCACGAAGAAGAAGCGTTGGTTTACAAAGGCAAAATCTTCGACAAGTATCCCACTTCGAGTTACGCCGAGTTCATCAAAGACCCGAGCTATTTCGAGAAGCTGCAAGCCAAGGAGAGAGAAGCCTCCGATTTCTACAGCAAGACTTACGAGGCCTTCGAGCAGGGGCAGTATTACCGCGTGAAGATGAACTGCGAGCGCGGCATGCAGCTCTATGAGTCCGACACGGCGTTCATGCCACGTTTTGCCTTCCTCCACGCTGTCGCCGAAGGTCGTCTGATTTCCATCGACACGATGGCGTTCTCCTTGTACAGCTTGGTGCGCAACTATCCGCAGAGCAGCATCACGCCCTATGCGCAGCAGGTGCTGGAAACCATCAACGAGGAATACCATCTCGGCTTGGTCTTGACCGACATCAACAACGAAAAAGGTGGAGAAGAACCTGAAGTGAAAAAGGAGTCCCCCTATACCTATGAGCCGAATAGCGAGCATTTCGTCATGATTGTGTGCGACACCAGGTCGGTGCGCATTGACCCATTAATGGTGCGTATCAGCGACTTCAACAAGAAGGAATTCAGGACGCGCACCTTCAATGTCAAGAGCGTTGTGCTTGACGATGCGCACACCATCGTCACCATCGGCAGTTTCGAAAACCAAAGCAAGGCTGTGGACTACATCACCTCGTTGTTCCTCACCGACTATGTCTTTGGCGGCATCGACAAGGCAAAATACAACATCACACCTATTTCCCTCAAGAATTATCCTATCTTCTATCAGTCGAAAGACTATGAAGAATACAATACCTTTTTTGAGTCAAACAATAAAAACTAAAGAGTTATGGCAATAATGGAATCACAAGCACGGAACCTCATTGGCAACGGCACCACCATCAAAGGTGACATAGAATCGAATGGCGACATCCGCATCGATGGCCGTTTGATTGGGTCGCTGAAATCGAATGGCAAGGTCATAATAGGCCAGACCGGTGTCATGGAAGGCGACCTCAACTGCAAACAAGCCGAAATAGCTGGTGTCGTGAAGGGCAACATCATGACCGAGGAATTGACGGCCCTGAAGTCGACCTCGAAAGTGGAAGTTGACCTGACCACCAAGCAGTTGCTCATCGAGGTGGGTGCCCAGTTCACGGGCAAGTGCATGATGGGTCAGCAATCGACCGTGGCAATGCCCAAGCAAAAAATTGGTTGATGATGGACGAAATGCACAGGAAGCGTTTAGGCTACGAAGCCGTTGAGCAGTTCGATATGGAGAAGTTGGCAAAGCTTCAGGAACACTATGCGGCCATTTTGGAGATTTTGGGCGAAGACCCTCAGCGCGAGGGCCTTCAGAAGACACCTTTGCGCGTGGCCAAGTCGATGCAGTTCCTAACACAAGGATATGAACAGGATCCGATGGAGATTCTGCTTTCTGCCAAGTTCAAGGAGGACTATCGGCAGATGGTGATTGTCAAGGATATAGAGGTGTATTCTTTGTGTGAGCATCACCTGATTCCATTTGTCGGCAAGGCGCATGTGGGCTATATTCCCAACGGCTACATCACGGGTTTGAGCAAGATTGCCCGCGTGGTGGAGGCCTATTCGCGCCGTCTTCAGGTGCAGGAACGCTTAACCACCCAAATCAAGAACGCCATTAATGAGGCTTTGCATCCTTTGGGCGTGGCGGTCGTCATCGAGGCGCGGCATTTGTGCATGTCGATGCGCGGCGTGCAGAAACAGGGCGCAGTGACTACCACGAGCGACTTCATCGGTGCCTTTGAGCGCGAAACGACACGAGAAGAGTTTTTCCAACTGATAGGGTCTAATTTGCATTAGATGCGTCCCTTCGACAAACTCAGGAACCTAAGGTCATTGAGCCTGTCGAAATCGAAGATTCAACGAAGTTAAATGCCGACCGAAATAGAATCTTTAAATCTTGAATCTTAAATTTTAAATTTTGAATTTTGAATTTTGAATTTTAAATATCCAATCAAACAATGATTAAAGCATACGTTTTTCCAGGCCAGGGTGCCCAATTTGTAGGGATGGGCAAGGATTTGTACGACAAGTTCCCGAAAGCCAAGGACATGTTCAAGAAAGCCAACAACATCCTGAAGTTCAAGATTACGGACGTGATGTTTGAAGGCACGGAGGATGACTTGCGCCAAACCAAGGTGACGCAGCCTGCCGTTTTCCTACATTCCGTCATTTTGGCCTCGATGCTTGAGGAGTTCGACCCCACCATGGTGGCAGGTCATTCTTTGGGCGAGTTTTCGGCGCTTGTCGCCAACAAGGTGCTCGGTTTTGAGGACGGTTTGCGCTTGGTGAGCAAACGCGCCATGGCCATGCAGAAGGCTTGCGAGGCCCAACCAGGTACGATGGCAGCCGTTATTGGCTTGGAAGATACAGCCGTCGAAAGCATTTGCGCTTCGGTGAAGGACGCAGTGGTGGTTCCTGCCAACTACAACAGTCCAGGCCAGTTGGTCATTTCTGGCTCGTTGGAAGGCGTGGCCGCTGCATCCGAAAAGTTGAAGGAAGCGGGTGCCAAGCGTGTACTGCCGCTGAGTGTGGGTGGTGCGTTCCACAGCCCATTGATGGAGCCTGCTCGTGTCGAGTTGGCCGAAGCCATCAGGGAAACCTCCTTCAGCCAAGGCATCTGCCCGATTTACCAGAATGTGACAGGCCAGTCGGTCAACGACCCCGAAATCATCAAGAAAAACCTCATTGCCCAATTGACTTCACCTGTCATGTGGACGCAGACCATGAGCAACATTCTTGCCACGGGCGTGCGTACCGTCATTGAGGTAGGTCCGGGCACAGTGCTGCAAGGCTTGTTCCGCAGGGTGGACAGAAATCTCGACTTGTCAAGCGCAACAGTCTGAAAGTCAGTATAAAGTATGGAGAATTACAGAATTAGGCCCATTTTGATTGTCTTGCTGTTGATGGCAGGTATCCTAATGGGTCTTTATATTAATAAAGGTGTAGGCAAGTCCCAGGTCAGCCTCGAAGGCGGCAGCAAGTTCGATGAGGTGATGTGGTATGTGGGCAACGACTATGTTGATAAACCGGATGCCCAGAAGTTGCAGGACGAAGCCATCGCCTCCATGATGGAGAAACTGGACCCGCACAGCGCTTACATCTCCTTGGACGAGTTCAACGAGGTGAACGACCCGCTTTTGGGCAGCTTCGATGGCATTGGGGTGCAGTTCCGCTTGGAAAAAGACACCATCGCTGTCGTCAGCGTCATTAAAGGCGGTCCTTCCGAGAAAGTGGGCATCCTTGCCGGCGACCGTATCGTCTATGTCGACGATACCTTGGTGGCCAGCAAGAACTTGACCAACGAGGATGTGATGCGCAAGCTGAAAGGCCCCAAAAACACTAAGGTGCGGGTGCGTGTGCTGCGCCATGGGGTAGAAGGCCTGCTTGACTTTACCATTACCCGTGCAGCCATCCCGACATATAGTGTCGATATTGCCTATATGCTTAATGAAAGCGTTGGTTATCTGAAACTTAGCAAGTTTTCTGCCACCACCGCTGACGAGTTCAAGAAAGGCATTCGCGACTTGAAGGCCCAAGGTATGCAGCAACTTGTGTTCGACTTGCGCGGCAACTCAGGCGGCTATCTCAGTGCGGCAGTCAACATTGTCGACGAGTTTTTGCCCAAGGGCAGCCTCATCGTCTATACCGAAGGTCGCAACCGCCCGCGCCAGTACATGAAAGCGCAACGGCGCGGTATGTTGGAGGATATTCCCGTGGCGGTGCTTATTGATGGCGAATCGGCCAGCGCGAGTGAGATTGTGGCTGGTGCTTTGCAGGACAACGATCGCGGCACCATCATCGGTCGGCGTTCTTTCGGCAAGGGATTGGTGCAGGAACAAATCATGCTTAGCGACAACTCGGCGATTCGCCTCACGGTGGCACGCTACTACACGCCCACCGGCCGTTGCATCCAGAAACCTTTCGATGGCGACATCGAGAAGTATTTGCTTGAGTCGCTCGAACGCTATGAAAACGGAGAACTGTTCCATCCCGACAGTATCCATTTCGCCGATTCTCTGAAGTTCACCACGCCCAAGGGGAAGACCGTTTATGGCGGCGGTGGCATCATGCCCGACATCTATGTGCCGCTGGTCGACGACAGCACGGAGTATTATTTCAATCGCATCGTCAACAAGGGCTTGGTTTACCAATATGCCTTCGATTACACCGACAAACATCGTAAACAACTTCAACAATACAAGACCGTCAAGGCTTTTGACCAGTCGTTTGCGGTGAGTGATGCCATGTTTGAGGCCTTGGTGAAGATGGCCGAGGAGAAAGGCATCAAGGGTACGGAAGAACAACTACAGGTGGCACGCCGCAAGGCCAATACCTTGCTGAAGGCCTACATTGCCCGCAACCTCTTTGACGACGAAGGATTCTACCCGATTTACGCACCAATGGACGAAGACTTGCAGCGAGCCATGGATTTCTTTATTTTTGCACCGACAAATTCCGATGATCATGCAGACAGTGCTTTACCCTCTTAAGTTCAAGCCCATCTTCAAGAGCAAGATTTGGGGCGGACGCAAAATCAAGGAACAACTTGGCATGGACTTCGGCCCGATGCCCAATTGCGGCGAAATGTGGTTGCTCTCAGGCATTTGGGACGAACAGAGCGAAATTGCCAATGGCGACTTTGAGGGCGATGAAATCAACGACCTCGTGGAAACCTTCATGGGCGATTTGGTGGGTGAGAGCGTGTTCGACAAGTATGGTGAGCAATTCCCCTTGCTGCTGAAAATCATCGATGCCAATGACTGGCTTTCTGTGCAGGTGCATCCCGATGATGAACTGGCCGAAAAACGAGGTTTGGGCAACGGCAAGACCGAAATGTGGTATGTGATGCAAGCCGACCGCGATGCCGAGCTCGTCATGGGCTTCAATCGGGAGCTGACGCGGATGGATTATGCCAATGTGTTGAAAAACAACTCGTTGCAATCGGTGCTGAACCGCGAGCAAGTGAAAAAGGACGACGTGTTCTTCATCCCTGCGGGACGCGTCCATGCGCTTGGCCCTGGCATCATGGTGGCCGAAATCCAGCAGACGAGCGACACCACCTACCGTATCTACGACTGGGATCGCATCGATGTGGCGGGCATGAGCCGCGAATTGCACATTCCGCAGTCGGTGGAGGCCATCGATGGCACCATGCCCGAAAACTACAAGATTGGGGTGGAGGATGTGATGAACAGAACTGTTCCCGTCGTTGATTGCCAGTATTTTGTGACCAATCTCCTGCAATTGCAGGGCGAGATGGAAAAAGACTATTCCAACCTCGATTCCTTTGTGATTTTGATGGTTTTGGAAGGAAATTGCACCCTGAATTGGGAAAATGGCGCGGTTTTTGTAAATCAAGGCGAATGTGTTCTGATTCCGAACCTCATCAAAAAGGTGGCGATTAGGGCCGAAAAATACTGCAAACTGCTTGAAGTATATTGCCAAATCGAAGAAAATTAGAAATAATGAATTTTAAATCTTAAATATTAAATCTTTAAATCTTAATTCAATATGAAAAAGCTAATGACCCTTTTGCTGATGGCTCTTGTAATGACGGGCCTTCACGCGCAATCGAAATCGGACCTTCCGAACGTGACCATCAAGAATCTCGACGGCAAGGACGTGAACATTGCCAAACTTACCAACAACGGCAACCCCATCGTGCTGACCTTCTGGGCCACCTGGTGCGGTCCCTGCATTAAGGAGCACAATGCCCTGAATGACGTGTATCAGGACTGGCAGGACGAAACCGGCGTGAAGATTTACGCTGTTTCCATCGACGACTCACGCTCCACCGCCAAGGTGAAACCCACCGTTGAAGGCAAGGGCTGGGACTTCAACATCCTGCTCGACGTGAACAGCGACCTCAAGCGCGCCATGAACGTGAGCAACCCGCCTCACACCTTCCTCATCGACGGCAACGGCAAGATCGTGTATCAGCACACGGGCTACTTTGAAGGTGCCGAAGACGAGCTCTACGAAGAGATCCTGAAACTCACCAAAAACAAGAAGAAAAAGTAATCATTGACGTGAGACTGCGAGACGCGAGACACGAGACATAGGTTGTCCCGCGTCGCGAAGTCCCGCGTCCCGAGTCAAAAAACAGTTTTATGCGAAAACATATACTATTATTGATGGCACTCGCCCTGGTTGGATTCAGAGCGAGTGCTCAGTCGTTCCAGGAAGGCAGCCAAGTGAGCGGCAGCTTCCAGACCGACGCCCAATACTACATGCTTGACCAAGGCATCGACATCACCGACCTTAATGGAAAGAAGCTGGGCATCAACGGCTTCGGCAAGGTGAACTACAGAAACGGCAACTTCTCGGCAGGCATGCGCTTCGAGGCCTTCCTGCCCGAGATGAACGGCTTCCGCAGCGAGCTCAAAGGCGTGGGCCTGGCCAATTTCTTCGCCACCTACGACAACGGCTTCGTCAGCATGACGGTGGGCGACATCTACGACCAGTTCGGCAGCGGCCTCGTGTTCCGCACCTATGAGGAGTGGTCGTTGGGCATGGACAATGCCTTGCGCGGTGCCCGCGTGGTGCTGCGTCCCGCCAAGGGCGTCACCCTGAAGGCCCTCTACGGCCGTCAGCGCTACTTCTGGGCTCCCTATCTCGAGCGTGACTTCAGCAACGACGACTATCGCGGCATCGTGCGCGGCGCCGACGCCGAGTGGGACCTCAATCAGAGCATCGAGGCCCTCAACGAGTCGAAGTTCACCATGCGATTCGGCGGCAGCTTCGTCAGCAAGAAACAGGCTGACCAGAGCACGTTCTTCAACATCCCCGAGAACGTCAGCGCGGCGGCGGCACGCGTCAACCTCGGCTACGGCAACTGGGCCTTCAGCACCGAATACGCCTATAAAGTCAACGACCCGTCGGCCATCAACAACTTTATCTACAAGGAAGGCCGCGCCTTGCTGTCGTCGTTGAGCTATTCGCAGAAAGGCTTTGGTGCCGTGTTGCAGGTGAAACGCACCGACAACATGAGCTTCAAGTCGATGTACACAGGCAAGCAGAACGACCTAGACATCAACTTCATCCCGCCCATCAACTACACCCACACGCATAGCCTGCCGTCGATGTACACCTATTCGACCCAGCCCAACGGCGAGATGGCAGCCCAGCTGCAAGTCAACTACACCATCCCGAAAGGCACGGCCCTCGGCGGCAAATACGGCACCAAGCTCGCCTTCAACATGAGCCAGGTGAACGACATCGTCCGCGATAGCGTGGCCTACGGCAACCAGGTCGGCCTCAACCAGCCCGGCACCCTGGGTTACACGTCCAACTTCTTCTCCGTTAGCGACCACCGTTTCTTCCGCGACATCAACTTCGAAGTCGACAAGAAAATCAACAAAGACTGGCACCTTACCGCGCAATACATCAACCTCTATTACGACATCGAGACCATCGAAGGCCATGCCGGCGCGCCCGTCGTGAAAGCCAATATTGGATTCCTCGACGTGACATATAAGATCAACAAAAGCCAGAGCCTGCGCCTCGAGCTGCAAGGCCTGTGGGAAAACGAGGTCCACAAAGGTTACGAATACGAGGAGAGCGAGAAGAAAGACTACCAGAAGCGCGGCGACTGGGCTGCGGCCTTGCTCGAATACTCCGTCAACCCGCACTGGTCGTTCTC
>JAEEGG010008770.1_pt1 | contig 22821 bp, 25 predicted proteins | sample 9134161 | NCBI WGS metagenome assembly JAEEGG01 (sample SAMN16246543, study PRJNA631951) | gut metagenome | biome: gut microbiome; feature: rumen; material: CR-attached | host: Bos | place: Iran: Karaj | collected 2018-10
CAACTGGTAGCAGCTCGCGCCAAGCAGCGAATCAATCCCGCTGAGGTTGGCGTTTACTCCACTCCTTCCATCAGTACCGCAACAGCAGCAGCTCATGGGATGGACTAAGTGAACGCGTCATTTAACCTATCCCCGCACTCCCAAGGCTCATGGGCCACTATAGTGGCCAGCCAGTGGTTCTGTACTGTCCCCTGGCTTTCATTTCCCTGATGTAATCCTCCCTCGAGTATGGCGGCAAAGACGCTTGAAACTTCTTTGCTCTTTCCTTCATTTCCCAGAAATCCGGGAAGGGAACCCTCTTCAACTGTTCCTCTGTTGGTTTGAATGTCTTTTCCATTTCTATTCATATGTTGTTATTTCGTGCAAAAATACTAATAATGTTTTAATTCTCCAAACTTTATTTGAAATTACATCATAATTTCCTTTTCTATGCCACAGTCCATCAGGATGTGGTGAAGCTCATGTAGGAATCGTACCGGCTTAGGGAACATCACCGAGGCCGCCGTAACCGCCTCCCGCTTCTCCCATGGGTCACCAGCCGACATGCCAGGCAGACAATTCCTTATTCATTATTTCACACTAAATGTACCAACGGGAATGATTGTTGCCGTTATAATATTCATGTAGAACACCCCATATTCGCCTTTCTCAACCTCTGAGGCAGGAATAGTGAGCAAATATGACTGTTCACCATACTTATGGCCTTCAAAGGCTACAAAACCAGCTTTCTGTGCTTTTTCACTTCCTAACAATGCTGGTTCAAATTGCATCCATTGTATGCGCCTGTCCTTCTTGTTCTTCACAAAGCGAACGATGCGATACAGTTCCATCGGGTCAGTGTCATTGTTCTCACCCTTAATCAGGAGTCTGATGTCGCCTTTTGTTTTTACTTCATAGGCAGACTTGCCACCTTCAAAAACAATATCCATACCTTCAACACCGGCGAGAACGTCTGCAGCATTAGCCACAGTGCCGACACTTGATGCCGTTCTCATCACCTGTGCTCCAGTCTTTATTCCTGACATCGATCCTGCAGTTACAGCACCGAATGCACCAGCCATCCCACCTACATGTGAAGCAACTCCCGCTATCTTTGCGAATTTGCTCACCTTATTCTGGTGCTTCTGAATATCGCCTGACTCCTTGGGAAGTATGGCATACGTGGAATCACTTGTGAGGATGTAATAAGAGTTGATGAACTCAGGTTCAGAAACCTTTACCTGTGAGGAGGCGCTTGCAGTAATAGCAAGCAATACGAAGCTAAAATAATACTTTTTCATTTGTTTGTTTCGAGTTTTTTCGCCCTCTGACAGCCTGTAAGGGCAAGTTTCCTATATAGGAGTGGGCAGCGCCACCTCATCGAGGTCACTCCCGTGATAAATGTTGGAAACTGGAGAAACGTCGCTCCTTACTACTCGTGGTTGCTGTTTCCTTACGCAACTCGAAACTCTTTTTACGTCTTCACCCATCAGGTTCTGGACGAGAGAAAGTCAGCAGTCAGCGAGCGGAACGGTGAGGTCGCAGGCAATTCATCATCTGATAGCCTACTTTCAAGTCGGAAGGATCACCTAAGCCGTCATCCCTTACCAAACTCAAAAGATGGTGCAAAGGTACAAAAAATAATTGTAAGAAACTACAAATTATTCTTCAGATTTATTTCTTGGTGGCATTGGTATCAAGACCGTATTTCTTTTCAAAGGCTGCTTGTTCTTCTTCACTGAGCATTTCCATGCCTTCTGGATCTGTCTGCTGCAGATGTTTGTATACTACTGCGTCATCGTATGGATATATATCCCACTCCTGCAGGGCTTCATCAGGATTGCAGCCGTGCTTCATGGCCTCAGTCACTTCAATCTCCAGACCGAAGTCTTTAGCAATGGCCAGTGCTTCGTCTCTCGTGAATCTTGATGGCTCTGGGTGGTGACGGTACCACCATCTCCAGAATAATGTAATTAACCTTTTCATGGGTTCTTTCTCGTTTTAAGATAAGCATAAAAAGTCGCCTTGCTGATGCCTGTTGCCTTCGTTATCTCGGCAACGGTACAGCTCTTACTATCGTACATGCGCAGCGCAAGGTTCAACTGTTCCTGGTCGATGGCAGGACGGCCACCCTTCCGGCCTCTGGAACGTGCTGCTTTTAGTCCGTCCGCAGTCCGTTCACGGATAAGATCTCGTTCCATCTCTGCCACAGCGGCCATGACGGTAAAGACCATCTTCCCCATTGGTGATGTGGTATCGATGTTCTCTTTCAGTGACCTGATATCAGCTCCTGCCTGGTGAATGTTATCCACCAGTTCAATGAGGCCTTTGACAGTACGGCCAAGTCGTGACAGTTCCGTAACGATAACCACGTCACCCTCACGCAGCGCATCGAGCAGCCGGGTAAGTTCTGACCGCTCTTTGCTTGCCCCACTGACTTTCTCCTGGTAGACCCGTTCACAGCCTGCTGCAGTAAGCTGGTCTAACTGTCTGTCAAGTGACTGTCCGGCGGTTGAAACTCTGCAATATCCTATTACCATTGGCTGTTATCCTATTAGGAATTGGGCTAATAATCGCTGGAAGTCAGACCCAAAATTGTCTGCCTGCAGCCTGTTAGGGAAAACAAACCTTTCAAATTGGTTGGCTATTCCCTTATCAGTTACGTTAATAGCATCAACATAGTCGGCTGATTCACCTGAAGGGAACACAATAGTTCGATCCCTATCGGGATTACCTATTGTCCCCTTTACAGGGTAGATGTTAAATACCGGCATCCATAATTCTTCCTCGCCTTCAAAACCTCTTGTTGGCTTCCAGTCACCTTTTATGGCTGCAATAATAACTCTTAGCTTCATATATGCCTCTACATCTGGCATTGATGAACCTATCAAGGATTCTTCAAACATCCTCCATTGTAATACATAAGGATGTTCCTCGCCTAACTTTTTGACAGCTTTGTCAAAAGTATCAATTGATTCCATTTTATCCATAATTTAATCCTCTGTTATTTATTTTTTTCTTGATATAATTTGAATAGTTCTGCCACACAGACACTTTCCGTAAACTCTCGGCTTACCTTCCATCCGTATGCCTCCATGACGGCACGGTCATTCATCTGGTGAGCCTTCCTAAGCTCCGGTGGCATGGCCACCTCGTCATACAGGTCTGCCAAGGAGGCTTCAGGAAAGAGGGCGCGAGCATCAAGAATACCTTGTGCTGTCTGCTCAATCTTTGCTTTCTGCTCTTCCGTCGGTAACGGCCAAGGGAAATTGTTATAAACAATGGTTGTCGAATAGCTGTAATCACTCTTCAAACGTCCGCAGACTGTACGCATCCACGCCATATGCACATTTGATGTCAGAACACCAAACATATATATCGTGGCATCAGGAATGGTAAACAACTTATCGCCTGGAATAACTTCGTTAGTCAGGAAACCAAACGGTACATACCGTCGCCGTTCTGACGACACTTTTGCAAAAGCAATGTAATGCTCTGCCGGTACTCGATACTGTCCGAATCTCCATGGAATATTTGCAGACTGTTGTGTTTGCTTATTCTTACTCGCCTCACGCAGTTCCTTGACTGCTTGGACTCTCTTCAGGATCTCAGGACAGGACTTCAGCTCAGTCGGCGTAATATTCGGCATCCATAAACACCACCTTTCGATGTTGTTGATGAACTCCCTTCCCATCATGAACCGCTTAAAGAATCTTTCGGCCTGTGGTTCCTTCTTCAGGAACTCAGCCTTCTCTTCAGGTGTAAATAAATAATGACCGTCATCGGTAGCCTGACTCCCTCTGACAATACTTGGCACATCACATAGTGGCTTACTTCTTTCTTCTATGATGACTACAGGCGCATCAAGAAGATATCCGTTAATGGTGGTGGCTTCCGTACCGTTGCCGGAGGTATAGATATATTTCTTTTCCTTGAATGGTGCCCAACTGAAGCCAACAATGACACAGTGAACATGGGCTTTTAAAGATGCTTCGCTATCCCAGATAAACGTTCGATGAGCGAAGTCAATGTGTATTCCTTTATCAAATAAGGCTTTCCACATAATCGCCGCCTGTTCACCTTGCGTAACGGAGTTAGTTGAAACCAATGCAGTCCTGATATTCGTTCCTATCATCATTACTGCAGCCTTCATATACCAACAGGTAACATAATCAAGTTTTCCTCTCTTCGTCTCACTCCAGATATTATCCATATCCTCACGTTGGCCGTCAGACATGTAATTGACACCTACGAATGGAGGATTACCAATGATATACGAAAGTTTATCTTTAGGAACAACGCTTTCCCAATCTACACGAAGGGCATTACCTTCTGTAATATTGCTGTAAGTCTTCAACGGCAAAAAATTGTCATCGAAGGTTATGATCTTTTCTGTCTCAGCCAACATCTGGGACTCACTGATCCAAAGGGCAGTGGTAGCTACAGTCACAGCGAAATCGTTGATCTCTATGCCGTAGAACTGCGATATGCTAACCTTGATGGGCGAATTGCCTTCCAGTGCCAGGAATGTCTGGCCGTGATACCTGGCTCGGATAACATCATTCTCTAACCGGCGCAGACTCAGGTAGGTTTCTGTCAGGAAATTGCCGGATCCGCAGGCTGGGTCAAAGAACACCAGACTGGCCAGCTTATCCTGAAAGACATCAAGCAGCCTGTTCCTGGTCTTCTCCACCTTCTCTTCGAGAATGGTCTCGAACTCCTTTCTAAGGGTGTTCAGAAACAGCGCATCGATGACCTTGTGGATGTTCTCGATGCTGGTATAGTGCATACCGCCCGCTCTTCTGGTCTCAGGATTCAGCGTCGATTCAAACACCGCACCGAAGATAGTGGGTGATATCGCGCTCCAGTCGAAATCCAGACTGGCATTGTGCAACAACACCAGGCGCAGCTCATCGGTGAACTGCGGTATTTCTATCTCCGTGGCGAACAATCCTCCATTGGTATACGGAAAAGCCTTCAAATCGTCTTTTAGGTACCGGCTACGCTTTTCTATAGGTGTGTTAAGTACTTCAAACAGACGAATAAGCGCATTGCGCATATCTTCTGTGTCATAGCGTGACAGATAATCATGGAACTGGTCTCTGCTGAAGATACCGGCATCTTCGGCATACAGGCAGAACACAATACGCACACATAGGATATTCAGCCATCTCAGGGCTTCCGGCGAATTGTCGTCGTATTGCTTCAGCAGGGCATCATAGATACGTCCCACTATCTCGCCTGCCTGCATCGACACCTCCATCTCCTTGCTGATGTGTTCTGACTTTGCATCAACAAGGAACTTTAAACGGTAATATTCCTTCTCTAAATCTTTCAGGAGTATGCTTTCAGGCTCGCCATTCGGCTGTTCCATATCATAGACCAGGAACTCCTTGAAATTGCAGGTGATGATCCACCGTGGGCGTTCAGAATACTTCACGTCACTGGCATACCTCTTAACTTGCTGATATGGCGTAAGGAAATTACCGTCGCTCTGTTTAATGGGCGCACGGAGGTCTTTATTGATAGATTTCTGTTCTATGAACACCTTCGTAGAAGGTATGCGCACATCTATGAAGTTTGTCGTGGATGTATCACTCTTCACTTGGTCCTCATAACGGACGAAGGATGTAAGATCTTCCACTCCAAACACCTTTGTCAGCAGGTCACCCCAGAAAAGCTGACCCTGTCCTTTTTCGTAACCCTCACCCTGCCATCTTTTTATAAACTCGGCAGCGGCTCTTGACATTTCTTTATCAGTCATATCTATACTATATTATTGAAATGGTGGTAATAACGGTAAGGCAATATTCAACCAAATTGCTGATTCTTGACCATAGCTCAATTCTTCATCCCTGTCGGCATGAACCCATATATCTGCGGCTCCAAGTTTATCTTTGATAAGATTCAACTTGCAAAGGTCTATTGAACAGTCATACTGAAATATTACCTTTACTCCAATACAACCAGGACGAACCTCATTCAGACTTAGCGGTTCTGGCTTTGTACATTCGAAGTCAGATAAACCACAGTCGTTTTCCAAAACATCACAAACGACCTTCTTTATACGGTTTTGCAAACTTTCAATTTCGTCAGCAACCCTGCGATAATTGCCAAGTTCTTTTTTCAGTTCATCATTCATTGTCTTATAAACATCTTTTGTTCTTATATTCTGTACTTTGATTTTCGGACGGGTTTTCAGACTCTATTTCAAGGATCCTACCCTACCCTTCTACCAATTCTGGCACCTGTTCAACAAACCTTCGTTTTCTGAACTGTATTAGGGACGGTGATCATGGATCAGAAATTCACTTAAATCGCTTATTTCTATCTCCAGTTTGTCAATTCCTCTAATTCTAAGGGCTTTCATATATGCAACCACAAACTCACCAAACAAATCATAATCCATTTTGTGGAGCATATGTTCAATCCAATCAGGTTCCTGCAACCTTTCAGCCTCGATAGCATAGTAACTGCCGTTTTTCTTTTTCCAGACAAAATCACCGTCTGCGTCAATAAAAAAATTGCTTATAAAACGTCGATTATCCTGAGAGAGGTCTACCCTACTCTCTTCAAGCATCTTCTCCATCTGGGCTTTGCTTGGTGACTGTGCAAATTTCGCCAAAGCGTCCTTCATCTGTTCTTTATTCATTCTACTCATATCCGATTCAATTATAGTTTTTAATGTCATCCAGCAAGAAAAGCATCTTCACGACAGCATTGACGGGAGTGTCCTCCAGTATTGAATACAGGATGCCACTCTCACGACTATAGCAAGCCTGGTACTCTGTACCTCTTTTTATCAACGAGAAGGGATAGTTCACTCCCCCACTCTCTATTTCTGCTGGTAGCAGACCTAATAGTGCCGTCAGCGACCAAGAGGGTGTCAGTGCATCTGGCTTATTCTTCCTACCGATGTCCGTCAGGAACTTGTCTGCCGTCATCCTGTTCTCCCTCGCCTGCTCAAGTGATAACGAATACAGTGCTGGCTCTTCCTCGCCGCTCTCCACGGCTATCCAGCACTTATCAGCCGTCTCAGGGTCAACGCCCAGGTCTACGAGCATACGACCCTGTTCCAATGTTGTACAGTCTTTAATCATAGTCACTTCTTAATGTAATATAGTAAACAATATTACTTGTAAACATTATAACTTCGGGATTTCGCCGTGAACCTTCTCCCACTTTGCAATGTGGTCTTCAAGGGCAATGGCCAGTTCATCCTTTATCTTTCTGTCAGACATCATGGCGATGTACTTCATCTTCTTCACCTGATCCTTAGAGACAATAAATGTCGCACGGGTATCACCCTCTTTCGTGCCAATCTCAACGGACGGCCTTGTAATTGGTGTAGTTTCCTCACTCCCGTTTCCTTTGATGTTGGGTTGCGTCGGCTTTACCGCTCCAATATTGCGACCTACTAATTCTTTCAGCTTATTTTTCGTTGCCATATTACTAATATTATTGTAAACATTGTGCATTGTAAACAATACATAATGCCAGGTTTATTTTAACTTGTTCAATATCTCCTTTGTCAGCTCCCTGTAATCCTCAGCAGCTGCACTACGACTTGCATAATCAAATATGTCATTGCCACTGCCTGCCGATTCGGCCATTGATGTATTCTCCCTGATCTTGGTTTTCAGAAGAACGTCACCATATACTTCAGATACGGCCTCTTCTACAGCCTTGGCCAAATTGTGTCTTGCTTTGTACCTGGTAAAGAACACTCCGGTGATACCCAACGAAGGCTTTACTTGCTTCAGCTGCTCAATATAGGCATCGAGCATCCTCATACCTTTAAGCGGTAACAATTCTGCCGTCATGGGAACCAGAATATAATCCGCTGCAAGAAAGGCATTCGTGGTGACATTGTTAAGAGCAGGAGGACAATCTATCAGAACAAAATCGTATTTGTTCTTGACGGGTGAGAGAACACGCGAAAGAACTCGTTCGCGCTCCAGCTTGTTTACGAGAGCTATTTCCGCACTGGCCATTTCAATACCAGAAGGAACTATATCCAGGTTCTCGCGGACGTTTAACACTGGTAGAGGTTTCCCGTCCACCATCGCGTCATAGATGGTTGGGCGTTCATCATCATCTTCAAGATACATGAGGGTTAGATTAGCCTGCCCATCAAGATCAACCATCAATACACGGTAGTCTTCTCTTGCGAGATAACCGCCTATTGACGCAGTAGAGGTAGTCTTGGCTACACCGCCTTTGTGGTTTGCAAATGCAATTACTTTGCTCATAACTTACTGTCTTATATATATTATATAATGTATATTATAAAAATTACTTGTAATATAGTAACAATGTTTACAGTGTGCAAATGTAAACATTATAAATGAGATTACCAAATATTTTTGAGTCATTTAACATTTAATTGTGTTTATGATTGAAATAATAATTATAATTTTTATAATTTTTAGCATAGCAATTTTGAAAATAACAAATATTATTGCTAACTTTGCACCCAAAATTCATTGAGTTATGGCAAAGACAGAAAAAGAATCAGAGAAAAAGGTCAGTTCTATCATCGTCGATAAGGAACTGATTGACCGCATCAAAATCAGGGCAGCTATTGAAGGCCTAACAATCCGTGAACTTACCGAAAAGGTCATGGGTGACTATTGCCCGCCTGCAGAGGCTTACAAAACCGTTGGCAAGAAATAATATTAAATTGTGAAGTATGAGTGAACTTTCAGATTTCATCAACGACGATCTTTATCCTGCCTTGTTCAGCAGAATAGGGGATGCTTTCCCTGAAATGTCCTTCAAGAAGGTAGGCAGTAAATGGTGCAGCCACAAGAAGCTGGACGGCTCCGACAGCAGCCCCAGACGAAATGACAAGACTGTCATCACGTCTAAGGTTCCTCACCGGGCATTAGAGCAGGGTGGGGGTTCTGTAGATCTTGTGTCTCTCTTCCTGGATATGAATAGAAACACCTGTTCTTCAAACATAGATGCAATCAAGGCTCTGGCCAAGATCTGCAATCTGGAGGTTCCTCCAATGCAGGATAGTGAGAGTTATCGTATATATAAGGAGAAGCAAGATGCCCTGGAGAAATTTGCACAACAGATGCAAAAGGACTTGTTGTCAGATGGCGGCAAAGCCATACATGACTATCTTACGACGCAGCGCGGATATTCAGATGACTTCATAGAATTTGCTCAGTTCGGCTATTGTTCCCCTGAGACGGCAAACAGCTTACGCCCACTATTTACAGGGAAGAACAAGGAAGGACAGGAGGTATGCTACATACCAAATGGAACGGGTACAAAATACACCTTGGCCATTCCTTATCGTACTGGCAATCATATTGCAGGCTTCGTGTTCCGAACCATATCTGGTGATGTAACTCCCAAATACAAAGATGCCTTCATATCAGCAAAGGCCTCCAAGAGCTATCATCTTTTCGGGCTCACAGGACTTAAATTGACTGGTGACCGCGAAAAAGATAAGGATATAGTAGTTGTCGAAGGCGAAATTGATGCTCTTCGTGCGCAATTCGCAGGTCTCGACAATGTTGTGGCCGCCAGTGGTGGCTATCTCTCTGATGATGCTCTTCAGGAGGCAGGTAGGCGAGGGGTTAAAAGAATCACTCTCCTTCTCGATACCGAGGAAAAAGAGGAAAGCAAAAAGGAAATCGACAAAAAGATAAGCAAGGCTATCACTGCCATTTCAAATAACGGCATTTATCCGCTTGTTGCCTCCTTCCCATCGACGGGAAAAAAGGTTGATGCTGACAGCTTCCTTGTAAACCATACTGGGGAAGAACTTGCTGAGATTGTCAACAGTGCCCTCAGTGGCCCTATTTATCTCTTTCGAAAGATTATCGATAATGCAGCAGAAAAGCATGATGGTGATGAACTCGTTACCTTCAGGGATTTGAACGAGTTAAAAAGCCAAACCATACAGCTTGCCAATATGCCATTCGTTCTGCCGACAGACAGAGATACAATATTTACCGAGTTTTCTTTGGGTACTGGCGAATACATCACCAAGGAGAGTCTTCAGGAAGAAGCCGACAGGGAAAAGATCGCACAGGATATAGCCGACCAGAAGAAAGAAACACTTTCCACCATCAAGGAGGCTCTATCCCTTGCTAATTCGGATAAGACAATAGAGGCTCTGGATCTTCTACAGAACCGGATAGAACCCCTCCGTAAGAAAAACCGAGAGGCAGAACTTAACAAGTTACTTCTCATAGCATCTCGTGAGGAACGCCGGAAGAGACTGGCTGACAAGCCAGAGGCCATAGAAACGGGATTCACAGTCTACCTTGATGGACAGGAAATCCCGTTCCGCCTCCAGTCGGCCGCTTTGACATATGTCTGCGCACCGACATCACACGGCAAGAGTGCCATGCTGCAGAACCTGGCTCTTAATGTTGCCACCAACGGAACAGAAGGAACAGTCCTTTATTTCACGCTGGAGGAAAGTGAGGATGATATCATGAAGAAGATGATCAATATCTATCAAGGACAGACATTGACAGCCAAGACCGCGAAGCATAACAATATGGAGTCCATAACCGAATACTTCCGCTCTGGATCGACACAGTTCATCCGGAAAGATTCTCTGGAGAACTTTCTTTCCAAGGTCGATGAGTTCGATGAAATAATGGATAACGGCACCCTTCGCCTTTTCGGACCAAAGGGAAACCGCGACATTGACGAGCTTAGTGAAAAGGTCACTTTCCTCTGTTCAAAACTGAAGGTGAAAGCTGTTTTTATTGATTATATCCAGCTCATGCAGAAGAAAAGCTATAAAGGATCTGACAAGAAGGGCGTAATGGGTTATATCTGTAATGACCTTATCGACCTTTCGACTACATGTAAGATACCTATTGTCTTAGGCGCACAGGTCAACAGACAAGAGGCTCTTTCTCCTGCAGATCTCTCTCCTCAATGTATCGCCGATGCTGCCGAAATAGAAAATTCAGCCAATACAATCTTGCTGATGTGGAACTCAGGCAAAAAGCCGAGACCCAACAGCAGCTATTACAACAATAAAGGTAAAAAACGCGAACTTACTCCTGAAGGTGAACGAATAGAAGCTATGGGACTGAATATCGGCACCTATGGTAAAATGTATATTAAACTTGGCAAGTATCGCATCAGTCAGCCTGATGGCGAGGCAGTACTTAACTTTGACGGTAATACAGGCAAATTCTCGCAAGAACCGATAGTGCCTCTTATTCATGCTTCCAGTTCATCAACGAAATCAGACAACGTAACAGCGAAAGAAATGTAATATGGTCGAGAATCCACTGCTTATACATCAGAATCTTCCGACACGGCAAGATTATCTTAAAGATATCAATAAGACCAAAACGGAGATAGCCAAGTCAGGAACATGGCTTGAAAAGGCTGTCATCCTTACTGAGAACTTTGATTTGGTTCAACATGGGGAAAAGCCCCTGTTCACCCAAAAGGCTATAAACAATATCGGAGAATCGATCTCTTCTGACGAAATAAAATCCTTCAATGGTTGTATCACCATTTATGTTAAGTGCCAGGAGTACATTAAATTCCTCCTGCTTCACAAAAGGGTTTATGAGGAATCTTTGGCCGTGTTTACAGGGTTGTTGAGAATGAGAAAATCTATAGAGTGCATACGTGAATCGCTCCAAGAGGCCCTGTATAGAGGCGATATCCTGAACTGTAACAAGGAAGCACTCTTCATCAAGGCAACCCCCAATGATGATATCGTTCTCCTGCCTACAGGCCAGTTTAAACTTAATGTCGATTCCGGCTATGATTCCATTGACAGTAAGATTGAAAGGTATCATCTGATCTGCAAATTGAACCTGGCACGGCTCAAAGCTGCAATAGAGCCTGTCGTTGACATAGCCTATAAAGACAGTAATCCAAGGTGGGCCTTCCTGCCGAAGAATATGTATAAACTGGTCACCATGGAAGAAATTGATTTCAAATATGCTGACGACACAAAGGAAAACCCAGAGTTTTATAAAACGGTTTTGCTTAAAGAAGGAAAGAAAGATTTCATAGAAACAATGACCGTTCCAGACTATAATGAGTGCGAGCCTGATCAAGAAACACTTGATGCGGCATACAAACTTTTACCATCAATAAACGAGGAGGAAATAGTATGGCAGATATAAAAAACAAGACAGACGAGACCACCGCCAAGACAACTACAAATAACGAGTTCGTCGGCGGAGGATTGGAGCAGGCTATGACCCTTGTTAAGTCGGTAAAAGATACCGAATATTACAAGACAACAAGGGAAATAACTAAACAGGCTCTTCGTCCCGTTAGCCGGGATGGAGATCTGTTTAACTCCAATGTTCTCAGCTCTGAGGCAAAGAAATATGCCTTGATGCTGAAAGGCAACAAAGGCAAGGATGGTGAGACACAACTTTTAAGTGAAATCGGTGACGGACTGAACTGCGGACACACGGGAAGGTTGGTCGTCGAAGCTCTGTGCGAGATTCTATACGAACAAAGCCTCGATGCTGGAACAGACCAGGAACTGCTCGGCTATACACAGAAAATAGCCTCTAAAACAGGACTACCAATCCTGTTGGATAATCACAGTAGCATCGGTACAAGTGAAGATCATAGATCGATGTTCACTTACATTCCCACACGTACTGTCGATATCGCCAAGAAAATATACGGAAATAGAAAGATATCCGGTAAGGAAAAGGAACTTGTGAGCAATGCCTTGACAAAGCTCGCCAAGTCTGAATTTCCTATTGTCAGGAAGAACAGAAAAACTATCTTTGTTCCGCTTGTTGTCATAGAGGCGAGGGGCATCGATGAGGATACAGGTGCTGAGAGCTTCCTGTTGCGCTTATCGCCCATCTTTACCAGCGAAGCAAAGAATAACTTTATCGGAAAGAGAAAAGACTATATCCAGATCATGCGACTTTGCAAGACTGGAATTGCAAGAAAACTTCTCGATAAGCTTACACTTGCCATGAGCTTCAAGAGCCATAATAATGAAAACTGGCCCAAGTACATTATCAGAAAGGACATCCTTTTGGATAATATCGCAGTAGGAGGTGAATATGTCGAACATAAGAGCAGAATCAATAAAGACTATGATAAGGCAGTCACTATTCTCAAAGAGAATACTGTCATATTCGATTATAAAGAAAGCTCTGACTATGGGGATGGTTATTTGTATTGCATCTTTGACTGCAATCCGGACTTCATCAAATAAAGTCCAGATAGGGGGTACTTTTGTCGGAAGCCCAGGGGGTACTTTTGTCGGAAATTCAGGGGGTACTTTTGTCGGAAGGCGAGATTGGCGTTTTTGGCACTTTTCAAAATCGTAACTCTCTGATAAATAAGGAGTTAATTTTTTAAGTGGGGGTACTTTTGTCGGAAATTCAGGGGGTACTTTTGTCGGAAGCATGTTTTTGTAATTGTCTGATTATAAGTAAGTTACGCCGTTTGCGGCTCCTATATTAATATATTAGAATATTAATAGGAAAGAGATTAAAAAATTGGGCTTCAGGCCCATTTTTAATCTCATTATTAACTCAAAGGAGTGGGGGTACTTTTGTCGCACGATCTTCGTTTTAATGCCATAACAAGGCAAATCGAAGAAATATTGTAATATTGTAAACATTGTGCATTGTAAACAATGAATTTAAAAGGATAGGGAAATGGCTTTTCTCGCTCTTGGTACAGCCGAATTGTCGGCCATCGTCTACTCCTGGCACTACATCATGTCCGGCAGCTGCTCATTCCCGGCAACTCATAGAGTTTGGGGAACCATCCTCTGCTGGACGTGCTGCTGCTTGGTCGCCGCCGTTGGCTGACAGTCCTGCTGCTGCTTCGCCAGGGAAGAACCTGAACAGGACACCATGACGCACCCCATCGACGTGCCTGTAGTCCGGCGAAGACGTTGCCGGATGCGTTCCTCCGCCTTTGAGTAATCCACCTGAAAGACGTAGAGCATCACTGTCGGCTTTGTCGGGGACGATGTTAGCCTATGTTGAAAGAGTAGTGCCTACACATTCACCATTGCCGCATATATGGCCAGTGTGCCTGGCTATTCATATCTGCCGCACCGTCTGACATGGTACCCGGCCAACGGTCATGCACTCCTTACCTTTCGGGCTGATTGCTCTGTGGCTTCAGAACTGGTGCATCCTGCAGGATCTTCTCTCGGACTGTCACGCAATGACTGTGCGACATGGCTTATGGACTGCCGTCCTATGCGGTGCATATTCTTTTTTGGGGGGTGTTTATGGGTGGGCTTGGCAATCTCCGCAGGCTCCGATTAACGGCTCTACGAGCAGCCCATTTACCGCCTTGAGAGGCTTCAAGGTGCTAACCGCTACGGGACTCAAACGCCGTCCCTGTACCCTTGCTGTGATTGCTTCCAGAAGGATGAGAATGTCTGAGTGTTCGCCGTCTGACGCTGAAAACAGGCTGAAAACGGCAGAAAAAAGGGGTTTTTAGGCGGTGATAACCCTCTGAGAATCGCGTATTTGAGAACAATCCGGCCATTGGTGTGTAATTTTCAAAATATGAGAGCCTTTTCGACCCTTCAAGCTTTAAATATGTAGGGATAATACAATAAATTGTATTATTTAACACAATATTATGTATTATTAACACAATAAATTGTATTATTAGCAGATTTTTTTGTATCTTTGCACTATAAAACTTAAAGTACTTCGATTATGAGACATTCAAGTGATTTCTACAAAGTGGTGAACGCAGTGATTAACACCATTAACACCTGGGGTGGCGCAGTGCCATTCAGGAAGAGTGACGGCAGCATCGGTGAATACACCTTCAACGATGATAACGATGCCGTGCGTGATGAACTGATGGCCTATAATACGGCTGACGATGACAAGGATCTTTGTCCGGCTTTCGCACAGCAGTATTATGCTCATGATGTCTGGACGCTGTTCAAAGGCAACGACTTCATTCATCTGGCCATCGATGATGCCCAATATTGTGATATGGGATCGTTGGCCGAGCTGATTGCCGACGAGCAGGAACTGACGACTGCAGAGGTCACACAAGGCACCAACGGCTATCCTCGTGGCCTTTATGACGTGGTACTGCTGAATGACAGCAAACTCAGCTTTGAACAGATGGAGAAACTGGCAGAGAAATACGGGGTTCAGGTGGTGTCCCTCAAACAGAAAGCGGGATGGCAGTTCTGGGAGAACGAGGGAACGGCCTTCGACCTGTATGACTATGCTGATTTCATCGAACAGCATGATGACAACATTGTCACCTTCGACTCATTCAAAGCATATGCAGACTATCTCCGTGAGGCAGCCTATGAACTGAAAGATAGTAACATTGTCGCTGAAATGGCAGCAAGAGCAGAGCTGGACGCGCTGGCCGATAAAGTGGCTGACAAGGAACTTGGCGACAACGAGTTTGTGTGGGTCAATACCTACGACATCACCAGGTATGAAACAGACAGCCGGAAGGTGAGCAGCTTCAGCTATGATAGCCGCTACTACACATTGGCTTTAGATTGCAGTATCGTATAACATAAAAGAAGGAGGATTGGTTATGGCATTAGATTTAACTTATTCAATCAGGAAGATTCTGAGTCCGTCGAATGACTGGACATCAGGTCTCGACACGAAGGAGTTTGAGATTCGCCCGTGTGACGATCTCGACGAGTATTATACCATCCGCACCAAGGAGGGTGATGCCTGGTGGGTGAACAGCCTGGCCAACAACAAGGCTATCACCATTGAGGAAATAACATGCCCGGAAAAGGGAATCATTCAAGTGTTGGTAAAGAAGGAGTGCCCAGACTACAACAATGACTACACCGAGGACTCCGAGAAGTTCCTGAAGGACGTGGCCGAGTATTTCACCGACCTCTTCAACGGTCATTCCGTCTTCGGCACAGCCTTCAGAATGACGGAACGCCACACCTTTGATAAGGCCGACACGTCCTACATGGCGCACAACAGTGAGGGTGACGAGATAGGATGGGTTGAGCGAGAGAGTGATGTGTATATAGGCACCACATTCACCCTCAGTGGCCCAGTCTCTGGGGAGGAAAAGGGCTATACTACCTTCAGCGAGGATATGAAGGCATTCATCCTTCGCAAGTTAGAAGCCATCTTCGGTGAGAAGGGAGCATATTGTAAGGAGGAACCGAACAGTAAGCCACCTTTCGATGACTTACTTCACTACAAATTTAAGATTTCAAACTTCTAATGAATATTGATTATGAAGAACAATTCAAACCCCAATGAGTCTATCCAGACCATTGCCAAGACAGCATCGAGCCTGTCTAATGCGGCTGACTCACTCAGCAAGTGTATCAATAATCTGGCATTTGATGGGTCACTCGTTGAACGCATCAAGCCGGATCTGGGCTACCTCCAGTCCATAGCCGGATTCGTAGCGGGTAGGGCAGAGGGTATCCTTGACAACATCTGTGGGAGAACTGCACTTAACCAGGTAGATGAAGACCAGTTCTCGGAATGGATGTCCTACGAGGCTTATTCAAAGCGTCATTCTGACATAGAGCATATCCGTAAGGTGAAAGCAGCCGTTGACAAGGCCAAGGCCGACGGCGAGGATATGAACGAATGGATGCTCCAGAACACCAACATCGGGGATGTTCTGACAGGCAAGGCAAAGCGCCCATGGAAGCCGGAACCAAGCAGCATCGGTAAGATCCTGCGCGAGTGGAGAGGCAACCGCTACAGCCTCTATGCCATCGCCAAGGAGTGCGGATGTCGGGCAGAAGGTCTGCAGAGAATTGAGGATGGTAAGGATGTGACCACAACCAACCTCATGCACTACCTCCACTTCGTTAAGTCCCATGATCCGCAGTCTGACGTCATTGCGGCCATCTGGGCGGCTCTGTGATTACGGGGCAGCTTCCCTATGGTCGCTGCCTTACTACTCCGACCTTGTATTTCTCATCGATGGCCGGCTTCTCAAACGTGCCTGGAACGTAATAGTGACAGTTGTCGCATGACAAGTATTGCTTGCCTATCTGACTGATGTGCTCGGTCAACCTTCGACCACACTTCGGACATTCATTCTTCACTCTGATCAGATAGAGCTGGTCAGCCTCAGTCAGTTGCTCACCCCTCATGATCTTAGTCTGAATGGCAACGGATGTCGATTCGGCTGCTGGTGTCGGTTGGATAGGCTGAATAACTTTCTTGGGACTATCCTTCTTCGGTCTGAAGGTCTCGATGGATAAATCAAGAGTCCTGAGCTTCTGGATAAAATTGTTGTAGATAGCCTGATACTCGCTGGTGAGGTTCAGACTCCCGGATGACGGGTACCATGCAATGTATTCATCCAGAACATTGATATCGTTCTGAATGTCGGCGAGGATGTTCTTGTCCGTCATGGCTGTAACTATTGACGGGCAGGAATAGGGTATTTCAATACGCCTGGCAATGTCGGCAGTTTTCCAGTTGCATTTTTCATCGACGCGCACACTGTAAGTCTTAGCCTCCATCTTGACGGGTAGATACTCCCATTGTATGCCGTCATGTTCGGTGATGAACTTGGCTATGACAACAGGCTCCATCTTCTGAGCAAGAACCTCCATCGCCATGCCATCTTGGTACTGAAGGTGAAGATACTTGGCAAGTATCAAAGGAGTGCATATATAGCTATCCTTGATCTCCTTAATCTGAAGCCTGCCTGAATTCAGGATTGACAGTCGCTCAGGGGTTATCTCCTTCTTCGCCTTCTGGTCGTCAATGATAGGTTGAATCGAACTCTTAATATTATCTATCCGGCTCTGCACCTGAGAGCGAAGAATCTTATTAACCGCATCAACAAGATATAGCGGTCTGGAATCTCTGGCAACATATTCGGCTATCTTCATCAATCTACCCTGCCACGCCACGTTACGATTACGGTAAGGGGTAGCTTCCTTACCTGACCAAATAACCATCGGACGGAACTGGTCTATCCGCTGTACAAGTTCATGAATGGCAGTACTGATATCACTGTCACTCTTACTCGGTACTCCCTTGCCGCGTGACAGTCTCGTAGCCGCTTCGCTGGTGGTGATTCCTGCGAGACGATTCCAGGTATAGTCAACGTACTGCTTGACAAGGGAGAAACTCTCTACCTTGATTGACTTCGTCTTATCATCAGACTTAACCCTTATATTCTTCTTCTCGTGAGCCATATAATATATATTACTTATTATGGGTACAAAGGTACAAAAATTTCCGATATGATTACTCTGCAAAGCGGAATAATTAACATGATATCACAATCATTCACAAATCACTGTCAGGAATGGCAGTACGACGGTATCTCTGATACCTCATACAATGCTTATTAAATTCCGTCCATAATCTATGATTATGTTAAAGATATCCAAATCTTTCTGACGTTCCTTGCAATTCCCGAATAAAAGCCGTAAATTTGCAAGCAGTTCAGAACGTCATGACAAGAAGCCTGAACGATTCAGGCAGAACCACAACGCTACGCGAAGACAAGACTTTATTTCGTGTACACAAAATAGTCTTGAAAAATGAACTCTTTGAGATTCATTTTTGGTGGAGTACTCGCAGGCTCGCACCTCCTTTCAATAGGTATAAATGATAATATTATATAGCTGAAATGACATACAAAAGAAACTATATTAGTAAGAAGAATAAATTGGTTCCTGGACGGCCACAAATCACAGAGAAAAACCCATCGAAGGAACGCAAAATAAGACATATCCGCATGTCTGATGAAGAATGGGATTTTGCGGCACAAAACGCACGTCTTTGCCATAAGCATACAAGTACGTATATACGCCAGCTTGCTTCGGGCTATAGACCCATGACGCCAGACCCGGAATTGAAACATCAACTGGCTAAAGTGAGGACTGATATTCTGCAATTATCAAAGAGGCTTGCAGGGCTTTCAGATGATGCCAGAAAACTAATTATGGGTGAGTATGATTTTCAAGTTGAATGGTTTAATGCCGTCCAAAAAGAACTTGATTTTATTGACGATTTAAGAAGGAGGTTATAATGGCTACAACAAAAGGAAGACAAGGCTCTCACGGCAAAGCGTATTCGGAATATGCCGGGCTTAAAGATAGGGCTATCTACATCGGTGGAGAGCACCTTGATTGTGATACTCTTATCGACAGTAGCAGTCCTGATATGGAAGAGATTTGGTATGAGTTTGAACAGGAAGGTTCACTGTTTCCAAACATCAAAAATACCTGTATCATGCTTGAATCATCTCCTACTCCGGAAGAGATGAAATCAATGGGTATAAACAGTACAGAAGAGACGCTGACTGATGAACAAAGAGAGGCTCTTATGCAGTATGCCAGAGACCTTCTCGACAATATGGATGAACAGGAGATAAACTATAATTATGTAGTGCATGTGAAGCAGAAGAATGCCGACGGAAAAGTCATCCGTGATGCCAACGGCAAACCTGTTACTAAAGATGAAATCCGCAAGGGTGTTGTACCCAAAACCAAGCTCAGAAATAGTAAATGGTTTGCCATGCTGCACCGTGACTCAAAGAGTGGTATTTGGCATATTCATATACTTGCTTCGAGGTTCACAAAGGACGGCCTTGAACAGAATGATCCGAGGCTTGTAGCTAAGCGTGCCGCACGCGCAACAGAGCTGTTAAACCATCATCGGGGATGGAAGTCTGCAGAGCGTATCAGCGAGCATCATCAAAATGAGATCAAAGATACTATCTATGATGTTCTCCGGAAGATGGATAAGTTTAGCTGGGATGACTTCAAAGAGGCTATGGAATCCCGGACATTCCGCAGTTATAAAGGAAAACAAGAAAACTATGAACTTATGTTCCGAAATGACTCCAAGGGTAACGTTGTCGGCTATAGCGTCTGGCGTGGGAACTCAAACTACAATGCCAGCAAGATAGGTAAGCAGCTCACCGCTTCAAGACTCTATAATACCTGGCAAGCTATACATGAGGATGAAAGGAAGAGGACTACTGCCAAGCCGAAGTCTCAGACAGTAACGCCACCGAAGCCGAAGAATATTGTCTATGTCAAGTCCGAGGAAGAGAAGAAGCGGGAAATGGATGAACTGTACCGCAGGCTGAAAGCGGAGAAGGATAAAGTTGAGAAAGAAAAGGCAGAGCGTCGGGCAGAACAGCAGAAGCCTCGTGAGCAGTCGCAGGAAGAGAAGGAGGCCCGCAATGCCATCGGTAAGTCCATACAGATCCTTAACAAGTTCTGTGGATGGTCTTACAACGTATTCGGACGGGATGAATATTCAGACCTTCAGGAAGGCATCGTAGGTCAGTGCTTGCTTGGTGGCCGTGACACAACCAGGGAGAATCTGAAGGAAGCCGCTAACGAGCTGATGGGAATGGTAGAGGGCGCTGCCGCACAGATAGAGAAGGCTACAGGCCTGATGGTGGAGTTTGTTGCTGGAATGGCATTGCCACAAGTTACTCCGTCTGGTGGCGGTGGCGGTGGCCAAGATACCGGCGGTTGGAGAGGCAAGAAGGATGATGAATGGTGGAATATCTGGAAACCAGCATTCGCTAAGTTCAGATCAAGAGGTAAGGGATATTAAACAGAATGGATTATGAGCAACGATTTATTTAAACCGCATAAGTCTGGCAGTGACCAGAACATACAGCAGGCTCCGACTCAGGAACCCGCTGCATCCGGCATTTCCTTGGAGTTGCTGGAGAAAATCGCCTCCTTGCTGAAAGGCATCGAGACAATGAACGGCAAGATAGCCGATAATTATGATGTCATTGACGAAATGCGTAGTTCGCTGAGAAAACTCCATGACCAGTTGCAAAATATCGAGGTTCCTGATACCCGCCTCGATGAAGAATCACGGGAAATAATATCAGCGGCATCAAAAACTATCTCCAATGGCATTAATGATATTAACGCTGCTGTTAATGGTGCTGGAGATACTATCAAGAAAAATATCGAAGAAAGCGCAAGCCAGTTGTCAAAGCCGTTAAATAAACTCGTTGATGACCTCTCCACCGACTTTAAAACGAAGATAAGTAAAGCCGTGGAAAAGAAAGTAGAAGATACAACGAACAGCATGACATGGGCTGTAGTTGAAAACTGGCTCTGGAGGTCGCTGTTCCTCGTTGGTGGAATTGCCTGGTTCTTGGTATGGTTGTATCCTCAAATTGAAGATATCCAATACCCAAAAGGAGCCTTAGGTGTTCTTTATACCGTCCTGGGAATACTCATCATACCTCTCATTTTTATAGGCGTATATAAATGGGGAAAATCCAATGGCAATAGTTGGTATTGAGGAATTTTCTTCGTACCTTTGGGCGCAGTCCGCTATTACCGATGCCGGAACATCATTTTTGATGTATTTGAAGGTGTAAAGATATTTCTTTTCGCCCCATTTTAGGGGGTATAACATATCCACCGTCACGTCGATATGGCCACAGCGGGCTTTATATGATGTCGTTTTTCGCCCAACACCTTGAAAAAGAGCCGTTTTCGGAGTTTTCTTTACAATTCGGTGAAGGTCGTAAAAATACGATATCCAACAGATCGAGGTGTATTCCATTCCATTTTCAGTACATCTTTAAATGGAATGGGATTGTTCAGAAAGTGGCACAATCAAACGTTTTGGGAACATCCGGCATTTAATTCTCTTGATGGTTTTATAAACTTGTGCAATGCCAGGATCCCGCTGTTCCGGGCGCAGTCCGCTATCCACGGATAAAGGAATACTTTTATGAAATCAAAGAATACCTTGATTAAATCAATGAATACTTTGATTTTTCAAACGGATCATCACACATCGCGTTTAATTCTTTTGATGGCGACCGAGAAAGGCACGTCGAATTACCCCAAAAAAATGCGCAAATTATAGACAGCAACCTATAAAATATAGACTGCCATCTATAAAAAGAGCTGCCACCTTTGGAGTCGAAGAACACGAACTTAATCGCACGATCCTCCAACAGGCAGCAGCTCATATCATGTATTATTTATTCTACGCCATCCATCAGTACGGCTATGGCCCGTTCCTGGGCTTGATCGACAGTCAGACCATCACGCCGACGTTCCTCATATTCCCGTTCGGCCAGTTCTGACCGACTATCGATGAAGTCATCGATATCCTTCCGTGGGTCATCGGTATCGACCAGGTACTTCTTCAGGTAAAGTCGGTAATAAGATAACTCCTTGCTCATACCAGCGTCATTCAAATTCTTTTGATGGCAACCCCTCCACGAGGTCAGCTACCTCTTTCGTTTTTAGAGAAGCTTCTGAAATAACCTCCATTACATGAAGTTTCTCAGGGAAAGCCGGTAAACCACCTACTATACACAAGATATCCTTCAGGTTTTTCGCTGTATTATTCAGGGAAAAAACATGTTCCTTTAATTTTTCCATATCGGTAATCGTTATTAGTCGGGGATTCCATAAATGACCGTGACGGTGGCACCAGTACTATGCAGTAGTACGGCGATAGTGCGCCCGCCAATCGTGCCGGTACCAGAGTATACCGTATCACCCTGCTTACTGCTTGCTTCGTCCTTCGTAAGCGTCATGCTGTACCGTTTCTCGATCTCTGAAATGATGTACTGGGCATTGGACGTGATGTAAGTCACGGTAACCATAGATAGGCCGTGCCTACTGCCAAGGAAGGCGTAGGTGACAGTCGTAGTATTCCTGCCATTGGAATACATTAGTGCATAGTCGTTACTGCCCTCTACCAAGTCCCAGCCGGACATGTAGGCTTTCACATAGTCGGTGTTTTTGCCCCAATCGAAGCACGGCTCATAATAGGTAACAGTGCTGGGCGCGTCCTGTCCTGGCAGGTCATCATCATCATCACCGCCGCAGGCAATGAATGTGGTACACATGCAGCCCATCAGGGCTACCATCATTAAACT
>JAEEGG010008774.1_pt1 | contig 22815 bp, 20 predicted proteins | sample 9134161 | NCBI WGS metagenome assembly JAEEGG01 (sample SAMN16246543, study PRJNA631951) | gut metagenome | biome: gut microbiome; feature: rumen; material: CR-attached | host: Bos | place: Iran: Karaj | collected 2018-10
ATCATTGGCGGCGCTGTGGGTACCACCTTGGGTATTATCCGCAATGCCAATCCCGACTTGCGTTGGGAGATTAAGCGGACTTTCAATGTCGGTATTGATATGGCCTTCTGGAACAACCGCATTGCACTGACTGCAGATTTTTACACCTCGCGCACCAGTGACATGCTGTACAATTATGATGTTCCAGTGCCGCCTTTTGCCTACAACAGGCTGTTGGCCAATATGGGCGAGATGCGCAACCACGGTTTTGAGTTAGGTTTTGGCATTACCGTGTTGAAAACCCGCGACATGGACCTCAGCTTCAATATGAACTGGAGCTTTGAGCGCAACGAACTCGTCACTCTGAACGGAGACTATAACGGCCAATATCTCACCGCCCCTGCTGTTAAGGGCATCAGCAGTATCTACGGTGCTGGCTACCATGGTGGCAGCGATGTCTGTTTCCAGATTGTAGGCCAGCCGTTGGGCGTATTCTATTTGCCTCACTTCACTGGCTTCACCACCGCTGCTGACGGTACTCGCCGCTATGAGGTCACCAAGGAGAAGTATATCTGCGGCCAGGCTACTCCCAAAGCTACGATGGGGTCAAACTTAGCCTTCAGCTACAAGAACTGGGACATCAGCATCCAGATGAACGGCGCCTTTGGTCACAAGATATTCAATGGTACGGCACTGACCTATATGAATATGGGGTCGCTGCCCAACTATAACGTGATGGCAGATGCTCCCGACATGAATATCAAGGACTATACCATCAGCGATTACTGGTTGGAGAATGGCGATTATGTGAACATCGACTACGTGACCTTGGGCTGGAACGTGCCTCTGCATTCCAAATATATACAAGGTCTGCGCGTATCACTGTCAGTAAATAATCTCGCTACCATCACCGGCTATAGCGGACTGACACCAATGATTAACTCCAGTATCATTAATGGCACGCTGGGTATCGATGATAAGAATATGCTGCCGGTCTATCGTTCCTACACGATGGGTATCAGTATCAAGTTTTAATTAAAAGTATTTAGAGTTATGAGTACCAGAATATCACCCTTTCTCCATTTCTCACTTCTCACTGTTCTCTTCTCACTGTCTTTGGTGAGTTGTTCACTTGATGAGGATCCACGTGATCAGATTCCAGAGGAGAAAGCCTACTCCTCTGCCACACAACTCTACCTGAATACCGTTGCCACCTTATATAATTATATCGGTGGCTCTAAAGACGGAGAGGGTCTGCAAGGCACTGGTCGTGGTGTGTATGACCTTCAGACCTTCGGATCCGACGAGGCCATGTTGCCCACACGCGGTGGTGACTGGTTCGACGGAGGCATCTGGGAAGATATGTATATGCACTCCTGGGATGCCGGACACGAAATAATAAAAAACTCATGGATCTATCTCTATAAGGTCATCACCCTCTGTAACCATTCTCTGGAACAGCTTGAGGCTCATCAGTCGCTGTTGAGTAAAGAGAAATATGCCTCATATAAAGCTGAGGTACGTGCTCTGCGCGCCATCTACTACTGGTATCTGCTCGATCTCTTCGCCCGGGTGCCCATCATCACATCTACTGCCGAATCGATGAAAGAGATTCAGCAGTCAGACCGCAGCGAAGTGTTCGAATTTGTAGTTGCCGACCTCCAGGAAGCACTCCCTGATCTGAAGTACGCCAACAGCGTGTCGCCTGGCGACTATTATGGTCGGATTACGCATTCGGTGGCTCTTTTCGTACTTGCCAAGTTAATGCTTAATGCCGAAATCTATGCCGATGACAACTGGACTGACGACACTTATCTTGATGGTAAGAAGCTCCTGTTTAAAATCGACAATAAGACGCTGAATGCCTGGGAGGCTACCATCCACTACTGTAATCTTTTGGATCTGTCCGGCTTTTCCCTGGAGGAACTTTATATTAATAATTTCCTTGTACGCAATGAGTATTCTAAAGAGAACATCTGGATTATCCCTATGGACAAGGACCTCTACAGGACACAGCAGCAGAATATGATGCGGTCATACCACTATCGTCATGCTGCTGCCTATGGTTTCATCGGTGAAAACGGCACATGTGCCACAAAACACGTTCTTGAAGTCTTCGAATATAAGACACCCGCCGAAGACACTCGTTTTGACTGGTGTTATTGGGCTGACCAAGTTCGTGATCTGAATTACAATATTATAACTGACCGTACCGGCCAGCCTCTTATCTATTATCCATGGGAGGTAAAAAAAGACCTCAGTGGCGGTCAGTATGTAGAGACTGCAGGAGCCCGTATGAAGAAATACGAGATTGACAAGAATGCCACGCTGGATGGAAAACTGATGGATAATGACATCGTACTCTTCCGCTATGCCGACGTGCTGCTGATGCGTGCAGAAGCGAAGTTACGAAACGGCGAAGACGGGCAGAAGGATTACTCTCTGGTACGTAAACGAGTTAAAATGCCTGAGCGGGAACTGACGCTACAGAATCTGTACGATGAACGTCTGATGGAACTCTGTTGGGAAGGCTGGCGCCGCCAGGATATGATTCGTTTCCGTCAATACAAGAGTCTCTACACCGGCGATGACACCGATCCAGTAATAGATGAAAGCGATGGTCATACCACCGTTTATCCCATCCCAAATGATGTTCTCATCTTTAATGACAACTTGACACAAAACCCAGGATATCAATGAAGCCGCTTGCTTATATCATCACGGTATTGTTGATGTGCGGATGCGCGCAGCAGGAACCCAAGACCTTCACCCATGAGGTTCTAAACCGCATGACTCCCATCAAGAACCAGGGTGATAGTCAGACCTGCTGGATCTATGCCATGCTTGCCGCTATCGAGACTGAGCATCTCAGTTGGGGTGATTCCGTAAACCTCTCACCTTATTATATAGAGAAGATGATGGAACAGGAGTCTCAGGCACCAGCCAGCAAGCGAGGTATGGGCAAGACCCTCATCAACCTTATCCAGAAATATGGTATTGTGGGATATGACGCCATGCGAAAGGTGGATACCCCAGCCCCGCGATGGGTGTTTATGTTAGGGGCTACCTATACCCCACAGGAGTTTGCCCGCAGCGTCTGCGCACCCCTGGAATATATCGCATTGACAAGCACCGACGAGTCACCTTATGACGAGGATGTAGTCATCGACCTGCCCGACAACTGGATGCACGACCGTTTCTATAACATCCCGATGGATTCACTGTTGACCAAGACCGAACGTGCCGTCCGCCAGCATCATGGTGTCTGCTGGGAGAGTGAGCGCCATGCGATGGCTATCGTCGGCATAGCCCACGATGATAAAGGCGAGAAATACTTTATCATGAAGAACTCCTGGGGCACAGACCGTCCTTATCAAGGCCTCGAATATCTCTCATTCGACGATTTCCGTGAAGAGACCCTCGCCATAGAGATGACAAAAAAGGCGTATCACAACTGATACGCCCCTTTTTTACATTTTTGCATTTTTACATTATCTATTCAGTTTCCAAGTCACACCGTCTTTGGTGTCTTTCACTTCGAAACCAGCTGCAGCCAGCTCATCACGTATCTTGTCGCTGGTAGCCCAGTCTTTATCAGCCTTAGCCTTAGCACGCAGCTCCAAAACCATATCAACCACCTTGCCAAAAGCTTCCTCGCGACTGTCATTAGAACCGCCCTTCTCTTCCTTGAGTCCCAGGATATCGAAGGCAAAGAGACGCATGGTCTCTGAAAGCTCCTTCAGGCAGTCGGCACAGATAGTGGCCTTATGGTCAATCAGTTTGTTGACAACAGTACAAGCCTCGAAGAGGTTGCTCAGCACGAGTGGTGTAGCCAGGTCGTCGTTCATGGCATCGTAGCAATTCTGGCGAAGTGTCTTCACCACCTTCTCTGTCTCGGCATCACACTTGTCACTGACCTGAACACGCTCCAAGTCGGCAATGGCATTCATCAGCTTCTCATACCCCTTCTCTGCAGCCTGCAGAGCCTCGTTAGAGAAGTCAACCGTACCACGATAATGGGCACTCAACACAAAGAAGCGGATAGTCATGGGCGAGTATGCCTTCTCAAGCAGCTCATGCTTACCAGTAAAGAACTGCTCCAGTGTGATGAAGTTGTTATACGACTTACCCATCTTCTGTCCATTGATGGTCAGCATATTATTGTGCATCCAGTACTTCACGGCACGATGGCCCATGGAAGCCTGTGCCTGGGCGATCTCACACTCATGGTGAGGGAAGATCAGGTCCATGCCACCTCCGTGGATATCAAACTCCTCACCCAGATACTTACGACCCATAGCAGTACATTCGCAGTGCCAGCCAGGGAAGCCATCACTCCAGGGTGAAGGCCAGCGCATGATGTGCTCGGGCTGCGCCTTCTTCCACAGGGCGAAGTCGGCCTGATTGCGCTTCTCGCCAACACCATCCAGGTTATCGCGAGAGGCGTCCTTGATATTCTCCAATGAGCGTCCACTTAGAATGCCGTACTTGAACCTCTTATTATAAGCCTCGATATCGAAGTAGATCGAGCCGTTGCTCTCGTAGGCAAAGCCGTTGTCGAGAATCTCCTGCACTAGTTGCTGCTGCTCGATGATATGGCCCGTTGCATGAGGTTCGATAGAAGGGCGCAGCACGTTGAGGGCATCCATAAACTGATGGTAGCGGTTGGTGTAGTATTGCGCAATCTCCATCGGCTCCAACTGTTCCAGACGTGCCTTCTTGGCAATCTTATCCTCACCCTCATCAGCATCATGCTCCAGATGACCTACATCGGTGATGTTACGAACATAACGTACCTTATACCCCAAATGCTTCAGATAACGGAACACCAGATCGAAGGTGATAGCAGGTCGGGCATGTCCCAGATGGGGATCGCCATAGACGGTAGGTCCGCAGACATACATACCCACATTAGGTGCATGTAGAGGTTCAAAACGCTCCTTCTGACGCGTCAAAGTATTGTAAATAACCAGTTTTGATTCCATTTTTCTTTTCTACCTTTTTACTTTTCGCCGACAAAGGTACAACTTTTCCATAAAATAATGTAACTTTGCAGTCAAAAAACTGAAAATATGAAAAGAATATGCGACTTCATCGCCCGTTGGATGGGTGTGCTTGTCCTTATCACAGCAATAGTAGCCCTGCTGGTGCCAGGGCCACTGGCAACGGTTGACATGTGGATCATCAACCCACTGCTCGGCCTCATTATGTTTGGTATGGGTCTGACCCTCAACCCGAAGGATCTCCGCATCGTCTTCAGTCGTCCGAAGGATGTGCTGATAGGTTGTCTGGCACAGTTCACCGTCATGCCGCTGTTGGCCTGGGGGCTAACGAGAGCCTTTGCACTCCCACCCGATCTTGCCCTGGGTGTGATTCTGGTAGGATGCTGTCCTGGTGGTACAGCCTCTAACGTCATCACCTACTTGGCGAAAGGCGACCTGGCACTCTCGGTAGGTATGACGGCGGTGTCTACGCTTCTGGCACCGCTGATAACACCTCTGCTCACATGGCTGATGGCTGGCACCTTCGTTGATGTCGATACTATCGGTATGCTACAGTCTATTTTCTACGTAGTGATTGCGCCCATTGTGGCAGGTCTCATCATCCAGAATATCCTACCGACATTCACGCAGCGGGTGGTGGCTTATCTGCCAGCTTTCTCAACCCTGATGATTGCCATCACCGTGGCCTTGGTTGTAGCCCATTCTGCCTCTCGTCTGCTCACAGGTGGTCTGCTCATCATCCTTGTGGTGATGCTCCACAACATCTGCGGTCTGGCTATAGGCTTTAGCATCGGTCGGCTGCTCGGTCTGCATTATCCCAAGCGTGTCGCCATCTCCATCGAGGTGGGTATGCAGAACTCCGGCCTGGCCTCCAGTCTGGCCACCCTTCACTTCGCCGCCTTCCCGATGGCCACTATCCCCGGTGCCATCTTCAGTGTCTGGCATAACATCAGTGGTGCGCTGGTAGCCAGATACTACAACAGATCATAAATAGAAATCCCGCTGGCGTTCCAGCGGGATTCTCTTTTATTTCACATATTCAGCAAAATCTGTCAGTTTCATGTCACCCTTGCGAGCCAGCGTGTCGTGCATGGCAAACGCAGCAGGCAGGTTATGACGGGTCTGCCCCATCTTCGCGATCTTCAGATAATCCCACAGCAGCTGCTTATAGTCGGGATGTGCACAGTTCTCGATGATGCACTCTGCACGCTGGAAGGGGCCCTTACCACGCAGGTCGGCAATACCCTGCTCTGTCACGATGATGTTCACATCGTGCTCTGAGCTGTCCTGATGGCTAACGAAAGGTACGATAGAAGAGATTACACCGCCCTTGGCTACTGAAGGACATGTAAATATAGAAAGGTACGCATTACGGATGAAGTCACCAGAACCGCCGATACCATTCATCATCTTCACACCACTGATGTGGGTAGAGTTCACGTTACCATAGAGGTCAGCCTCGATAGCGGTATTGATGGCGATCACACCTAATCGACGGATGATCTCAGGTGAGTTACTGATCTCACTCTGACGCAGTGTCAGGTGATCCTTGAAATAGTCCATGTGGTCATATACCTGCATCAGACACTCGTTAGAGACGGTGAGTGAACAAGCTGAAGCATCCTTCACACGACCGTTCAGCATCATAGCTACCACACTGTCCTGCAGCACCTCAGTATAGATATTGAAGTCGGGCACATGCTTGTCCTGACCCAGTGCACCGAGGATGGCATTAGCCGTTGAACCTACGCCACTCTGCAGAGGCAGGAACTCCTTGGGGATACGACCCTTGTGCATCTCCTCAACAAGGAACTCAGCTGTCAGATATCCGATCTTATCCGTTACGGGATCGCTGTCCTTGAAGGCACGAGCCTCATCAGGAATGTTACACTCTACGACACCTACCACCTTCTCTTTGGGAATCGACACATAAGGTACACCGATACGGTCACCTACATGCTCGATGGGAATAGCCTTACGGTAAGGGGGATCCAACGGCTCATACACATCGTGGATGAACTTGGCATTGGGGTTATGGAAGCTGTTCAGCTCCAGGATCACGTGCTTAGCCAGACGGGCAGCAGTCGGAGAGATACCACCGGCAGCAGTCAGATAGACATGATAGTCGTTGCCCACCTCTTCGATGTCGCACACTTCGAGGATTGCCCAGTCCAACGGACCATAGAAACCATAGCGCAACTCCTGTGCCATGTGGCTCAGGTGCAGGTCATTGTAGGGAATCTCACCCATGTTCACGTGCTTACGGAAATCAGGGTTCGTGGTGTAGGGCGCACGATAGAGGATAGCCTGTGCATTGGCCAGGTCACCATCAGTGCTCTGTCCGGTAGAAGCACCCGTGAAGATTGCCACCTTAAACTCTCTACCAGCCTCATGCTCAGCCACGGCGAGCTTAGCCAGTTCCTTAGTGGTTGCCTTGGCCACACCAGCAGGTGTAAAGCCACTCATGGCGATGTGATCGCCATTCTTAATCAGTGCTGCAGCCTCTGCAGCAGTCAATCGTGTATAAGCCATAATTCTGTTAAATTTGCAAATTTGCGTGCAAAATTACGCTTTTTAAGTCAAATAGCCAAATAATTCGACAATAATTAGTTATTTTTCAGTGACGTACGCATGACGCCACTACTAGAAGGATCATTCGCGACCTATGTTGCCCGGATCCTCTGGAGTCAGCAGCGACTTGGTAAACCACTTGGGACACGTGCGCCCGAACATGACATCGGTAATCTTCATCTGCTTCTTGGTCTTGGGATTGGTCCAGGTGCCCTCCACCTTATCATCCCAACTACCGTCACCACGATGCTGGAGCTCAATAAACCCGCTGACCTTACCATCGGGTTGGAACTCGTTGAGACTGTAATAGTTGATACCTTCCTGATGCATCACACTACCTACAATCTTGATGGGTGCAGGGTTCTTGGCTTTCGGGTAGTAGATATAGCCAGCCACCGTACCAGCTTCGTTCTCCTGAAATACAATGATCACCGAGATGCGCCCGTCGAGTTTGGCATCATAGCGCTTCAGGGGATAGTTGAGCATATCCAAGAAACTGATGTCTTCGTCATCACTGTCGATAGCCCACACATCGTCCAGATAGTGCTGGAGCTTGTGACCATGCCAGCGGTAATAACTGGTGATGCGTTGATCCGGCCCCTCGCTCCCTGTGTGGATAAGGCACTTCTTCTCAGCGTTGAGCATCATCTCTCCGTTTCCCGCAAAACCTTCAGGATAGACGAAGTCGTGCACCTTCTGATCCCAGAGCAGGGCTTCCTGCTGGGTGTTGGTGGAAAAACCGCCATAGTAACCCAGATAGACATTCACATCGGGATAGCCGTCGAAGTTGAGATCTTCCTCGGAGTAATGACCTACCATCTCCGCCAGTTCCTCAGAGAGTGGTGTGGTGAGTTCGAAGGTGTACGCCTTGATTAACTGATTACCTACAAAAGTGCGGAAGTTAATCTCGGCAATCTCCCCGTCGGCATTCTTTATCTTCACAACCTTGAAGGAGAAGTCCTTGCGTTCATAGGCCTGAGCCTGCTGGGTCGTCCACATCATAACAGCCACAGCCAATAGAATTAGTTTCTTCATATCGTTAAAGTTTAACAGTTCAAATACGCCATCAGCACATCCCAGACGGCGATAATATGACAGACGGAGCCTGCCAGCACGAAGAAGTGGAACACGGAGTGCATATACTTCTTCTTGTTCAGTGAGTAAAACACGGCACCCGTTATGTAGCTCACACCCTCAGCTACAATCCAGATGAAGGCGGCAGCAGATACCGAGGCGATCAGCGGTTTGAAGGCCACCAGTATACTCAGTCCCATACCAATGAAGCACAAGGTCTCTAGGTTTGAATGCTCCTTCAGACGGATAAAGCTCACGATGGTTCCAGCGATTGCACAAAGCCAGACAAAAGAGAAGAGGCTCCAACCCCAGTAGCCCTGTTCACGCAGCGCCACCAGAGTCAGTGGCGAGTAACTACCCGCGATATGCCAGTAGATGGCTGCATGATCCCACTTACGCAAGCGTTCCTTCCACTTCGAGTGGTGCTTCATCGAGTGGTAAAGTGTCGAAGCTACGTACGAGCCTAACATACCAAAGAGATAGAGGATCACCCCTACCCTTGCCCAGTTGTTATCGCTCTGGAAGCACCAGATGAGGAAGATGATGCCGAACACCACGCCCAGCAGAATCCCGCCGCCATGCGACGTCGCATTCCATATCTCTTCTTTCCTGGTATATCTGATCATCTTCTAATGGTTCCGATTTATCCGCTGCAAAGATATACATTTTATCCAAATAATACATAGCTTTGGCAGTTTTTTTGTATCTTTGCGCCAAATTATGAAGTACAAGGACCTGTTTGTCGATTTCGACGACACACTATACGACACCTACGGCAATTCCGTCATTGCCTTGAAGGAGACGTATGAGACTTTCGGACTGGCGAGGTATTTTGCCGATCCCAACAACTTTTATGATGCTTACTGGCAGACGAATATCGACCTGTGGACCCAATATTCTAAAGGAGAGATTACCCGTGATTACCTTATCGTGGAGCGATTTCGAAGACCGCTGAGTACGGGAAAAGGGTTAGATGCGACAGAAGCCTATTGTCTGGAAATAAACGACCGTTTCCTGGATCTCCTCTCATCAAAGTCAGGAGTAGTGGATGGAGCGCATGAGCTGATGGACTATCTGAAGCGCAAAGGCTATAGGATGCACATGTGCAGCAACGGCTTCCACGAGGTGCAGTATAAGAAACTGAGTGCCTGTGGGTTGAAAGACTATTTCGATACCGTCATCCTCAGCGAAGATGCGAGCGCCAACAAACCCTCACCCCAGTTTTTTGACTATGCCCTACAGCGGTCGGGTGCCCAGCGAAAGTCCACCCTGATGATTGGCGACAACCTGCAGACTGACATTATGGGCGCCATGTCGGCAGGTCTTGATGCCCTGTTCTTCAACCGCTACCCTGAATACGAAAAAACGAAGGCTCCCACCTATACGGTAACGAGCCTTCGGGATATCAAGAAGATACTGTAACATGTTTGCCATCAGGCGCTGAAGCCTTTTACCCTGTGGCGGGTGGGCTTCAGCTCGATGACTTTAGGATTAAACTTCTCATAAGCCTTGACGATGTCGGAGGCTTCAATATGCTGGAAGTCGTTGCTACCAGTAGAGAAGATACGATCTGCCATCGCAGGGATGATGCCATTGCGAACAAACTGCTCTATCCAGCGGGCATTACTGAAGTTGGATGGTTTCTGAGCAATGACCTGAGTGATGGTGTTCTGCATCTCCAGAGTTGCATCTGGAGTCAGCAAATACTCATCGCGTTCAAAAAGGTGGCAGGCAATCTCCATGAGCTGCTCTGCTGAATAGTCGTCGAAGTGATAGTGATAGGGGAAACGCCCTGCCAGTCCGATGTTAGTGGAGAGCATGGTCTGCATCTCCTTCTCATAGCCAGCAAAGACGATCAGCATGTCAGGATTGGGCTGGGTGAGCACCGTTAGCAGGGAGTCAAGCACACGGCGACCGAAGTCTTTCTTATCATCTGTACCTGTCACCAGCGTGTAGGCCTCATCGATAAAAAGCACGTTGCCTTTTGCCTCCTCAAGTATCACCTTCATATTCTCCTCGGTCTGGCCGATATACTGACCTACGAGACGCGTACGATCGACTGCGATTACCTCACCTTTGGAGAGGAGCCCGAGAGCATGATAGATCTTGCCAAGCTTGCGGGCCACCGTGGTCTTTCCCGTTCCTGGATTGCCTGTAAAGATAGAGTGATATGCCATTTCTCCGTTGGTCTTCAGCCCCCGTCGTCTGCGTTCGAGGAAGAGCCTGCTTTGATTGGCCATCATACGTATACCCTGCTTCACTTCTTCGAGTCCCACCATTGCATTGAGTTCACGGATGCTCTGCTCATAGGTAGAGGTGTCATCGACAAGCATACCAAAGGGGAAGTCCTCTTCTGTCAGCTGAGGTGCTACATCGATACGCTCTGATGAGAGTATGCGACTGACATAGCGAGGAAGAACCTCTTTCTCTACGAACTGGTTTACCTCTAAGGAGGACCAACTGGAAAGGGATCCTTTCTCACACCCCTCGATGACGGTACGGGCAAGACGGTCTTTCAACGACAGATCGAGCTCAAAATGCTCTTTCTTCAATCGACTATAAAAGGCCTGTACCAGTTCGTAAGGCGTGCTGGACTCCTGTTCTACCCAGCTGTCTGCCTGATAGAGCTGTTTCAACGAGGGGGCAAGATTGAGGATTTCTTCAATCTCACGACGGGTACCGCAGAGCCAAAGAAGTGTATTTCCGCTTGAGAGGCGCACCTTGTCGATGATTTTCCTTAGAATAACCTTGCCTGAGGCAGCAGTAAGCTCCTGGATACGGGTAAGACAAAGAATCCTCATATCGGTCTCGTTAAGCATCTCCAGCAGCGGTTCATAAGGATTGACGCACGAGATGTCATAGAGCGAAGCACAATCGACGTACTTGATCTGATAGTCAGAAGCTGTCAATACCGACAATCTGCCCAAGAAATCTATGGTGGGGTTGGCCATAGCCACCAACAGATTCATACAGGTCTTCAATTCTCCCTCATTATCCTCCTTCCGATATTCATTGATAACAAGCATCTGGGTGTCAAGGATGGCACGACGCCTCATCTGAGCAGCACCAGGGGTATGTGACACACCATCCCAGTTGGCATTGTCATTTTGAAGACAAGAGGTGAGCGTATCTTCGAACGACATGGGACCGAAACATTTCTGTGATGTCTGGGTGACAACCAGTTGTTCGTCGAGCATGAAATCTATACGCATGACTGACAGACGGTCATAATCATCGCGTATCATCAGCATATACTTGCCGGGAATCCATATCCGATCGCAGGAGATATTGAGTGTCAGTTGAGGATTGTGGCCTTTCCTGATCTTCTCCACTTCATCGCCTTCGCAGATCGGATAATAGTCGGCGGTATAGAAGAAACAAGAGAAACGAAAGCGATGGAGGGAGGCGCCTTGCTTACCCTTGAGGATAACCCTCATCGCAACATCGCAATAATGATTGGAGTCAGACATCAGTTCCATATTCACAGAAGTGATATCTTCCATGCATTTGTGTTTTCCCTGGTGGTCAGCGATTTTCATACGAGCCACTTGATCGTCCATCTCTTTCGGGAAAGGCAGCTCGGCTTCCGTAGGCTCGTTTCGATTGTCAGAGGTTTCCAGGTCATTATCATCCTCCTCGATGCTGTCGAGTGCTCCATTGATAAAGTCCTGGAGATACTTGTCAAAATCATCATCAATCTGTGTTTTCAAATCTTTCTGCATATATAAAAAGATTAAGGATAAATAATTATGTGTTAGTTATGCCCTATAAAAGGGCGCAAGTGTGTTTTGGACAAAGCCGAATGACGATGTCCAGTGAGATCCAGTAAGTCAAAGAGCAAACGATCCCGCCAGCCTTTTTACGGCTGGTGCATAATGATTAACCGAATGATGTGATAAATGTTACTTTTTCATATTGTTTTGATTTGCGGGTGCAAATATATGAAAAAATCCCGATAACTTCCAAACAAATATCGGGATTTCTTCAAAAAATTAACATTTTTACCTGTTGTAGCCTGTTCCCAGCACTAATGAAAAATATCTACCACAAGAAATCTTCTATGTAGCCACCAAACTGGGGTTCTTGAGTCCAGCCGTAGTTTTTGATGGTCTGGCGGACGTAACGTTCTACATCGGGCGTCAACGGGCGCTTGCCGTTGTGGTACTCGTAGTAGCGTTTGCGGGAATAGACAGATTATGAGGAGGGGCCTTATCTCTTCCATATCTGAATGCGCTCGATGGTGGCGATGTGGCGAGGCAAGGGACAGCTCACGGGCAATGCCCTCGTACCGATCCTGATCGGTCGTCAGGGTTGCGGCAAGACTTCATTCTGTCGCCTCCTGTTGCCCAGAGACCAGCGTGAGTACTACAACGATCGCATCAATTTCAAGAACGAGCACGACCTGAACCTGGGACTGACCTCGTTTGCACTCATCAACCTCGATGAGTTCGACAAGATCACCCAACGCCAGCAGATTGTGTTGAAGTATCTGGTATCGACCTCCGACCTGAAGTATCGCCCACCTTACGGCAAGGCGTATTCCAGTCATCGCCGCTATGCCTCATTTATCGGCACGACGAACGAGAGCACCCCGTTGACAGATCCCAGTGGTAGCCGAAGATTTATCTGTGTAACCGTGGAGGGCGACATTGATTACGAGACACCGATCGACTACCCGCAGCTCTATGCGCAGTTGGAATATGAGGTGTCGCGCCAACGACTACGTTACCATCTGACCCGTGAGGAGGAGCATACCCTGATGAAGCACAACCTACGCTATCAGAAACTAAGTCAGTTGGGTGAGCAGTTGCTATCACTTTTCGAAAGGCCTGAGGGTACTCCAGAGACCAATCCCGACGGTGGTCAATGGATGACGCTCAAGGACATCTCTGCCCGATTGAAGAAAGTGTTCAAAGGGGCTTATACAGAGGATGAAGGTTCCTATATTAAGATAGGTAACTACCTAAACCGCCCCGAATACCAGTTTAAGAGCGACCGCAAGTCGTTCGGCATGGTGTATTGGGTGAAGGAAAGGTAAGAGCAGGTTTACACAATAAGTGTTCTCTCAGATTGGTCTGCAATGGATTGATATTCATATTTTCAGTCAAATATCACGCCAGGATTCATCATGCTTGGCGAACGCCATTCTATGCCATATTCTTTAAGCAGATTGTATTTAGCAGACCAATAGCGAAAACAAAAACCCATATGACGGGGCTCATCCTTTAGATCTTCATAGAGCCGACGTTCCACTTCATCAATTATTGCAAGATAGGCATCACTATCTTCTATAGGATCATATTTAAGCATTGGTTTTTCTATCCGTTGAAGACAATAATTGCAATCTTCTTTGTCTTCTGGGGATGTTGCATAATGAAATGCTTGCAGATAGGCGTGCTTTGCTTTCAGGTGACGTTGATTTGAATAATAACATTCACCTATTTGATAATAACTGTCATATTTCCATTTGACATTTTCATCTGTATCAGGCTGTTCATGAAGTAATACTTCGGCTTTACCAAGCAGAGGTGTCGCTTGCCATCCCTGCTCATCTTTTATATAATACTCTGCCAATTTTGTTAATGCTATCATATAGTCAGAGAGGGTGTCCCAAATTGGATTCTGTTCATACATCCGTTTTGTAATATCCACGAGTGGTGTAAGTAGTTGGATAAATTCCCTTGTCTCCAATTCATTGAAATTCTCACTGATATAATCTGCAATTACTTTCAGTTTCTCTTCATCATTTCTTATGTCTTGTGCCTGTTTAAGTATCATCTTAATATTCATAAAAATATTGTTTTTCCGTTATAACGACGTCATATAAGCCCTTACATGAGAGAAGTCATGCCGTTTTAACCGTTCCTCCTCAATCATGAGATAGAGCAATCCCATATCATAAAAACGAAGGTCAAAATAGTTGTTTGCGTCTGTATCCAATTGCAATAGCAGAACCCAATCGTTGCCAAATGTATGCTCTACTTCTTCCTCGTATGGTTTGCCCAACAATCGGAAGCCCATTTCCCGCTCTGACCCTTTGGAAAAAGTAACAAGATGGGGTTGTATCATGTCGTCCTCTTCAAACGGATTTATGCGTCTTAGCTGTTGTTCTGATAACACATCGACATAAAACACTCTGACAGCTCCTTCTGGCCATTCTCCCAACCCATAGGGCTGCTTAACGTCGTAACCGAGAAAATAGTCAATCTCTCCAAAGAAGTAGAGCATTCCCTGTTTGGGCAGCCACTCGTTTGGTGGTAGAGCCTGACAGTTGATTTGACAGATAAACTGCATGGGATACCTCTTACCTGTCTCGTTTACTAACCATGGATAGATGTCTGGCGTAGGCAATTGTGGTGCATCCCAGAAATAACTACTGCCAAGCGACATTCTGCCTTCATAAGGTGTCAGTCTTAATTCAATTCCCATAGACCTAATTTAATTCAATTTCAATATGCTCATCAATTGTTAAGATTCGATCATATCTGGCAGTGTAAGTTTGACCACGGAAAGAGAATGTCAGCGTATAGTCAGTGAAGTCTATAACAACTATTTCGTTTCCCGCTATTTCTGGCCCCCATTTTATGTATGGATCAATCCGCATTCCAGTCACCATGTTTACACGTTCAGTTTCCTGTCCATAATAATCCCTTGAATGCTCAAAATACCATAATCCTCCTGCGATACTGTTGTCTGCATGGAAGGTAGGTATAGATTTTGTGGGTCCGAAATACCATTTCACATTACACGTTTCCCAAGGTTTGGGCTTTGAACATGACCATTTATATATTTCTTCTTCTCCATCTTCGAAACAGAGTGCAACTGTCAAAAGCATCACATTTATATAGCAATCCCTGTCCTCATTAAATAATCTATATAGCATGGAAAATGCTTTAGTTCTAAACTCCGACAATGGCCATATAAACTCTTTTGATCCATCCCACAGTCCGTCAAAAAGTTGCATCTTAAGGTGAACAGGTATTCCACCTATATTATCATCAGTCCCAAAGCCATGTTTAGAGGTAATGGCAACTAACTTTTGCTTATCTTTTAAACCCCATGTGTCCAAAATCTCTTTCCCAATTTCATCTAATTCCGCATTTGTCATATTAGATGCCTTATGTAGTATTCTTTCTTATAGTAAAAGAGGCGATACAAAAGCACCGCCTCTATAAATAATATGGTTAGTAGTCTATAACTATACATTATCGACTTTAGTAGCTGCCTCAAGGAGAGCATCAATGGATTCGTTCTTAGCAGGAGTTGAGTATTCTGGTTTGCTAAGTTCTTCTTGTATCTGTGCCGTCGTTTTCTCTACGGCATTTTCTTCACTTATCCCAAGTGTTTTAAGAGTTTTACTATCAATTTCTGCTGTGGTAGGATTACCTTCTTCATCGAATGATTTCTTATATGCTTCAAGAGCTTTTTTCTGTTTGTTAGTGTCTTTCTTGAGCTTAATAATAAGAATAATATCATTAGTACTTAATCCTAATCCTACAGCTAAGCCTATGAGAGCTCCTTGCCCACCGCCGCTAAGATAACCAGTAACGGCCGATGTTCCAGCCTTTGCTGCAATAGCAAGAATTGCTTGGTTTATTTGTTTAGCTTGCTCTTGAGCTACTTCTGGACTAACTCTCATTCCGTCACTAGTTCGTATTAATTCTACAATGTATTTGTCGGTGCCGTCTTCATTCTTTATTCGTTGATTGTTTTCATCTAAGACATATACCTTTTGAGCTGTATACGAAGGAATGTCTTTGGCATTAAGTTTGTCTTTAACGGTAGTAGAATCATTGCTGACCTGTTCTGTTTCTGCTTTTGTTTCCTTTTTCTTAGTTAATGACTTTAGGAATCCCTGGGCACACATGTCTCCACCATAGCATAATAATGCGAGGCCGACGAAAATTTTTAAAATTGAATGTTTCATAATAAAATGAGATTAGAATGTTATTAAAAATGAATCTGATTATTATTTTATGTACATTTTTTGCCGGAATTGACGTTTGTTATATTCTCCAACTGACTGTGACATGATGTCTGTTACATCTTTATAGACAATAGGTGACGAATTGTCTGATGCTGGTCTAAAGAAAAATCCTGTCGGTAAGGATTTTCTATTAAGTTGTATATCAACAATGCCTTGGGCATCTGAAGTTCCAATATGTTTATATTCTTCTGGACTATTACTTACAAGCTTCCTGAATTTTCTATCACTGGTATAATCGTTTAATCGGGGAGTATTAGCTCCATAATATGCCCATAATTCAACATTTGCAAAAGGTCCATCTTCCATAGCTGACACACGATTTACAATCCATCTAACAAAGGTGAACTTCATTGCCACTGGCATATTTTCTATAAACGTTTCCAGTGTTTTAATATTCTTTGAATAATACTCACTTGGATTGTACTTTTCAATAATTCTCATAAAATCTGCAGCAGCACCATAATAGTTCATGATGTCCGTTTGTGCTACAGCATCTTGTTTTTTCAATTCGTTGATTCTTTTCAGAGCAGCGAATGTGAGACGCTCGTACTTAATGCATGAGTCACAATGAGCAATGTTTGTTCTGAGAGTGGGTAATAAATCTGCAGGAGCTTCTTTTAATTGAGAAGCATTTATAAAAGATCGTTTTGCACCTTCATACTCTCTAAGGGAGAAAAGACGACCTCCCTCTGCAACTTTGGCAGAGAATTCATTGACAGGTACTTCTATTTTCAATAATAAAACACCATAACAAAGTTTCTGTCGTGGTTTCATTTTGCTGATATCAACATAAAGTTTGTTTGTTCCATGTCCAGATATATATATGTTGTTCAGCGATGCCATTTCCTGTTCCGCTTGTTCCATTTCATCCTGCAATATGTCCAAAGTCTCCCAATCTTTGTCTGGTGCATTCGTCGTGGTATTCAAGCGGGCTTCAAGCTCATCGTGGGCCTTCTTTGCTTTTTCCAACTTCTGTCTTGCTGTTTCAAGTATCTTAACTGGGATTGTTACACTTGTTATTGTAACGCTATTGTCGCCTATTTTTTTTGAAGAAGAAACTCTGGCTCTAAGTGCAAGCGGGCATTCTACCTTGAGGTCTGGAATAGTTGTCGTAAATTCGACCTCCGCTAATTCTTCGTTGAGAACAGCACTCGTAGCTTGTGTTTGATCTTCCATTCGGATAGGACGTTGAACTTCTTCAATTAAATACGCCTTGAAAAAATCAGGTTTTACCCTAACAACAAAATTAGTATTATAAACATCACCTCTTCTGCTTACCTCAACTTTGACAGCTCTGGCTTCGTCTTTGTTAATACACACTTCATAACCATAATAGCCATTTCGCTCTTTTCCAATAGGTGTTACGCGATACTTATTCACGTTTGTAGCGTTTGTTACACAAATCACCAAATCGCTTCTCTCTGACAGAATCAAAATTCCACAATCTCCATTCAAATCTGCCAATCGGTCATTTTCGGGAATTGCACTATATGAAATATAATCGGATTGTGCCATACTTATATTACATACGATAATGGCAAGAAGTATTAATAGATATTTCTTCATATTATCATTATTGTTTATAAATCAAATTCATCCAAAGTGATATTGGTATCATCAAACCTATAATTTAATCCATCGTTTGAACTATTTTGCCACATTAATAAATGGATCAATGGTGTATTATCAGGTAGTTCCACTATCATGGAGAGATTGCCACTTATTGTGTAATGTTCAGAAGAAATCACAACTTGAAAATGTGTAAGATACGACTTTGGATTCTCGGGGGACCGAGTTATCCTAACAAGATTACCAGAACCCTCATCCTTTGCAATATCACAGACTTTTACATTAATCTGTTTATCTCTTGCGAACATACGTTTTATTCTTCTAAGAAACTCCTCCTTACCTACTCTTTCCGTAGTCAATTTATGAGAAAAGCAACTATCTTTGGATATATTCTTTATAAGAATCAAATCAGGAAGCATCTCATTAATAAGATTAATATCTTTGTTTATGATAGCTGTGCGGCCTGTTTCTATATATTTGTTTATAATACTGTACACTTCCACATCCTGAGACATTCCTGGGAATGCCATCATAACCATTATAATAAAAAATAAACTTTTTCTCATTGTTTTATCTTATAAATCATATCCTCCAAGCGTGGAGATGTCATCATCAGGCTTTTGACGCGTTCCTCCGACCCATTCTGGTTGCCACGTACGGACATGTATAATAGGATCGCGTCCATCCTCTGGGAACTCCCAAAGAAGGAATAGGTAACCTTCATCGCTGTAGTTCTGTGATTTCCATGTCTGACGTAATCGAACACCAAACTTTGTTGGATCTTTTTTAGATCGAGTAATACCCGCACATCCTCCAATCTCTCCATTTTCCCCAATGTCGCTAAAATCCACTTTAATCCATTTGTTCCGAGCAAATGCTTTTTTTAGATTCCTTATATATTGCTCCTTACTTTGTTTCGAATATTCGACTTTATATGACTTGATCTGTATGTCCTTTGATGGCATAGTGCTAACAACTTTACCTGTAATAATCAAAGCGTCTTCACTGAACATTGCGTCAATTGTATTTATATCTTTTTGACAATATGCAGTTCTGAATTTTTCTAAAGATCGTCTGATGATTGAAGCCTTTTCTACTTCTTCAACCCCACAGTGTTCCATACTCTCGCCAATTTGAGGGCTAATTGCAAATCTGAAATCTGTAATGACACCATTCCTATTGAATTCGACCACAGCTTCCTGATATGAGCCAAGACCGAATGTTTCCCCCTCTGGTTTCATAATCAAAGGTATATGACTTACCATCATACTACCATCTTTGAAAACCCAGCATCGCTCAACAACTTCAGAGTCATCACAAACAAAAGGCGTTACAGCCCAGATTCCTGCAAGGGATTTTTTTGCGAACTCATCCATTCTTAAATTGCCCAATTCGAGGATAGAGTGCGCATTTTGGGCTCTATTTATTTCGGTAAGAGTCTGAGCTAAATTTCTTTCAGCAGCATCAAGACTGGTAGGTCGCGTAACATGTTCGTCGATAGTGAGTTTCACCTCTACTGCATTACTTTTCTCAATGCCTAAACAGACAAAGATAAGTGTCAAAAGTGCAATGTTCTTAATTCTATTCATATTTCAAACAATTATTCGTTAACAATAAAACCAATAGCACCACAACCACTATAATTAGTCGTTTTGTCTAGTTGACCAGTAATCACATTCATACGTTCTGTTCCTGGAGTCAAAATTGCCACAACTTTACCTTGCGGATTATAAATGGCAAGATAATAAATCTCTGGTTTCTCTAATGATGCATATCTTGCGTAATGACTAATTTTTCCTTCTTTCTTGTATTCTTTTATTTTATCTGCCATTTTATAGTAATCTGTATATGACGCAATCACATTAACTATTTCAGGATAGTTGTTAACAGCCGCTGGTGTGCTAATCGTTTCAACAGTAGAACTCATGGATTCTGCACTTTGCTCATTAATATTTCCTAAAACCTCAACATTCTCGGCAGGAATAAGATCGGATTTCTTAACATATACAAAATACCTAAACATATTCCCTCTAGGGAGTGCATACGCGGTCTGTAGTTCTTTTCTATTATTGACAATAATATTGGAACTATTCTTAAGTTTCTTTTTTGTTGAAACCCAAGAATTAATTTCCTGATATAAGATGTCTTCAGCGATACTCTTTGCCTCGTCTTCCGAGTCGGCCGTAGCTTCCCCATAAATATATTGACTACTCTTTTTAATCCTATTGATTTGCTCTTTTGTCTTAGCAAAATCCTGTGCATTAGCACATATTCCCAAAAGAAGTAATCCAATGATTGAAATAATTGTTTTTTTCATAAACTAATTTGTTATTGGTTCTTGGTAAATATTAAAGTACTGGTCAGCAACGGTATGTAAAGGGATGTATGTATATACCTTCCCCTTCACAGATTCGTCACAACCTTCAAGGATATTAAGCGGAAAAGTGATTGTCAACATATGGTCATATGAATACCTTTCATTATAAGCAAAAAAAGTTCCTGTCAAAATATCCTCAGATATTGTTTTGATTCCAAAATACAATTTACATCCTTCCGCCTTGCAGTATGAAATGAATTGTTGCAGGGTAATTTCCACAGAGTCTTTCTTACTGCCGTACTTGTCAATTTCCATTTTTAGCAGAATATCCCTATCAAATATGCCTGTGAGCATTATATTGCTGATGCTTCTTGCTGCATTTTGTCTGTTACACAACAATTTTCTTATACCATTTTGCTCTTTTAAATAGATGTCACCACGAATCATTTTACTCAAGTACATTCCTCCATCTATAATCAATATATCATCTGAACAAGAAACATTTGCATCTGCCCAGTTGTATATAACGGCATCAGCAGTTATGGAAACCATACGTTGCACATCACGCTTAAAAATATCTTCCAGTTCTATCATGTTTGCACCAATAAGGAGTTCATTAGTTGAAGGGAATATTACCCGAACTTCTTGCTTATCAAATTCACAGGTTACTCGATACATTTTGCGTGGCATAACGTCTATATCCAAATTGATATCTGTTTTTGGTGTCAGTTGCCGCAGCATTTGAATGTCCCCTTTCGCAAAAGTAACTTGATCCGCATCCATTCGAACAGCAGAAGATCTCTCGTCAAGTTGAAGATCTAATTCTAAAAGATATCGTTCCAGAAAATCAAAAACAGGAGAGTTGCCTTGAAGGTTTCTTAGTTCCTGAGAGAACAGATTATATCCAATATGATCCACGTCGCCAAGTCCATTTGTATGAATATGAATGTCTTTTCCGTTTACATAGGCAACACTATCAATAAAAGTATTGGCGCTAAAAATATCAGTGAGATGGATATGTATGGAATGAGCTATTTTTGCTAATCGAGGTGTATGAAATGGTGTGGCGGCATTTGAAAATGTCGCCATCACCCATACAATAATGATTAGTTTTGCTCTCATTTACTGGATTGCAGTTACGTTACCATTATGCTTCCAATAACCAAGCCCAGAGATCTTCCCATCACGGAATTCACCTTCAAAAGTATCGCCTGGTGAGGCTTCATAATTCTGCCAACTGACAATCTTGTGAGGCTGTGTGTATCTGATGGTACCATGTCCATGAGGTTTATGATTTTTTCTATAACCCTCGTAGATTCCATAGCCAAGATTCTCTTTACCCCACCCATTACCATCGTTAGAAGGTGGAGGTGGATTAATGCCATCTTCTTGGACTGTCACAGTTATAGGAGTAGAGGTTACCTTTGATGCCTTAGCAATAATTTGGGCGTTTCCTTTCTTTATTGCTGTCACCAAGCCATTTTCTACAGTAACGATTGATGGATCAGAAGATTCCCAGGCTATAGTCTCGCTGTTTTGCTCGGGCACAGCTACATAGTCAAGTTGTTTAGTGTCACCTTTCTTTAAAGTTACATTCTTGTCCTTAAGAGAGAGTTGACTGATATAAATAGGATCACTTCCAGGAATCTTCTTAGGTTTAACCACTACCTGGCAGGTAGCAGTAAGCTCCTCACTTCCCTCGATCACTACAGTGATGGACGTATTGCCTTCTTTAAGTGCAGTCACTTCACCACTTTGAGTTACAGAAGCCACCTCTTCATCCTTAACTGTCCACTTATAGGTTATCTTTGCATCCTTGATTTCTTTACTGTCTTTATCTAAGGCAGTAGGCTTTATCACAGCCTTTTTGCCGACCGAAAGTGAAACGCTATCCTTGTCCAGCATAATCTTGTCAATCTTGGTTCCACCCATAGATGAATAGATACCAAAACCAGCACCTGCCAAAACTATCAGAATTGCAGCAATGATGCCAATAAGTTTAGAATCCACTCCCTTCTTTCTGGGAGGCGGACATTCACGAAGGGGCTTACCGCACTCACTGCATACCAGATCTTTGCGCATAGGAATCTGCTGCACTTTCTTTTCTTTACATAATGGGCATTCGTCGTTGAGACAAATACCATATTTAAATCGCTCTGCTGAGCGTGATGATGTTGCCATAATAAATTCTTAATATTTGTTTGAAAAAATCTTGTTTACTTACGTCGTAGGGGGTAAAGGTGGTACACCAGATACTGGTGGAGCTGGCGGTATAGGTGGCACGGGAGCAGCAGGTGCAAACAGTCCTTGTAGTT
>JAEEGG010008781.1_pt1 | contig 22802 bp, 14 predicted proteins | sample 9134161 | NCBI WGS metagenome assembly JAEEGG01 (sample SAMN16246543, study PRJNA631951) | gut metagenome | biome: gut microbiome; feature: rumen; material: CR-attached | host: Bos | place: Iran: Karaj | collected 2018-10
CGCCCCTTCGGGGCTTGTTGTTGTGCTGCGCTATACAGGGGCGTTGCCCCTGCCTGGACGATTGGTGCTCACCATCGTCTTCTGTCGTCCCTTCGGGACTGTAAAGAGGTTGATACATCTCTGACAAACCACCCCTGACCCCTCCTTTGGAAAAGGAGGGGAAGGGCTGCGCCGTCATGTAGCTGTTGCAGAGGTAACTCAATTCTCCCCCTTGCAAAGGGGGAGTTAGAGGGGGATTCATCTGCGCAGAGTGAATCCCCCCCTGCCCCCCCTTTGCAAGGGGGGGAAAGGGCTGCGCATTGAGCTACGCAGCGGGCAAGGCGACAGCTATTGTCCCAAATTGTTTTTATTTGTTTTTCTTGTTTTTATTGGTTTTTTCTAAGTCCGCTTAGCGGAACATAACTGACCTAAATAGCAGCGTAACTATGTCTGATTCCAACCGCACAGGTCGTCTTTTCTTTACATTTCGGACTGTTTGTCCGAAGCCTTCGGACAATTCTGCGCCGTTCAAGATTAAAGCTAACCTTGCTTGTCGGTATTCTTCCTGCCGAACTGCGGGTCAATCTTGATGCAGGCCGCCACGAGGAAGGTGATGGAACAGAGGGCCATGACGATGATGAAGAATGTGGAGTAGCCGACAGCATCCTTCAGGAAGCCGCTGAACATGCCTGGCACCTGCAGACCCAGGTAGCTGATGCCCGTACAGATGGCATAGTGTGACGTCTTGTACTCGCCCATGGCGAAATAGAGCATATAGAGCGTCAGGGCTGTGAAGCCCATGCCGTAGCCGAACTGCTCGATGAAGATGCAGGAGCTGACGAGCAGCATGTTGGAGGGCAGCGCCAGACTCATATAGACATAGACAATGTCGGGCAGGGTGATGGCGCACACCATGGGCCAAAGCCAGCGCTTCAGACCGTCGCGCGAAGCCAGCCAGCCACCCACTATGCCACCGAGGAGCAGACCGATGAGGCCCACGGTGCCATAGCTCACGCCATACTGCACGAGGGTGAGTCCCAGCCCTCCATCCTCTTGCGGACGGGTGAGGAAGGTCTTGCTCATCGCGTTGAGCAAAGCCTCGGGGAAGCGGTAGAACAGGATGAAGAGGATGGCGGCCAGCATGGGTTTCCACGGCATCTTGTGGATGAAAGCCACCAGCATCTTCTTCAAGCCACGCGCGATGTCGGCGGCTGTGGCATCCCGGCGCACGTCAGCCTCAGCCTTCGGCATCATGCGGGTGTGGTAGAGCCAGATGGCGAGAAAGAGTGCTGCCGTGCCATAGAAGACAAGTGCCCACGAAAAGGCTTTGCTCTCGGGATATTTCTCCTGCAGCAGGCCTGCGAAAGGCACCAGTGCACCATTGCCGAAGATGACTGCCAAGCGATAGAAGGTGTTGCGTATGCCTACGAACCATGCCTGCTTGTGCTCGTCCAGCTCCAACATGTAGTAGCCGTCAGCGGCAATGTCGTGTGTGGCACTGCTGAACGCCATGAGGAAAAAGAAGAACAGCGTGCCTTGCAGCCAAAAGCTGGTGTTCAGCGTAAAGGCGATGCCCGCTAATGACGAGCCTAACAGCACCTGCGTGAGCAGCACCCACCAGCGCTTCGTGCGATAGAGGTCGACGAAGGGACTCCACAGCGGTTTGATGATCCACGGCAGACCCAGCCAGCCAGTGTAGAGGCCTATCTGCGCATCGCTCAGACCCATCTGCATGTAGAGGACTACGGCCACCGACGTCACGATGACGTTGGGCAAGCCCTCAGCAATGTACAATGTGGGCACCCAGACCCACGGATTACGTTTTGTTGGTTTCATATTAATAGATTTCTTTGATTTCTGCTCCAGGATAGTAATGCAGGAGGATGTCGCGGTAGCTCATGCCTTCGTGGGCCATGACGGCAGCGCCAATCTGACAGAGCCCTACGCCGTGCCCCCAACCGTGACCGCGAAGGATGAAGCCCCCCTTATTGTCCCCCGAGGGGGACACTTTCTCCACCTCGAAGTTCGAGCTGTAGAGATGCGTGGGACTGAGGATACGGCGAATCTCCAGTTCCTTGCCGATGATGACGGAGCGCTTAGTGCCCACTATCTGCAGGCGCCAGATGCGGCCGCTCTTGCCACGACTCAGGGGTATGAGGTCGGTGACGGTGCCAAGGTCGGCCTGCAACTTGTCATTGACCAGCGCCGTCAGCTCTTCGGTGGTGTACTCCACTGTCCAGTCGTGGAAGTCGGTGGTCTCCTGGTCGTAGTCGTTGAGCACCTGGCGCAGGATGTCCTTGTCCTTCGTATTGCACCAATGGCACTCCACGCTCTGCAAATAGGGCTTCGGAGTGTCTTCCCAGCAATACTGGAACTCCTCCGTGCGGCCACCGCAGCATTTGTAGAAGCGGGTGTCGCACAGTTCGCCGTCGTACATGAGCACCTGACCACGAGTCTGTCGCACGGCATCCTGTGGAAGTGACAACTGATGAGTGATGAGTGAAGTGATGCCCTGATAACGCTGGCAGTGGTCGTCGGCACATACATCGAAGAGTGCATGGTCCTCACGATTATACCAGCGAATAAGCTCATCGTCCTTGGGAAGGTCTTTCTCCGTTTCTTCAGAGGCGTTGAGGGGCGCTTTCTTCTGATAGAGCAGCCACGAGCGGCTGATGACGGCATGTGCCTTGAGAAGCTCAAGCGACGAGGTGGCACTCATCTCGCTGGTGATGACGCTCTCTAAGTAATCCTCCACAGGCAGTTCGTTGATGGTCTGTATCTTTTCGCCATCAACAATCAGGCGCAGCGAGCCAAGGAAGGTCTGCTGCTGCCGTCGCTCCCAGTGGAAGCCATTGCCGATGGTCACATCGTTCAGGGTGAAAGACTGTGGAGGGATTGAGGATTTGACGCCATCACTCAACGATGGGCTCCCAACACTAAACAACAATTCGCGGTATGGCTGTCCTTGCCAACGCAAGGCCCCGTCAATCAGCTCCACTGTCTGCGGCCCGCTGACGGTCTTGTTCTCAACCAGATATTCGCCGTTCAGGCAGAAGTCAATGCGCTGTGCACTGACGATGCCCACGGTCACCAATGGTATGCTGCTCTTGCTCATTGCTCGATGATGATTTGTGTACTGTCAAGACTGCACTCCTGGAGGATGGCCACAGCCTTCTCAGCATTCAGCTTGAGGAAGTCCTCCTCGCGTGGCGTGATGATCAGCCCGCCCATATCCAAGGCTCCCGGGCTCACCAGCAACTGCTCGTCACCCTCTTTGTAGTAGCAGTCGGGACGATGCTTTTTTCGCGGGAAGACGACGATGAGGAAATCATCATGGTTGCGCCAGCAGACGACATTCATCATCGGCTCCTCCTCGCCCTCCATGATGGGCAGCGAGTCGTAGAGCTGCATGAAGAGTGGCTCGGCAGCTGCGGCGTCCTTCGTGCGGATGACGATGGCGGTGCAGGGATAGTCCTCAACAAGAGCCATCAGCGTGTCATCATCTGGCTGCGCGATAGGCTTCAGATGCTTTGCCAGCTGTGCCCATTCTTTTTGCAAAGGCAGCACGCCCGTGGTGCCCGCCTGCAAATGGGCATGGTCGGGTGCCGATGCTCCACACCTCGGGCCGTTGTAGAAGACGGTCATGTCAGGATGTTTCTGTACGAACATCATCATCTGTCCGAAGAGTGGCTTGATGCGCTGCGGCAAGTGCTCAACCGTGGGCATCGTGAAGTGCATGGGCAGGATGGGGAAGGGATTGACGAGTAAGACAGAAGCCCCCCTTTCATCCCCAGAAGCCCCCCCTACGGCCCCCGAGGGGGCTTCATTTGTTTTGTTAGTGGGCTTGCCAGCATTTGTGTCCCCCTCGGGGGATGAAAGGGGGGCTTCTGGGAACGACAGGGGGGCAGCAATTTGTTCCTTCGGTCTGTTCTCCTTGCACAGGAAGCAGGGACGCTCAGCCAGGGCCTGTTTCGTGATGCTGGCGCCGGTAGAGCGGATGCGTGCCGGATTGTATTGGGCAGCAAATGTCAGCTGCCCCATGTGCAGCTCCTTCGTCTGCACGTCTGTCAGGTCGCGGTAACGCTGCAAAGCCTCCGGCCACTGACGCAACTGAAGGTCAAAGAAACGCTGAAGGGACCCACTTTCTTCTTTCCACTTTTCTCTTTCCTCTTTCCTCTTTCCACTTTCCTCCTTATTCATCCGCTGGCGGGCCAGAATCTCTATCGTGCGCAGGCGGTCCTTGTAAAGGTTATTGGCGTTGACGCGCTCTACGCTCAGAGCGGCGTCGCTGTTGCCTTCCCATCGGCGACACAGGTACAGCTCGTCGAAGATGCGCCCGATGCGGTAGCTGCGGCTGAAGGCCAGCCCCATAGCGTAATCCTCGCCATAGCTGGTGTTAGGCAGCTGGAACTGTCGCAGCACAGGCGTGAAGAAAGCTCTTGGAGCACCGAGGCCGTTGATGCGGAGGGCGTTGTTCGGCCCGTTCTCATCCGTCCACTCGCGATGGTCGATGAGGCCCGGCGGCAACGTCTCCAACTGGAAGTTACAGATGCGGTAAGAGCCGACTATCATGGCAGCCTTCTGTTCGTGGAAGGCATCGACGATGCGCTGCAGGGTGTGTACGGAGGAGTAGAGGTCGTCGCTGTCAAGCTGTACGGCAAAGCGTCCGCAGCGTGGGTCGTTGACGGCCATGTTCCAACAGCCGCCAATGCCGAGGTCGGTGCGCTCAGAGTTGATGATGACCAAGGAGCTGCCATAGTGTGGCAGCATGTCCGACAGGATGGCGGCGGTGCCGTCGGTGCTGTGGTTGTCGACCACGATGACGTTGAAGGGGAAGGTGGTCGTCTGCGAGAGGGCGCTCTCTACGGCATCCTTGATGGTGCGCGCACGGTTGTAGACGGGAATGATGACAGATGCCTCCACAGGGAATGTCTGCTCGTCGAGGTCGATGTCGGCGTAGGCCGAGGTGTCTACCAAGGCACCGATGGCTTTCAGGTGACGGGTGGCCACCTGTTCGCGTTCTATCTGCACCTGGCGGTTGGCTGGATTGACATAGTCGAACTGATTAGGAGCCCCACCTACGGCCCCCGACGGGGCTTTCTGTGACTTGTTTGCGGGCTTGCCAGCATTTGCGGCCCCCTCGGGGGACGGAAGGGGGGCTTCTGTATACAAGAATTCATTCAGATGCAGCAGCTCGCCGTGACGGCTCAGCCAGAGGCGCAGGTCATAGAGGCCGCTATATATAAATAATGTGTCGGCGGCCTCCTGCGCCCACTGTTTCAGCAGCTCGGTGCGGATGAGCAACAGCGGGCCGAAGTCGAAGTCATCGCGAATGGCGCCCAGCTGGTAGTCGATGGTGGGGTGTTTCTCCACTTTCCATTCGGCGGAGGCGGTGCCTCCGCTTACGCCAAGCTTTTCTGCTGTCTTGCGCACATAGCGGTCGGCATAGACCATGGCGGCACCGCTATAGGCAGCAGCCTGTGCCAGGCGCTCCAAAGCGCCTTCTCCAAAGACCAGCGCTGTGGCCTTGGTCAGGATGACGGTGAACTCCGCCTTGGCCTTGGCAGCAATGTCGCACAGCGTGGCACTGCTAAGCTGGCTCTCCATAGGCTGCCGGAAACAGGCCCTGACGATGGGCCTTGGCGTCAGTTGCTTGATGATATCGGATGCCGTCTGCTCATCGGCAGAGGGTAGGAAAAAGTCTATCTTTCTGTTCATATTCGCAAATTTCTTGCAAAAGTAAGCATTTTCGATGGATTAAACGAAGGATTCTTTACATTTTTTCTGATTCTTTCTTGCTCATTCAGCGAGAAATGCGTACTTTTGCAGACATGAACTATCAATATCACATTTTTTCTCCTTACCGTGTGTGTCCGCTGGGCGCACATGTCGACCACCAGCACGGTCTGGTAACGGGTTTCGCCATCAACAAGGGCGTTGACCTGTGGTTTAATGTCAGAGAAGACAACGTCGTAAAGCTTTCGTCGAGGACTTTTGAGGGTGACGTAGAATTTCTCGTCAACAGTCCCTCGCAGGTGAAGGAACGTCACTGGGGCGACTATGCGCGCGGTGCGAAGTATGCGTTGCGCAAGCGCTTTGAGTTGCGCTACGGCATCGAGGGTGTCATCCAAGGGTCGCTGCCCGTTGGCGGTCTGTCGAGCAGCGCCGCCGTGCTCGTGGCATACGTCATGGCACTGGCTAAAGCCAACGACATCACCCTGCAGCCTTTCGAGGTGGTGAAGATTGCTTCCGAGGCCGAGCGTGAGTACATCGGCCTGAACAACGGTTTGCTCGACCAGGCGTGCATCGCCTTAGGCAGCAAGGACGGTCTGCTCTTCCTCGACTGCGACAGCAACGAATACCGCATCATCAAGCGCCACCCCGACATGCCCGACTTCGAGATAGGCATCTTCTTCTCGGGCCTGACGCGCTCGTTGGTGAACAGCGACTACAACCTGCGCGTCTATGAGTGCAAGACGGCAGCATGGAATATGCTGGCCTACACCGATCAGCCGCTGAAGACCTTCGACAAGACCTTCCTACGCGACATTCCCAAGACTACGTTCGAGAAGACACGCATCGCCATGCCTGCCCGCTTTGCTCGTCGTGCCGAGCATTTCTACAGCGAGTACCGCCGTGTGCGTCAAGGCGTAACTGCATGGGAGACAGGCAACATGAAGCTGTTCGGTAAACTTTCATTTGACTCCTGTGAAAGCTCTATCCACAACTACGAATGTGGCAGCGCCGAGCTCATCGCCATCTACGAGGCCATGCGCCAGCTGCCCGGCGTGTGGGGCGGACGTTTCTCGGGTGCCGGCTTCAAGGGGGCCTGCATCGCACTGGTCGACCCTGCCTATGAGAAGGAGATAGAGACGAAGCTCACAGAGAAATACTTGGCCCAGTTCCCCGAGTATGAGAAGACTTTCCAGGTGTTCTGGGTGAGGCCCGATGACGGTGCTCGGTTTGTTTAGGATAAAGACGAAAATGACTGACTGATGAAGAATATCGTTATTGCAGCGGGGTATGCTACCCGTTTGGGAGAGCTGACGAAGAATTTCCCGAAGCCATTGCTGAAGATCGGCGCGAGCACCATCCTTGGCAGGATGCTCGACGACATCGACACTATTGCTGACATCGATGAACACATCATCGTGACAAACCATAAGTTTGCGCCCATCTTCGAGGAGTGGAAGGAGGCGCAAAGCTATCAGAAGCCCATCACCATCATCGACGACGGCACAGAGACCAACGACACCCGTCTGGGTGCTGTCTGCGACCTGCTGTTTGCCATGGAGAAGCTCAGCATCGACGATGACTTGCTGGTGGTGGCTGCCGACAACATCCTCTACTTCAAGTTCCAGGAGTTTGTCGACTTCTTCAAGCAGAAGCAAACGTCGTGCATCATGTGCCACGAACAGCCGTCAATAGAGAAGCTCCAGCGCACGGGCGTCATCGTGGTCGACGACGACTGGAGCGTGCTGAACATGGAGGAGAAGCCCCAAGAGCCGAAGAGTCACTGGGCCGTGCCGCCCTTCTACATCTACCGCAAAGAAGACCTCGACCTCGTGCGTCATTCCGTGGAGAACGGCTGCGGCAAGGATGCGCCCGGCAATCTGGCCCACTACATGGTGGAGCACGCCGTGATGCACGCCTGGCCTATGAGCGCAGGCCGTTTTGACATCGGTTCACTGGACACTTACTACGAGGCGCAACGGCTCTTCGGATAATCTCTGCGAGACCTCACGCTTCTTTGGATAAACACTTTCGCAAGTTTTGGAGGTAAAGGAGTTAAGGGAGTTAAAGGAGTTAAAGGAGTTAAAGGAGTTAAAGGAGTTAAAGGAGTTAAAGACAATAGCTTAGCTATAGATTACAACCCAGAGACAATGGCTTTTCAGGGAGAGTCATTTGTCTTTAACTCCTTTAACTCCTTTAACTCCTAAAAGTTCTTCGCAGAGCGAATGCGAAACTTGAATAAACAATAAGCGCCGACAGTTTTGCCGGCGCTTATTGTTTCTATTGTTTTAGTTGTGGAAGACGAGGCCGTCGCCGAACTCGTCGATGATGATGGGCCGCTCGCGGCTGATCTCGTCGGCCAGCAGTTTCTTCGACAGGTCGTTGAGGACATAGTGCTGGATGGCGCGCTTCACGGGCCGTGCACCCATATCGGGGTCGAAGCCCTCCTGTGCCAGCCAATTCACGGCATGGTCGCTGACCTGCAGCTGGAATCCCTGCGGCTCCAACATCTTCTGTACGCGAGTAAGTTGCAGGCGCACAACCTGTTCTATCTCTTCGCGAGACAATTGCTTGAAGGTAATAATCTCGTCGATACGGTTGAGGAACTCCGGCCTCATCACCATGCGCAACTGCTCGCGTGTGGCATTGCTGGTCATAATGATGATGGTGTTCTTGAAGTCGGCCGTGCGTCCCTTGTTGTCCGTCAGGCGGCCATCGTCCAGTACCTGCAAGAGGATGTTGAAGACATCGGGATGGGCCTTCTCTATCTCGTCGAAGAGCACCACGCTGTAGGGCTTGCGCCTGACGGCCTCGGTCAGCTGTCCACCCTCGTCATAGCCTACGTAGCCCGGAGGGGCACCGATGAGCCTTGACACGGTGTGCTTCTCCTGATACTCACTCATGTCGATGCGCGTCATCATGGTCTCATCGTTGAAGAGATACTCTGCCAGAGCCTTTGCCAGCTCCGTCTTACCGACGCCCGTCGTACCCATGAAGATGAACGAGGCGATAGGCCGCTTGGGGTCTTGCAGTCCGGCGCGGCTGCGGCGCACGGCGTCGCTGACGGCGGTGATGGCTTCGTCCTGACCGATGACGCGGCGATGCAGCTCCTCCTCCAGATGGAGCAGTTTTTCGCGTTCACTCTGCATCATGCGGCTGACGGGAATGCCTGTCCAACGAGAGACGACCTCGGCGATGTCGTCGGCAGTGACGGCCCCCTCCAAACCTCCGCGAGGGGAGGCTTTTAGCTGCGCCTGCAAGTCGTTCAACTGACTTTCTTTCTGTTTCAGCAAACCATAGCGTATCTCAGCCACACGGCCATAGTTGCCTTCACGCTCAGCCTGTTCTGCCTCGAAACGCAGTCGTTCCATCTCCTCTTTCACCTGCTGGAACTTTTCAGACAGCCCTTTCTCGCTTTCCCATTGGGCACGCATCTCAGCCTCCTGATCCTTGAGTTCAGCTATCTGCTTCTCCATCTGCTGTAGCTTCTGATTAGGGGCTATCGTGTCCCCCTCGGGGGACGAAAGGGGGGCTTGCACCTCTCTCCTGATGCTTTCACGTTCTATCTCCAACTGCGCACGCTTCCTGATGATCTCATCCAGTTCCTCGGGCACCGAGTCGCGCTCCATGCGCAGCTTGGCGGCCGCCTCGTCCATCAGGTCAATGGCCTTGTCGGGCAAGAAGCGCTCGGTGATATAGCGTTCAGAGAGTTTCACGGCGGCGATACAAGCATCGTCCTGAATACGCACCTTGTGGTGATTCTCATAGCGCTCCTTCAATCCACGCAGGATGGAAATAGCTGAAAGCTCATCGGGCTCATCGACCATAACAGTCTGGAAACGACGCTCTAACGCCTTATCCTTCTCGAAATACTTCTGGTATTCATTCAGCGTCGTAGCGCCGATGGCACGCAGCTCGCCACGGGCCAAAGCAGGCTTGAGGATATTGGCGGCGTCCATAGCGCCCTCTCCCCCACCCGCTCCCACGAGTGTGTGAATCTCGTCGATGAAAAGGATGATGCGGCCCTCGCTGCGCGTCACCTCGCCGATGACGCTCTTCAGGCGCTCCTCAAACTCACCCTTGTACTTTGCACCGGCCACCAGCGCACCCATGTCGAGCGAATAGACCTGCTTGTCCTTCAGGTTCTCGGGCACGTCGCCACGGACGATGCGCCCAGCCAGTCCCTCGACGATGGCCGTCTTACCAGTACCCGGCTCACCGATGAGGATGGGGTTGTTCTTCGTGCGGCGTGAAAGAATCTGCAACAAGCGGCGAATCTCGTCATCACGGCCGATGACAGGGTCGAGCTTGCCGGCACGCGCCAGACTGACCAGGTTCTTCGCATACTTCTCCAGCGATTGGTAGTTGTCGTCGGCACTCTGGCTCTGCACCTTCTGTCCCTGCCTCAGCTCGAGCACTGCCTGCTTCATGTCACGCTGGTTCACACCGGCATCCTTCAGGATTCGGCTCACGGTAGAGTTCACTTCCAGCAGGGCCAATAATATCGGCTCGCACGAAACGAACTCGTCGCCCAGCTGTTGCGAGATGTCCTGGGCCTTCATCAGCACTTTGTTGCTGTCGCTCGACAGATAGGGCTCTCCGCCCTGCACACGTGCCAGATGCTGCAGGTCCTGCTGACAGAGCATCTGTATCTGCCCCATGTTCACGCCCATTTTCTGGAAGACGAAGCCCACCACATCGCGGGCCTTGTCGATCAATGCCAGCATCAGGTGCACGGGCTCAATGCTCTGCTGTCCGTTCTGGCGGGCCAGGTGGACGGCCTGTTGCACCGTCTCCTGCGCCTTGATGGTAAATTTGTCTAATGTCATCATGTTCTCCTTTCTTTTTTAGTTTTTCTACCCAAAGCGCATCAAACGCTATGCCGCCCTTTTGTTTTCTGACATATAGGCAGATTTGGTGACACATTGACATATACCAATGGTCGGTCATTTGCTTGGCCGAGGGACGGGCTGGTCTTCTCCCTCCCCCAAAGGAGGGACGGGATGGGACCGAGGTCACTCTATATTTTTCCGTGTGATGAAGAGCACCACTTCCTTGAAAATAGTGGAGCGCAGCAGCCATAGCGCCGCACAATAGACGACGGCGACGAGCAGTGCCTTGAGCACCAGCGACAGGTAGATGTTGGTGATGCTGCCTGTTGCGAAATAGACTCCTGTCACTATGACTGCGGAGAGCAGGGCGTAGGGCGCTACGTCGCCGACGGCCTCGCGGATGCTCAGCCCTATCTTACGTCGGGCAAGGAGAAACCACACGCCCACCCACACGATGTTGACAGCGACAAAGACCGTCACCATGATGCTGATGCCGAAGGGCACACAGAGGCTCACACCCGCCAGCTGGGCCAGGCACAGGGCTATGGAGCACCACATGTACTGACCAGAATAGCCGCGACTGATGAGCAGGTTGGAGAAGAGATAGCTGACGGGCATCACGGCACCGGCCAGGCAGAGCACGCGCAGGATGTGAGCACTGGCGAGCCACTTCTCGGTGATGAGGATGACGATGAACTCCTCGCTGACCAGCGCCAGGGTGAGCATCAGGGGGAAGGCGACGAAGGCGGTGAAGCGCAGCAGCTTGCGGAACACATGCTTCTGCCGCTCGCGGTCGTCCTGGGTCTTGGTGAGCACGGGCTGGGCAATGCTGTAGAGCGTGCTGGTGATGAGCGAATGGCCCATCGTGTTCCATTTGTTGGCCTGTGTGAAGTCGCCCACCTCCGTAGCTGTGTAGAACTTGCCCAAGAGCACAGAGAGCAGGTTGGTGTTGGCTGCAGTGACGATGTTGGTCACAATGAGGCGGCTGCTGAAGCCGATAATCTCCCTGATGGGCCGCAGGTCGATGCACAAGGAGGGTCGCCAGCCCGAGAACCAGTAGTTGAGCACGCTGACCGAGAGCGTGAAGACGATGTTCTGCGTGGCCAGGCCCCAGTAGGCGTAGCCCAGATAGGCCATGACGATGCCCACGACGCCCGACAGTGCCATCGACGCGAGGGCGATGATGCTGCTCTGGCGCACCATCATGTTGCGGAAGATGTAGGCACGCGGGGCAATGCTGAAACTGACGAAGAGGAAGCTGAGGAACGAATAGCGTGCCAGGGCCGTGAGGCGTGGCTCGCCATAGAAACGGGCGATGAGCGGAGCAGTGAAAAAGAAGAGCAGATAGAAGAAGAGGCTGACGAAGATGCTGGTCCAGAACACAGCGTTGTAGTCGCGCTGCGTCACCTCCTTCTTGCGGTTGAGGGCTGCGATGAAGCCTCCCTCCTGCATACAGGCAGCAATGGCTGAGAAGATGGCGAGCATGCCCACCAGGCCATAGTCGGCCTGCGACAGCTTACGGGCCAGGATGATGCCGAACACCAGGCCCAGCACTTGCTGCAGCCCTGTGCTCATGCCGCCCCACAGCAGCCCTTTCGCCGTTTTCTGCTTTAATGTTTCTTTCTCGGGCATGTCAGTCTTGTCAGTTGGTTCCACACGGCCAGCCGCACCTTGTCAATGAAGATGGAGCCGAAGAATACGGCCAGGATGAAGGGCACGACGTGCAGGATGAAGTCAAGGCGGGGCAGCGTGGCGTGCCATTGGCGTATGTAGAAGTCGTAATACTGTCCCAAGGGCGTGTGGCTGTGGGTGAGATAGACAGCGAGTGCCGAGATGGCCAGCCAGTTCACCACACGGCTGTGGAGCGTCAGCTTGCTGAAGAACAGCAGAAGGAACGTGGAGGCGGCGATGGTGGTGGGCGAGTTGTAGAACCACAGCAGTCCGCCCAGGTTGAAATGACGCTTGAGGAAGAAGTAGGCCAACGTGACCGTCAGGCATACGGCGAGATAGGCACAGAGATCGGTGCGCGGACGCCACCGGGTGAACGGCGGACGGTAGACGTTCAGATAGCGTGCGAGCAGATAGAGGCATGCAAACGACGGCAGGCTATAGCCGGCACGCAGCCATGTGGTGGCTTCGAACAGCCACCCATAGACCCACTGGAAGGCGAAGAGCGAGACGAGCGTGATGGCCATCTGCCGCTGCGTGGCCGTCTGCACAAAGGCATTGAGCACAGGCGAGAGGAGATAGAGGGCGAGGTAGGTCTTCACAAACCAATAGTCGCCTTCATGCAGCATCAGGATGCTGAGGTAGGGCGAAGGAGGCAGACCGCCCGTCAGGGCATAGTAGACACCCATGCACAGTATGGCGAAGAATGCCACCTGAAACAGCAGCTCTATGAGTCGCGACCAGCGCAGGCGGATGCCATACCAGCCCGAGAGCATGACGAACACATTGACGCCCACCACCGAGAAGCTCTCCACGGCTATCTGCAGGAACATGGACACGGGGTCGTTGGCAATGCCCTCCTGCGTGGGCGGGGGCAAAGCCCTGTAGCTGGCATGCACCGTCATCACCAGGAGCATGGCCACCAGGCGGAGCAGCTCCATGTTGCTGTCGCGAGTCTTGCGCTCTGTCATATCCTATTGTTCTAAGTTCAAGCTTTCAACGATGTCGTCCACCACGTTCTGAGCCACGCTCTTACCCCCCGGCGGCAGCAGGTAGTCGCGGAAGAACTGTTCGCGCTGAGGCCGCATGGGGTCGTGGTCCTGCAGCACCACCTCGTCGATGAAGCGGCGGATGTCAGCCTCAGAGGCTCCTATATAATGAATGTTGTGAGCCTCTTTGCCAAAGTCGGTCAGCGACTCAAGGATGGGTCTCATGTCCTTGGAGACGAACATGGCGGGATTCTTCGTATAGTGATATTCCACGACAAACGAGCCGCTGTCGTGTATCATGGCGTCGCTGGTCATGAAGAGGTCGATGAACTCGCCCGTCTCCAACTGTGTGTTGGGCATGGTGCGCCACAGGTCGTAGTAGCGGTCGGTGCGCTCCTGTCCCCAGTCGGGGTGCTGGTAGAGCTGGGTGAGCAGGGCGGGGTGAGGCTTGAAGGCTATCTGAATCCTTCCCTCGTATTCCTTCGCCAGTGTCACCATCAGCTCGGCCATCCACAGGAAATTGGAGCGTGGGGGCAAGGTAGAACTGCTGGAAACGATAGAGAAATGTGGTGCCCAGACGATGCGCTTCACGTTACCGGACGGGCGCCAAGGGTCGTCGTGGTGGGGACGCAGAAAGTCGTCGGCATTGGCGTAGCCCACAATGCGCACATTGCGTCCATGATTGGTGGCCACTCGCTGCGCCTCCTTCAGATGCAGGCCGGTGCAATGATAGATGCGCCAGGCACGGTTATGGAAGTGCATGTTGTAGGAGAGCTTGCCCGTGGAAATCCAGAAGCCGTAGGGCATGTAGCATGTCAGGCGGTCGTAGAAGTTGAGGCAGTCGTGCGCCTTGCAGAGCAGATGCTCGTAAGGCTGGGGGAAGAAAACGATGTCGGGGTAAATCTCTTCCCTGACGCAGTAAGGCTCGGCATTGAAATCGTAGTCGACATAGCTGATGCCGCGTGCATCGAAGTATTGGCGCAGCCGCTCCATCTCCTGCTCCTGATGCTCGTGGCCTATGCAGGGTGAGAGCACGATGGTAGGGCGGAAGCGGCTGTCGTTCTGCATCAGCTCATAGACATGCTGGTAGCGCCAGTAGGCCACATCAATGGCCATGAACACCACCTTCAGCGGACGATGTGCCTTCCGCAACTGTTGCACTAAGCGCCGATGCTGCCGCTCGTTGGCCCGATATTGCCACAGGTGCAGCCAGAGGTAGTTGAGGGTCTTTGAGACAAGGTTCATAGCCAGATCTTCTTATCGGGTTTTGTCATGAAGAAACCATCGGAAGAGTCTTGCAGCATCTCATAGATCTTTGCGGCAAAGAACACGTCGTGCAGGGCCAGCCCATAGTTGTAGCTGATGATGCGCTCCTCGTCGCTGACGCGTCCCGGATTCTTGCCCTGCAGCACATGGTGCAGCTCATCGTATTGGCGGAAGCGGCTGAAATACTTGAAGTCCTGAATCTTCCGTGTGTCATCGCCATAGACCTTGTCAAAGAAGAAATCACAATTCTGGAATCCACGCATGTGTACAGGTATGACAGTGATGCCCTTTCTGAACAGGCTGTTATCGGGGAACAACAGCTCTTTTGCCAAAGTGACACAAGAGATGAGTACATCCGAGTGGCTTACAAACTCCTGCTTATCGTCAATGATGCTGAAGCTGACATTATCAAAGTTGCTAAAACGCTCTACGAACTGCTCTGCCTGGTCTTTATATCGCAAGAGCTGTATATTGATGTGGCGATGGCTGTTGACGGCGATCAGGCAGAGTGCTACCGCACGGGCAATATTGCCGAGGCCCATCATGGAATAATTGTCGGTGCCAGTGGTCTGAAATGTTTCTGCTGCCAGTGCAGCCACTGCCCCAGTGCGCATGGCTGTTATCCAGTTGCCGTCGATGATGGCAAGCTGCTTGCCCGTAGCAGCATCATAAAGGGAGATATTGCTGTTGATGATGGGCATCTGGCCTTCTATACGGCTTACAATCTTGACACCAAAGTATTGCCTTCCATGATGCGCAGGCAGCAGGCAGGGCATGGTAGTGATAAAGTCTTCACCCTGTGGATGAACGCTCAACTTGGCAGGCATCTGTGCCTCGTCCTTCTGAAGGAAAGCTCCCCTCGCCCACTCCACACACAGGGCTGGGCTGATGGCTAATCCCTCAATATCACTGTGCTGTATGACTTTTATTTTATGATTCTCCATAGTTCATTGTTTTCAAAGCCTTCACCAACCGTGTGTTGTCGTCGTGGTTGCGCACGGCAATGCGCATATACTGCTTATCGGGGTCGAGGCCTGGCTTGAGGCTGCAGTCGCGGGTCAGAATATTATGACGCTTCAGCATATAGACAACAATCTCGCTGGCCTTATAGGGCGGCAGCACCTCGCAGAGGAAGTAGTTGGCCTGCGAGGGCATGACGCGCAGAAAGGGGACGGTCTTCAGCTGGCACTCGAAGTCGGCGCGTTCCTTCACGAACTTGGCACAAGCCCGCTGATAGTCCTTCTCGTGCTTGTTGTATATCTGCATGAAGAACTCGGCAAAGGAGTTCAGATTCCAGATGCTCACCTCTTTCTTGATGCGAGCAATCAGCTCCTTGTCGGCCGAAGCGAGGATACCCAGTCGGAGGCCCGGCACGCCGAAGCTCTTTGAGATGCTCTTCATCACGGCCATGTGAGGGAAAGCCTCCAAGGTGGCATCGCTCAACAGGGAATTGCTGGCGTAATCCTCGCTGAAGTCTACGAAGCTCTCGTCGGCAATCAGGCGAATGGCACGCTCCTCACACCACTTAGCCAACCGTAGCACGTCTTCCTTGGGGATGAAGTTGCCCGATGGATTGTCGGGATTGATGAGCATGAGCTGGCGGATGTCCTTATCGGCAAAGAAGGCCATCAGGTCGTCGGCGGTGTAGCGATAGTCAGCGTTCTGAGGTACAAAGGTCACCTGACGGTCCTTGTCGTAGCGATTAGGATATTCCTCGAAGGTGGGACGGATGAACCCTACCCTGCCCTGCGATGCTTCCATCAGAATCTTGATCAGTTCGGCGGCGCCATTGCCCGGCACGATGCAGTCTTCGCTGACGCCGAAGCACTTGCTGGCAATGAGCGTGTTGACCTTCATGCCCGAAGGATACTCCGTAAGCAGTGTGTCGAAGTTGGCACGCAGTTCGTCTTTCATCCGCTGCGAGGGGAAGTAGGGATTGACCAGATAGCAGAAGTCGAGCATCTGGGGGAAGCGCCAGAAACCGCCATAGCGGCCGTAGTATTTACGCAGCACATCCTTCTCGTCGGCAAACAATGCCTCGGCGATGTCAAGGTCCTGCTTGTCGTCTATCTCATACCACTTCTCACTGCCGATGGGCAACGCCTTCATATCGTGGCTGTTGAGCAATGAAATGATGCGCAACACATTCTCATAATACTCATTGTTGCCTACGGCTTTGGTGTAGGCATCAAGGAAAGGCACGTATTTGTTCAGCGAGAAATCACGGCTCAGTTTGTAGATGTTGACGGTCTTGTAATAGGAGTCAGCATCGCTGTAGTCGAAGGCATCCTTGGAAATGAAATTGACGATATTCTGCTCATGGTCTATGCGCACCATCGTGCCATCCATCCATGACTCATATTTTGCCACAAGAGCCAAGTTGGGATAGGGATTCTCCACAATCATGGGAATCAGCCTGTCGCTGAAGATAAGGTCGCTCTCCACCAGCAGCGTGTCGTCTTCCTGCAGCTGTTTCTTGGCCAGTGCCAGCGAATAGATGTTGTTCGTCTTGTCGTAGACCGGATTCTCAATGTACATGATCTTCAGTCTGTCGTCGTAGCGGTGGCCTAAGTAATCTTTCAGCTCCTGCCCTTTGTAGCCGACCACGATGATGATGCGCTGTAGCGACAGTCTCGACAGCTGTTCCAGCAGGCGGTCGATGAGCGGCACACCATTGACTGGCACCATGCACTTCGTGTTATCCTTGGTATATTCTCCAAGTCTGCGGCCCATTCCAGCCGCCAATATCATTGCTTGCATATCTCGCTTATTATTTGATTGTCTCCCAGCACTCTATGGCACGGCTGATGGCCTGATCCATGTCGTAATAGCGGTATTCTGCCATGCGGCCTCCGAAGAGGACACCGGGCTGCTGGCGGGCCATTTCACGGTATTGCTCGGCCAGACGGTTGTTGCGCTCGTCGTTGACGGTATAGAACGGCTCGGCGCCCTGCGTCCACTCGCGGCTGTACTCGCGGCTGATGACGGTGAACGGCTGCTGGCCAAACTCGAAGTGCTTGTGCTCAATGATGCGGGTGTAGGGCGTCTCGGCATCAGTGAAGTTCATCACAGCATTGCCCTGATAGTCGGGAATGTCAAGGCGCTCATGCTCGAAACGCAGGGTGCGCCAGTCTAAATGACCGAGACTGTAGTCGAAGAAAGCATCGATGGCGCCGCTGTACACCACCGTCGTGGCCTGCTCGCTCAGCTCTGAACGATGTTGCAGGAAATCGGTGTCCAAACGTACTTCGGAACCTTCTAAAAGTTTGTCGATGATGACGTTGTAGCCGCCGATGGGGATGCCCTGATAGGGGTCGTTGAAATAATTGTTGTCGAAGGTGAGGCGCACAGGCAGCCGTCGGATGATGAAGGCCGGCAGATCGGTACATTTGCGGCCCCACTGCTTCTCGGTGTAGTCCTTGATAAGGATTTCGTAGATGTCGCGCCCCACCAGCGAGATGGCCTGCTCCTCCAGGTTGCGGGGCTGGCGTCCGGCCATCTCCTGGCGCTGCTCGTCAATCTTTGCCCTGGCCTCCTGAGGCGTGCGCACCCCCCACAGCTGGTAGAAGGTGTTCATGTTGAAGGGCAGGTTGTAGAGGCGCCCCTTGTAGTTGGCGATGGGCGAGTTGGTGTAGCGGTTGAAAGTGGCCAGCTCGTTCACGAGGCCCCACACCGGCTTGTTCTTGGTGTGAAAGATGTGAGCGCCGTAGAGGTGGACGTGTATTCCGTCCACGTCCTTGCAGTAGGCATTGCCGCCCGTATGGCTTCGCCTGTCCACGACGAGGCAGCGCTTGCCGGCCTTCGTGGCCAGGTAGGCGAAGGTGGCGCCGAAGAAACCGGCTCCAACAATCAGAAAGTCGTATGGTTTCATTTAGAACACACAGGGTAGGGTTAATAATTGGTACATCAGCGTTCGTGCCAGGCGCTGGTGTCCTTGGTCATTGGGATGCAGCAGGTCGGTGCCGCCCTTGTAATACTGCTCATGCTCCTTCAGCAGGGGGAACAGTCCGCCGCTGGCGTTCCAGTCGATGACCGGCACAGCCCACACGTTGCCGGCCTCTTTCACGGCTTCGATGTAGGCATCGAGGTACTCGCCGCACTGGTTGGTGTAGGACTCGTCGCACTGCCAGTTCTTCTCGTTGGCATGGAAATCGCTGCGGTGGATAGGCGTCAGCAGCACAATCTGCTTGGTGGGAAAGGTACGCTTCAGCGAGTCAAGGGCGATGTTGATGCGGCCCTTGAAGGTGGTGGCATCCATCGAAGGCGTGCGCTGGCGGCGTGTCACCATGGTCTTCGGCTGACCGTGGCCATACTCCACCTGCGCCACTCGCTCGTCCCACCACTGGCCGATGGGCACACCGTTGTTGTAGTCGTTGGTGCCCATGAAGATGATGATGGCATCCACGTCCTGTCCATGGTCCTGCTTCAGCTGGTCGGTCTGGCGAGGAATGTCGTTCCACTGCCGTCCGCTGACGCCATAGACGTAAGGGGTGATGTTGAGCCACTCTTGCAGGAACGTCCAGAACTTTTTCTTCGATGCGCTGTTACGCGGGTCGGTGATGCTGTCGCCGAGGTAGGCCACGCGCTTTCCCTTCCAGGGGTGCACCACTGCTTCTTGCGGTACTGCAGGCAGCACCAGAAGCAAGCAGACCAAAACACAAAAATATTTCTTCATCTTTTTAAGGAGCTTTTTAAAGGAGTGAAAGGAGTTTTTTTAAAGGAGTAAAGGAGTTGAGGGAGTGAGGAGTTAAAGGAGTTAAAGACAAATGTCTCTCCATGAAAAGCCTTCTATTTATAGTAAAAGTCACCATCATTTCGTCAATTGAGCGGCCTGAGAGGCCGCCACCGCCTCTGAAAGGCAGGCATAGCATCGCTTACTTTATCTCCTTCAGCCCCACAACTCTCGAAAATCATCATTCTCTTATATGTTCTTTCTTCCCTTGCTGATGCGCAGCCCCTTGCCTGTAGCGGGGCGCCCGCCAAGGTCAAACTCTTCGACGGGAAATGCCGACGGCAGCGTCAGGGTGGATACCGCGGTGGCCTGCCCGATGTATTCATCGACACTGCTGACGAAGTTGATGTCGTAGATGTCGCTGATGCCTGTCGTAGAGGTGAGTCCGAAGATGGTCTGTCCCATGCAGACGCTGGGGCGGTCGCCTGAGAAGTTGTCATAGAGGCCGCTGGTCTTCATGTTGAAGGCCACCACCTGCTGCTGCTCGCCGCTGACGGTGATGGTCTTCGAGGTGGCAGGCGCCACCTGCGTGCCACGGTTGGAGCCGTTGAGCCACCACAGATAGCTGGCGCCTGAGGTCGTCTTCAGGTTAGAGCCTCTCACAACGAGGAAGATCTGCGACTTGTCGATGTCGTAGTCCAGCTCTTCGTATCTCATCATCAAGGCCACGTTGTTGGCTCCGGTGCCGGCGTTCACATGAATAAGGTTGTTCTCGGTGTCATAGCTGATCTTGTTGGCTGCCACTCGGTTAGGGTCGCCTGTTGTCCAGTCGGTGCAGCGGAACTGGTAGGCGTTGGCCTCGGCGTTGTAGTCCTTCATCAGGCGCACATAGTAAATGCCAGGGCATAGCGTCGTGCTGCTGGCCGTGAGGCGCACCACCAGCTTCTTCTTTCCTTTGGCCAAAGCAGCGGGAATGGCATACTCCACATTGTAGAAGCCGTTGTTGTCGCTGCCCTTGAAGCTGCTGGGTATGGTGATGTCGGCTATTTTCGTACCGTCGACGGTGAGTGTGCCCATGCGTCCCCTGTCGGCCAGGTTGAAGCGCATCATCACACTGAGGTTCTCCTCTATGCCACTATTATTATATAATGTATACTGTATGAAGCCATTGGCGCGGGCATCGCGGTAGCGCTCGCTGTTGTACATGCCTGTCGACGAGTCGCCGCTGTACTGCACGTCATGTCCTGCCTCGCTCTGCTGCTCGCCGGGAGCCACAAAGTCGAGGGTGCGCTGCTCCAGTGCTTCCCGCTCTGCCTCGGTCTGCGCCATCGTGCTGTTGGCAAAGTTCTCGGCGGTCTGCTGATACCAGTAGCACATGTAGCGCTGGTGGTGAATCTTGTAGAAGGGCACCAGCTTCAGCGTGCTCCATTTGTAGGAGCTGACGTCAGGACGGCTGGCGTCGATGACAAAGCTGAGGTCTATGCTGCGCAGGCGCTCTATGCGGCTGAGCACGTCGGACCGGTTGCCAATGAGCAGCGGGGCGTCGATGAGGCTCTTCGATGTGGCACGGCTGCCGGGGGCATGGTCCATGCGCCCCTCGCCGCCATACTCATTCTGCAGCCGCTCATAGGGCAGGCCGCTGTCGTCGCCGCTGGTAAGAGCAGTAGTGGCAGCGCCAAGCAGGATGGGGCCGTACTTGAAAGCGATGTAGTCGGTGTAGTTGGGGCACTCCTCATAGCGCAGCTGCATGTCGAGGTTGACGGTGATCTTGTCGCCCTTCTTCCAGTCGCGTGTCTCGGTGACATAGCTGGCCTTGCCGCTCTCCACGGAGAGGCCGTTGAGCGCAGTGCCGTTGATGTCGATGCTGTAGTTCTTGCCCGACCACTCGGGATGCCGTATGGCTATGGCGTAATGACCGTCCTTGCCGATGGTGAGCTCAGTGATGCTGCTGTTGGGGAAGGTGGTCTCTTGGGTGAGGACAAAGGCGTCACATTCCAGCCGCGAGGGGATGAAGAGGTTGACGAAGAGGGTGGATGCTCCGTCGTGGGTATAGATGAAATGGCCATACTTCGAGTGGTTCTCCATGCCTGTGCCTACGCAGCACCACATGCCCTGGTTGGGCTGCGAGTAGATGCGGTAGCCCTGGGGCCGCAGCGTGGTGAAGTAGACATAGCCGCCTGTCGTGGGGTCTTGCGTCGAGAGGATGTGGTTCCACAGCGTGCCCTCGTAGAAGTCGGCGTACTTCGCATCGCCTGTGCGGTCGGCCAGCATCTCCGAGAACTTCAGCATGTTGTTCGAGTTACAACTCTCTGGGCCGTCCAGATGGTCGATGTAGCGGTTGCTGTTGGCCGCCGAGAGGAAGTGCTCGCCCACCGAGTTGCCACCGATGCAGACGGTGCGGTTCTTGGCCACGTCCTGCCAGAAGTTCTCGGCGGCTTTCCTGTACGCCGTAGCTGTTGCGCTGTTCTCGAAGATGCGCTCCATGCCTATGAACTTCGGCACCTGTGTGTTGGCGTGCTTGCCGTCGAGGAATGTTGTGTTCAGCGTCTGCATGCCGTTGAGCATGGCCTTGTGGGTGTATTTCTTCGCTGCGTTGAGATATTTCTGGTCGCCGAAGAGCTGGTAGGCATCGAGCATCGACTCGTTCATGCCTCCATGCTCGCAGTTGAGGAAGCCCTCGAAGTCGTTGTCGTTCACCTTGGCTATGAGGTTCACGCTCCAGTCGGCCATTTTTCGAAACATCTCCTTCGCCATGTCACTGTTGGCGTAGAGATAGGCATCACGCAGTCCGGCCAGAATCTTGTGCTGCACATAGAACGGCACCCATCCCCAGTTGGCCTGAATCTTCGAGAGGTCGCCGCGATAGAGCGCCTTCCATGAGTCGTTGATGGGCTGACCGCCTATGAAGCCGTAGAGTCCTTCGGTGTTCTCATCGTAGGCATCCTGACAGTCCTTCATCACCTGCAGCATGTAGTCCAGGCGCTGCTTCAGCTGTCGACGCATCGCCTCGTCGTGGCAGGCGGCATAGGCCAGGGCGAGGGCCGACAGATAGTGCCCTCCCACATGTCCGCTCAGGTCGAAGCCGGCATCGCCGCCCCAGTTCTTGAAGTTAGGGTGGCGCGTCTCCCATTGGTAGTAGGGCGACGTGGTGTCGGTGGTCTTCGAGAGGCCCGCCTGACGGACGAAGGGCGTCAGCAGGCGGTCGGTGTCATACTGCAGCAGGTGCTGCACGTTCTTGTCCATTGCCGTCTTCATCGGGCCGTCGAGCAGTGTCACCTGCTCTAAGTCGAAATGACGGGGATAGAGTTCGCTCTGTGCTGTAGTCGTTTGCGCGACCAGCAATGCCAAAAGGCACGAAAGGATTAGCTTCGTTTTCATCGTCGAATAATTTGTTATCTGCATTTTGACTGCAAAGTTACGAAAAGTCGAGAGAAATGCAAAAGGAAAACTTGTTTTTCTTTTCATTTCTGAGACAGAGTAACTTCGGCAAAGCCAAAGTTACGAAAAGTCGAGAGAAATGCGAAAGGAAAACTTGTTTTTCTTTTCATTTCTGAGACAGAGTAACTTCGGCGAAGCCAAAGTTACGAAAAGTCGAGAGAAAAGCAAAGCAACTTGTTTCTTTTTTTTTTCCGGGTAACGAATTTTTCAGGGCCCAAAATGAAG
>JAEEGG010008785.1_pt1 | contig 22793 bp, 19 predicted proteins | sample 9134161 | NCBI WGS metagenome assembly JAEEGG01 (sample SAMN16246543, study PRJNA631951) | gut metagenome | biome: gut microbiome; feature: rumen; material: CR-attached | host: Bos | place: Iran: Karaj | collected 2018-10
CACGACGTGCGCGTCACCACCCACTACCACGAGGACAGCTTCATCTCCAACGTGTTCACCACCCTCCACGAGGGCGGCCACGCGCTCTTCATGCAGAACGAGCCCCAGGAGCTGCACGATCAGCACTGCGCCAACAACATGACCAACGCCATGCACGAGACCATCTCCCGCTTCTACGAGAACCTGATCGGCCGGAGCGAGGCTTTCGTCACCCTGGTGGCCCCCAAGATCCGGGAGCTCAGCGAGGGCGTCTTCGACGACATCACCGACCGGGAGCTCTACGAGGCGGTGAACGTGGCCCGGCCCAGCCTGATCCGCACCGAGGCGGACGAGCTGAGCTACTGCCTGCACATTTTGATCCGTTTCGAGCTGGAGAAGGCTTTTATCAACGGCGAGATCACCGTAGACGAGATCCCGGCCCTCTGGAACGCCAAATACAAGGAGTATCTGGGCGTGGACGTGCCCGACGACACCCAGGGCTGCCTGCAGGACGTGCACTGGTCCGGCATTTCCTTCGGCTACTTCCCCTCCTACGCCCTGGGCAACGCCTACGGCGCCCAGATCCTGGCCACCATGAAAAAGGACTTCGATGTGGACGCCGCCGTGGCCGCCGGGGAGCTGGGCAAGGTGCGCGACTGGCTCATCGAGCACGTCTTCTCCATCGCCTCCCTCTCGACCCCGGACGAGTGGATCCGGGCCATCACCGGCGAGAGCCTGAACGTGAGCTATTACCTGGACTACCTGGAGGACAAGTTCACCAAGCTCTACGAGCTGAAGTGAGCCTGCAGGGACCCGACCCCTATAAAGAACAAGGACGCAGCGGTTTCGCTGCGTCCTTGCTTGTTGTGTGGGGGTTCCCCGGCGGACTGTCCGGTCAGCCCTGATAGTCCACCCGATAGATCTCGTAAACGTCCCCCGTCCGGGCGTACAGATAATCGTTGGAATAGCGGAAGCTCTCGCTTTCCAGGAGCTTTTCTCCGTTGACGATGTTATACAGCACATAGCGGTCGTTTTCCCGCAACGTCGCCAGAAACAGACCCACGCCATAGCAGTGCTCCGGACTCGTGAGACTGAAATCCTTGTCGTCCAGAACCAGCACAGCGGTTTTCCCGTCCTGCTTCCATGTGATGACAAGATCCCTGTTGTAATAATCCAGCCCGCGGATTACGGTGCCGTCCGGATATACAAGACCGTATTCCGTCTCGCTGGCTTTCAGTTCCAAGAAGCCGAAGGGATACGAATACGCGTAGGAGGCGAAGCCGTCCTTTGCGGAAACAATGGTTTTCCCGTCAAAATCCATGACCAGCGTGTTGCTGTCCGGATCCTTTCCGTACAGGAAATTGCCCCATTCCTCCGGAGCATACTTGAAGCTCAGCTCGCCTACCCGGGCTCCGCCGCGTTCCACGATCACATAAGAGGACTCCTCACGAATCGCAAACAGCGCGCCATGGTTATAAGCCTTAACGGGGTTCGCGTTGAGCACGGCGATCTCCTTCAAATTGCTGTCATAAACCGGATAGCCGCCCTGCTCGTTCTTCCTGCCAATGAAGCAATCCCCTTTGCAGTCTCCGTCAAACGCCGAAAAAACGGTGCCGTCGTCGTTATAGACGGTGCCGCGGTCCTCAAAAAACAGCTTGTCCCCGACTTCGTAGATATGCCACGCGGTGTTGTCCTCCCGTTTCAGCTCGCCTATGAAGCGCTCCTTTTCAGACATGAGCATAGATGCAATCGTCCGCGCGTCAATACGATCTGTCTTGGTTTGGCGAAGACTGAGGCTTTTTCGGTAGAGATTGGTGTGCAGTGGGTTGATGAGAAAGGTGTGCAGACCGTTCTCAAGAAGAAACCCGAGGATGTTGTAGCTGTAGTGTCCGGTAGCCTCAAGCCCTACTTTTATGTTGTCTGTAGGGCGGGCACAAGACCGGATCGTCTGAAAGAGCAACTCAAAACCGTCCCTGTTGTTGGCAATGGTGAACACATCAGCCAGCACTTCACCTTCCGAACTGAGGATAAAGCAGTCGTGCTTGTCCTTTGCCACATCAATTCCAACGCAAACCATGATGATACCTCCAGAGTAAAGATTTATGATGCTGCATCCACAGAACACTTTGCCTTGTAACCTTGTTCCACATAAACCGTCTGGCGGTATCTAACTGATTAACAATTCTGCAAAGGGCTGTGGTCGGAGCCTTTCTTGAACCGTCGTGCGGTAGGATGAACCACCAATCCACAGCATCCCTTGCAGTGTAGCACATGACCTTGGAGGGGGTCACTAAAAACTACTACTCTATAATACAAGGATGATACGTCAAGTCGTTTTTCGCCGTATGCGTCGTTTTTGCTTTGCCTAGTATCTTGTCGAAAAGCCCCTTGTGCTGGCTCCGGTAGCAGAATCCACAATAAAAAACGGGCGGCTATAGGCCGCCCCTATTAAGAACAAGGACGCAGCGGTTTCGCTGCGTCCTTTGTGCCGGGGAGAGCGCGGCTTCTGCGCCGCATACGGGAGACCTCCGCCTCAAAGGCTCCCCAGGAAGCAGTCCTGTCCGGACATCTCGGCGTACAGGACGGTCTCCCGATCCCGCAGGTCGCAGACCCGGATCACACCCTCGAACATCGCGTCGCCGGTCAGCTCCCTGTACCGATCCGGGCAGGCGTCGAACAGGGCTTCGTCAAACTCGCAGCCCGCCTCGCCCTGGTAAATCGCCGCGTAGAAGATGCCCGACTCCACCAGATCCTGGAAGAAGTGGCTGCCGTAGCTCAGCTCGGGCCGCAGCCCGTGGGACTGATAGGCCAGCTCACAGATACAGGCGAAGCGGTTGATCTCCGCAAAGCCCACCGGCACGCCCAGGGAGGGCGTGGTGGTGCCCCAGCGGCCGGGCCCCAGGAGGATGGCGTTCTCGTCCCGCAGGGCGGCGTTCAGCACGCCGATCTGCCGGGCCACCTGGTATTTCCGCTGCTCGGGCAGATCCAGGTAGGGCCCCACCTTCACGAAAACCACGTGGTGCACGGGGATGCAGGCGTTGCCGCCCATAAAGTTGCCCTTGATGTGCCAGAAGAAGTCCTTGACCTTGGGCATGACGCCCGCCTGGCCCAGGCCCCGGGTCTGGATGGTGCGGCACTGGAGCAGGTTCACCCGATATTCCCCGTCGGCGGAAAAGTTGCAGGCGTACTCGATGTCCACCGGGTAGCGATAGGCCTCGGCCACGATGGCCAGGATCCGCTTCATCACATGGGCGAAATCCGTGCGGCGCAGGAGCTTGCGGAAGTTCAGCAGATCCGGCACGGTCTCGTTGTACAGCCCCATCTCCCGGAAGCGGGCCGCGGTGGCGGTGTCCGGCTCCATGAAGAGGGCCGGGTCGGTGTGCATGCTGAACTTGCTCAGCTTTTCCAGCGGCACGGTGGTGAAGCGGTTTTGCTTCAGATCGATCACGTCCACCTTGTGCTGGCTGAAGCGGTACTCCTCTCCGTAGGCCACCATGGGGGGCGCGGTGGGGTCGTCCAGCCGGATGAAGCGGGCGTAGTCGTCCGCCTCCCGATCCACAGCCCGTGTGCCCATGCCGAAGACCAGGCGCAGCATGCCGCTGTTGTTTTCCCGATCCCGCTCGCCCATGACGTACAGGTTCTTGGAGTGGCCGACGCCGGCCAGATGGGGATAGTAGTAGTCGCCGTGGCAGTCGCCGCTGACGCGCATGACCAGCAGGGCCATCTGCTCGTCCCGATCCAACAGCTTCCGGTCGGCCCGGTACTTGATGGCGTCGGGGCTGACGGTGCTGGCGTAGACCCAGCGCACGGCGTTTTCAAATTCCCGATAGCGCTCCTCGGGCGTGCCCTGGTTGGGGCAGAACACGCTGTCGTACTTGCCGGCGAAGGCGTTGCCGATGCCGTCCTCCAGCAGGGAGCTGGAGCGCACGATGATGGGGGACTGGCCGAAATACTCCAGCACGGAGCGGAACTGCTCCTTGATGTTGTGGGAAAATTCTCCGTGCAGCAGCAGATCCTGCAGCACGGGCGCCATGCGCAGGTAATCCTCCGGCGTCTCCATCTGGGTCCGGTAGTCCCACATATTGTTCTGCACGGTATAGGTATAGAACACGTCCGCGCCGATAAAGTAGGAATCGTGGGGCTCGATGCGCCGGGCGAAAAGCTCCGGGTCGGTGTCCCGGAGAATGTTGCGGGCCAGCAGCATGCCCACGGACTTGCCGCCGATGCAGCCGGTGCCGATTTCCCGCTTCTTGATCTCCATCAGATCCTGGACGCTGAAGTGCTGCCGGCACAGCTCCAGCCGCTCCGGCTCGGTGCCCAGCAGGCAGCGGAGGATGTTGTCCTTCAGGGCCATGCCGTCGGGGTCTGTGGGTTCGGGGCTGCCGGCCTCCACGGAGTCGAACATGCTGTCCCAGCAGTCTCTGTGCTCGCCGGTCTGGGTGAAAATGTCGAAGATCGCAAAGGTCTCGGAGCTGGAAGAGAGGACCCGGGTGCGGGTGCCCTCCACCATCAGAGGGAAGTACATGGTGGGCGTGTGACGCCCCTCCACCTTGATGGCGTGGAGGTAGGTGCGCCCCTCCAGCGTCCGCACGTTCAGCAGCACGTTGGTGGCGTGGCGGATGCGGGAGATGGTCTCATACGTATGCCGCTCGTGGCGCAGCGGAATATAGGCGATGGCGTGCCGCTCCCGCAGGAAGGCGCTGGTCAGGCAGAAGAAGTTGCAGACCATCGGGTCGGAGAACCAGTACTTCTGCAGGTCGGAGAGACAGTCGAAGAGGAAAAAGGCGTCCTCCGGCTCCTCCTGGATGATCCGGTGCACCTGGACGGAGAAGGTCTCAAAGCCCACCGCCGGATCCAGATCCACCTGGCGGATATTGGCCCCGCGGCGCGCCAAGGCATCGGTGGGCACTACCTCGGGGTGCTGGCCGAAGCGCAGATAGACGATGCGCCGCCCGGTGAGGGCGATATGGGTGACGAATTGGGTGGCAATGAACACAAAATCGCCGATGCCGGACATCTGCCAGGTGACGGTGTCGCCGGGGCGCAGGTAATCCAGAGTCTTGTCCAGACCCTCGATGCCGGTGGAGATGCGGATCTCGTTTTCCATGGAAGGGGCCTCCTTTGTGGCTTGGTCTTGACGTTCTTCCCCGCGGCGGCCTAATTGGGCAGCCACAGCAGGAGCAGCAGGGCCCACTGGAGCAGCATGAGCGCCGGGAAGCCCAGCACAAACTGGGTGTGCTTGGTCTTGTGCCGGAAGATCTGCATCCCTAGCACCCCGCCCAGGGCGCCGCCCAGAAGGGCCAGCAGGAAGAGCGTGGCCTCCGGGACGCGGCGCTGGTGGGTCTTGGACAGGGCCTTGTCCCGGCCCATGACAAGGAACAGGATCACGCTCATCACCAGATAAACGGCCGCGAGGATCAGCACCACCTTTTCGGACGCGTGAAACTGGGCCAAAAATACAATTGTCTTTTTCATCTCAGCCTCCCGTAATACCACCCGGAGACGCCCTTGTGCTTGACAAAGAAGCCCCGGCTCGTTTCCTCTATCACACGGACCCGGTGGCCCGGCCGCAGGGGAAGCACATAGTCTGTGCAGTCGTTGCAGTCGGTGACGGGATTGTCCGTGAACAAATATTTGGTCAGGATATCCAGCTCATAGCCGGTGCGGACATGGCGGCAGCGGGAGAATTCCTCTCCCCGCTGCAGCACCTGCACCGTGCTGTCGCCCCAGCGGATGTAATAGGAACGCCTGCCGCCCTCCTGGGCGTCCAGCACGCTGCGTTCCGGGAAGGGATCATAGGCCACAAAGCCGAAGTCCTCGCTGTCCCGGTGGGGGAGGATCAGGCAGTTGAGCTGCCCATCGTCCTTGAGCACACAGCCGCCGTCGATGCTGGCGATGCGCTTGTCCCGATCCAGGATGGGGTTGGCGCAGACCCGGTCTCTGCCGTACAGCACCACCGGCCAGTGGCCCACGATCACCCACTTGGGGAAGCGGCGATCCAAAGTCAGAAAGTGATCGACCTTTACAAGCTCGTCCACCGTGTGCGCTTCCAGGGGCTTGTCCGGCCGCATCCCCGCGTGGACGAAGACGAAGCGTTCGGTCTCAATGGCGTGGGGCAGCTCCCGCAGGAAGGCCCACTCCGCGGGGAAGGCCCGCAGCAGATCCGCCTTCACGGCGGTGAAGTCGCCCATTTCAAAGGGGTCGATGCCGGCGGCGTTGCACATATCCCACAGAAGCCCGCTCTTGCGCCAGAGCAGATAGTGCAGCACCTTTTCGTCGTTTTTCGGATCCCAGTCCGGCAGAAAAAGGTCGTACCAGTCGTCACAGTTGCCGCAGATCACGCGGGCGTTGCCCTGCCGGGAGAGCTCCATCAGGATCCGCAGCATCCGCAGGCTCTCCGCGCCCTTCTCCAGAAAATCCCCGTCGATGATCAGCTCGTCCCGGCCGGAAAAGCCTGCCCTGCGCAGCACCCCTTCAAAATAGGGGACGTTGCCGTGGATGTCGGAGATCACCAGCAGACGCTTTCCCGGCTCCGGCGTCCAGTGTTGGATCCTGGGGCGGTTCACAGGGCGTACCGCCTTTCCGTCAGCGGCCGCTCCAGCACCAGGAGCTGGCTCCGGGAGCCCTCCTCCCGGCCGATCTCGCGGAAGCCCTCCCGCTCATAAAAGCGGCGGGCGGGGCTGTTCTCCTCCGCGACCACCAGGCGCAGACGATCCCGTCCCAGGGCACGGAAGTGCAGAATGGCCCGGGCCAGGGCCTGGATGCCGTAGCCCTGCCCCCGGTATTCCGGCCGCAGATACAGCAGGCTCAGCCAGCCGTAGCCCTCCCGCTCCCCGCGCAGGGGATCCAGATCCACCAGACCGACCAGCCGATCCCTGTCCAGCAGCTTGAGCACCGAGCCGGCGTCCGCGCGCAGATGGTTCTGCGCGGCGCTCCAATAGAGGTCGGCGTTGTAGCCCTCCAGGTCGCCGTGAACCGTGCGCCAGGCGTCCCGGTAGCAGTCCGTATACAGCTCCCGCTCCCGCCGGAGATCCAGCGGCTCGTCCCGGAGGCTGGCCCGGCTGGCCCAGGAGGGCAGCTCCAGGGAAGCGAGATGCGCCGCGTCGTTCACGCGAACCGGCTGAAAGCGTCCCTGCTCCCAGCGCAGCACGGTAATGCCCGTGTTGGAGCAGACGGGGATCCGGGGCAAGGCTTCCCCGGTGATCTTCCAAAGCATGCAGCGGATGGCGTCGCCATGACTCACCACGGCCGCCCGGCCGCCCTCGTGCCGCCGGGCGATGGCCTCCAGCGCGGGCAGGGCGCGCGCCGCCACATGCTCATAGGTCTCCGCCCCCTTATGGCTCCAGTGCAGCGGATCCCGCAGGAGCCGCTCCACCGATTCCGGCTCCGCCCACAGGACGTTGCCGAAGAAACGGGATTCCCAGGGGCCGACATTGATCTCCCGCAGGGCCGGGTCGCATTGCAGGGGAAGGCCGTGGGAGCGCGCCACCGCGGCGGCGGTGAGCTTGGCCCGGTACAGGTCGCTGGCATAGACCGCATCCAGGGGCAGCTCCCGCAGCCGCTCGGCCAGCAGCGCGATCTGCCGCAGGCCCAGCTCCGTCACCCCGCCGTCCCAGTGGCCCTGAAAGACACGGAAGCGGTTTCCCTCCGCCTGGGTGTGCCGGATGAGATAAATTTCTGTCATAACTTGTCACTTTCCTTGACCAAAGAGGTCGAATACAGTATAATAAAACATCAATAAGCTATTATATCCCGTTTTCCCGCATTGCACAAGCCTTTTTAGGAGGGATGCCGATGGTTCGCGCGGCGGTCCTGGCCTCCGGCGACGGGGGGAGGCTCCAGGCGATCCTGGACGCCATGTATTTTAAAGAGATCCCGAACTTCGAGCTGGTGGCGGTGATCTGTCCCAGACGGGAGGATTATGCCATGAAGCGGGCGATGAACGGGGGCGTCCCGGCTTATGTGGTGGATCCGGAGCTGTTCCCCAACATGACCAGCCACAGCATGGCGGTGGCCAACAAGCTGCGGGATATGGATATCGAGCTGGTGATCCTGGCGGGCTACGATCTGCCCCTGGGCGTGGTGCCCTACCAGTTCCGCAACCGCATCATCGGCACCTGCCCGGCGCTGGCCCCGGCCTTTGAGGATGTGGAGGGAGATCTGAACCGGGCCGTGCTGGAGCGGGGCGTCAAGGTCACCGGCGCCACGGCCTATTTTGCCGACGGGGACGGCCGCGTGGGCGGCATCATCCTCCAGAAGGCCATCGACGTGCTGCCGGACGATACGCCGGAAAGCCTGGGGAGGCGCGTGATGGAGGAGTGCGAATGGAAGCTCCTCAGCCGGGCGGTAGCGCTCTATTGCGACGGAAAGATTTCCATCCACGGCAAGCGGGTCATTGTAAAGGAATAAGCAAAGGAGCGGGACAGCTTATGTCCCGCTCTTGCAACAGAAGGGAGCGTCCTTGCGAGACATCTGTTTTTAGGCGGCGCCCGTCTCTGCCCGAAGGCAGGGAGACGGGCGCCGCTTTGATGCGCAGAGAGGCTTCAACTGTGAAAGATATTCCGCCAGCCGCGGAGATCCACCGGCTCGAAGCGGCGCTTCAGCTCCCGCACCATGCGGTTGCGGTCGGCGTTCTCGATGACCACGTCGTAGCGGCCGGGGACGGAGCCGAAGGTGACGGTCTCTTTCGGCTGCAGCCGCTGCTGCAGCTTTTCCAGCATGGCCCGGCGGGAGACGGCGGCGTCATAGATCTTGAGGCTGGAATAGCCCTCGAAGGGCGAGGGGGACAGCACGGCCCGATAGTCCCCGCTCCAGGGCTCCGCCAGGAAGCGCCGGAGCTTCTCCTCCAGAAGCTCGGTCTTCTCCAGGATCAGCAGGTACAGCACGCCCCGGTCCAGATCCAGGGAGCTGTGGATATAATTGCGGTAGGGAGACCTGCGCTTCTGCTCAAAGAGCTGCTGCATGGCAGGATTGGGCAGAGCTTCATAGCGGATCACCAGCAGGTTTTTGTCCACGCTGTTGGAGAAGAAGGGCAGACCCTCCCGGTGGGCCCAGTCCTTCAGACGGCGGCCCTTTTCATCGCTCATGGGCACTGTTTCCAGATATTCCATGGTCTTCATGTCGTAGAGGGCGGCGCCGTCCATGGTGATCACCGGCAGGCGCAGCTCCACTCCGGGCAGCAGCTCCCGCACGGTGGCCTGGGTCTCGGAGGTGGCGAGAGTGAACAGCGCGCCGTCGTCCAGCAGGCGGTTCAGCTCCACCTTGGAATAGGGGGCGAGTTGTCGGTCTTGACCGAGGATCGTGTCCCCCACGGCTGAGACGAAGAGGGTTTCCGTTTTGCGCAGACGGGGCAGATGCAGTCGGTTTACGACCTCCGCCACGGCCACGCCGATGACGGTGTCCAGGGTACGGTTAAAGGCGTAGACGTAGGGGCTCACGTCGTTGGCGTGCTTGATGGTGATGACCAGCAGCACCACCGCGGAAAAATAGGCCGCATCCTGCAGCTTCAGCAGCACCGTGAAATACAGCACCACCCCGGTGAACAGGCCGATCAGCGTGAAATGCAGCCAGGGCTCCTCGTGGCCGTGCCGAAAGAGCCACTGCTCCAGCAGCAGCAAAAGCAGGCCCCACACCGCGCCCACCAGGGTGCCGATGATGCGCTTGCGGGCGACGCTGTGCATCCCCTTGGTGGTGGGCTGGATGCACTGGAGTACCGCCAGCGCCGCGTACAGCGGCTCGCCCTGGCGGCCCCGCAGCACATAGACCAGCAGACACAGCCACACGGCGATCATGGTGCGCAGGATGCGCTGCCCGGGGATGGGCAGCTTTTTGAGTCGTTCCATGGCAGCCTCCCAAGAAATCTTGATCCTATTATAGTGGGAACAGGGAGAAAGCGCAAGCGGACGCGGAGGTTTTTAGGTTATAGGTTATAGGTTTTAGGAGACGGGGGAGCGAAAAGCCGGAGAGGGTAAGGCCGCGGAGGCGGGGCTTTTCTTTTGCCGCGGGCTGTGGTAAGCTGAAAGAAAAAAGGAGGCGATCCCATGAAGATCCTGCTCACGGCCTTTGACCCCTTCGGCGGGGAGCCGGTCAATCCCGCCTGGGAGGCGGTGAAGCGCCTGCGCGCGCCGGCGGGGACGGAGCTTAAAAAGCTCATGCTGCCCACGGTCTTCGGCCTGTCCGGAGATCTGCTCTGCGCGGCGCTGGCGGAGGAAAAGCCGGATCTGGTGCTCTGCGTGGGCCAGGCGGCGGGCCGGCCGGCCATCACGCCGGAGCGGATCGGCGTGAATCTGATGGACGCCTCCATCCCTGACAACGCCGGAGCCCAGCCCCGGGAGCAGCCGGTGATCCCCGGCGGGCCCGCGGCCTGCTTCTCCGATCTGCCCGTCCGGGCCCTGGCGGAGGCCATTGCCGCCGCGGGCGTGCCGGCTGCGGTGTCCAACAGCGCGGGGCTTTTTGTGTGCAACCAGCTCCTGTACCGGCTGCTGCACGAGAGGGAGACGAAATATCCCGCCATGCGAGGCGGCTTTGTCCACGTCCCCTGTCTGCCCGAGCAGGCGGAGCGGCTGAAAAGGGATCGGCCCCTCCCCTCCATGGCCCTGGACGACATCGTCCGCGGCCTCCAGGCCGGGCTGGACTGGCTGGCGGACACAGAAAAGAAAAAGGACTGAGCCTTTGACTCAGTCCTTCTTTTTTTCGGCGCAAGTTCAGAGCTTCCGCTCGTAATGGCCGCCGCAGGCCTCGTAGCCCAGCTTCTGCAGATAGCTCAGATGGCCCGGCTCGGCATGCTCGTAGCGCAGCAGCGTCAGGCCCTCCTGCCCCAGGTGCTCGATCAGGTATCTGCCCTCGGAGCTGTCCCGATAGGCGGGACTGCTGTAGTCCAGGGCCACGTCCATCACGCCCTGGTGTTCCCGCCCCAGCAAAAGCCCCGCCGGAGTGTCGCCGTGGCAGACCAGGAAGGCCCGGTTCAGCTCCTGCTCGTTCCAGTTGCGGCCCGGGAAGCACTTGGAAATATCCTCCCGATGCTCGGAGAGAAAATGCTCCACCATACCCCCCACGGGAGAGACGGAAACCAGACGGTAATTGGGCTCGCTGTTGCGCAGCTTCCAGAGATAGTACAGATTGATGAGCACCAGACAGATGTTCATGATCATGGTGGGATAGGAATGGATCAGCAGGGCGTACACGGCGAAAATGGTGCTGCCCACGGCGTTGACCACGCGCAGCTTCACCACGGAAGCCATCAGGAAAGACACCAGAACCAGCGCCGAGCCCACGTAGCCGATGATTTCGTAAATTGTGGCGGTATCCATACAGTTTCCTTTCTTTCGTATCAGAGAATCGATTGGGAAAGCCCCGCAGCTTTTTCTGCGCCTCTGGACAACCCACTCGTTTGCGTTGATTATGGATAAAGAAGAAGAAGGGAGCGGAGCGGGCTTTCTCTGCGGTGAGGGCGCGTCCGCAATCGCTTAAATGATCCAGTTGTCGGGCCGCTCCATCTCCAGCTCGCTCTCCCGATGCTTGAGGCGGGCGATCTCCTCCCGCAGGGCGGCCAGATCCGAGGTGATGGGGTCGGGCACGTCGTGGACGTGGTCGACCTCCTTGACGTAGTCGATGCGCTCTCCCGCGAGACGAACCACCCGGGCCGGGATGCCCACGGCGGTGCTGCTGGCGGGGATATCCCGGAGCACCACGGAGTTCGCCGCCACGCGGGCGTTGTCTCCGATGGTGATGGGGCCGAGCACCTTGGCCCCCGTGCCGATGAGCACGTTGTTGCCGATGGTGGGGTGACGCTTGCCGGTCTCCTTGCCGGTGCCGCCCAGGGTGACCCCGTGATAGATGAGACAGTCGTCCCCGATCTCGGCGGTCTCGCCGATGACCAGGCCCATGCCGTGGTCGATGACCAGACGCTTGCCGATCTTGGCGCCGGGGTGGATCTCGATCCCGGTGCGGCGGCGGCTGGCCTGGGAGATGATCCGGGCCAGCAGGAGCAGCCCGTGGGTATAACACCAGTGCGCGCGCCGATGGGCGCGGACGGCCTTCAGACCGGGGTAAAGCAGAAAAACCTCCAGCGCCGAGCGGGCGGCGGGGTCACGCGCCTGATAGGCGCGGATGGTATCCATTAAGTCCTTGAACATGCCGGGCATCCTTTCCAATTGCTAGTATCATCCTATTCGGGAGGCGGAACGCCGGCTACGCTGCGCGGAACGGGAAACACCTCGCGGAGACAATCCTAGGATCGCGGACAGATTATATCCCATTTTCGCCTGCCGTGTCAACTGGCGCCTTGCCTGAAGCACGCAGAAGATGCGGGGTTTGCCTTGCAAATCAAAAACACGGGTGTTATACTATACCTTAGATGTTTTTTGGAGGGCGGAATTATGAGAGAGAACCGCGCAATCTATAAGCTGATCGGCCTGCTGTATGTGCTTTTGCTGGTCGTTTTGTGCCTCAGCGCGCCGCGGGTGGCCGTGCCGACCCAGAGCGGCGGCGCGGGAGAAGAACAGGGGAACCAAACGATCACTGTTCTGAACCCGGTCGAAGCGATGCAGCAGAAGGATGTGAGCTTCAAAGCGGGCACCTTCTCCACTGCCGCCGAGGAAATGACCCTGATCCTGCAGCCGGGAGAGACCCAGCTGCTGGAGGATTTTCGCTACCTGCGGGTGCTGGACGCCACGGGCAGCGAATGTTATGAGGAGCTGAGCGCCTGGGCTGCCGGGCATCCCAATGTGGACGTGCGCTTTACCCTGCCCATGCCTGTGGCCGGGGAGGTCTCCAACCAGACCGAGAGTCTGGATCTGACGGGCCTGAGCGGGGAGGAGCTTCCCGAGGTTTTGCGCCTTGCTCCCGCTATGACCCGCCTGAAGACCGTGGAGCTGGGCAGCCCCGACGCCGGCACCAAGCTCAACGCCGACGAGCTGCAGCTCCTGCGGGAGATGCTTCCCCAGGCGAATATCCACTATACCGTCACCCTGATGGGCCGGGAGCTGGATCCCAACACCGAGAGTCTGGATCTGACGGGCCTGAGCGCCGAGAGCGTGGAGAGCGCCGCGGCGGCCCTGTCCACCCTGCCCAATCTGAGCGCTCTGACCATTCCCGGCGGCGAGGACGGTTTGTGCCTGGAGGACGCCCTGGTCATTGCCCGCGCCGCGCCCAAGGCCGTGATCAGCTACCCCGCCGTGCTCTACGGCAAGAGCTTTGACCTGTCGGACACCGGTCTGGATCTGAACCACATTGCCGTGGGCGATCAGGGCGAGGCCGTGCGGGCTGTGCTGCCCTGCATGCGCGCCTGCACCTGGCTGGACATGGACAGCTGCGGGGTCGACAACGAGCACATGGCCGTCATCCGGGACGAAAACCCCGATGTGGAGGTCATCTGGCGCGTGAACTTCGGCACCAACTATTCGGTGCGCACCAACGTCACCAAGATCCTGGCCTCCATGCCCTCCAAGGGCGGCCGCCTGGACGACAGCACCAGTGCGCAGCTTATGTACTGCACCAAGGTGCGCTATCTGGACGTGGGCCACAACACGGATATGGCCAATTTCGACTTCATCCGCTACATGCCCGATCTGGAGGTGGCCGTCATCTCCATGACCGCCATCGAGGATCTCTCGCCCTTTGCCGACCATGCGCACCTGCGCTATATCGAGGCGGGCAACACCCATATCGGCGACCTGAGCGCCCTGGCCTCCTGCCCGGAGCTGCGCCACCTGAACATCGGCACCAATATCAACATCACCGACATCAGCCCCCTGTATGATCTGGAGCTGAAGCGGCTGTGGATCGGCTCCTATACCCCGGTGCCCCAGGAGCAGGTGGATCGCATGCGGGAGCTGCACCCGGGCTGCGAGGTCAACACCACCGTCCCCTCCGGCCTGGAGCGGGACGCCAACGGCAACGGCAACGAGGGCTACGTGCTCCAGGGCTGGAAGAGCTATCAGAACTATCTGACCGTGGACTGGAACTATTACGCCGCCCACCACGCCTTCCCTGCCCAGCGGCCCATCGGCTGGTACAAGGTCATTTTCAAGTGCTTTGACTACAATCTGGCCAACGGCGCCTATTCCTTCTCCTGGAACGACCCCCTGTTCAAGGAGCATGCCCCGGGCGTCAAGCCGGTGAACGTGAAGATCATCGACACCTCCTTCCTGCTGGAGGACTGGGAGGATCCGGGCTCCATCGTCCCCGACGTGCTGAGCGATCCTCCCGGAGACACCATTTCCGAAGGTGAGCACTGAGCTCTGTCGGCGCCGGCTCCCAAGCCTGCTGCTCCTGCTGCTCTGCCTGCTGCTGGCGGGCTGCGGCGAAGCGGCCCCGGCGGCGGAGACGGCGGAGCCCTCCGCCCCGCCTGCGTCCGAGGCCCCCGCGCCGCCCCCCGCGACGACTGAGCCGGTGCGCTTTGCCGCGGGGGAGGTGCCGGGCGACACGGAGGAGCTGAGCCTGATCCTGGAGCCGGGGGAGACGGCGCTGCTGGATCGCCTGCCCGCGCTGCGGCGTCTGGACGCCAGCGGAAGCGAATGCGGCGAGGAGCTCTGCGCCTGGGGGCTTCTGCATCCCCAGGTGGAGCTGCGCTATACCGTGGAGCTGCCGGGCCTCGGCGCTGTGGACAACACGACGGAGAGCCTGGATCTGCGCGGCTTGACGCCGGAACAGGCTCTGGCCGCCGCCCAGGCGCTTTCCCTTCTCCCCGACCTGCGGGAGCTGCGCCTGCCCTCCGCGGAAGAGGGGCTTTGTCTGGAGGACGCGCTGACCGTCGCCCGCGCCGCCCCCGCGGCCGTGGTCTCCTACCCGGTGACGCTCTATGGGCAGAGCTTTGACCTGTCCGACACGGAGCTGGTGCTCTTCCACGTCCCGGTGGACGACCAGGGCGAGGCCGTGCGGCAGGTGCTGCCCTGTATGCGCGCCTGCACCTGGCTGGACATGGACAGCTGCGGCGTAAACAATGAGAACATGGCCGTCATCCGGGACGAAAACCCGGAGGTGGAGGTCATCTGGCGGGTCTGGTTCGGCACCAGCTACTCGGTGCGCACCAACGTCACCAAGATCCTGGCCTCCATGCCCTCCCAGGGCGGCCGAGTCGACGACAACAACTGCCGCGCCCTGCAGTACTGCACCAAGGTGCGCTATCTGGATCTGGGGCACAATGTGACGCTCTCGGACTTCAGCTTCATCCGCTCCATGCCGGAGCTGGAGGTGGCCGTCATTTCCATGGCGGCGGTGGAGGATCTGTCCCCCTTCGCCTCCTGCCCCCATCTGCGCTACCTGGAGATGGGCAACACCAAGGTCTGCGATCTGAGCCCTCTGGCCGCCTGCACGGAGCTGAGCCACCTGAACATCGGCACCAACATCGGCATCACCGACATCAGCCCCCTGTACGACCTGGAGCTGAAGCGGCTGTGGATCGGCAGCTACACGCCCGTGCCCGCGGAGCAGGTGGAGCGGATGCAGACCCTGCACCCGCGCTGCGTCATCAACACCAAGGTGCCCTCTGGCCTGGAGCGGGACGAGGACGGCAACGGCAACGAGGGCTATACCATCGGCTGGAAGCAGTATCAGACAGGCCTGCCGGACTGGATGAGCGCGCGGCCCATCGGCTGGTACAAGGTGGTCTTCAAATGCTTCCGCTACGACCAGGGGGAACGGGCCTACGCTTTCTGCTGGAACGACCCCAAGTACTGGGGAAAGGATCCCTACGTCAAGCCGGTGAACGTCGCCGTGCTGGACACCTCCTTCTTGATGGAGGACTGGGAGGATCCCGGCTCCACCGTACCGGACGAGCTGGAGGATCCCCCGGGCGAGACCCTGTATGAATACGAACACTGACAAGCTGAAACGATACGGAGGCACGTCATGGATAAAATGAAGCTGATAGCCGGACTGCTCTGCCTGGCGCTGATCCTGGGCGCCCTTGCGGGCTGCACCCCGGTTCCGAAGGACGCCTACGCCACCGAAGCGCCCCAGGTCGACGGGGAAACGCCCTCCGCCGGGGAGGCGGGCGGCAATGACGCCCCCGCGCCCCAAGGACAGTCTGCCGACCCCGCGCCTACCCCCACGCCCGCGCCGGCGCGCATCCACCTGAGCGCCGGGGACTTCGACAACAACCAGGAGACCCTGCGCGCCGTGATCACGGCGGCGGATCTGCCGCTGCTGGAGGGCTTCTATCAGCTCAAGACCGCCGACTTTTCCGGCAGCGACTGCCAGGAGGAGCTGGTGGCCTGGGCGCTGGCGCATCCGCAGGTCTCGGTGCGCTGTGAGGCGCGTCTGCCGGACGGCACGCTGCTTCCCGCCGACACCCGGGAGCTGGATCTGACCGGCACCGCCGACCTGTCCGCCTATCAATGCCTGGTGCTGCTGCCGGAGCTGACGAAGGTTGAGCTGGGCTCCTGCGGCGACGCGGCCTCCAGCCCCATGAACTGGGGGAGCCTGGCCGCGCTGGAGGGGGCCTGCCCCCAGGCGGAATTCCGCTATTCCTTCACCCTCTACGGCAAGCGCTTTGACCTACAGAGCACGGAGATGGATCTCAACCACATCACCATGAACGACGAGGGCGCGCTGGTCAAGCAGGTGGCGCTGTGCATGCCCCGGCTCAGCTATCTGGACATGGACTTCTGCGAGGTCTCCGACGAGGCCATGGCAGACATCCGGGATTCTCTGCCTCAGGCGGAGGTGGTCTGGCGCATCTGGTTCGGAAACGGCCGTACCGGCTACTCCGTGCGCACCAACGTCACCCGGATCCTGGCCTCCAACCCGGATCGGGCGGGCAACCTGGATCCGGAGCACTGCAAGTCCCTGAAATACTGCACCAAGGTGGTTTACCTGGATCTGGGCCACAACGACAAGATGACCGATATCTCCTTCGTAAGCTATATGCCCGATCTGGAGGTGGCCATCCTGGGCATGGGCGGCTTCAGCGACATCAGCGCCCTGGCGGACTGCCCCAAGCTGGAGTATCTGGAGCTGCAGACCGCGGGCGTCACGGATCTGCGCCCGCTGTCCGGCCTGAAGAACCTGCGCCATCTGAATCTCTGCTACAGCTTCAGCCTGACGGACATCACCCCGCTCTATGAGCTGACGGAGCTGGAGCGGCTGTGGCTGGGCATGTTCGATCCCATCCCGCCCGAGCAGATCGAGGAGATGCAGCGCCGGGCCCCCAACTGCGTCATCAACACCACCACCGAGGATCCCACCGGCGGCGGCTGGCGCTACACCGGCACCGACAACGGCGGCCACGGCGTCCTGCATCCGCGCTACCAGGAGCTCTGGGATCAGTTCAACTACGGCGCGGCCCCCCGCTGTTATTCTTACTATAACAACGACCCCCTGTACTATCCCCATAACTGAGCATACCGCCGCCCCTACCGCCGCATTCGGCAGTCGGGGCGGCGTTTGTGGGCAACGGGCAAATATCACGAGAGCGGCGGGACGAAGCCGGAAATTTTTGTGCAAGGAATAGGCTTGCGCGCAAAGCGCGGAAAAGCGTATAATAGCTGCGAAAATACAAAAACTGGGAGGAAACCGTTATGGCAAACAAGCGTCGTCCCGAGACCATGGAGCGCATCACCACGCCCGAACTGGCCCGGGCCTTTATCGACGAACAGCTGGCCGCTCTGCGGGAGCAGATCGGGGACAAAAAGGTTCTGCTGGCCCTCTCCGGCGGGGTGGACTCCTCCGTGGTGGCCGCGCTGCTCATCAAGGCCGTGGGCAGGCAGCTCACCTGCGTGCATGTGAATCACGGCCTGCTGCGCAAGGGCGAGCCCGAGCAGGTGATCCGGGTCTTCCGGGACGAGCTGGACGCGAATCTCATCTATGTGGACGCGGTGGATCGCTTCCTGGACAAGCTGGCCGGGGTCTCCGAGCCGGAGCAGAAGCGGAAGATCATCGGCGCGGAGTTCATCCGGGTCTTCGAGGAAGAGGCCCGCAAGCTGGACGGCATCGAATTCCTGGCCCAGGGCACCATCTACCCCGACATTCTGGAGAGCGGCCCGGTGAAGGCCCACCACAACGTGGGCGGCCTGCCGGAGGATCTGCGCTTCGAGCTGGTGGAGCCCCTGAAGTTCCTGTACAAGGACGAGGTGCGCGTGGTTGGCCACGAGCTGGGCCTGCCGGACAACATGGTGTACCGTCAGCCCTTCCCCGGCCCCGGCCTGGGCGTGCGCTGCGTGGGCGCCATCACCCGGGATCGGCTGGAGGCCGTGCGGGAGTCCGACGCCATCCTGCGCGAGGAGTTTGCGAAGAACGGCCTGGCCGGCAAGGTCTGGCAGTACTTCACCATCGTTCCCGATTTCAAGTCCACCGGCATCCGGGACGGGCTGCGCAGCTACGACTGGCCCGTGATCATCCGCGCCGTCAACACCCGGGACGCCGTCACCGCCACGGTGGAGGACGTGCCCTTCGCCCTGCTGCAGCACATCACCGCGCGCATCACTGCCGAGGTCAAGGGCGTCAACCGCGTCCTCTACGACCTGACCCCCAAGCCCACCGGCACCATCGAATGGGAATAATTGCAGAACCGTCTAGAAGGCGCATAAACACTAGGCTTTTTCGGTTTGGCAACGCCTCGTGACAACGTTTTGACAACACTTTAAGCATTACACATAAAGTAAAGAGCTAACTGATTTTTGTTGGATCAGTTAGCTCTTTTTTATTTTGGCGGAGCGGGGAGGATTTGAACCTCTTCACGGCACTTGTAATTGCTTTCCTTTTCACTCCTACGGTTTCCACAGTATTGACTAGGCCGCTCCGTGCGCGCCGCTTACCACCATGTCTTTACGATTTACCATTGATGTACCTCCTTCAAGCGTATAAAACCAAGATGCCATTGAAAATGAAAGAGACACTATATCAACTGGGATTCCGATATACAGAGCTACAAGTACAGCAATAACCAACGAAAACTATTTAGTCCTCATCTCTTTTAAGAGCTTCTACGAGGACATCGCTTAGCTCCTGGGACGGCACTTTTACCCAAATACGAGAGCTGTCGTATTTCGGATAGTTATAGCGCCACTTGTCATATTCTTCCTTGGTGATCTCCCCGGCGCGGTATTTTTCCGCGACAGGAGCCCAGCCATAGACCATTTCCGAGATACGCGCGGCTTCTCTTCCCCTGCGTGGATCGATACGGAAAACAACTTCTCCGTCTCTGTCCTCAATGGTCAGTCCATAGCGATCCTCCAAAGCAAACAGCGTATGCATCAAGCCAAGGTAGCTGTCAATATCGGGAATATCCAGCGCAAGCGGAGAAACCTCCAGGGCACTAGCAAGGGCTTTGGTCAGATCCTCCTTGGGCGTGCGTGTCCCGGCTTCATATTGCGCCATACGAATATCCGCGGTCTTTTCAGGAAAGCCAACCAGCGTCCCCAGATACTTCTGTGTCATGCCCCGCAGATTGCGTATAAAGCGGATTCGTTCACCGATGGCCATAACAATTCCTCCTGTACATATCCTTGCGTTGATTATAGCAGATGTGCTTAATGTCGTCAAGGATAACTTAAGCAAAATTATTTAATTATTTTCTCAGAAGCCCTTGACATAAACAAATTCCGTTAGTATAATAGCGTTCGAAGACTAAACAAATATGTTTATCTTTATTATTGAATGACCGTCTGTATGGGATACTTCGCCACGACCTCTTGGTATGCTGCTAGGCAAGAGCGAGCGAGAAAACGCCGCCGACAACAAGGGGGCAGGAACGGCATACGGATAGAGCGGCAGCGCAGGATTCCCGGCATTCCAGTAATAAAATAACTGCTCTCACTTTTTTTGCAGGAGGAGGTGAAATCATGTCAAGTAATACATTTATGAAAGTCGATGAAGTAGCGGAAACACTTGGAATATCCAAGTCCTATGCCTACAAGATCGTCCAGAAACTCAATGCAGAGCTGAAAGAGAAGGGGTATTTAACCATTTCCGGGCGGGTCAACAAACAGTACTTTATGGAAAAGACCTGCTACGGAACAAGTGACAGCAAGGAAAGGAAGTGATGTGAATGGCTGTCTACAAAGAAGAAAAAACAAACACATGGAAGGTTTACTACCGCTATACCGATTGGAAGGGTGAGCGGAAGCAGACAACAAAGCGCGGGTTTGCCACAAAAAGAGAGGCACTGGCGTGGGAACGAGAGCAGCTTAACAAAACCCGGGCCGATCTGGATATGACCTTTGCGAGCTTTGTGGAGACCTACACGGCGGACATGAAAAGCCGGATCAAAGAGAACACCTGGCATACCAAGGATCATATTCTCCGGACAAAAATTCTCCCGTATTTCGGGAAAAGGAAGATTTGTGAAATCAAGCCAAAGGACATCATTGCCTGGCAGAACGAGATGCTTAAAGGCAAGGACAAAACCGGAAAGCCATATTCTCCCGTATATCTCAAAACACTGCACAATCAGCTCAGTGCCGTTTTTAATCATGCAGTGAAGTACTACGGACTGCATGAAAACCCGGCTGCAAAAGTCGGAAACATGGGAAAAGCACGGAGCCGGGAAATGCTGTTCTGGACCCAGGAAGAGTATCAAAAGTTTTCTGATGCGATCATGGACAAGCCGGTTTCCTTTTATGCCTTTGAGATGCTGTACTGGTGCGGAATCCGTGAGGGCGAGCTCCTGGCGCTCACTCCGGCGGACTTCAATTTTGACCGCAAAACCGTTTCTATCACGAAATCCTATCAGCGTATTGAAGGCAGGGATGTAATTACCGATCCCAAAACACCCAAGAGTATCCGCGACATTGTCATGCCGGATTTCCTCGTCGATGAGATGAAGGATTATCTGAAGCAGTTATATGGGATCGGAGAAAATGACAGGATTTTTGAGATTACCAAAAGCTATCTCCACCGGGAAATGACCCGTGGTGCAGATGCGGCAGGGATCAAGCGAATCCGGATTCACGATCTCCGGCACAGTCACATCTCTCTCCTGATCGACATGGGCTATTCCGCAGTTGCGATTGCAGACCGTGTTGGGCATGAAAGCATCAACATCACCTACAACTATGCGCACCTGTTCCCGTCGACGCAAACAGAAATGGCAAACAAACTTAACGATTTCAGAAAGGTGGATTTATAAAAATGTCAGCCAAAAACAGAGATGAACACAACCGTTTTAGAAATATCACCGTAGGGTTCCGAGTATCGCCCGAGGAAAATGAGCAGATCAACATCGCCGTGGCGCTCTCCGGCTTACCGAAGCAGGAATACTGCTATCGTCGGTGTCTCAACCGGGAAATCGTGGTACAGGGCAATCCCCGCGTGTACAAGGCGCTGCGGACTCAGCTTGCCGCCGTTCTCGATGAGCTGAAACGCATTGATGCCGCCGGGGAAATCCGAGATGAACTGCTGGACAACATTGAGCTGATCGCCCGGACCCTTGACGGCATGAAGGAGGAACGACGATGACAGAAGAAAAAGAAACGACTGTCCTCAACACATCTGTTGGCGCAGATGCAGGACAGCCGAATCAAAACCTTTGTGATGACAGTTTAGCAGATTCTCTCGAAGAATACAATAGATATTTTCGCCAGCTGAACGATCCCTCATACTTGCCGACTGTATCTATGAGAGAGCTGTATGAAACCGCGTATGAAAGCAAGCCGCCGCTGATCGACGGCCTGCTCTTTCCCGGAACCTATCTTCTGGTCGGCGCGCCGAAGCTGGGAAAGAGTTTCCTGGTCGCGCAGCTCGCCTACCATGTCAGTACCGGGACGCCGCTCTGGAATTACCCTGTGAGGCAAGGAACGGTTTTGTATCTGGCGCTGGAGGATGATAACCAGCGTCTCCAGAGCCGGATGTATCAAATGTTCGATATGGAAATCGCGGATCAGCTTTATTTTGCTACACGAGCGCGACAACTTGGGAAAGGATTAGACGAGCAGCTGGAGCGTTTTGTCCGGGAGCACCCGGATACCAGGCTCATTATCATCGACACGCTGCAAAAGGTTCGTGAGATCGGCGGCGAGGCGTACAGCTACGCAAGCGACTACGATATCATTACCCGGCTGAAAAGCTTTGCCGATTGCTGCGGACTTTGTCTGATCCTGGTGCATCACACACGCAAGCAAAAGGCGGACGATGTGTTCGATATGATCTCCGGCACAAATGGTTTACTCGGCGCGGCGGATGGAGCGTTTCTACTGCAGAAACCCAAGCGCACAGCAAACGAGGCCACGCTGGACATCTCCGGCAGGGATCAGCAGGATCAGCGTCTTCATCTGTATCGGAACGAGGAAAAGCTATGTTGGGAGCTGGAGCGGTGCGAAACCGAGCTATGGAAAACGCCGCCGGAAGCGATTCTGGATGCAGTCACCGCGCTCGTAAATGCCGAACAGCCAGAATGGATCGGGAGCCCAACAGAGCTGGTCGAAGCGCTTGCAGTAGATATGAAAGCAAATGCTTTGACCATGAAACTGAATGTCAACACAGGGCGCTTGTATCGCGAGCACGGTATCCGCTACTGGAACAGCAGGACACACGATGGGCGAAAGATCGTTTTGCGGTATGAGCCGGAGAGCGCGTGACGATGTGTGACGGTCGTGACGATGATTTCGGCAGCGGGTGCGGTATCCAAAACACCGTCACCATCGACACGGATCGTCACAGGGAGCGGAGGAACGGTCAAGGGGGCATACCTGCGGGTGGAGATTTCCACAAGGAAATACAACCCGAACCCCTTGAGCTTTTCTCACGGAAAACACTCGCACAGCGGAGGGGAAAGAAAACGCTTTCCCCTCCTGCCTAACGGCGAGTGATGCGGCTCTTTATGCTTGCAAAATGAAAGCATTGTCATGATGGCCATGCTTTCAAATTGCAAGCATGGA